>VFQQ010000593.1_pt1 | contig 67443 bp, 60 predicted proteins | sample 3512341 | NCBI WGS metagenome assembly VFQQ01 (sample SAMN10412373, study PRJNA504923) | tailings metagenome | isolation source: Relicate 2 Philex TSF1 revegetated site | place: Philippines: Tuba, Benguet | collected 2017-08-29
CGCGGCGAGACCGAGTACGGCTTCAAGTGGATCCCGCTCGGCGGCTACATCTCGATGGCGGGCATGTACCCGCCGGCGAAGGGTGAGGCCGAGGGGCGTACCGCCTCGACCGGCTTCTTCCAGACACTCGTGCAAGACGCGCGCGCCGCCTCGGCCGACACCATCCCTGAGGGCGATGAGCACCGCACGTTCTTCCGGCTACCGGTCTGGAAGCGCATCATCATCATGCTCGGCGGCCCATTCATGAACCTCGTCATCGCGGTGGTGCTGTACGCGGTGGTGCTGATGGGATTCGGCGTCAACCAGCCCTCGACGACGCTCGGCAGCATCAACGAGTGTGTCGTTCCCGCGACGAGCGCCGTGCAGGAGTGCGGCCCCGACACGCCAGCGGCCCCGGGCAATGAGGCCGGTCTACTGCCTGGTGACCGCGTGGTGTCGATCGATGGCCGCACCATCACCGAATGGCAAGACATCTCCGACGCGATTCGTCCCGCCGCTGGCCGGACGATTCCGGTCGTCGTCGAACGCGATGGTCAGGAGGTGAGCCTTCGGCTGACGCCGCTTTTGACCGAACGCTTCGTTCTGGATGATCGGGGGCAGGTTCTCGAGGACTCCGCGGGGAACCCGTTGACCGAGGAGGTCGGCTTTGCTGGCATCGCCCCGGCGTACGAGAGGGTTCAGCAGCCCGCGAGTGAGGTGCTGCCCGCGGTCGGCGACAACATCGAGGCCGTCGTGCGCATCATCGCGACCCTGCCGCAGCGCATGATCGATGTGGCCGAGGCAGCGTTCGGGCCTGCCGAACGCGACCCGAACGGCCCGATCAGCGTCGTGGGTGTCGGCCGCATCGCGGGCGAGATCGCGAGCCTCGACACCGTGCCCGTGGTCGACCGCGTGTCGACTCTCATCGGCGTGCTCGCCGCTCTGAATGTCGCCCTGTTCGTCTTCAACCTGATCCCGCTGCTGCCCCTCGACGGTGGCCACGTTGCTGGTGCGCTGTTCGAGAAGCTCCGCCGCTTCTTCGCAAAGCTGTTCGGCCGCCCCGACCCGGGCCCGCTCGACACGGCACGCCTCGTACCGATCACCCTCGGCGTGGTAGTCGTACTCGGCGTCATGAGTGCGCTGTTGATCTATGCCGACATCGTGAACCCGGTGAGGCTCTTTACCCCATAGTGCCGAGACGCGCGTGCGCGCCCCGGCACTCTCGGGTGGCCCTAGACCGTTTCGAGCAGCAGCGACTGCCCTTGCCCGCCGCCCCCGCACAGTGAGATCGCGGCGCGGCGCGCACGGCCCGCGTGGACGGCGTGCGCGGCGTGCGCCACGAGGCGTGCCCCGGATGCTCCGATGGGGTGCCCGAGGGCGATCGCGCCGCCATCGGGGTTCACAATCGCCGGGTCGACGCCCAGGTCGCGGGTCGACTGGATCGAGACGGCCGCAAACGCCTCGTTGATCTCAATGTGGTCGAGGCTGTCGACGCTCCAGCCGACCCGGTCGAGGGCGGCCGTGATGGCCCGCGACGGCTGGCTGTGCAGCGAGTTGTCGGGGCCGGCGACTTCGCCCCAGCCGACGACGCGCGCGAGGATCGTCGCACCCTGCTCGCGGGCCCACTCCTCACGCGCGACGACAACCGCCGCGGCGCCGTCGCTGAGGGGCGACGCGTTGCCCGCCGTGATCGTGCCGTCGGCCGTGAAGGCGGGCCGGAGGGCGCCGAGCGTTTCCGCCGTGCTGTCGGGCCGGACTCCCTCGTCGCTGTCGATGGTGGTGGCGACCCGTCGGTGCGCGATCTCGATAGCAGCGATTTCGGGAGCGAGTCGGCCGTCGTCCGCGGCGGCCGCCGCCCGCTGGTGTGAGGCCGCAGCGACCTCGTCTTGCTCGGCGCGGCTGATGCCGAGGCGTCCGACGTGACGTTCGGTGCTTTCCCCCATCGAGATGCCGTCGACCGCGTCGGTGAGACCGTCATACGCGGCATGGTCGAGCGCGCTCTGCGTGCCGTAGACCCAGCCCATGCGCACGCCCGGCAGCAGGTGCGGCGCGTTGGTCATCGACTCCATGCCGCCGGCGAGGACTGCGTCGGCGTCGCCGAGGCGCACGAGTCGCGCCGCGTCGGCGATCGCCCGCGCGCCCGAGAGACACACCGAGTTCACGCTCGAGGTTGCCACCGAGGGCGCAAGGCCTGCGCCCAATGCGACCTGGCGCGAAGGGTTCTGGCCGCAGCCGGCGGGCAATACCTGGCCCATGATGGCGGCCTGGATCGCCTCGGCGGGCACACCGCTGCGCTCAAGCACCGCACGGGCGGCGTGGATCCCGAGGTCGACGGCGGAAAGGCGGGCGAGGCTTCCGCGGACGCGACCCTGTGGGGTGCGGGCGGCGGCGATGATGACGACTGCGTTGTCGCTCATGAGAACTCCGTTCGTGGGGAGGGTGAGTGTCTTCGACCCTAGCGGCGTGCTCGCGCTAGTTTGGGCGTATCCCGAACAGGGACCGAGTCAGCGCCGACTCCGCGCCGACTCGTCGTGCCATCCCACAAGGAGACGAACGATGACGATCGACAAGACGGTCGGCAGTCCTGCCGACGCCGTCGCCGACATACCCGATGGTGCGAGCCTCGCGGTGGGTGGCTTCGGACTGTGCGGCAATCCGATGCTGCTGATCGAGGCTCTGCTGGCGCAGGGCGCACGCGAGCTGAAGATCGTGAGCAACAACTGCGGGGTCGACGACTGGGGCCTCGGCATTCTGCTGGCGGCGGGGCGCATTGCCAAGATGACGTCGTCATACGTCGGAGAGAACAAGGAGTTCGAGCGGCAGTTCCTGTCAGGCGAACTCGAGGTCGAGCTCACACCCCAGGGAACGCTGGCGGAGAAGCTGCGTGCGGGTGGTTCGGGGATCGCGGCGTTCTACACCCAAACGGGCGTCGGAACGCAGGTCGCGGAGGGCGGCCTTCCGCGACGCTACAACCCGGACGGGACAGTGGCTGTCGCGTCACCGGCCAAGCCCGTCGCGACCTTCGCGGTGCGCGGTGAGGATCGCGAGTTCGTCCTGGAGGAGGCGATTACCACCGACTTCTCGCTCGTCCACGCCGCGCTCGGCGACCGCCATGGCAACCTCGTGTTCTCCCGGTCGGCCCGCAACTTCTCTCCGCTCGCGGCGATGGCGGGTCGGGTGGCCATCGCGCAGGTCGAGCGGCTCGTCGAACCGGGCGAGCTCGACCCCGACATGGTTCACCTCCCGGGCGTCTTCATCGACCGAGTCGTCGAGGTGGGTTCGGACATCGAGAAGCGCATCGAGCGACGAACGGTGCGCTCAGGAGAGGGGAGCTGATCATGGCACTGTCCCGCACAGAAATGGCGGCGCGCGCCGCCAGGGAGCTCACCGACGGCGCGTACGTGAACCTCGGGATCGGCTTGCCGACCCTCGTTCCCAACTATGTGCCGGACGGCGTGACCGTCGTCTTGCAGAGCGAGAACGGCATCCTCGGCGTCGGCCCCTACCCGGCCGACGACGCGGTCGATCCCGACCTCATCAACGCCGGCAAGGAAACGGTGACGGTCCTTCCGGGCTCCGCCTTCTTCGACTCGGCAACGAGCTTCGGCATGATCCGCGGAGGCAAGATCGACGCGGCGATCCTCGGGGCCATGCAGGTCTCCGAAAAGGGAGACCTCGCGAACTGGATGATCCCGGGAAAGATGGTCAAGGGGCCCGGGGGAGCCATGGATCTGGTGCACGGCGCAGGGCGTGTCATCGTCTTGATGGAACACGTCGCGAAAGACGGCTCGCCCAAGATCGTGACCGAGTGTTCGCTGCCGCTCACCGGCCGCGGGGTCGTTGACCGGATCATCACGGACCTCTGCGTCATTGACGTCACGGATGCCGGACTCGAATTGGTGGAGGTGGCGCCGGGCGTCAGCGTTGAGGAGGTGACGGCAGCCACAAAGCCCCCGCTGCGCATCCCGGAGCGCCTTGCCGCAGAAACGGCGGCAGTGCCTCCCGGCGACGCCTGAGGCGCGGGTTCAGGACGGTGCTCTAGTCTGAGCACCGTCCTCCCGCGGCCCTCTTCGCCGTCTCCCTGAACCCGAAAGTCGAGTTCTCGTGCCCGCAGTCAATCTCGGAATGCCGAAGGTTCCCGAGGTTCTTGCCCCGCGCCGCAAGACCCGCCAGATCAAGGTCGGCAAGGTGATGGTCGGTAGTGACCACCCGGTCAGCGTTCAGTCGATGACGACGACGCCGACGACCGACATCAACGGCACCCTGCAGCAGATCGCTGAGCTCACCGCCACGGGCTGCGACATCGTGCGCGTCGCCGTCCCCAGTCAGGACGACGCGGATGTGCTGCACATCATCGCGAAGAAGAGCCAGATCCCCGTCATCGCCGACATCCACTTCCAGCCGAAGTACGTGTTCCAGGCGATCGACGCCGGGTGCGCCGCCGTGCGGGTCAACCCCGGCAACATCAAGAAGTTCGACGACAAGGTCGGCGAGATCGCGAAGGCCGCCAAAGACGCTGGCGTCAGCCTGCGCATCGGTGTGAACGCCGGCTCGCTCGACCCGCGCCTGCTGCAGAAGTACGGCAAGCCCACCGCCGAGGCGCTCGTCGAGAGCGCCGTGTGGGAGGCGAGCCTGTTCGAGGAGCACGACTTCCACGACTTCAAGATCTCGGTCAAGCACAACGACCCGATCGTCATGGTGAAGGCCTACCGTCAACTCGCCGAGCGGGGCGACTGGCCTCTGCACCTCGGCGTCACCGAGGCTGGCCCCGCGTTCCAGGGCACGATCAAGAGCGCGACGGCGTTCGGCATTCTGCTCGGCGAGGGGATCGGCGACACGATCCGCGTCTCCCTGTCGGCCCCGCCCGCCGAGGAGATCAAGGTCGGCCTCAAAATCCTCGAGAGCCTGAACCTGCGCGAGCGTAAGCTCGAAATCGTCTCGTGCCCGTCGTGCGGCCGCGCCCAGGTCGACGTCTACACGCTCGCCGAAGACGTCACGAAGGGGCTCGAGGGCATGACCGTGCCGCTGCGCGTCGCCGTCATGGGCTGCGTCGTGAATGGACCGGGCGAGGCCCGCGAGGCCGACCTCGGCGTCGCCTCCGGCAACGGCAAGGGGCAGATCTTCGTCAAGGGCGAGGTCATCAAGACCGTCCCCGAGTCTGAGATCGTGCAGACACTGATCGACGAGGCGAACCGCATCGCCGCAGAAATGCCTGACGCGCCGACCGGCAGCCCCGAGGTCGTCACCGCGTAGCACGGAGTTGCCCTCCGGCGCGAGCAGCGGCTAACCCCCCGATGGGGGACTGAACCGCCGTTCGTGCGCCGCGATAGTTTCAGAGGCGGGCCTGCGAGCGAAACAAGCCCCCCTTGCCGTCGCTCGCAGGCCCTCCGCTTATTGTCACGCGAATCGCGCTCGAATTCCAGCATCGGCCGTCCGACCGGCGCGGCGGCCGACGCTACGCTGGATGATCGTGACCACTCGCATGAGCCAGCTCTTCGTTCGCACGCTGCGTGACGACCCCGCCGACGCCGAGGTGGCGAGCCACCGCCTGCTCGTCCGCGCCGGCTACATCCGTCGTCAGGCGCCGGGCATCTTTGCCTGGCTGCCTCTCGGACTGCGTGTGCGTCGCCGTATCGAGGCGATCATCCATGACGAAATGGCGGCCGCGGGAGCCCAGCAGGTGCACTTTCCCGCGCTGCTGCCGCGCGAGCCGTACGAGGCCACCGGGCGCTGGACGGAGTACGGCGACGGAATCTTCCGCCTGAAGGACCGCAAGGGCGCCGACTACCTGCTGGCCCCCACCCACGAGGAGGTCTTCACGATGCTCGTGAAGGACCTCTACTCGTCGTACAAGGACCTGCCCCTGTCGATTTACCAGATCCAGGACAAGTACCGCGACGAGGCGCGGCCCCGTGCCGGTCTTCTGCGCGGCCGCGAGTTCTCGATGAAGGACGCGTACTCGTTCGACTACACCGACGACGGGCTCGACGCCTCGTACCAGGCGCAGCGCGACGCTTACGAGCGCATCTTCACGCGCCTGGGGCTCGAGTACGTGATCGTGCAGGCCGACGCCGGGGCCATGGGAGGTTCGCGCAGCGAAGAGTTCCTGCACCCGACCGCGGTCGGCGAAGACACGTTCGTGCGCTCAGCCGGCGGGTACGCCGCCAACGTCGAGGCGTATCGAACGACCGCGCCCGCGGCCCTGCCGATCGACGGGCAGCCCGAGGCGGTCGTGTTCGACTCGCCCGACACGCCGACCATCGCCACGCTCGTGGCGCTGGCGAACGACCGACACCCGCGCGAGGACCGCCCGTGGGAGGCGGCCGACACGCTGAAGAACGTCGTGCTGCGGCTCACGCATATCGATGGCTCCAGCGAGCTCGTCATCGTTGGGGTTCCCGGTGACCGCGAGGTCGACATGAAGCGCGCCGAGGTGGCGTTCGCGCCCGCCGAGGTCACCGCCGCCACCGACGAGGACTTCGCGAAGCACCCCGGCCTCGTCAAGGGCTACATCGGCCCGTGGACTGCCGCTGGGCCAGTGCTCGGCGAAGAGGGCTCAACCACGGGAATCCGCTATCTCGTCGACCCCCGGGTGGTCGACGGCACCGCCTGGGTGACCGGCGCGAACGAGCACGAGAAGCACGTCTTCCACCTGGTTGCTGGCCGCGACTTCGTGGCCGACGGGATCGCAGACATCGCCGAGGTGCGCGCGGGCGATCCTGCGCCCGACGGCTCCGGCCCCGTTGAGCTCGCCCGCGGCATGGAGATCGGCCACGTCTTCCAGCTCGGCCGCAAGTACGCCGAGGCGCTTGAGCTGAAAGTGCTCGACGAGAACGGCAAGCTCGTGACCGTCACGATGGGCTCGTACGGCATTGGCGTCACGCGCATCCTCGCGGCGATCGCGGAGGGCAATCACGACGAGCGCGGACTCATCTGGCCCCGCGCCGTGGCTCCCTTCGACGTTCACGTCGTCGCGACGGGCAAAGATGCGGCCGTGTACGAGATCGCCGACGCGCTCGTCAGCGAGCTGCACGGGGCCGGCTTCGATGCCCTCTACGACGACCGGCCGAAGGTGTCGCCGGGGGTGAAGTTCGGCGACGCCGAGCTAATCGGCGTGCCGCTCATCATCATCGTCGGCCGCGGCGCCGCTGAGGGGCGCGTCGAGTTCTGGGATCGTCGCACGGGTCAGCGCGACGAGATCGCCCTGCACGAGGCGATCGACCGGATGCGCGACGCGCGCACGTAACGCACCGCGCGCATCCGCGTGATCGCCTACCGCTGCGCGGGCTCGCCTACCGTTCCGCGCGCTCGCCTTTCTTGTGGCGCACGAGCGGGATCGGACCGGTCACGCTGTCTTCGTCGACCCACAGCTCGATTCCGCGCACGTCCGGCAGCTGGTCGCGTGTGAAGACCGGCTCCTTTCCGGCGGCGCGCTGCTCCTGGTAGTTCTTGAGCAGCTTGAACGCGACCCCGCCGAGCAGTGCGATCGCCACCAGGTTGACGAGCGCCATGATGCCCATCATGCCGTCGGCCGTGTCCCAGATCAGGTCGGCGGATGCCACCGATCCGCCGAGCACGGCCAGCACGACGAGCAGGCGGTAGATGGTCAGGGCGACGCTGTTCTCGGTGATGAACTCGAGATTCGACTCGCCGTAGTAGTAGTTGCCGAGGATGGAACTGAACGCGAGCAGGAAGATCACGACGGCCAAGAGGATGCCCGCCCAGTCGCCGAGGGACGTCACGACCGCCTGCTGAGTCAAGTCGACGCCGCGGTCGGCGGCCGCGAGGTCGGGGTTCGTCACGAGGATGATGAACGCCGTGATCGAGCAGACGAGGAAGGTGTCGAAGTAGACGCCGAGGGTCTGGACGAGGCCCTGCTTCGCGGGGTGGGTCACGGCGGCCGAGGCTCCGGCGTTGGGTGCCGAGCCGAGGCCCGCCTCGTTCGAGAACATGCCGCGCTGCACTCCGACGAGGATGATCGTGCCGATCGCGCCGCCAGCGATGGACTGGAACCCGAAGGCCCCGGCGTAGATCTCGGCGAAGACGCGTGGCACCTCGGTGATGTTCATGCCGACGATCGCAAGCCCGATGATGAGGTAGATGAGCGCCATGGCCGGCACGAGCGCCTGCGTGACGCTCGCGATGCGACGGATACCGCCGAAGATCACGAGCGCCGTCAGCGCGGCGATCACGACGCCGATGATGAGGGGTAGCGCGCTGGGGGCGTCGCCGTCGATGGCGCCGCCGACGGCGCCGACGATGTTGTTGGCCTGAAGGCTCGAGAAGGCGAACGGGAAGCAGGCGATGAGCACGATGGCGAACAGGATGCCCGCCCAGCGTGCGTTCAACCCCCGCGTGATGTAGTACGCCGGCCCGCCTCGGAAGCCGTCCTTGTCTTTCGTCTTGTACGCCTGGCCGAGGGTCGACTCGACGAAAGAGGTGGCGCCGCCGAAGAACGCCATCGTCCACATCCAGAAGATGGCCCCCGGCCCGCCGACCGCGAGCGCGGTGGCGACGCCGGCGATGTTGCCGACGCCGACGCGACTCGCGGCGGAGACCGTGAATGCCTGGAAGGCCGAGATCGACTGCGGTTTGCCGTCGGCCTCGCGCGGCGTGACGTCGGTCAGGGTGCGGAACATCGCCGGGATCAGGCGCAACTGCACGGCCTTCGTGCGGATCGTGAAGTAGAGGCCGAGCCCGATCACGACGGGCAGGACGACCCACTCCCAGAGCGTCCCTCCCGCGGTAGCGACGACTTCGTTGACGACTGCGCTCGTGGCGTTCATGAGCCCACCTTAGAGCCGCGGTGGGCGGCTCGTCGGGTACCGTAGTCATTCTCGCCGCGACGTCCTGCGGCGATGGCTCAACCGAATAGCGGAGGTACCGAACGTGGACATCGACCTGGCAGTACTCAGAATGATGGAGCGCGAGCGGGAGATCCCGTTCGACGAGCTTGTCGAGATCATCGAGCAGGCCGTGCTCACGGCGTACCTGAAGCACACCGGAACGGACGACCACCGCGGCGATCAGGAGATTCCGCAGCCGCGCGTCGAGCTGGATCGCAAGAGCGGGCACATTACGGTTTACGTTCCCGAGTACGACGACGACGGCAACCTCATCGGAGAGGCGCCCGACAGCCCCGACGACTTTGGTCGCATTGCCGCGTTCGCCGCCAAGCAGGTCATCAACCAGCGACTGCGTGACATCGGCGATGACCGCGTGCTCGGCGAGTTCAAGGGACGCGAGGGTGACATCGTCGCCGGTGTCATCCAGCAGGGTCCGAACCCGCGCATGGTGCACATCGACCTCGGCACGGTCGAGGCCATCCTGCCGCCCGAGGAGCAAGTTCCCGGTGAGGAGTACCCGCACGGCAGCCGCATCCGCGTGTATGTCACGAGCGTGTCGAAGGGCCTCAAGGGTCCGTCGATCACGGTGAGCCGCACGCACCCGTCTCTCGTCCGCCGCCTGTTCGCGCTGCACGTGCCCGAGATCGCATCCGGTGTCGTGGAGATCGTCTCGCTCGCGCGCGAGGCGGGCCACCGCACCAAGATTGCCGTCAGGGCGACGGAGCCGGGCGTCAACGCGAAGGGTGCGTGCATCGGAGAGCTGGGGCAGCGCGTGCGCGGTGTGACCGCCGAACTCGGCACCGAGAAGATCGACATCGTCGACTACTCGGATGACCTCGCCACGTTCGTGAAGAACGCACTGTCGCCCGCGAAGGTGACGGACGCGTTCGTCATCAACCCGGACACGAAGGCGGTTCGCGCCCTCGTGCCCGACTACCAACTGTCGCTCGCGATCGGTAAGGAGGGCCAAAACGCCCGACTCGCCGCCAAGTTGACGGGCGCGAAGATCGATATCCAGCCGGATTCGGTGATGGATGAGTAATTTGGCGGCTGGATAGCGATCTTCGCGCCGAAGGCCGAAACGCACCGCGTTTCGGCCGAGGGTCGGCAGGAGGAAAGCAAAGAGGGCTAGGATGGAACCCGTCAGAACCTGCGTCGGCTGTCGCGCTCGCGCTCCTCGTTCCGAACTTATTCGGTGCGTCGTGCGTGATCAGTCAATCGTCGCGGACGCGTCGACCAGTCTTCCTGGCCGGGGCGCGTGGGTGCACGGCACCCGCGACTGCATCGAGACGGCGACGTCACGTCGGGCATGGGCTCGCGCGTTTCGGACCGCCGGTCCGCTCGATGCAGGAGAGCTTCTGACACTGTACGGATCCACCGGATCCTCGAGAGAACAGGCTGATCGGCACATGGACAACTGATGAGCGGCTCGAAATGAGACCCGTCCACCATTAGTGGTCTGCCCCTGTCCGGGTGCAGGCCCAGACAGGAGAGAAGTGGCTGGAAAACCACGCGTACACGAAATCGCCAGCGAGTTCGGAGTATCGAGTAAAGACGCGCTGGAGAAGCTGAAGGAGCTTGGCGAATTCGTCAAGGGTCCCTCGTCGACTATCGAACCGCCCGTAGCGCGAAAGCTTCGCGCTGCTCTCGAGGCTGACGGCGCCAAGCCCGTCGCCGACGAGAAGCCGGCGGCAAAGAAGCCGGCCCCGAAGGCCGCACCGAAGCCCGCGCCGGCTCCCGCCGCGCCCGCGGCCGAGCCGGAGGCTCCGGCCGCGTCCGCCGCCGAGGCTGCTCCCGCCGAGCCCGCGGCTCCGGAAGCGCCCGCGGCGCCCGCCGCCGACGCGGAGAAGCCCGCGCCGGCGAAGCCTGCCGCGACGGGTGGTCCGCGTCCCGGCAACAATCCCTTTGCCTCCCAGCAGGGCATGGCGCGCCCCGGCACGCCCCGACCCGGCAACAACCCGTTCTCGTCCTCGCAGGGCATGCCCCGCCCGGGCGGCGCGGGTGGCGCGATCCCGCGTCCGCCGCGTCCCGGCGCGCCCCGCCCCGGAGCCCCCCGACCCGGTGCGCCCCGTCAGGGAGCGCCCGGACGCGGCAACGCGCCGTTCCAGACCCGCCAAGGCGGCGGTGCGCGGCCGGCGCCCGGTACGGCCGGCTTCCGTCCCGGTGGTCCTGGAGGCCCCGGTGGCCCCGGCGGAGGTGGCGGCGGTTTCCGCGGCGGCGGCCGTGGCCGCGGCCCCGGTGGCGGCACCGCTGGCGCCTTCGGTCGTGGTGGCGGTAAGAGCCGCGCCCGCAAGTCGAAGCGGACGAAGCGGCAAGAGTTTGAAATGCGGGAGGCGCCGTCGGTAGGCGGCGTCAGCGTTCCCCGCGGCGACGGCAAGACCGTTATTCGCCTCCGGCAGGGCGCGTCCATCACGGACTTCGCCGACAAGTTGGAGAGCGCCACGGGCATGAACTGCCCGCCCGGAAACCTCGTGACGGTGCTGTTCCACCTCGGTGAGATGGCGACCGCCACCGAGTCGCTCGACGGCGCCACCTTCGAGGTGCTCGGCGAGGAGCTCGGCTGGAAGATCGAGATCGTCTCGCCGGAGGACGAAGACAAGGAACTGCTTGAGGCGTTCGACATCGACCTCGATGAGGTTGACGACGAGGAAGACCTCGTCATCCGTCCTCCGGTGGTCACCGTCATGGGCCACGTCGACCACGGTAAGACGAAGTTGCTCGACGCGATCCGCGAGGCGAACGTCGTCGCGGGCGAGGCCGGCGGCATCACCCAGCACATCGGTGCCTACCAGGTGTGGACCGAGCACGAAGGGATCGAGCGCGCCATCACCTTCATTGACACCCCGGGTCACGAGGCGTTCACCGCCATGCGTGCCCGCGGTGCGCAGGTTACCGACGTCGCGATCCTCGTGGTCGCCGCCGACGACGGCATCATGCCGCAGACGGTGGAGGCCCTGAACCACGCCCAGGCGGCGAACGTGCCGATCGTGGTCGCGGTCAACAAGGTTGACAAGGAGGGGGCCAACCCCGCCAAGGTGCGCCAGCAGCTCACCGAGTACGGTCTCGTGGCCGAAGAGTACGGCGGCGACGTCATGTTCATCGACGTCTCGGCGTTGCAGAAGAAGGGCATCACCGAGCTGCTCGACGCCGTTCTGCTGACGGCAGACGCCGGACTCGACCTGCGCGCGAACCCGAACCGACTGGCGCGCGGAACCGCAATCGAGGCGAAGCTCGACAAGGGCCGCGGTGCGGTGGCGACCGTGCTGATTCAGGCCGGAACTCTGCGGGTCGGCGATGCCATCGTCGCGGGCACCGCCTACGGTCGCGTGCGCGCCATGACGGACGAGAACGGCGAGAAGGTCGACGAGGCCTACCCGTCGCGTCCGGTGGCCGTTCAGGGTCTGTCGACCGTGCCGCGCGCGGGTGACACGTTCATCGTCACCGACGATGACCGCACCGCCCGCCAGATCGCCGAGAAGCGTGAAGCCGCCGAGCGCAACGCCATGCTGGCCAAGGCTCGCAAGCGCATCAGCCTCGAAGACTTCACGAAGGCGCTGGAAGACGGCAAGGTCGAGTCGCTCAACCTCATCCTCAAGGGTGACGTCTCGGGTGCTGTCGAGGCCCTGGAAGAGGCGCTCCTCAAGATCGAGGTCGACGAGAGCGTGCAACTGCGCATCATCCACCGCGGTGTTGGTGCGGTGACCGAGAGCGACGTGAACCTCGCGACGATCGACAACGCGATCATCGTGGGCTTCAACGTGCGCCCCGACACGAAGGCGCGCGAGCGCGCCCAGCGTGAGGGTGTCGACATCCGCTTCTACTCGGTCATCTACTCGGCGCTCGAGGAAATCGAGAACTCGCTGAAGGGCATGCTGAAGCCCGAGTTCGAAGAGGTGCAGTCGGGCGTGGCCGAGATTCGCGAGATCTTCCGCTCGTCAAAGTTCGGCAACATCGCCGGTGTCATCGTGCGCAGCGGCACGATCACGCGCAACGCGAAGGCGCGCGTGATCCGTGAGGGCGTCGTCGTCGGCGACAACCTCGCGATCGAGTCGCTGCGTCGTTTCAAGGACGACGTCACCGAGGTCAAGACCGACTTCGAAGCCGGCATCGGCTTGGGCAAGTTCAACGACATCCAGGTCGGCGACGAGATCGAGACGATCGAGATGAAGGAAAAGCCGCGCGCCTAGGCGCCGCGATCGTGTCCGTCGGGCCCCGGCCCCGTGCATCCGCACGGCGGACGGGGCCCGTTCGGCACCGAACAGAACCACACGCACCACACGACGAAGAAGGTGGGTCACCATGAGTGAGAACCCTCGCGCCCGCAAGGTCGCCGACCGCATCCATGAGGTCATTGCCACGCGCCTCGAGAGAGGCCTTCGTGACCCGCGACTCGGCTTTGTCACCATCACGGAAGTGCGCGTCACCGGTGACCTGCAGCACGCCAGCATCTTTTACACGGTGTACGGCACCGACGAGGAGCGCGCCGATTCCGCCGCGGCCCTGAAGGCGGCCACCGGCATGTTGCGCACCGAGGTGGGCAAGAACCTCAACACGCGCCTGACTCCCACGATCGAGTTCATCGCCGATGGCGTGCCCGAGAACGCGGCGGCGATTGAGAACCTGCTGCGCGAGGCGCGCGAACGCGATGCCCAGACCGAGGCGGAGGCGAGAAGCGCCCAGTACGCAGGTGACGAAGACCCGTACGTCAAGCCCCGCGAGGCCGACGACGAGTAGGGGACAGCGGCCTAGGAGTGGCCGCCGAGGTCGATCGTGCCCGTGTTGAAGATCGACACGCCGATCAGAATCACACCCGCGAGGATCGACAGTCCCGCGATCACGCCGAACAGGGCGACGCCCGCCTTTTCGATCAGGCCGGGGCGGGGTTCTGCGCCGGTGTGCTCTGCATCCATGCTCATCGAGTGACTCCTTTGTGACGGGATCGCGTTCGTCGACTCCTCCTATCGTGCCGCACATTGCTGAGAAGCGAGGACGGAACGCCCGGGCGGGTGCAGCGTTCGCCATCTAGTGGGCGTCCAGTTCGGTGGGAAGGCGCCGCATCCCGAGGAGGGGAGAGGCGACGACGAATCCGGCGGCGAGGAGAACCCCGGCGGTAGCGAGCCACAACAGGGCCGGAATTCCGATGGCGGTCGCGATAACCCCCGACAGGACGCCCGCGATGGGCATGACGCCCCACACGACGAATCGGATGGACGCATTCATGCGACCGAGGAGGGGCACGGGGCAGATGCGCTGCCGGAAGCTCACCTGGGCGATGTTGTACACGAGCACGCTCACACTCGTCACCGCGTTCCCGACCATGAGGAGCGCGATGGCAATGGAGGGGAAGACCGGCATGAGCGCGAACAGGACCATCCCAACCACGCCCAGGAGCGCGGAGAGCGGGATCACGGTTCCTTCACCGATGCGTTCCGAGGCGGGTGCGGCGAGCACTGCTCCGATGAGACCCCCGACCGCGCCGACGGACAGCGCGATGCCGTACAGCGCCGGACTGATCTCGAGGTCACGGAGGACGAGCAGCGGCAGCATCGTGAACAGCAGGCTGGCGAAGAAGTTCGTGAGCGCCGTGCAGGCCGCAATCGACCGCAGGAGGCGCTGGTTCCAGACGAAGGCGAGACCCTCAACGATCTCCGTCCACAGCGGTCGTCGCTTATCTCGCGGCGCGGGCAGCTCCTCATCGCGGATGCTCGCGATCGCCACGAAGGAACCGAGGTAGGTGATCGCCGTGGCCGCCAGCAGAATCGGGGCCTGCACAACGGCGAGGAGGAGGCCGCCGAGCCCCGGGCCGGCAACGCCCGCGAGTTGGGCGGTCGATTCGAGCTTTCCGTTCGCGTCGGAAATCCTGTCGCGAGGAACCAGCACGGGGATATAGCTCTGATAGGCGACGTCGAAGAACACCTGGGCGAATCCGATGACCGCGGCCAGCACGATCAGGTGCCACATCTGCAGGGCGCCAGCGGCCCAGAGGATCGGGATCGCCCCGAAGGCGAGGGCTCGCGTGATGTTTGCCCGCATCATCACTCGTCGCTTGAGGCTGCGGTCCACCCACGCCCCGGCCGGGAGCCCGACGACGAGGAACGCGAGGGTGCCTGCTGCGCCAAGAAGGCCGACTTCCCATTCGTTGGCACCCAGGATCGCGACCGCGAGGACGGGAATGGCGATGCCGCCGAATTCTGCCCCGAATTGAGCTCCCGCTTCGCCGCTCCACAGCCGCATGAAGTTGCGGTGGCGCCACAGGGTCGGGGAGCGCGGGGGAGGCGAGGTCACGGGGACATCCTGGCTCAACCGATTGATAAGTGTCAATCGGTTGGTCGATGTTCGCAACGCTTCGCTATGGTCGAGCGGTGGCGACCACTCACTCGGCGAGCGCGAACTCCGACGATGCGGATGCGCGCCAGCTGTCGGCTGGGCGCGCACTGGCATCGCCGCTGCGGTTGCGCATCCTGCGCTTCTGTCTCTACGACGCGCACACGAATCGCGAGATTGCGGAGGAGTTCGGCCTGAACGTCGGCACGAGTCTTCACCACGTGAGAACGCTCGTCGACAACGGATTCCTTGTCGCGGAAGAGCCGCGCATCGGTCGGCGAGGAGCGCGGGAGATTCCCTATCGGGCAACCGGCCTGTCATGGTCGACCCGCATCGACGGCCAGGGTGCCCTTGTCATCCGGACCTTCCTGGAAGAAGTCGATGGCCTCGATCTCGACGAGCAGTTCATGGTGCGGATGGGCTTCAAACTCACCGCCGAACGGCTAGAAGAACTGCAGAACCGTTTGGTAGAGGTCATCCTCGAGTACCACGAGTCACCCGACGACGACGGCGCCCGGCACGGGCTGTTCCTCTCGGTCCACCCCGAGGGTCACCGCTTTTCGCGCACGGAGTCGGGAAGCGAGTAGCCCCGGTCATCGTCGCCCGTGGCGAGGCCATCAGCGAGGAGACCGCTGAGGGCGCGCTCGCGCTGACGAGGGTCGGGCCACACACCCTCGATGACCCAGGCGGGCACCGGACCGTCGCTGTGGCGCAACTCCCGCATGATGAGCCCGCGCACCTGGCGGTCGCTTCCCTCGAACCGAGCCTGCCGCGGCGCCGCCGGCCCGTCGTAGGCGGGAAAGCCGGCCGCTCGCCACGCGCAGAGCTCGGCGATCGGGCACGCGTCGCAGCGTGGAGCGCGGGCCGTGCAGACCGTCTGCCCGAGTTCCATGGCGCCCGCGTTGACGTCGTGCGCCTCGGTCAGGTCCTCGGGGAGCAGCGCGTCCATCGCGGCGAGGTCGGCCCGGGTGCGGGCGGGGCCCGCCTCGCCGTGGCCGTGCACGGCGCGCGCGATGAGGCGACGGGTGTTGACGTCGACGACGGGGACGCGCATCCCGAACGCGAAGCACGCGACCGCGCGGGCGGTGTAGTCGCCGATTCCGGGGAGAGCGAGCAGCGCGTCGACGTCGGCCGGAACCTCGCCGCCGTGCTGTTCGGCGATTCTCGTCGCCGCGGCGTGCAGGTTGAGGGCGCGGCGGGGGTAGCCGAGGCGGTCCCACGCACGCACCGCCTCGGCGGGTGAGTCGGCCGCGAGCGCGTCCGGCGTCGGCCACCGGGCGAGCCACTGCTCCAGCCTCGGAATGACCCGGGCGACGGGGGTCTGCTGCAGCATGATCTCGCTCACGAGCGTGCCCCAGGGGCTGAACCCGGGGCGGCGCCACGGTAGGTCACGGGCGTTACCGCGGTACCAGGCGGCGATCGTCGAGCTCAACTGCACGCGTTCAGCCTAGGCTCGCCCTCATGACGGAGACGCGCACGGCCCTGCTCGACGAGCTGAGCGACGAACTGCTGGCGGCCCACCGCGCCGAGCGCCTTATTGTCGCCGTGGATGGTGTCGACGGGGCCGGCAAGACCCGTTTCGCGGACGCGTGGTCGGAGGTTCTGGTCGCCCGCGGCGTCGCGGTCGTGCGCGTGGGCATCGACGGCTTTCACCGACCTCGTGACGAGCGGTATGCCCGCGGGCGCGACTCGGCAGAGGGCTACTACCGCGACTCGTTCGACCATGGCGCCCTGCGCGAGCAGACGGTGGTGCCGTTCCGCTCCGGCGCGACAGAGGTGGTGACGGCCGTCTTCGACTACCGGGACGATGCGCCCGCCGTGCAGACGGCGATCGACGTACCGCGCCGGGCGGTCCTGCTGGTCGATGGGGTGTTTCTGCACCGTCCCGAGCTCGCGGCGCTCTGGCACCGAAGCGTCTGGCTCGAGGTGCCGGCTGAGGTCGCCGCGGCGCGCCTGCGCGAGCGCGACGGGGCGGCGTCGCTCGCAGCGCGCTACAGCGACGGGCAGGCGATCTATCGGCGCGAGGCGCAGCCGCACCGCGCGGCGACGATCGTGATCGACAATGCCGACTACGAGCATCCCCGCCGGGTATTCGCCGACTTCTGCTGAGCGAATGGATGCGCGGGGCGCGTTCAGGAGGCGCGGCTAGCGTTCCCGGCATGCGCATCCTCGTCACCGGCGCGACCGGGTACATCGGCGGCCGGCTCGTGCCGCGACTCGTCGCGGCTGGCCACACGGTGCGGGTGTTCGTGCGCGACGCCGACCGTCTGCGTGATGTGCCCTGGAGCGGCGATGTGGAGGTGGCGACGGGCGACCTGCGGAGCCCGCACGACGTCGCGGCGGCCCTCGACGGCGTCGAGGTGCTCTACTACCTCGTGCACTCGATGACCTCGGGGCGCGACTTCGAGGCGCTGGAGAAGCGCATCGCCGACACGGTCGCCCGCGCGGCCCGGGAGGCGGGGGTTCGCCGCATCGTGTACCTCGGCGGGCTTCACCCCGACGGGCCGCTGTCGCGGCACCTGCGCAGCCGCGCCGAGGTGGGGCAGATCCTGCTCGAGAGCGGCGTGCCCACCGCGGCGCTGCAGGCGGGAGTTGTGATCGGCTCGGGCTCGGCGAGCTTCGAAATGATTCGACACCTGACCGAGGTGCTGCCGTACATGCCCGCGCCGAAATGGGTGCGCAACTTTATCCAGCCGATCGCGGTGCGTGACGTACTGCACTATCTGATCGGCGCGGCGACCCTCCCCGCCGACGTGAACCGCACCTTCGACATCGGCGGACCGGACGTCTTGCGGTACGGGCAGATGATGAACGGCTACGCGCTGGAGGCCGGGCTCAAGCAGCGACCGATTGCGAGCCTGCCCGTTCTCACCCCGTATCTCGCCAGCCAGTGGGTGAACCTTGTCACCCCGATTCCGCGCTCGCTCGCCGTGCCGATCATCTCCTCGCTGCAGTACGACGCGATCTGCAGCGAGCACGACATCGAGCAGTACATCGCCGCGCCCGAGGGTGGGCTGACCGGCTACCGACAGGCCGTGCGTTACGCGCTGGCGAAGATGCGCGAAGGAGAGGTCGAGACGAGCTGGCGCAACGCGGCCGTCGCCGAGGCTCCCGCCGATCCGTTGCCGAGCGACCCCGAGTGGAGCGGGGCGACCGTGTTCGTCGACCGCCGCGAGGCCGACAGCGATGCGAGCCCCGACGAGCTGTGGCGCGTCGTGGAGGGCATCGGCGGCGACAACGGGTGGTACTCACTGCCGGTCGCGTGGGCGGCCCGCGGCTGGCTCGACAAGCTCGTCGGGGGAGTGGGGCTGCGGCGCGGGCGGCTCGACCCCGAGCGCCTTCAGCCGGGCGACGCCCTCGACTTCTGGAGGGTCGAACAGCTCGACAGGGGCACGTTCCTGCGCCTGCGTGCCGAGATGAAGCTGCCGGGTCGCGCGTGGCTCGAGTTCCGTGTCAGCCCCCGCGAGGGTGGTGGTTCGCACCTCGACCAGCGCGCCGTGTTCTTCCCGTCGGGGCTCGGCGGCCGCCTGTACTGGGGCATCATCATCCCCTTCCACGGCGTGATCTTCCCCGGCATGGCGGAGGGTATGGCGCGTCAGGCCGAGGCGAATGCTCGCATTCGGCAGGAGATTCGCGCAGAATAGGGCGCGTGGGGGCCGCACGGGGGGTGCTGGCGTCGCTCGCGGGGCTGATGCTCGCGGCGGCGCTGATCGTCGCGCCCGGCGCCTCGACGCCCGCCCACGCCAGTGAGGCTGGCACGATTCACTCGCTGCTCAATCAGGCCAGGGGAGGCTCGGGGCTGGGCCCGTTGGCTCGCAATGGAGCGCTCGACCAGGTTGCGCTGAATTGGGCGAATCAGATGGCGGCCGAAGGGCGGCTGTACCACAACCCGAACTACAGCGCGCAGATACCCGGCGGCTGGAGCCGCGCCGCGGAGAACATCGCGCAGGGCTACCCGACGGGTGCATCCATGCACGACGGCTGGTGGAACTCGCCCGGCCACAGAGCGAACATGCTGGGCGACTTCACCGATGTCGGTATCGCGTTCATCCAGGCCGGCGGCACGAGCTGGGGCGTGCAGGTGTTCGCGAAGTACGGCTCCAGCGTGCCCGCGCCCGCACCGCCACCCCCGCCGCCTCCCCCCGCGCCCGCAGAGCCCGCGCCGGCACCCGCGCCCGCCCAGGCGGCCCCGCCGCCGCCGCCCGCTCCGGAGCCGGAGCCCGAGCCCGTTCCCGAGCCGGAGCCCGTTCCGGAGCCTGAGCCCGAACCGGAGCCCGATACCGCGACCGCAATGTCCGCCAAGGAGCCGCGGCCGGCGCCCGAGGCGAGGGTCGTGGACGACGCGACCGCGAGCATCCGCGTGTCGAATACTGCAGCGCTCTCCGCGACCGAGCTTCCCCCCGCGGTGGGCGCGGCAGCCGGGATGCTCGGTGTCGGTCTCATCGGATTGCTGGCGGTCGCCGGGTCGTTCTTCCCCCGAAAGGGGGCTGAGAATCGCCGCACTCGCGGGCGACTTTGGTCACGGAACGGTAACGGAACCCCCTAGGCTGGTCGGCACCGCACCGACGCGGTGACCCGACGACTGGGAGGTTTCGTGACGCATTCCGAGACCCAGCCCCGCCGTTTTTGTCGCGGTCACCGCTACTCGTTCCGTCGCGTGTCGACGACGGTCGCGGTGACTGTCGCCCTCGTGGGTGTGTTCTCGGTGGATTACACGGCCGCGACGGCATACGCCGCCATTCCGGCGTATGCGCAGGCGATGAATGACGGTGTTCCGCTGACCGCCGCGCACCGCGGTGATCCCGTCGCCGCTCCCGAGAACACCGTGCCGGCGATCGTCGCGGGCATCAACGGTGGCGCTGACATTGTGGAGTTCGACCTGCAGCTCACGAGCGACGGCCACGCCGTGCTGATGCACGACGACATGGTTGATCGCACGACGGACGGAGCGGGACCGATCAGCGAGTTCACGCTCGACGGCATCCGACAGCTGGACGCCGGATCGTGGTTGGGTCCTGCATGGCGCGGCACCCCGGTGCCGACGGCACGGGAGGCGCTCGAACCCTTCATCGACGTGCCGACGACGGCTCTCGTCGAGTTCAAGGGCACGTGGCGCGAAGAAGACGTCGCCCCGGTCATCGCGGTGATCGACGAACTGGGAATCGGTGATCGCACCGTCGTCTCGAGCTTCGAAGCGCGCACCATGATCGCTTTGCAGCGGGCTGCTCCGCACCTGCAACGGGCCCTCACGATGCGCGTGCTCCCGGCGTCGCCGCTCGGCCTCGTGACGGCCTACGACGCCTCCGTGGTCGTGACGAGTATGCGCTCGATCGACCTGTCGCCGCGAATGGTGGCGCAACTGCAGCAGGCTGGCGTGACCGTGATCGTCTACACGCTGAACACCCCGACGCTCTGGCAGAAGGCACGACAGGCAGGCGTGGATGTCATCGTGACCGACGACCCGCGCGGCATGAACCACTGGGCCGACTGGCTCGGTTCGTAGGGCGCATCTCGCGTCAGCGTTGGCGCAGTAGCGCTTCGTAGACACGCACGCCCTCCAGGAACGCCGGAACCCGAATGCGCTCGTTCTTCGCGTGGAGGCACGCGCGCTCGTCTGCCGTCATCCGGAACGGCGCGAATCGGTACACGTGATCGCTGATCGCGGTGAACCAGCGGCTGTCGCTCGCCTGCATCATGACGTAGGGCGAGACCACCAGCCCGGGATGCACGTCGCGCACCGCCTGCACGATCGCCTCCCAGCCCTCCCCGGAGGCGGGCGACACGGGAGAGGGCTCGCTCGGTTCGAGCACCTCGACGGCCACGTGCTCGTCGTCGATGGCGGTTACCACGTCGGAGACGGCCTCGGCGACGGACGTTCCGGGCGCGATGCGCATGTTGATCGTGGCTTCGGCGCGTTCGGCCAACGCGTTGGCGGCGTGGCCGGCCCGCAGCTCGGTGACCGCGCGGGTCGTTCGCACGAGCGCGCGGGTCTCGGGGCTCGTGCGCAGAAACACGCGCAGCAGCAGCGGCGCGAACAGGTCCACCCGCCGGAACACGAAGCGCAAGTGCGGCTTCGCGCGTTCGCCGAGCGTACGAATCATGAGTCGGGTCGTCGCATCGAGCCGCGCGTGGGCGGGTCGGGCGTTCAACCGCAGGATGGCGCGCGCGAGCCGCTCGGTTGCCGCCAGCGGCGGCGGGCTCGCGGCGTGCCCGCCCTGCTGCTCGACGGTGAGGCGCAGGGTGGTGATGCCCTTCTCGGTCACGCCGACCACCGCGTACGGCTCGTCGACGCCGGGAAAGGCGCCGGACACGATCGCCCCTCCCTCGTCGAGCACGAGCGATGGCCGCACTCCGCGCTCGCGCAGAACCTCCACGATGGCGCGGGCACCGCGCCCGTTAACCTCCTCGTCGTCGCCGAGGCTGACGAGAACGTCGTGTCGGGGGCGGAAGCCGGCCGCGAGCAGACGCTCTATGGCCTCGAGAATGGCGGCGGCGCATCCCTTGTCATCGATCGTGCCGCGGCCCCACAGCACCGCCTCGTCGCCGTCGGGACCGGAGTCGGTAATGACGGCGGCGAACGGCGGGTGTTCCCAGCCCTCGTCGGTCGCGGGCACCACGTCGTAGTGCGCCATCAGGACCGTGGGCGATGACGCACCGGTGAGATCAGTTCCCGGCCAGCGGTACAGCAGCGCCGCGTCGCCGACGCGCTCGCGGGTCAGGTGCTCGTGCACGAGCGGGTAGATCGTCGGGAGGGTGTCGATGAAACGCTCGAACGGCTCCGGGTCGCGGCGCGGCCCCGGCCCGTTGGGCGGCCGGGAGATCGTCGGGATGCGCACCAACTCCTGCAAACGCGCGATCGCCCTCTCGTCGTGGAGCGTGTCAGGCGATAGCGTCGAGGTCATGCGCCCCATCGTCGCACTGCTGGGTCTCGTCACGGCGATGCTGTTCGGCGTGGCCGCGCCGCTCGGCGTGCTCCCCGGCACCGCGTCCGCCGCGCACGCGAACGTCGACAACTTCGTCTTCGACTCCTTCGAGGCCGAGTACGTGCTCGACCGCGACGACGAGGGCCGCGCGACGCTCGTGACCACCGAGACGCTCGTCGCGCGCTTTCCCGATGTTGACCAGAACCGCGGCATTCGTCGCACCCTGCCCGCGACGTATCAGGGGCGCACGACCGAGCTTGAGGTGCTGTCTGTGACCGACGAGCGAGGAGCATCCCGATCGTTCTTCGTCGACAGCGGCGACGGCGTCACGAGCGTCGTCTCGGCCGTGCCCGAGGGCGAGTTCGTGCGCGGCGTGCAGACCTACGTCATCACGTACACGCAACGCGACACGGTCGACTCCTTCACGAACACCGGGGCCGAAGAGTTCTACTGGAACCTCAACGGAACCGACTGGCGTCAGCCGTTCGGCGAGGTGCGCGGCACGGTGCGGCTCGGGCCGGGACTCGCCGAAAGACTCACCGGCGGCGCCTTTTGCTATCAGGGCCCCGCGGGTTCCACCGAGCTCTGCGACATCTCCGTCGACGGCGACACGGTCACGGTGTCGTCGACGCGCCCGCTCGCACCGTTCGAGAACGTCACCGTCGCCATCGGGTTCACACCGGGAACCTTCACGCTCTTCAACGCCTCGCCGTTCGCGAGCCCGGCTGGCTGGGCGCTCGCCCTCATCGGGATGCTGTCCCTCGGCTGCGTCATCGTCGCCGCCCGCATTCGCGCAACGCATCTGAAGAGCGAGCCGGGGCGGCCCGTCATCGTCGTCGAGTACCTGCCGCCGAAGGGTGTCACCCTCATGGAGGCGGCCGTGCTGCGCCACAAGCGCAACCGCGCGATCGCCAGCCAGCTGGTCGACTTCGCGGTCAGGCGCATGATCACGATCATCGAGCAGCCGGTCGGCCGAGGTCGCGAAACGTGGCGTTTGCAGCTCGAGACCGCCGACGGTGCGACCGAGCGTGAGCTGCGGATGCTGCGCTACTTCTTCGGGGACGACCTGCGGCCGGGTGCCGTGCACGACCTCAAGGCGACTTCGACGACGCTGAGTGGCAAGTTGGCCCGCCTGCTGTCTGATGTGACGATCGACAATGCGAACAAGCGGGGCTGGAAGAAGCGGTTCCCGCCGCTGGCGACCGTCCTGCCGACCGGACTCGCGTTCCTCCTTGTGTTTGCCGCGTTCTTCGCCCTCGGTGCTCTCGCCGACGAGGGTCGAGACGCCGGCTGGATGGTCGTCGTGCTCGGCGGTGTCGTGCTGAGTGCGGTCATCACCGCGGGCCTGCTGTCGCGACAGCCGTTGAGCCGCGCCGGGGCCGAGGTGAACGATCACCTCACCGGTCTCGACCAGTACATCCGCCTTGCCGAGGCCGATCGCATGCGCGTGCTGCAGTCGCCGCAGGGTGCGCTGCGCGAACCGATCGACCCGAACGACCGCGGGGCGCGGCTGAAGCTGATCGAGCGGCTGTTGCCCTGGGCGGTGCTGTTCGGCCACGAGAAAGAGTGGGCGGCAGAGCTCGGCTCGTTCTACGCCGAGGGTGAGTCGCCCAGCTGGTACCGCGGCGCGCGCCCGTTCACCGTCGGCGCCTTCGCCGCCGGCGTCGGCTCGGTCAGCTCCACCCTGTCGTCGAGCTACTCGGGCACGAGTTCATCGGGCGGCTCCGGCGGCGGCGGATCCTCGGGCGGCGGAGGAGGCGGTGGAGGCGGCGGCGGCGTGTAGCCGCACCGCGCGAGGTCGTCTCACGGGGGATGCGCGTAACAATTCGACCCGGATCGCGCCTCAGAACGTGGCCTCGGTTCACAATGACTGTCACCCGCACTCTCACCGCACCTGGAGGCCCTCGTGACCACGCGTATCCGTCGTCTTTCCCCGCTCGCCGCTCTCGCGGCATCCGCGCTCGTTCTCGCCGGCTGCGCCGCCGATGCGCCCGCCGATGATGTGAGCGGCTACGTCACGGAGGGCGTGCTGACGATCGCCACCGGTGAGCCCGCCTACTTCCCGTACGTAATCGACGACGACCCCACCACGGGTGAAGGGTTCGAAGCGGCGGTCGCGTACGCGGTAGCCGAGGAACTCGGATTCGCGCCCGAGGACGTGGTGTGGGTGCGCACGAGCTTCGAGTCGGCGATTCAGCCGGGCCCGAAGACCTTCGACTTCAACCTGCAGCAGTACACGATCACCGCGGAGCGGGCCGAGAACGTCGACTTCTCGACCCCGTACTACGCCACGCCGCAAGCGGTGATAACCGTCGAGTCGTCGCCCGCTGCCGGCGCGGCGAGCCTTGCCGACCTGGAGGGCTTCCTGATCGGCGCTGCGACCGGAACGACGAGCTTCACGGCGATTGAGCAGCAGATCGCTCCGACTGCGGGCGCCCAGGCGTTCAACACGAACGACGACGCGGTGCTGGCGCTGCAAAACGGCACGGTGGACGCGATCGTGGTCGACCTCCCGACCGCGTTCTTCCTCAGCGCCGTTGTGCTCGAGGGTGGCGTGCTGCTCGGCCAGCTGCCAGCAGACGCCGGCATCAGCGACGAGTGGGGCCTCGTGCTCGCGAAGGACAGCCCGCTGACGGAGGCCGTCTCGGCCGCGGTTGACCGCCTGCGCGACAGCGGTCGCCTGGCGGAGATCGCCGACGAGTGGCTCGGCGCCGACGCGGGCGCGCCTATCCTGCAGTAGTGCCAGCGTCCCGCGAAACCGTCAGCGACGTCGAACTCGGCCGGCGTGCGTATCGACGGAAGCAGAATGCGCGCTCGGTCCTGATCTCCTTCGTCTCCACGATCGTCTTCGCGGTGATCGTGTGGATCACGATCATCAACACGCCGGGCTGGAACCGGGTGCAGCGCAGCTTCTTCGACCTGGAGACCGCGATCGCCGCCTGGCCGCGCGTGATCGCGGGTCTGTGGATCAACGTGCAGGTGCTGTTCTTCGCGGTGATCGGGGTGCTCGTGCTGAGTGTGCTGATCGCGACGATTCGCACGCTTCGGGGGCCGATCTGGTTCCCGCTGCGCGCCCTTGCCGCCGCCTACACCGACCTGTTCCGCGGCCTGCCGTTGATCATCGTGCTGTTCCTCGTCGGCTTCGGGCTTCCCGGCCTCGAACTGTTTCCCCGCAACAGTGCGCAGTTCTGGGGCACGATCGCGCTCATCCTGACGTATTCGGCGTACGTGAGCGAGGTGTTCCGCGCCGGAATCGAGGCCGTGCATCCCTCGCAGCGGCTGGCCGCACGTTCCCTGGGTCTGAACCACGGGCAGACGATGCGCATCGTGGTGCTTCCGCAGGCGGTGCGCAAGGTCACCCCGGCCCTCATGAACGACTTCGTGGCGATGCAGAAAGATGTCGGGCTCATCTCGGTGCTCGGGGTGGTCGACGCCGTGCGTGCCGCGCAGATCGAGACGGCGGCGAACTTCAACTTCACCCCCTACGTCGTCGCGGGCCTGCTGTTCGTGCTGCTGGCGCTGCCGATGATTCGCCTCACCGACTGGTACACGGCGCGTCTCAGGGCGCGCGAACAGATGGGGAGTGTCGTATGACCCCGCCTGTCCTCCGGCTCGACGGCGTGCGCAAAAGATTTGGCGACACCGAGGTGCTCGGCGGGGTCGACCTGACCGTGGCCGAACACGACGTCGTCGCGCTCATCGGTGCCAGCGGATCGGGAAAGTCGACCCTGCTGCGGTGCGTCAACCTGCTCGAGCGAATCGACGACGGTCAGATCTGGTTGCGCGACACCGACATCTCCGACCCGCGGGTGCACGCCGACCGGGTGCGCGCCCGCATCGGAACGGTGTTCCAGCAGTTCAACCTGTTCCCGCACATCCGGGTCATCGACAACGTCACGCTCGCCAGTCGTCGCGTGCTGCGCATCCCACGCGCAACGGCCGAGGCGACCGCGCTCGAGCTGCTCGATCGCGTCGGGTTGGCGGGCAAGGCGCGCGAGTATCCCGACCGGCTCTCCGGCGGTCAGCAGCAGCGCGTCGCCATCGTGCGGGCGATCGCGACGAACCCCGAACTGCTGCTGCTCGACGAGATCACCTCGGCGCTCGACCCCGAACTGGTCGTCGAGGTACTCGACCTCGTGCGTGAGCTGAAGAACGAGGGCACGACGATCGTGATGGCGACGCACGAGATGGCGTTCGCCCGCGACGTGGCCGACCGCGTCGTCTTCCTCGACGGCGGCGTCATCGTCGAGGAGGGGCCCGCCGCTCAGCTGCTGCGCGAGCCCCGGGAGGATCGCACACGCGCCTTCCTCGCACGCTTCCTCACGTAGCGGGGGCGTGTCTGCGGACGACGTCGGCGATACCCGCGATCTCGGCGGGGCCGACCCGGCAGCATCCGCCGACGATGCTCGCTCCCTCCTCCAGCCACCGTGACACCTGCGCGGGAGCGAACCCGGGCTCGCCCTCCCAGCGTCGCTGTGCCCGATTCCACTGCTCGCCACTGTTCGGGTAGACGACGATCGGCTTGTCGGTCACGGAGCGCGCGGCGCGGATCGCGCCCGACACCTCGACGGGGTGGGAGCAGTTGATGCCGACCGCGACGATCTCGTCGACCGCGTCGGCGTCCGCAAACGCGTCCGTGAGGCTCTCGCCCGTGCGCAGCCGCCCGTCGGCCACCGTGAACGACAACCACGCCGCGACGCCCGTCCCGCGCAGCAACTCGAGTAGCGCCCTCGATTCCGCCCGGCTCGGAATGGTTTCGATGGCGAGCAGGTCCGCGCCGCTCTCGGCCAGCACGGTGAAACGCCGCGCGTGCCACGCGCGCAGTCCGGCGCGGTCGAGGTCGTAGTCGCCGCGGTACTCGGATCCGTCGGCTCGCGCGGCGCCGTAGGGACCAACGGAGGCCGCCACCAGACCCTCGGGCCGGTGTTCGTCGCGGGCCTCGGCGGCGAGGGCCACACTGGCATGCATCAGCTCGGTCGCGTCGTCATCGGACAGTCCGCGCCGACGTGCGCCGTCGAAGGAGAGTTGATACGAGGCGGAAATCGCGATGTCGGCGCCGGACGCGAAGTAGTCGTGATGAGCATCCCGAATCGCGTCCGGATGGTCGTGAAGCAGGCGGGCGCTCCAGAGGTCGCCGCTCAGGTCGTGGCCGATTGCCTCGAGGTGACTGCCGAGTCCGCCGTCCAAAACGGCGACCGGGGGAAGGGGCGGATGCTGCACAGGATTATCGTGCAACACGCACGCCCCTCTTCGCCTCCCTGCGCGGCATGATTCGTCATGTGCGGGCGCCGGTGCACTAGACTGGACGCGGCATTTCGGCTCACCGGGCGTTCTCGACCGGGTCAGGGCACGAGATGCTCCCGGCCTTTGTGACCACCGCGGGGCCGACGCTTCACCCTCGCGGGCCGCGCACCAGAACCGCGAGACGTCACACGTTTGCACCCGAGGAGGGTCATGGCCCAGACCGGCCAGCGCACCAAAAACAATGCCCGCGGCACTCAGGCGCGGCGACGCCGTCGACCCCTCGACGAAGAGGGCATCATCCCGATCCTCGCCCGCGCCGTGCGCGAGGTCGAGAACGCCGCAGGCCGCGGCAAGGTGAGCCCGTCGAACCGCACCAAGTTCCAGGTGGCGGCGTTGCTCGTGCGCGAGGAACGTGCACGCGTGAAGGATGACGCTGAGGTTCCCGAGTCGGAGCGCGCCGAGGTCTTGAAGCGCCTCGACGGCCTCGCGGGCATCATGGCGAAAACCGCCGCCCGCGACACCTCGCTCATCGCCCTGCTCGCCCCGGAAGCGAAGGTGTCAGACACCGCGAAGGCGCTGCGCCGCGACATGCTGCTCGCCTCGGGCGCCGAGCTCGAGCCCGACGAGCTCATCATCGTCACCGAGGCGATCGAGGTCGCCCCCGACGTGGCCAAGCAGGTGACACCGCCGAGCGTCAAGCAGGCGCAGCTGGCGAACCCCTTCCTCGCCCCCGACCTGTCGGCTCTGACCCCGCCGCGGAAGCCGGCCTCGACGCGGCTCGCCAACTGGGAGCTCATCGAGCCGCTGTTTCGCTCGTTCGAGTACGGCGCCGGTGGGCAGGCCGCCACGATGGAGCTGCCCGAGGCCGACTCGCTCGCAACCCCCGGCGGTCTTCCCCTCATGCGTCACCAGGCGCGTCTCGTCGAGTCGGTCAGGGCCGGCCACCGCACCTTCCTGCTCGCCGACGAGCCGGGTCTCGGCAAGACGGCGCAGGCGCTCATGGCGGCGAACGTGGCGAAGGCCTTTCCGCTGCTGGTCGTCGTGCCGAACGTCGTGAAGACGAACTGGGCGCGCGAGGTGGAGCGCTGGATCCCGCAGCGCTCGGCGACCGTCGTTCACGGCGACGGGGACGACCTGGACGCGTTCGCCGACGTCATCATCGTCAACTACGAGATCCTCGATCGGCACGTGGGTTGGCTCGGCCGTTTCGGCTTCAAGGGCATGGTCGTCGACGAGGCGCACTTCATCAAGAACGCGACGTCTCAGCGGTCGCGGCACGTGCAGTCGCTGGCCGCGAGCATCCGCATGTTGCACCCGAAGACGCTCATGATGGCGTTGACGGGCACGCCGCTGATTAACCAGATCGAGGATTTCCGGATGATCTGGAAGTTCCTCGGCTGGATCGACCACAAGAAGCCGCTCGGCGAGCTGATGGGGAAGCTAGAGGAGACGGGGCTCACCCCCGCCGACCCCGGGTTCTTCAGCGAGGCTCGGAAGGCCGTCATCGACATGGGCATCGTGCGGCGCAAGAAGGTGGATGTCGCGTCCGACATTCCGGCGCGCCGCATCGCCGACATTCCGGTCGAGCTGGATGACGAAATCGGGCGGTCGATCCGCGCCAGCGAGCGCGCGCTCGTCGCGCGGCTGCTCACGCGGTACCGTCGCGCCGCCGAGGCCCGGGAGGTGCCGCCGGTGGAGACCGACCACGATCTGGTGCGCCTCGTTGCGGCCGCCGAGCTGGAGGAGTCGCGTCAGTCGTCGACGGGCGACAACGTGTTCACGATGGTGCGCCAGATCGGTACCGCGAAGGCGGTGCTCGCCGCGGACTACACGGCGCAGTTGGCCCGTAACGTCGGCAAGGTGGTGTTCTTCGCGAAGCACATCGACGTGATGGATGCGGCGGAGCAGCATTTCGCGCAGGCGGGCTTGCGCTCGGTGAGCGTGCGCGGCGACCAGTCGTCGAAGGCGCGCCAGGAGGCGATCGACGCGTTCACGAACGACGAGGACGTGTCGGTCATCGTCTGTTCGCTGACCGCCGCCGGCGTCGGCCTGAACCTGCAGGCTGCGTCGAACGTGGTGTTGGCGGAGTTGTCGTGGACGTCGGCGGAGCAGACGCAGGCGATCGACCGCGTGCACCGCATCGGTCAGGAGATGCCGGTCACGGCGTGGCGCATCCTGGCCGCGCAGACGATCGACGCGCGCATCGCCGACCTCATCGACGCGAAGGCGGGCCTCGCCGCGCGCGCGCTCGACGGGTCGGACGAGGAGGTCGCGGCCGAGGGTACGGTCCAGCTGCAGGCGCTCATCTCGCTGCTGACCGACGCGCTCGGCGGAAAGTAAGCGCTGTTCGTCAGGCGGGCCATCCGGTGTCGGGTAGCCATCCCGCTGACGGCGGGTGCCGCACGCGGCTGACCGGTCGGCAATAGGTGGGCGCGCGCTCGCGATCGCAGGTTGATTCGTGGCGGGCGACCGTTGCGGGTGTGGGGATGAGTCTTCGCGGGCTGCGGCGGTCGGGTTCGTCGTCGTGCTCCGGGAGTGTTTCCCAGTGAATGACGACGGGTACGGTGCTGCGGGCGCTGAGCGGTCGGCTCGCGATTGGCGAGTTGGAGCGGACGCAGATGTGCAGGGGGAGCGTGAGCCGTGCATCCTGCCGGTAGGGGTCGGTGCCGAATTCGCGTGCGGAGCGGCAGGTGAGAAGCCCGCTCCACGCCCACGCCTGCACGATGGGTGAAGCGAGTTCGGGGTGCGCGTACCACCCGCGCCGGATGCGGCGTAGCGAGCCGTAGTCGTGTGCGATCCGAAGGTTTTGAGCGTCGAGACCGTACGGGTAGAGCTCGCGGGCTGAGGCGATGCCGCCGAGGTCTGCGAGGAGGTGAGCGATGCTGCGGGGGCTCCACATGCCGCCCATGGTGCGCGCGAGGTGTGCCGGCCGCTGTGCACGGGGCGGACTCTCGGGACGGCACCCGCGGTGCCGGCCACGGGGAGGAGTCGTCTGACGCCCTAGCCCCAGCGTGACGGGATGGGGTCGTCGGCCGCTGTCGCGGCTCGCGCGCCGGGATGTCATGCCGCACCGCCAGCGACTACTCCGCTGTAGGACTTCCTACACTTCGATCTCGAGTCGCTCGCACCGCTCACCACCCACCCGTGTAGGACTTCCTACACTTTGGAGCCGGCGTGTTCGGTTGCGGGGCGCTGCTCAACTGTAGGAAGTCCTACAGCGGAGTAGTCGCGGGGGAGGGTGAGGGCTCTCGGGAGGGATTCACCGGGAAGCCCCGGACAATTCGGGCACGTCGGACGATTCGGGCACGTCGGACGATTCGGGCACGTCGGACGATTCGGGCACGTCCCACAAATCGGGCTGCGCGCGCGCCGTGTGGCGTGACCGCCGCTCAGCGGGCGCTGGCGCGCGCTTCCGAGACCAGGTAGCGCACCGCATCCATCGGGATCGGCAACCAGGTGGGGCGGTTACGCGCCTCGTACATGGCCTCGTACACGGCCTTGTCGAGCTCGAAGGCGTCAAGCAGGGCGCGGTGGGCACGCAGATCCACGCCCGACTCGGCGATGTAGCCGTCGAGGAAGGCATGGCGGGTGCCGCGCGACCACGACGGGTCGACGCGAGCACGCGCATCCGCGTCGGGGGCGGTGTTCAACCGTGCTCCGGTCACGTAGTCGAACGACCGCAGCATGCCGGCGACATCGCGCAGCGGCGAGTCGACCCGGGTGCGCTCATCGAGCGGGCGCAGCGGCTCGCCCTCGAAGTCGACGACCACCCACTCGCCGCTCGCGCGACGTAGCACCTGTCCCAGGTGGTAGTCGCCGTGCACACGCTGCAGGTCGGGCCACGGTGCATCCTGCGCCGCGTCGTACACCGCCTCGATCGCGGGTCGCAGCTCGCGCAACGCCGGCACGTCAGAACTCGCCACCGCGAGGCGCTGATGCCAGCCAGCGACGAACCCCACGATGTCGCCCAGCGTCGCGGGGCGCACGGGCATCGCCTCGGCGAGACCCGCGTGGATGCGCGCCGTCACGCGTCCCAGCTCCGTAGCCTCGTCGACGAACGCATCGCCGGCGGCGGCGCGCTCAAGCGCCAACTCCCACCCGTCGACCACGTCGCGCACAAACTCCTGCGCGAACGCGAGGTGACCCGAGAACGAGCGGCTCGGCTCGTGCGGGTCATCCCAGTAGCCGGTCACCGAGCCGAGCATCCGCGGCACCTGGCGGTAGCCGCGCGCCGTCAGCGCCGACGGCAGCGTCACGTCGGGGTTCTCGCCGGCGTGCACCAGCCGGAACACCTTCGCCACGACCGGTGCCTCGCCTCCCCGGTCGAAGATGATCGACGTGTTCGACTGCTCGCCACCGTGCACGCGTGAGGTGCGATCCTGCCGGTGCACGTGCATCCGGCGTAGCAGCGCGCTCGTGTAGGCAGAGTCGTGAGCCCCATCGAAGAGGTAATCGCCGTCGTTGTTCTTGCCGATGAGAGCCGGGCCCGCGCCCTTCGGCACCGTCTGCCGCAGCACGATCGGCACGTGGTAGAGCGAGGGTGGGTTGTTCGCCAGATCGCGCACGATGAGCACGAGAACGCGCGCGTCGGGGTCGTCGGACGACCACTCCTCGCGGGTCACCTCTACCAGGTTCGGCAGTCGGCCCTTGCCGGCATACCAGCGCTGGCGTGTCATCCAGTCGGTGAGACACTCCATCGTGCTGTTCATGCGTTCGACCCTATCCCCGGGGCCACGCGCTACGCGCGACGAGACCTCAGGAAATCGTTCATTCCCTGGCTCAGTTCAGCATCGACGGTGATCGTCACGCCATCGACCTCCCGAATCGGAGCAGCGTGCCGCACACTCGACACCAACCATGCCGCGTCGGCCGACATCAGGTCGGATGCGCGCAGCACCTCGATCTCGGTCGACAGGCCCCACAGATGCGCCGCCTCGAACAGGTCGGCCTGCGTCGTTCCCGCGAGAATGCCGAGCGACGCCGGGGGAGTGACAAGTTGCGACCCCCGCCGCACGATGAGGGTCGAGGTGGGCCCCTCGAGCAGCAGCCCGTCGCTGGAGACGAACACCACGTCGTCGGCGCCGCGCCGCACCGCCTCGCGCTGGGCGGCCCGGTTTACCGCATAGGAGAGGGTCTTCGCTCCCGCGAGCAGCCAGGGGCTCGTCGACGCCACGTCGCTGCGCAGGCCCCGATCGAGCACGGCGACGCTGATGCCCTCCGTGCGCGCGCGGCTGAAGTCGGGGGCGGGAGCCGCATAGACCCACCCGGTGGGCGCCGTGCCCTCGGGCGCCGAGCCGGTTGCCGCGGGGCCCGCCTCCACGCCGCGGGTCAGCACGATCTTCAGCCAGGCCTCCTCGACGTCGGCGAAATGCGCGGCGATCCCGAAGATCGCGTCGCGCCACACGGCGAGCGTCGGCTCGGGCAGGTCGAGGGCGCGCGCCGACGCCGCAAACCGGTCGAGGTGCCGTTCGAGCGACTGCGGCCGCCCGTGCGCGAGGCTGAAGGTCTCGAAGATGCCGTCGCCGCGCACGGGGGCAGAGTCGAGCACGCTCAGCTGCGGGCGCGACACGTCGGCCTCGAGAAACCCGACCGCGACCCCGTCGGGCCGGTGCGTGATCAGGGCGAGATGCTCGGGCGCGCTCATGCTCCGATCATGTCAGGGCGGTCGGCCGCTTGACAGACTTATGAGGATGCTGGAATGGTATGACTCAATGTACGGACATAGGGGTGCGACTCGCGTACCCCCCGACTCACCCCAAAGGAGACGGATTCACCATGGCAGCTGAATCCCGCGTTCGCGTTCCCTTGTTTGACGGCATGAATCGAGTCCCCGGCGGACTCATGCTCATCCCACTCATCCTCGGCTCGATCTTCGGCACGTTTTTCTCGCCGGCGCTCGAAATCGGAAGCTTCACCACGGCACTGTTCCAGAACAGCGCGCTTCCGCTTATCGCTCTGTTGATCTTTGCGACCGGCACGCAGGTGTCGATTCGGAATACGGGTCCAGTGCTGGCCCATGCCGGAGTCATCCTGCTGACGAAGTCGTTCATTCCCGCAGGGATCGTGATCGCACTCGGATTGCTCGTCGGCCTCGACGGCATCCTAGGTGTGTCGATTCTCGCGCTGCTCGTGGCAGTCGATAACAGCAACGGTGGCCTGTGGCTTGCCTTCACCGGCAAGTACGGCGACAGCCGTGACCGCGGCGCCTACATGGCGTCGGCGGTGAACGATGGTCCATTCCTGTCGCTTCTGTTCCTCGGCGTCTCGGGCCTTGCCGCTATTCCCACTCTCGCCCTGGTCGCTGCGGTCATCCCCTTCGTCCTCGGAATGATCGTCGGCAACCTCGATCCGAAGTGGAAGAGCATCCTTGTGCCCGTCCCCAACATCGTCATCCCGTTCTTCGCGTTCGCGCTCGGAACCGGAATCAACTTGGGCAACGTGGTCACGGGTGGAGTCCAGGGCATCATCGTGGGCCTGATCGTCGCCCCGTTCACCGGATTCCTGGTATACCTCGGCTACCGGTTCATCCTGCGCCGTGGGATCAAGAGTGGGCTCGGATTCGCCGCGGGTACGACGGCGGGCAACGCAATCGCGACTCCGGCAATCGTTGGCGGCATTGATCCAACCTTTGCCCCGTACGTCGAGGTGGCAACCGCGCAGGTCGCCGCGTCGGTTCTGATTACGGCGATTCTCGCTCCGCTGATTGCCGCATTCGTACTGAAGCGCCACGGTGCGCTGAATTCCCCCGACGATGAGGTTGTCGCTGAGGCGCGCGATACGGCACATGCAGACGAATCCGAACAGGCCGCGGAAGCGGACGGACCGCGCCTGTAGTTCGTCGCGCTCATACGGGGCTCGATTCCCGTGCGGGACGTGCGTCTTCGGGTGGCGCACGTCCCGCACGTCCCCGTAGCACCCATGGAAAGGGCAACTGACATGACCCCGTCAATCGACATCGGGATCGTCGCCGACGATCTGACAGGCGCCAACGACACGGCAGTCCAGTTCGGCATGCGAGGCTGGGATGCTCGCATTGCGCTCCGTGATGACGCGGAGATGTCTGGCCAGGTGGTCGCCATCAGTTCGGACGCGCGGCCACTCGCGGACATACCGGCTGTTCGCGCGACCGAAGCCGCCATCGAGCTTCTGGATCCCGCGCGGCTGTACCTCAAGATCGATTCCACGGCGCGGGGCAGCATCGCCGCGCAGGTGAGCGGTGCGCTCGCTACGTGGACGCGCCGGCACGCCGATGCTGTCGCCATTGTGTGCCCCGCCTACCCCGCGATGGCTCGCACCGTCGAGGCTGGTCAGGTGTTGGTGGGAGGCTCTCCCGTGCATCGCACCGCCATCGGTGCAGACCCGGTGACGCCGGTCACCGAGAGTTCGCTCGTGGCGCGCATCCCGAACTCGAAACTGGGGACGATCGACGACATCTCGGCGGCCGCGCCCGGTGCAATTCTGATCCTCGACGCCCGCGGTCAAGCGGAACTCGATCAGTATGCGCTGCGTCTCGCGCAGCTGGGGGAGCGGTTCATCGTCGCTGGGTCGGCCGGGTTCGCGGAGTCGCTTGCGCGTCACCTCCCTGGCTCGCGCGAGAGTTCAGACGTGCCACGGCCCCGCGGGCGGAGCGTCATCCTCCTGTCGTCTCTCAACCCTGTGTCACACGCCCAGGCCGACACGTTGCGGGAAACTGCTCCCGATGTGGTCCAGGTGGTCGAGCCCACGCTCGCCGACGCCAGCACCGCACCGGCGGCTGGGTCGACAGCGCCGACTGAGCGCCCTGTCACGCTCATCCGTACGCCACAAGGCCGAGTCTCCGAGGGCAACGGTGACGCAGCTGCGGCGGTCGCCGATGTTCTGGCGGCCGTGACTGTGTCGATCATCGAACGCGAGCATCCCGCCGTCATCGGGCTCGTCGGTGGCGACGGTGCCCGTGCGGTCCTCCGTCGCCTGGGGGCCCACGCGCTGGCGGTTCGCGACGCGGCGGTCGAAGGGGCGCCGATGATGACGATTGTGGGCGGACCCCACGATGGACTTTTTGTGTGGACGAAAGCCGGCGGGTTCGGAGATTCCGAAACTCTGCTGCGCATCCTTGAGCACACTGGCGCGGTGGCTGCGCCCGATGTAACCCGGTCCGTGAAGGAGGACACCCTGTGAGTCATTCGACCCCCCGTCTCGCCGTCACCCTCGGTGACGCCGCAGGAATCGGCCCCGAGATCATCGCCAGGGCGCTGCTCGAGCACCCCGAGCTTCGTGGTCGGCTGTCACCGATCGTCGTCGGTGACTCCGGTGCGGTGCGTCGCGGCGTTGCGGCCGTGGGGCTCGACCCCTCAGCCGTCGTCACGATCTCACACCCGAATGAGGCGACCAACGATCCCACCACCATCGAGGTATTGCAGACGGGCCCTGACCTGTCCAACGTGCCCGTCGGCGAACTGTCGGCAGCGGCCGGAGACGGTGCGTACCGTTTCGTCGTTGAAGCGTGTCGGCTGGCGAAGGAGGGATCGGTCGACGCAATCGTGACGCCCCCACTCAACAAGGCCGCTATGCACCTCGGCGGGCATGCTTTCCCGGGCCACACCGAACTTCTGGCTCACGAATTTGGCGTGAAGAACTATTCGCTCGTCCTCTCAGCTGGCGCTCTGTCGATCTTCCACTTGACGACACACGTGTCGCTCAGTGACGCGATCGAGGGAATCACCCCGGAGCGCGTCGACGGCGTGCTGCGTCTCGTGCACGCCTATGCGAGCGCAAGTGGACGCGGTTCGGAACCCATCGGTGTCGCCGGACTGAATCCCCATGCGGGGGAAAACGGGCTCTTCGGCCACCAGGACGACGAAATATTGCGTCCGGCGGTTGAGCGAGCCGTGGCGGCCGGAATTCCGGCGCACGGCCCGATCGCCGCCGATGCTCTCATTCCGCAGGCCGTGCGGGGGAAGTGGAATTTCGTGGTCGCCTGCTACCACGATCAGGGGCACGCACCGTTCAAGGCCGTCTACGGCGACGACGGGGTCAACATCACGGTGGGTCTTCCCGTGGTCCGGGTCTCCGTTGACCACGGGACGGCGTTTGACATCGCCGGACGGGGCATCGCTCGGGAAGGCTCGCTCGTACTCGCACTGGAACGCGCCGCGGAACTCGCACCGGGATGGGATCAGGTGTGGCAGGCGGCCCAGGCGGGCGCGGACGCGCTGCAGGCGTGAGCGGCAGCACGGATTCCCGTCCGAAGGCTGGCGTCATGACCGAGGCCGCCACTCCCCACCCGATCACGGGGCAGCTCGATGCCCAGTCGCGCGAGCCGCTGCACGCGCAATTGGCCCGAGTGATCCGTGATCAGATCCGTGACCGTGACCTTCTCCCCGGCGAGGTACTGCCCACCGAGGCGCATCTGCAGGAGAAGTTCGGCGTTTCGCGGTCTGTTGCCCGTCAAGCGATGGCGACGCTCGTCGCCGAGGGGCTTGTTGTGCGGGGGCGGGGCCGCGGCTCGGTCGTCGCACCTGAGCGGCAGAGGCACCGCATCGTCAATGACGCCTCGGGCCTGTACGCCCAGATGCGCGATGCCGGTCTAGAACTGCGGACCGACATCCTCTCGATGACAACGGAGGTCGCGCCTCGCCCGATTCCTGAACTGGGCGGGCGGGAGGCAGTGCGGCTCGAGCGTTTACGCTCTCTCGACGGCATGCCGACGGCATTTATTCGCACGTGGCTGCCGGTGGACCTCGGTGGTGACCTGAGCGTGAGCGACCTTCGCGATGCGTCCCTGCACGCGGTTCTCAGCGACCGTTTCGGGCTGCGCATTGCTGGCGGGCGGCGCACCGTTCGTGCGGTAGCTGCGGACCACGCTCTCGCCGGGCTGCTGAACGTACACACCGGAGCACCGTTGCTGCTGCTCGAGGGAGTGACCGAGTCGGATGATGGGCGATTCGTGGAACATTTTGCGACGTGGCATCGCGGCGACCTCATCGCCTTCGATCTCGACGCGCATCGGGGATACCACGGAGCCCCCGACGCGCGCCTCTCGGAGGCCCGGGCTCTGATTCAGCGGGCGGGGGAGTTGCTCGACGCCCGCGTCTGACGGTGGTTGATGGTTACGGCGATCGCGGTCAGCCCGATGATGAAGGCCGCGATGGCCACAACGTGGGCGACCACGCCGGGAACGCCGTTCGGTCCGAAAGGTTCGAGGAACGGGTATGGGTACCAGCCGTCGGCGGCCCCGCGCAGCATCGTCACGCCAACCCAGATCAGCGGGTAGGAGACGGCCAGCCACATGGCCGACCAAGCGATGCGGGCGCGACCGGTGGCGAGCATCCAATCGACGGCGATGTAGACCGGAATCCACACGTGCAGCGCCTCGTTCGGCCACCACGGGCCGACGTAGCCGTCGTCGTTTGGCACGTCGCGCAAGAGCAGGTTGTAGACGACCCCGGTCACGATCGCGTACGAGAACACGGATGCGCGGATCGCCGTGTACAGCTGCGTGTCGCGCTCGGCGCGCAGCGCCATGATGCCGCCGGCGGCCAACACCACAATGTTGATCATCGCCGTCTGAATCGTGAAGAACGCGAAGTACTCAGTCGGTTCGAACCGTCCGACCGAGACTTGGTCGGTGATCTGCGTCACGAGCGCGGCGAACACGGTCGCGCTCGCGGCGAGCGAGAGGATTCCGGCGCTCCGGCGCAGAACGAGCAGGCGGCGGGATGCTGTGGCGCTTTCGGGCGCGGACGTCGCTGTCACGAGGGCGAGGCTAGCAAGCTTCGTGTGTGCACGCGCACAGATTCGCGCGCCGCGCAGCGCGACCGGCGTCATCGCTCGCCGCAACCTAGGCTTCCGGCATGGCGATGTTCGACGTGGCGGTGGTCTACGTGACCCGCACGGTCGGCATCGCCGGCACGCGCCGGCGCGAGGTGCTGCTCGGCCGCAAGCTCACGGGCCTCGGGGTCGACCGGCTCGTCGGTCCGGGCGGAAAGCTCGAACCGGGCGAGAGCCCGCGCGAGGCGGCCGTGCGCGAGGTCGCCGAGGAGGTGGGGCTCACGATCGACCCCACGGACCTTCAGCTAATTGGCGAGATCGCCTACCCGTTCGTCGACGAGCCGCGCTGGTCGCAGTTTTCGCACGCCTTCACGACCGACCGGTTTCGCGGCGAGGTCCGGGCAAGCGATGAGCTCGAGCCTGTGTGGCATTCGCTCGACGCGTTGCCGGTCGACCGCATGTGGGCCGACGCGGCGCTGTGGCTGCCGCGCGCCCTCCACGGCGAGTTCGTGCGCGCAACCCTGCACTTCGGGGCGGGCGATCGGGTGGTACGGCAGGAATGGGGCGTGGCGCGGCGCTCGTGACGCGCTGCGTGCATCCGGCGCGCTGTGGGAGTCCGACGCGCTGCGTGCATCCGGCTCTCTGCGTGCATCAGGTTCTCAGTGAGGGCTCGTACGGTGTGGACACGTGACGGATTCTGCGAACACCCAGCCCCTTAGCGACTTCGGCCCCCTCGTGCTCGGCGGCAACGTCTTCGGGTGGACAGCCGACCGCGACGCTAGCTTCGCCGTGCTCGACGCCTTCGTCGAGGCCGGTGGCCGGGCGATCGACACGGCCGACGTGTACTCCGAGTGGGCCGACGGCCACACCGGCGGCGAGTCGGAGTCGGTGATCGGCGAGTGGCTCGCGGTGCGACCCGGCATGCGCGAGAACGTCAGCATCGCCACGAAGGTGTGCCAGAAGAGCGACCGCCGCGGGCTGTCGCCGGAGAACCTGCGCGCCGCACTCACCGACTCACTCGAGCGGCTGCAGACCGACTACGTCGACCTCTACTACGCGCACCGCGACGACCCGGAGGTCCCGCAGAACGAGGTCGTCACGGCGATGGCCGAGTTCGTCGCCGAGGGTCGCGTGCGCCAGCTGGGTGCGTCGAACTTCAGCGCGGAGCGGCTGCGCAGCGCCGTCGATGTCGCGACCGCGCACGGCATTCCGGGCTTCACGGTCGCGCAAGACCTGTACAACCTGGTGCGCCGCGACTACGAGACCGACCTGAAGCCGACCATCGCGGCGCTGGGGCTCGTCGAGTTGCCGTTCGGCGCGCTTCAGGGCGGCTTCCTCACGGGCAAGTACCGCGCCGGCGGCGAGCCGATCGACTCGCCGCGGGCGGTCAACGCGACGAAGCTGCTCGACGACGACCGCGCGGTGGCGACGCTGGAGGCGCTGCGCGGTGTGGCGGATGCTCGCGGAGCGTCCATGACCGCCGTCGCCCTCGCGTGGTTGCGTCAGCAGCCCACGGTGGGCGCCCCCATCGCGAGCGCGCGGTCGACCGAGCAGCTGACCTCACTCGTGGAGTCGTTCGACCTGACGCTCACCGCCGAGGAGCTCGCCGCGCTCGCTTGAGCGCCGCAGGAGGCGAGCCCGTCGCGATCCGTGGCCCGCACGGAGGTTCTCCGCAGTGTTGACGGCGTAGAACGGTCCTTCTCGATAGTCGAGGGATACGCAATAGTGGAATTCCGTCGCGTATCGCGCCTAAGGTCGAACGCATGTCACGGATGCCTCGCCGTTCCCGAATGGTTGCAGCGGCGGGCGCGTTCACCTTTCTTGCGCCGATCGCGCTGCTCGCGACGCCGGCCGCCGCAGCCACCGACGGCGGGTTCGACGCGTTCGCGAACCCCGGTGACACGATCACGGTCGAATTCCCGTACCGCGCCGAGCAGTACGAGTGGGTCGTGCCCGATGGCGTCAGTGAGATCACGGTGGAGCTCGCGGCGGGCTCGGGCGGCCGCATCACCGTTGGCGGCGCGGACGGGGCGGTCGGAGGCGTGGGAGGGCACCTCATCGCGCAGGTGCCCGTCGACGCGGGCTTACCGCTGTTCATCGCCATAGGCGCTCGGGGCACCGCGAACGCCGGCGGCGGGGCGACAGCGCTGGCGACGAACAGCGCAGTGCTGGCTGCCGCGGGCGGCGGCGGAGCGGGCTGGGCTGGCGGCAACTGTGAGCTGATCGACTACGTGTGCGCCACGGGTGGCGCCGGTGGGTTTTCGAGTCAGTCCGGCACATCTGCCGGACTCGACGGAGCCGACAACAGTCCGCTCAGCGAGATCATGGTCAACGGCGTGGGCGCTACGGCGGATGCCGCCGGTGAGAGCCGGCCCGAAATGCGCGTCACGCGTGACGACGACAACGACCCCGCCGTCGCGGTGTCCACGCCCGCCGTTCAGCCGACTCCCGCACCGATGTCGGTCACGGGCGGGGTCATCTCCCCTGCAGCGGGCCCGGTGGGTGACATGTTCACCGGCGGCGGCTCGGGCTATTTCGCTGGCGGGCACGGCGCGTCCGTGGACGTCCAGATCTTTGACCAGGGAGATCTGGCGTCACGAATCCGCTATCCGGGTGGCGGTGGTGGCGGTTCCGGCTACCTCGCGCCCGGTGCCGAACAGCTGGAGCTGCGCGACAACGTCGGCGACGGATTCGCCACCATCAGCTACACGGTTCCCCAGCCCGACGTCGTCGACGCGGACGACCCGGAGCTTCGCCTGTCAGCTCCGACGGTGCGTGCAGGCGACACGTTCACGCTGCTCGGCGCGGGTTTCGACCCGGAGCGGGAGTATCCGGTGATCCTCACCTCCGACGCCGTCCTGGTCGGCACGGTGACGACCGACGGCGACGGCGCCTTCGAAGCCCTACTGACGATGCCGGCGTCGGTTTCCGCGGGCGAGCGCCTGCTTACCGTCGGCGACACGAGCATCCCGATTACGGTACTGGCGGCGGCCGCGACCGACGACGCGCCGCCCACCGAGCTCGTTGCTGACGCCGCGCCCGAGCTTGCCGCGACGGGCGCGGACCCGGCCGCCGCGAGCATCCTGGGTCTCGTCGCCGCGGCGCTACTCGCCGCGGGCGCTGCCGCCGTCAGGGCGTCGCGTCAGCCGCACCCGGTGCGTCAGCCGCAGCGTCACCCGCACCCGACGAGCCGGCGACCGTAGCGTCAGCGTCAGCCGGAGCGTCCGCCAGTCCCAGCACGTCGAGCAGCCACGCCAGCTCGATGGCGCGCTGGTTCCACGCGGAGTAGCGGCCCGATACGCCGCCGTGCCCGGCCTCCATCTCGCAGCGCAGCATCGCGTCGGCACCGACCTCGCGCAGGCGCGCCACCCACTTGGCCGGCTCGACGTACAGCACGCGCGTGTCGTTGAGCGACGTGACGGCGAGGATGCGCGGGTACGCCTGCTCGCGCACGTTCTCGTACGGCGCGTAGCTCTTGATGTAGTGGTACGCCTCGGCGTCGTTGAGCGGGTTACCCCACTCGTCCCACTCGATCACCGTCAACGGCAGCGACGGGTCAAGGATGCTCGTCAGCGGATCCACGAACGGCACGTCGGCGAGGATCCCCGCGAACAGCTCGGGCGCCATGTTCGCCACCGCGCCCATCAGCAGTCCGCCGGCGCTGCCGCCCTCGGCGACGAGCCGGTCGGGGGCCGTGATGCCGGCGTCGATCAGATGGCGCGCGCAGGCGATGAAGTCGGTGAACGTGTTTTTCTTGTGGCCGAACTTGCCGTTCTCGTACCAGGCGCGGCCGAGCTCGCCGCCGCCGCGCACGTGCGCGATCGCGAAGACGACGCCGCGGTCGAGCAGCGACAGGCGAGGGATCGAGAAGCCCGGATCCATGCTCGCCTCGTACGAGCCGTAGCCGTACAGCTCGAGCGGGCTCGGCTCCGCGTCGTCGACACCGTCGAGTGCGGGAACGGCTCCGCGCTTCCAGACGAGCGAGATCGGGATACGCGTGCCGTCGTCGGCGATCGCCCAGTCGCGCTTCTCGGCGTAGTCCCCCGAGGCGTAGCCGCCGAGCACGGGCTGGCGCTTCAGCACCGTGTAGAAGCCCGCCGCCACGTCGTAGGAGGCGACGGTCGCCGGCTCGATGAAACTCGTGTAGCCAATGCGCAGCGTCGGCTGCTGCCACTCGGGGTTGCCGCGTGCGCCGATCGACAGCAGGCCGCCCCGACCGGAGGCGGTAGGCGGCACGAGCTCGTCCCAGGTGAGGTCGGCAAGCGTCTCACCGCCGTCCAGCCGCGCCACCGCCGTCTTCGGCAGGCCGCCCGTGCGGTAGTCGAACACCAAGAACCGTGCGAAGGCGTCGACGCCTTCGACGCGCCGCCCGGCCTCGTGCTCGATCACGATGAGGGGCTCGGCCTGCGGATTCTCAACCGGCACGGCGACGACCGTGAAGTCGGGCGCATTCCTGTTGTGCGTGACGAGCCACCAGTCGCGGCCCGCGATCACGGCGTGCTCGGCGTCGTACTCGACGCCCTGCTCGCGCGCCCAGATGAGTTCGAACTCACCGGTCGGGTCGGATGCGTCGAGCACGCGGGTCTCGCTCGTCACCGACGAGGATGCGCCGATCACGAGATACCGCCCGCTGCGGGTGCGCCCCGCCCCGACCCAGAACGCGTCGTCCGGCTCGTGGAAGACCCGCACGTCGCTCGCGGAATCGGTGCCGACCTCGTGTCGCCAGACGGTGTCGGGCCGCCACGACTCGTCGACGGTCGAGTAGAAGACGTAGCGGCCGGAGGGATCAAAGAACGCGCCAGACGACGTCTCGCGAATCTCGTCGGCGAGCTGTTCGCCGGTCTCGAGGTCGCGGATGCGTAGCGTGTATCGCTCGTCGCCCTCGGTGTCGACGCCGAACAGCAGGAAGCGCCCGTCGTCCGAGATGTCAAACGTGCCGAGCGAGAAGAAATCGTGGCCCTCGGCCTCCACGTTCGCGTCGAGGATGACCTGCTCGCCCTCCCGCGGCTCGGCCGGGTCCTTCAGCGGCGGCGGGGGAGTCCACGCGACCGGGTCGGTGGGGTCGGCCGGGTCGATGGGTCGCGCCGCCACCCGACACTGGATGCTGTACTGCTTCCCTTCGACCGTGCGGCCGTAGTACCACCAGTCGCCCTCGCGCACGGGAATCCCCATGTCGGTCTCCTGCGTGCGCGAGCGGATCTCGGCCACGATGCGCTCCCGCAGCGGGTCGAGGTGCTGCATGCGCGCCTCGGCATACGCGTTCTCGGCGCGCAGGTGCGCGAGGACATCCTCAGAGGTCTTGTCGCGCATCCACTCGTAGTGGTCGGTGACGGTGTCGCCGTGGTGCGTTCGAGAAACGGGGATGCGCGGGGCCTGTGGTGGGGGAATGCTCACCCAGCCAGCGTAGGCTTTTCCGCGACTATGGCTGACTCACCCCTGGCGTCGAACCCGTACGAGGTTCTCGGCGTCGCGCCGAACGCGAGCGACGACGAATTGAAGCGCGCGTACCGCAAGCGGCTGCGCGAGGCGCACCCCGACACGGGCGGCTCGAGCGCCGAGTTCGACCGGGTGCAGCAGGCCTGGCAGCGGGTGGGCACGCCGTCGGCGCGCGCCGCCTACGACACCGGGGCCGACGCGGGCAGCGGCGGAGGCGGCTCCTGGGCGCAGTCCGCAACGGGGGGTGCGCGCCGACGCGGCGATAGCCGTCCGAACGCGACGAGCCACGGGCATCCCGGCGGGTACTTCCGCGAGCGGTACCTCGACCTCATGCGCGAATGGGTGGGGCGCGGCGTCGAACTCGACGACCCCTACGATCCGCAGCTCGTGCGCCGCGCGCCGCGTGAGATTCGTCACCTGCTCGCCGCGGCCGTGGCGGAAGAGAAGACGGCGACGGCGCTGTTCACGCTCGGCATGGGGTTCACGCTGTGGCACGACGTGCTGGCCGGGCCCGGCCCCCTCGACAAGATCGACCACATCGTGCTCGGCCCGACCGGCCTCTGGGCTGTCTTGAGCGAAGACTGGGGCGGCCCCGTGAAGGTCAAGCGCGGGGAGGTCATCGGCGAGGGGCTCGCGCCGGGGGAGCGGCCGCTGCACGACCTCGCCGTGCGCGCCAAGGTCGTCGCCCGCGAGGCGAAGGTGCGCTTTTCGGCGCTCGTGGTGGTCGTCGACGATGAGCACGCGCCGCAGTCGCTCACCGACCTCAAGTCGATCCGCGGCGCGCAGGGCCTGCTCGTCGAGCGCTCGCGGCTCGTCAATCTCATCCGCACCGGCTTGCCGGGGGTGGGGGTCGGCGGAACCGACCTGTTCGAGGTGCGCACGCGCATCCAGCACAGCGTTCGCTTCGTGTACTGAGCGCGAACATCACGACACCCCCGTTTACGGGGTATTGAACCGCGCTCGGCTGTGCCAGTGTGATGCGTGGAGTCGACCACCCATCGGCTTCCGGCGTACCCGCGCCGAGCATCATCCCCACACCCGAACACCCGAGATTCCATACCCGACCCGCTGGTGATTGTCGTCGCCTGTGACGCTCGCCTCCCCGAGGCGCCGCGCTACACCTCACGCCGCCGGTGGGTGGAACCCGATGGGAGCCCCCATGCCCCGGTTGATTGAGATTCCCCTGCCCGACGGTGAGCCGATCAACGCACCGCCCCCTCACGAACCCGCCTTCCGCATCGAGCACCCGCTGTACGAGTCCGAGACGCGCGCGGAGTGGATCGCCGAACGGCTACTCACCGACGATGACCTCTTCGCCGGGAAGGTGCACGTGCCCGCCAAGAAGTCGGGCAAGAGTATCGGCGGGGCGAAGGCGATCACCTATGCGACGTTCCGCGGCGTCGTCGACCACATGTTGCGCGGCGCGCGGCGCGCAGAATCTGTCTGTCTGCCTGACGAGCTCATCGCCGAAGCCGTGCTCGAGGGGCCCAACTCGCTGACGCACCACAAGGTCGAACAGGGTGGCCACCTATTGGCGCGCCTGTTTCTGCACTACTGGCGCGCGGTCGCGAACGCCTTTGACGAGGCGTGGGACGACCACCACGACCACCTGCTGTGGCACCCGCACGGTCTCGCCGCGTTTGGTTCGCTCGGTTCGCGCATCGTTCAAGACCAGGTCGACTCGTACGACATTCGTCAGCACTACTTTGACGAGGTGCTTCAGGGCGTCGCCGCCAGCGTCAGTCTCAAGAAGAGCGATCATGCGGACGTCGCCGCCCACGACATGACTGACCACCTTCTCGGTCTGCTGACCTCAGCGCGCGCCGCCAGCCGTCGCACTGCAGGCCTCACTGCCGTGCCCCGCACGATTGGGTCCATCGATTGGGGGTCGAGCGCGGCGCCGCTGTCACCCGATGTCGACATCGCCTCGGCGAGTTGAGCCTGCGGGCGTGAGCCCTCGTTAGACGGCCGGAACGCGGCGCAAAGGGGGCGCCGCGTTCAGGCTTCTGCCACCTGGCTGACAGCAACACGCGGGGTTACCTCCAGCCCACGCGCTGGTGGCGAGAGCACCCTGACGTGCATGGCATGGCTGACGAGGAAGCGGCCGGATGCGGGGCCCGCACCCGACCCGAACGGTGACGACGCGTTGACGACCGACTGGTCGAGCGACGACCCCACGGGGTCGATCATGGTGGTGCACGAGCGCATCGCGACCTCCTCGCCGCCGACGGGCCCCATTCTCGCTGGTCCGGTGCTTGACGGCGCCGTGAGCGCCACCGTCATCGAAAAGGTCGACGGGCTCATGCAGCAGGTGCAATACGACCTGTCGATCGGGCACCACCTCGAAGCGGACGAGCTTCTGCGCGAACGCCTGAAGGCGTCGCAGATCGAGCTCGAAGAAGAGCAAATCGCCGCTCTCGTCGACGAGCTCGCCCCCGTTGACTATGCGCGACACGAGCGCGAGCGCCGCGAGGCGGAGGAGGCGGCAGACGCCGCCGGTGAGGAGACGAGCTCATGACACTCGATCTGTCGAGTCAGGGACTGCGTAGCGACATGTACGCGAACCCCCACCGAGAACGGATGCCCGTGATCGCCTCGCAGGACTCTCCGGTCATGCAGGGCTGGTCGGATGCGACGGCACGGCAGAAGATTGCCGGCGTCGTCGACCAGGTGCGCCTCGACCTGTCCCGTGGCCACCATCACACGGCGGAGGAGCTGCTGCGCGAGCGTTTCAAGCAAACCCGCCTCGACGTGGATGACGAGCGCATTATCGCCCTGGCGATGTCGTTGCGCGCGGTCGATCACGAGCTCACCCGCCGTGAGGAGGAGGCCCGCCGCGCCGCCGCAGGGGGCGGCGGGCCATCCGCCTAGTGCGTTACTGCGCCTGGAAGTAGAAACCTTCCGAGTCGAAGTAGCTGTAGACCAGCCAACGGCCGTTCTCGACGTCGGCACTCGGCACGAGTATGGTCACGTTGCCGGTCGCCGTGTCGCCCTCGCTCAGCTCACCGAGGTCGAAGAATGACGGCTCGGGGTCAACGACGAGCGCGTCGAACTGCGTGTGCGTCGTGTTCGCGCTCGACAGGTACTCGACCTCAATAGCGAACCACGGGTCGGCCGGTTCGCCAGCGATCTTCGTCACCGTGAGAGTCATGACCGCGTACTGGGTGCCCGGCTCGGGAGGCTCGTTGAACTCGTTCGCGCTGAGCACCGCCTCGTCGGCGAATAGCTCCACAGCGTCGACCGTGACCTCCCACGTGTCGGCGCCGAGATCGGTGAGAGTCACGGTCTCGCCGATCGCGAGCGGCTCATCGAACGAACCCGGCCCGCTTGCGGGCGTGGCGACCTCGAAGAGGCCGTTGCCGGGGTCAGTCGGGTCGGGGCCGCTCGCTCCGTCATCACCGGGATCGGCGGGGTCGGAGGGTTCGATGCTCTCGAACGGCGTCGGTGTGAACTCCTGCTCGAGTTCGGTGACGATCGCGGCGAAGCCGACGGCGTACAGGATCACGAAGATGAGCGCCAGGAACGCGGCGAGCGCATTGATGATGACGCCCGAGATCGGCAGTCCCTTGCCGGCCGCGTACTTGCGCAGCGCCAGAATGCCGAGCACGAGACCGACGATCGCCATGATGAGCGAACCGATGTTCAGGAGCGGGATCGCGACGCCCAGCAGGGCGAGGATTCCGAGCACGAGCGACGTGATTGCCATGCCGCGACCGGGCGCGCCGCCCGGAGCCGCGGCAGCCGGCGTGCCCCCGGGCGCGGCGGCACCGTAGGCGGGTGCGTAGGGGCCCGCGGGCGGCGGCGGGGGCGGCGGCTGTTCGGGGGGAGTGGGCTGTGCAGACGGCTGCGCCGACGGCTGGTTCGATTCCGGGGTGGCGGGTGGTTCGGGCGTGCCCGGGGGAGGCGGCGGGGGAGGCGGCGTGTCATTACTCATGCCTCGACCGTACTGGTCGAGGGGTGCTCGTGTCAGGACGAACTGTCTACCGGGCGCGCCGCACCCCAGTGCGCACGCCACTGACTGCCGCGCGTGGTGCGTCGGGCGGGCGCGACGATGCTGGCGACGCGACCGCGTGCATCCCGATCGACGGTGGCGGGGTCGAGCGTTCCGAGCGCCTGTGTTCTGGCGGAGCCGTGCCGGTGCCAGAACCCGGCCGTGTAGGCGCAGAGGGCGGCGTCGATGAGGTCTTCGCGGTGCTTGCGCTCCTTCTCGCCTCGAGGCGGGGTGGAGGTCGCAGCGATGTCGGCGGTGACCGCGTGGCTGCGGAAGTCAAGACGCGGGTCGGCGTCGGGCTCGGCCAGCCGGTCGAGGCGCAGGATCAGCTCGTCGGTTGCGGCGGCGCGTCGCTCGCGGGCCTCGGAGCCGGGCAGGGAGCGGTCGAGGCGCTTGTAGCGGGGGCGCTCGTCGTCGTAGCCGAAGGCGTCAACGCCGACCAGGGTGGTGTACGGGTAGCACTCGAAGGCGACGGCGGCGCCGGGGGCCGCGGGCGTGGTGCCGTCGGTGTAGGCGACTCCGTGCTGCTCGAGCAGGTCGAGCAGCACCTCGCCGGCGCGGCTCGCGAGCGCCCGGTTGCTCGCGTTGGCGCCGACCTTCCACCGCCCGTAACAGCGGCCGACGTCGCGTTCGCACGCGCGCATCCCGGTCTCGTTCGGCACGATCAGCGGCGCATCGATCGCGATCACGACCGTCTCGCGGGCCGCGCGGTGCTGCGCGAGCATCGTTCCGACCCACTCGTCAACGGCGCCCGGCCCGCGAGTCCAGCCGGCATCGAGGATGCGCCCGGTCTCGTCGAGCGCGCACAGTCCGGTCTCGTTGGGCGGTCGCCTCCCGCCGAGCCCCCACGCGAGGTCGATGCCGAGGAACAGCGCCATGGGCTGAGTGTAGGCGGGCGCCCTGGAGGCTCCACCGCGCTGCTCGGCCGCGCGACCTTCCCCGGTGCCGTAGCCTTGAGAGTCGGGCCACAAGCCCACAGACGCGAGGAGCAACACGTATGGACGAGTGCATTCACGGATTCGAACCGGGGATGTGCGCCAGCTGCTTCCCCGCCCCTGAGCCTGAGAAGCAGGCTCCCGCTCGCCGCGCGTCAGCCAAGCCCGCCTCGTTGCGCACTCCGAAGGCCGACGCGTCGGGCCGGGTCGCCGCGGTAAAGGCCCCCAACCTCCCGCAGCGCATCTTCCACGTCACCCACGTCGACAACCTCGCCGGAATTCTCGGCGACGGCGCGATCAAGCCGTCGAGTGCGGCCGAGCCCGCCGTAAAGCTGGGCAGCGAGATCACCGACGAGCTGCGCCGCACCGCGTCGGCCACGAACGAGGCGTCGGTCGCCGACTGCGTCGCCTTTTCGCTGAGCCCGCAGGCCACGTGGTGGGGCGAGGTGCAGCAGGGCGCTGCCGGCCCGACGTGGAGCGAGCAGGCCCGCCACGCCACCATCACCGACTTCGTCGTGCTCGGTGTGCCCGTCGCGGCGGTTGAGGATCGCCTGGTGGTCACCGACGGCGATGCGGCGGCGATGGTCACGACCATTTCGACTCCCGACACCGTTCGACGGATGCTCGCGCGCGCCGCCGGGGACCCGGCCGTCCTGCAGGCGGCTGAAGCGCTCATCCCCGGCGAGGTCGCGTTGGACGCGGTCGCGCTGGTCGCGGTCGCTAACGACAAGCGGCGCGCGGAGGTGCGCGGTTTGCTCGCCGAGGCGGGCGTGAGTGCGAAGGTGGTCGTCTACCCGCCGTGGTTCGTCGCGCTTGAGTGGGAGTAGCGACTCACATCGCTGCTAGGCGACGCGCACGCCGCGCTCGGCGTTGAGAAGCTCGACCGAGGTGGGTGGTTCGGCGCCGACCTGGCCGATGGTGTACTCGGCGGTGCGCTGGGCCCAGCAGGCGATGGTGCGCAGGGTCTTTATGTCGATGGAGGCGAGTTCGTCGCGGTGCGCCTGACGGCGCAGGCCGACGATGTCGATGCCGCTGATGAGCCCAGCCATGAACGCGTCGCCGGCGCCGACGGTGTCGACGACGGCGGGACGGTTCGACGCCATATGGGTGCGGTGGTTCTCGGTGGCGAGGTGCACGCCCCGCTCGGCGTCGGTGATGGCGACGAGGGCGGCGCCGGCGGCGAGCCAGCGTTCGGTGGCTGCCGCGATCATCCGTTCGGTGCTGGATTCGGTGCGCCGGCTCGGGTCGGCGAGCAGCTCGGGGTGAATGTGGGCGAGGTCGTCGACGCTGGCTCGCACGATGTCGGCGAGTCCGGCGTGCTGGTCGACGCGGGCGCGGGCGGCGTCGCGGTCGCGGTCGATGAGGGGCCGAATGTTGGGGTCGTAGCTGACGAGCGCGTTCCGTCGGAAGGTGTCGACGAGCTGGTCGACGTGGGTGGCGCCCGGCTGAATGACGGTCGAGATGGAACCGAAGTGGACGAAGTCGGCGAGCCCGTTCTCGGGCGTGTCCGTGTGTTCGAGGTTGAAGGTGAGGTCGAACTCGTAGCTGGCGTTGCCGTCGGCGTTGATGGTGGCGAGGGCGACGCTGGTGCGGCGTCCGTGGCGGAGGGGCGAGTAGACGTCGACCCCTTCGGTGACGAGGCGCAGTTCGATCTGGTCGGCGAGGTGGTCGCGGCCGAGGTCGGTGACGAAGGCAACGTCGACGCCCTGGCGTGCGAGGCCGATGGCGACATTCATGGGGCTGCCGCCGGGCTTTTCGGTGCGGTGGTCGCCGTCGATGAGAACATCGATCAGCGATTCTCCGATAACGAGTGCGCGCAGTGGGCGCGTGGCCGACCCGTTCATATCACCCCCCAGTGAGCGATCCGTGTCGTAGCAGGTGTCGTCTGCCGCCTATTCGGAGCACTCCCGCTCCTGGATCGTTGCTTGAGGGTACGGCCGCGCGCCGGTTCCCGCATATCCCCCAGTATGTGGGGGACGACAGATACGTCTGTCCACAGCTCGTGTCACCCACGGCCTCCCTCACGCGCATCTTGCGCTGCGCGCGCCTCGCGTCATACGCACCATCCATCGCGCGCATCTTTCGCCACGCGCACCTCTGTTCGCGCACCTTCCGTCACGCGCTGAGGGCGTCGCGCAGCGCCGGACTGCGGGTGGGCATGTCGCGCCAGTGGTGGGGCTGTTGTTCACGACCCGGTGGTTTTAGTACGTAGCTGGGGCCGGCGCGTTCGATTTCCCACCCGTTGTTGTGGGCGAGCATGTGATGGTGTCGGCAGAGGAGAATTCCGTCGGCGACGTCGGTTCGCCCGCCGTCTCTTCGCCAGTGGTTGATGTGGTGCGCTTCGCACCAACTGGGCGGTCGTTCGCACCCGGGCCAGCGGCATCCGCCGTCGCGGGCGGTGAGTGCGATGCGCTGTGCACGGCTGAAGAGGCGCCGTTCGCGGCCGAGGTTGAGCGGCTGTCCGGCGTTGGCCGGGTCACTGTCAACGGTGATTTGGATCGTGCCGCCCGCGCACGCGAGTCTTTCGACGGTGTCGACGGAGATCGGGTCGGCTTGCCCGTCGAGCCAGCCGCGCCCACGTCGGTTTTCGAGCGTTGACGCGGCGACGATCACGCGCACGGCGGCTGGGCCGTCGCCGAGCAGTTCGGAGGTGTCGGCGTGGGATCCCTGACGCAGCAGTTCGGCGAACACGTCGCTCGCGTACTGCTCGAGCGTGCGCTCGTCGGTATCGGAGGCGCCGGCGTCTTCTTCATGACTAGCGAGATCGCCGGCATTCCCCTTGCCATCGTCGCCAACGCGGCCATCAGCGCTGCCCCGCCCCGGTGTTGCGTCGCTCACGTCGAATGACGGCACGCGTCGTTTGGGGGAGGTGACGCGGTCGTACAGGTCGCTGACGATGGAGAGCGTTTCGGGGTCGAGTACCCAGTGCGCCCAGCCCATTCCGTTGGCTTTCTTGCCGATGCGGAACGACCGCTGGTCGCGCCGTTCTTCTTCACGCTCGGCCACTCCGGCGAGGTCGAGTTCGTCGCGGAGCGCGCGGGCTTCGCGCAGGGCGCGGTCAGCGTCGAGGCTGGCCGCGCGCTCAAGGAGTGAGCGGGCGGCGGCGTCGAGTGCACGAGCATCCAGCTGGCGGGTGGGGCGGCCGAGCCCGGTGGTGATTGCGTCGGCGACGGCGACGCTGAGCCGGCCGTCGAGCACGGCGGCGCCGAGCACGGTGGGTGTTTCGGCTGCCGCGGCGGCCCCGACCCGGACGGCGGTGCGGGCGTCGGCGGCGGTTGTTCCGGTCGCGACGCGCACCGCCTCTTCTGGGGTGCGGTGGCCTTCGCGCTGTGCGAGCCCGTCGCTGCCGAGTTCGGGTGCCGAGCGGCGGGCGATCTCGCCGGCAAGTAGTGACACGTGCAACTGCGCGAGCCGCACTTGGTCGGCGGCGATGCGGGTGAGTGCGAGGAGCGCAGCGTCGTCGAGGGCGCGCACGGTGTCGACCTCACGCGGAACGCGCTCGAGCGACGCGACGGCGGCAGCCATGCGGGTGGCGAGTTCGCCCACGGTGCCTCCGTTCGTCGGGTGTCGGTGTCTCTTTCGAATATATGTTCGACTACCGACATTCGACCTGGGGGTGGCGCGTGTGTGGAGGGCGGGCGCGGAATTCGCAGGTGTGGGGGAGTGACGGCCGGGGGCCTCTGCAACGCGCGTTAGGCGAGCGTCAGGGTGCGAGCATCCAGGCGGTTGAGGGTGTCGCGTGTGGCGCGTCCGCCGACGCCGGCGGCGTGGAGGGCGACGAGGAGGCGCGCGATGATCACGTCAGCGCGGTCAACGACGCTGATGGTGGGGTCGTCAAGAACGGAATCGACGGAAATCACCTCGAACTCGCGCCCGAGCCCCCGCCCGACAAGCCCCCTACCGCCGCTCGATCACCCCGACCCCCGAGTGGTAGTACGCGACACTGCCGTGCTGCGCCCCCGTCATGGTGATGACGTAGCTGCCGTCGGCGCCTCGCGCGTACCCGGTGGTGACCCACTCGTTGTCGGGGGCCAGCACGCGCCCGTCGGGTGCCACGTGTGCGTGCCCGCTGCCGACGGCGTAGAGCACGTCGGGCGCGCCACCTGCAGAGAAATTGTTGATGACGAACACGAGCGTGCCGAGCTCCATGCTGAGCCGTCTGAATTCGCTGTCGGCATCCGCAAACACCGGAGCCTCCACGACGGCCGCATTCGGCGCCCCGATGACGGCCGCGTCGCTGACGAGCGCATCCTGATTTGTGGATGCCGTACTCGCCTCGGTCGCGGACGCCACGATCGCGCGCGTCACGTCGGGTAGGGCGGGCAGGGTGAGCCCGAACCACCCGTTCGCGAGGATGATCGCACTGGAGGCGAGGGCGACGCCGCCGAGGGCGATGCCGGTGCGCGCCATGCCGCGGCGGCGGGCGAGGCCGACCCGCCACGCGCGCAGGGTGCTGACGCCGAGAGCGACGGCGATGAGCCCGATGCTGGAGAGCAGCACGGTGTAGCCGCCGTCGCCGGCGGGCCACGAGATGGCGGCGGTGGCAATGGCGACCACGCCGACGATGAGGGCGGCGAACCCGTGGTCGCGCGACACCAGCGGGCGGGTTCGGCGCGGGCGCTTCGCGCGTACACCGCGGCTCGCGACCCCGGTTGCGGCGGCGACCCTGGTCGGGGCAGGGCTGTCGTACACATAGCCGCCGCCGGGCGTCCAGTCGCGCGGCCCCGGTTCGCGGCGAATCGGCTCTGGACGCACGACGACTCCTCACTCTGGGTCTCGACATGTCTAGCGGCCAACTCAGACAAGCGCGACACCCCGCCCACGGTTGGCCCGCAAACTGGGGTCAGACGCATCGCGCCACTCTGCCGCTCACCCTTCCGATCGTGAACACCGCTCTATAAGGACCAAAACTCAAGTCCGCTACGCAGCGGTTGTCCGACGTGCCGCCATCGTCGATGTCACAGTGACGGGCCACTTTGCGAGCGGCTCAGAGCGTGTCATCGAGTTTGTCGTGCAGGAGCCGCGCGGGGAAAGGTCGAAGGGCGTGACTGCTGCGCTGGCACGTGCACGGGCCACCGAGTATGGGATACACAGGCGACGCGCGCCGCGCACTGACGACGGCCCCTCCGCGTACCGCACATCGGGCCGCGTTCGGCAACCCCCTCGCGCAGGCACCCTCCGGCCGGCACCGTGGAGCGATGGCTCGATTCCGCGCGCCCGCCGACCTCCCCGACACCGTGAATAGTGCGGCGAAGGCCGCCGACGACCCGACCCTCGTCGCCTCGCCGGGCCGGCGCCGCCAGGTGCTGCCCGCGTGGGTGCACCGCGCCGACCGCGCGATCGTGAGGCGCCTCAACAAAGGAGAGCACCATCCGGGCGTCGACCGCGGGCTGCGCATGCTGTCGCGCGCCGCCGATCGCGGGATGCTCTGGTTCGGCATCGCCTCATCGCTCGCGGCGGCGGGGCGCTGGCGAGCCGGAATACGCGGCATCGCGTCACTGCTGACGGCCAGCGCCGTCACGAACCTCATCGGCAAGCGGGTGTTCGGCGAGGAGCGGCCCGACCACACGCTCCTGCCGGTCGTGCGCCGCATCCGCTCGATGCCCACATCGCCGTCGTTCCCGTCCGGCCACTCGGCCAGCGCAGCGGCCTTCGCCGCGGGCGTCGCCCTCGAGCGGCCCGTGGCGGGCGCCGTGATCGCGCCCGTGGCGGCGGCTGTCTGTTATTCGCGCGTGCACACCGGCGCGCACTGGCCCTCCGACGTGGTGGGGGGAGCCGTGATCGGGCTCGCCGCCGCGGGCGCCTCGGCCGTCGTGGCGCGCACGGCGCGCTCGGGGCGGCGAGTTGTGGGGCCGGCCGCCCCGAGCATCCCGCTGCCGCCCCTCGCGGGCGGGCGGGGCCTTGTGATCATCGTGAATCCCGGGTCGGGACTCGGTGGCGACCCGAGCGGTGAGCTGCGCCGCAGGCTGCCGCAGGCGCGCCTCATCCACACCTCCCCGGGCGATGACCCGGCGGCCCTCGCCCGGAAGGCGGTGCGCCGCCGCGGCTGGTCGACCGCCGTGCGTGCCCTCGGCGTCTCCGGCGGCGACGGCACCGTGTCGGCGGTTGCGCACGTGGCCAGGGAGGCCGAGCTGCCGCTCGCCGTCTTCCCGACGGGCACCCGCAACGCCTTCGCCCGCACCGCAGGGCTCGCCTCCGTCGCCGACACGGCGGGGGCCGTCGTCGACGGAACGGGCCTGCACGTCGACGTGGCGGAGGTGCGCGTCGGGGACGGGCCCGCAACGACCGCGCTGAACACGGTGTCGCTCGGCGTCTACCCACAGCTCGTGGATGCCCGTGCTCGCGCCGGCCGGCGCCTCGGCAAGGTCTGGGGCGCGCTCGTCGCCGTGCCTCGCGTGCTGAAGCGCAGCGAACCCTTCAACGTCGTCGTCGACGGCCGGGCCGCGCGCGTGTGGTCGGTGTTCATCGGCGTCAACGACTACGGCACCCTCGAGCAGGGGCCGCTGTGGCGCGGGCGCCTCGACGACGGAGCCCTCGACGTGCGCATCCTTCACGCCGGGAAACGCCGACGTCGCACCGCCGTGTCCATGGCACTGCTCGGCGGTCGGCCCCGGCGTGACGACGCCGCGGCGCGCACGCCGACCTTCGAGACATTCCATGCCGGCGAGGTGCAGCTCGAGCTACGCGACCCTGGGGCTCGGCCCGGCTTCGCGAAAGACGGCGAGGCGAGCGTCGACCCGCTCACCGGAGCGGTCACCGTGCGCGTTCTGCCGTGCAGCCTGCGCATCTACGCGCCGCACTGACGAGTCGGCGGGGCGGGGCGACCCGACCGCGTCGGTGCTCGCCGCTAGCGTTGCCGCATGTACCTGATCGATCGCGCCGACGGCACGCAGCTGCTCGTCACCTCGGCGAGCGACCTGAAGACGGCCGCCGAGTGCGAGTTCGGCTTCGCGCGCCGCGTCGACGCGCTGCTCGGCCGCATCGAGGCGCTCGACGAGCCGCTTGACGCGATGAACGAGCGCACCATCCTTCTGGGGCACGCGCACGAGGCGCGGCTGATCGAGCAGTACCGAGCACACGGCTCGCTCGTCGACATCGACCGGCCGGCCCGCGGCATCGACGGGATGCTCGCAGCCCAGCAGGCGACCCTCGACGCGTTGCATGCACGCACCGACATGGTCGTACAGGCCACCTTCTTCGACCCCGAACACGGCCCCGACGTCGCTCCCGGCATCGGCCTCGCGTTCGTCGGCTTTGCCGACTTCCTCGAACACCGCGGCGACGGCGTCTACCGCGTGCTCGACTCGAAGCTCGCCCGCCGCGCCAAAGTCACCGCGTTCATGCAACTGGCGGCATACGCTGACCAGCTCGAGCGGCTCGGAATCCCCGTCGACAGCGAAACGGGGCTGATCCTCGGCAACGACGAGTTGAGCATCCACCGCCTCGACGACATCGCGCCCGTACACCGCCGTCAGCGCGACCGGATGCACGCCCTCCTCCGCGACCGCGCTCGCGCCAGCGACGTGGTCACCTGGCGCGCCACCGGCCTGAGCCACTGCGGGAAGTGCATATGGTGCGCCGACAGCATCGCCAGCCACGACGACGTGTGGCAGACCTACGGGCTGCGCGGCGGCCAATGGCAGAAACTCGCCGAGGCGGGCATCACCACCATGAACGACCTCGTCGCCCACACCGGCGCGGTGGAGGGCATCCCGCAGCGCACCCTCGACGGGCTGAAGGCGCAGGCCGCCCTGCAAGTGCGCGCCATTGCCGGCGACCCCGTACCGCCCGTCGAACTAATCGATGCCTCCGCGCTCGACGCCCTGCCCGCGCCGAGCCCCGGCGACCTGTTCTTCGACTTCGAAGGCGACCCGCTGTACACCGAAGACGGCACAGGCTGGTGGGGAATCGACTACCTGTTCGGCGTCACCGACCGCGACGACGCCTTCACCGCCTACTGGGCGCACACCTTCGCCGACGAACGCGCCGCGCTCAACGCCTTCCTCGACGACGTCGACCGACGGCTCGCCGAGCACCCCGACCTGCACATCTACCACTACGCCCCCTACGAGAAGACCCACCTGCGCCTACTCGCCGCCCGCCACGGCGTCGGCGAGGCCACCGTCGACCGGCTGCTGCGCGACGGCGTGCTCGTCGACCTCTACGCCGTCGTCAAACGCGCGCTTCGCATCGGCAGTACCAGCTACTCGATCAAGAAGCTCGAACCGCTCTACTGGCCCGAATCCCGCCTCGGCTCAGCCGTCACCGCCGGCGACGACTCCGTCGCCGAATACGTGCGCGCCCGCGAACTGCGGCTCGGCGGCGAGACGCACGAGGCTCAGCAGATCCTCGACGACATCGCCGACTACAACCGCATCGACTGCGTCAGCACCCGCAAACTCGAGCAGTGGCTGCGCGCCTACCCCCGAGGGCGCGGTGCCGACAGCGGGGGAGCGGAGGGCGACCGCGCGGGAGGCGGCGACGCGGGGGCGGGCTCTGAGGCCGACCCCGACGCGGCCGACCCGGATGCGGCCAACGCCGATGCGCCGGGAGCGGTCGACGATCGCGTCGTCGAGACCTCGCCCCTGCACGACGACCTCACCCGCCTCGCCGCGAACCCCGACGGCAGCCCCGCGCTCGAACCCGACCGCACCGCCGAACAACGGCTCTACGCCTACGCGGCCGCCGCCATCGACTACCACCGGCGCGAACACAAGACCTACTGGTGGGCCCACTTCGACCGGCTCGGAAGCCCCCTCGACGAGTGGGCCGACACCCGCGACGTCTTCGTCGTCGACCCCGACCAGCCCGTCACCCAAACCGACTGGGGCATGACCGGCCGGCAACGCCTGCCCCGCCGCCAGCTGCGGCTGCACGGGCAGTGGGCGCCCGGAAGCCGGCCCGCCGTCGGCGGCCGCAGCGGACCGTTCGCCGTGTACGAGCATCCCGCGCCGCTGCCCCTCAACCCCCGCGACCCGCTCAGCCGGCCCGCCCGCTCCATCAGCATCGACGCCGCCGGAGACGACTGGGTCGCCCTCACCGAAACCCTCGCCACCGACCCCCACACCGGGCAGCCCGTCGACGAGTACCGCGACCTACCCGCCGCCCTCACCCCCGCCCCGCCCCCCGACCCCGGCAAACAGGTCGACGCGATCCACGAGTGGGGCGCGCGCCTCGTCACCACCCACCCCGAGCTGCCGCGCGACGCCGTCGTCGACCTCCTGCTGCGTCGGCCACCCCGCACCCGCGGCGACGTCGGGCTCGCGGCCGTCACCGCCGACGAGCACGGTGAGCCCGACCGCATCCGCGCCGTTGCCGACAGCCTGCTCGCCCTCGACCGCAGCTACCTCGCCGTGCAAGGCCCGCCCGGCACCGGCAAAACCTACCTGGGGTCCCGCGTCATCGCCCGCCTCGTCGCCGACCACGGCTGGCGCGTCGGCGTCGTCGCCCAAGGACACGCCACCGTCGAACACGTGCTCGACGCCGTCGTCAGCGCCGGGCTTGACGGGGCTCACGTCGCCAAAGCCCCGAAGACGGGGGCCGACCCCGCGCAGTACGCCACCGCCGAGTGGACCGTGCTGGGCCGCGCCGACCAGCTCGCCGCCTGGACCGCCGAACAGCCGCGCGGCTACGTGATCGGCGGCACCGCGTGGGACTTCGCCAACCCCGCCCGCGTCGAGCGCGACAGCCTCGACCTGCTCGTCATCGACGAAGCCGGCCAATACTCGCTCGCCGCCACCATCGCCGCATCCGTCAGCGCCACGAACCTCCTCCTGCTCGGCGACCCACAACAGCTACCCCAGGTCAGCCAGGGCACCCACCCCGAGCCGATTGACGGCTCCGCCCTCGGCTACCTCACCGACGGCCACGACGTGCTGCCGCCCGAATACGGGTACTTCCTCGCCGAAACCCGCCGCGTGCATCCCGCCCTCGCCGCCCACGTCAGCGACCTCTCGTACGAGGGCCAGCTGCACGCCCACCCGAGCGCCGCCCGCCGCCACCTCGACGGACTCGCCCCCGGAATCCACGCGCACCCCGTCACCCACCACGGCAACGCCACCGAGTCAGCCGAAGAGGCCGCCGCCGTCGTCGCCCTCGTCGACCAGGCCATCGGATGCTCGTGGACTGACCCGAACGACCGTCACGTCGCGCGGGGCGACGCCCCGCGCTCGCGTGCCCTCACCGCCGCCGACATCATCGTCGTCACTCCCTACAACGCGCACGTGCACGCCGTGCGCGACGCCCTCGACGCCGCCGGGCACACCGACACCCGCGTCGGCACCGTCGACAAATTCCAGGGTCAAGAGGCCGTGATCGCCATCGTCACCCTCGCCGCATCCAGCGCCGCAGACGCTCCACGCGGGCTCGACTTCCTGCTCAACCGCAACCGGCTCAACGTCGCCATCTCGCGCGCCCAATGGGCCGCCCACATCGTGCACTCACCCGCCATCGCCGACCACCTGCCGCACACGCCCGCAGGGCTCGCCGAACTCAGCGCGTTCCTCCGCCTCATCGACTGACGCGGTCGCGGTCACTCCTTCACACAGGTCGGATGCTGGACACCCGTCCACCTGTGTCCGCGCGGGGCGTCAGTGCGCACAACTAACTGGCACGCTCGCCACATGCCGATCCCGACAGCAAGTGTTATACCGAGTTATACTGCCCGCATGAAGACCGCGATATCGCTGCCTGATGAGCTCTTCCAGCGTGTCGAAGCTGCCCGAGCACAGGACGGCACGGGCCGATCAGAATTCTTCGCCGAAGCTGCGCGGGCGTACTTGCAGCAACGCGAGTCCGAGCGGCTCCGGGAGGAAATCGACGCGGCGATCACGGCGATCGCGGCCGATCCCGACGGTAACGACGATGACAACACGTCCGAGATCGTGGCCTACTCGATGCAGCGGTGGGCACAGCTCAGCGAGGATGAGGGCTGGTGATCAGCAGGGGAGACATCTGTTGGGCCGACTTAGGGCCGGTCACCGATCACGCGCCAGCGAAACGTCGCCCTGTGGTCATCGTGCAGAGTGACGTCTTCACGCACACCTCGATCGGAACGATCGTGGTCGTAGCCATGAGCAGCAAACTGGGACGCGCCCGACTGAGGGGCACGGTGTTTGTTCCGAAATCAGTCAGTGGTCTGGAACGCGACAGCATGGTTGTGCCGACCGAGATCATCACCGTCGATCGTTCCCGCATAGGGAAGCCCGTGGGACGACTTCCGCGGCCCCTGCTCGACGAGCTCGATGCCGGACTCCGGCTGGTCCTGAACCTGTAGTCCGGGGCGGTTCTGCCTGACGACCGCCTCGCACGACACCCGCACTCAGCCGCCCGCGCTACCGTGGACGGATGCCCACGACCGTTCGCCCGAGCATCCCGCGCATCGTCGCCGGGGTCGCGGCCGACTACGCGTACGTGCTCGGCCGCCGCCTCACCGCCACCCTGAAGCCCCGCGCGCCGCTGCCCGGAGACGGCACGCCGCCCGGCAGTCGCGGGCGCCCCGTCGTCATCCTGCCCGGCATCTTCGAAAGCTGGCACTACCTCCAGCGCATCGTCGAAGCCCTTTCCGCCGCAGGCCACCCCGTCTACATCGTCGGCGACATCGGCATCAACGGCCGACCCATCCCCGCCACCGCCCGCCGCGTGTACCGCTACCTCGTCGCCCACGACCTGCGCGACGCGATCCTCGTCGCGCACTCCAAAGGCGGGCTCATCGGCAAGCACGTCATGCTGCACGACGGGCAGGAGAACCCCGGAGCCGACCTGCCCGGTCGCCGCCGCGTCGCCCACCTCATCGCCGTCAACACCCCGTGGCGCGGCAGCGAACTCGCCCGCTATGGGGTCGGAGCCTGGCGCGAGTTCGCGCCGCGCCGCCCCGTCATGGCACTCCTCGCGGCCGAAAGCGACGTGGATGCACGCATCACCGCCATCGACTCGGCCGTCGACCAGTACGTGCCGCGTGATTCCGCCCCCGCCACGGCCACGCGCATCCCCGTGCCGCTCGTCGGGCACTTCCGGGTGCTGGCGCACCCGAGCGTGGTCGCCCTGATCGTGGACCGCGTGCGCGAGGTGACGCGGGCTCGCGGCGGCGTGCCGCCCCGCACCCGCGTCAGCTACCCCGGTGTAGGAATTCCTACAGCCGAGTAGCCGCGGGCGGGGCCGCTCCTTCTCGGCGGCGGACTGCCCGCCCCGAAAGTCGCGCTACGGCTGTGTGGCCCCGCGCTCCTCCGGGTCCGACCGCTCCTCGGTCTCGTCGTTCACCCACTGCCCCTCGGCGAGGAACGCGAGCCGGCGCAGCGCCTCGCGGTTGCGCAGGTCGAGCGGCGGGTCCGTCAACAGCCGCGGCACATACTGCAGGGGCCCGCGCACCGCCCACTCGTGAATGCGCACCACGCACCCCTCGGCGTGCGGCCGCGTCTCCACCACGATGCACGCCTCACCGATCGGCCAGCCCTTCGCGTGAAAAACCGCCCGCTTCGGCGCATCCCACTCCACCACGACCGTCTCGTCGTCGATCACCGCCGGCCAGATGCCCACCGAGTGGTTGATGCGCGAGCCGACCTCCGGCCACTCCTCGTCGACGTACCGCATGCGCGACGCGCCGACGACCCACGTCGGGTACGTCCACCCGTCGGCGAGCACCGCGAACACCGCCTCGGGCGGGCAGCGGAACAGCCTCGTCGTCGTCGCCATCAGTGCGTCCCCTCCGTCAGATCGATCGCCGACCCGGCGACCCCGAGGTGCGGCAGCTCCCGCACCCCAAACTCATTTCTCAGCGCGCTGCGGGCCGCGTACGCGCCCGCGAGCCCGTGCACGCCCGGCCCCGGCGGCGTCGCCGACGAGCACAGGTACACGCCCGGCAGGGGAGTGCGCCACGGGTCCACCGCCAGCCGCGGACGCGCCGCCAACTGCCACAGCGTCGCCGCGCCCGTCGCGATATCGCCGCCCACATAGTTCGGGTTCTGGCGCTCCATCTCCACCGCCGAAAAACTCGCGGATGCCCGGATCACGTCCCGGAAACCCGGCGCGAACCGCTCCACCTGCCGCGTGATCGCCTCCGTCTGATCGACGGTCGAGCCGTGCGGCACGTGCGTGTACGTCCACAGCACGTGCTGCCCGTCGGGCGCCCGCGAGTCATCCACGATGGACGGCTGCGACACCAGCACGTACGGGTTCGACGAGTGCCGCCCCTGCGCCACGTCGCGCTCGGCCGCTGCGATCTCCTCCCGCGTGCCTCCGAGGTGCAGCGTCGGGGCCAACCGCAGCTCGGGGTCGCGCCACGGCACCGGGCCCGAGAGCGCGAAGTCGACCTTCGCGACGGCGTCCCCGTGACGGTAGGCGAGCATCCGACGGGCGAACCAACTCGGCAGCGCGCCCCCCGCAAGCTCGACGAGCGCGCGCGGCGTCACATCCAGCAGCACGGCGTCGGCGGGCGGCAGCTCCGTGAGCGAGTGCACAGGCTGGTCGGCGACCACCTCGCCGCCGTGGGCGACCAGGTCGGCGACCAGAGCATCCACGATCGACTGCGAACCGCCGCGCGGAATCGGCCAGCCGCCCGCGTGCGCGGCCGTCGCGAGCGCGAGCGCCGTGCCGGCCGTCGCGAGGCTCGGCATCGGTCGCACCGAGTGGGCGGCCACCCCCGCGAACAGCGCGGGGGCGACCGCGTCGCGGAACCGCAGATTCCAGGCGGGGGAGCCCTGCTCGAGTGCCCGCACGCCAAACATCGCGGTCGTCACGGGATGCGCGGGGATGCGCAGCAGGGACGACCCCGTGAACTGCGCCACCTCCCGCGCACGCTCGACCAGCGGCTCGAACAGCGCGTGCCACGCGTTGCCGTCGCCTGCAGCGAAACCCCCGCCCGGCAGCGGGATGCCCGTCTCGTCGAGCCGGTCGGCCGTGTCCTCCAGGCTGCGGAAGGCGATGCCCGCGGGGCGGTCGTCGAGCGGGTGGGCGTACGAGATGTCGGGCGTGATCAGGTCGACGCGCTTGTGCAGTTCGAATTTTCGGAAGAATCCCGACGCGACCGCGAGCGGATGCACGGCGCTGCCGAGGTCGTGACGGAAGCCGGGAAGGGTTAGCTCACCGGTTCGGGCGCCGCCTCCGACCGTGTCGGCCTGCTCGAAGACGGTGACCCGCACGCCGGCGCGGGCGAGCAGCACCGCCGCGGCGAGACCGTTCGGGCCCGAGCCGACGACGACGGCCGTGTGGGTGTCACGCGAAAACGCCATCCGACAACGCTAGTGAGCGTGGGGCGTTCGTGCAGGCCAGTCTCAGGGTTGTTGGAGGTTCGCGGGTACGAATCAGTCCTCGGCGAACCACGCGAGCCACGCGTCGCGCAGCGGGCCAGCCGGCGCGCCGTCGGGCCACTGCCACGCGACGTGTGCGCGCACCGCCTCGCGGTCGCCTCGGAAACGGCGGGCGAGCATCCGCCGTTCGGAGTCGGTGAATGCGAACGGTGCGGCGCCCGCGAGGGCCGCGTCGTCGGCAGCGCGGCGAACCTCCGCGAGCTGAGCGTCGGTGCGGCGACGAACCCCGGGCACCCAGCCGACGCGGGCGCGCCGACGAGCGAGGCCCGCTATCGCGGCCAATGCCTCCCGGCTCGGCGGGGGCACCATGACGGCGGACCCGGCCGTCTCCGCGACCGCGTCGGCCGAGGGATCCAGGCCGAGCGTCGCCACCAGCGCATCGACAGCCGAACCGCCCGACACGGGTGTGACGAGCACGCGAACCTTCCCGTCGGGGTCCGTCCACCGCCGAAGCAAGTCGGCATAACGGTGTTCGTGGGCGCGCTGGTCACTGGCGAGCGCCGCGCGTGCCGTGAGCGTCGTCTCCCCGGTCTGCTCGGCGAGTCGCACCGACTGGGCGAGGGCGGCCGCCAGCGCGTCGTCGGGTCGACGCACGGGCAGCACAACGTCGACGCTGTCGGCGACGGTGCGCAGTTCGCGGCGCAGTCCCGACGGGTCGGCGAGCCACGCGGCTCCGGGGGCGACAAGCACGAGGGTGTGGGCGCCCGCGTCTCGGGCGTCGTCGGCCACACGGCGCAGGCGGTCGCGCACCACCTGGCGTGCCTGCTGCGGCCGGGCTCGCAGGGCCCCAAGGCCGTCGTTCGGGCGACTGGCGCCCGACAGTTCGACGAGCTCTGCGTGCACGGTGACGCGGTCCGCCAGTCGCCCGAACCACGCCGCATCGAGCGGATAGACCACCCCCGCGGGCAGTGCACCGGCGGTGGCCCGGGCGCTCAGCTCAGCGGCAAGCGACGAGGTCGCCGTCCAGCGCGGGGCGAGTACGGCGACGAGGCGCAACGGTGCGGTCACTCCCTGAGTCAATCACGCCCCAGTGTGTGAGGAGGCGCGGTCAGCCTGTGGCCTCGGTCGGCAGATCGCCCAGCTCGACCCAGTATTGAATCGATCCGTCGACCCCGGCCCAGCGCACCGTGATGAGTCCGACGACGGTGTCGTCGGCGTTGAGCGCGGTGCACACGAACACCGACCCGATGCGACCGTCGGACGAGTCAGGGCAGAGTACGGTGAGCTCGAGATCTTGTGATCGAAGATCGTCACTGACGCTCGTCTCGACCGTGCGCATCTCGGCGACCGTCGCCTCGCGCGGCGCAAGGAAGGGCGCTGCGATGCCTAAGGCTGCCACGGCCGTGACGATGCCGAGGTGCGCCCACACAGGTGATGTGCTGCGACGACCCTCTTTGGCGGTGGCGACCGCGCGCGCGATCAGGTAGGTGAGCGGCCCGAGAAGTATCCACCAACCGGATGGGCGGCGCTCGAATCCCCAGCGATCGAGTGCCCGTCGATCACCGGCAACCCAGACGAGTACGAGAACTCCGGCGAGGAGGGCAGCGCCCCCGAGGATTGCGAGGGCCGTCGGGTCCGCCGCGAGCCCGGACAGGGGAGAGGCCGAGGCACTGATCGTGCCGCCGGTCGCCCAAGCCGCCGCGAAAAGCGCACCCACAAGAAGAAGCGTGGCGACGACGGGGCTAAAGGCGAGCATCCACGCAGACAGCGTTGCTGACCGTTGCGGCCCCCCGGGGGCCGCCGGCGCAGCCAGCTGCGGCGCCAACGGTGTCTCGGTGACGGGCTCCGCACCGACCGTGGTGGGCGCTGCAGCGGGAAAGACAGTCGGCGATACAGCCGTCGACGCGGGCGATGAGATTGTCTGCGTACCCCCGGTCGGCACGGAATCGCTGGGCAGGATGGGGGGCAGGCCGGTGAGCGTCGCGTCTCGCGGCAGGGAAATGCTGGGTACCGAACTCGACCCCAGTTCAGCGGAGCCGGAAACCGACGCCGACGGTGTCGTCGCCGCCGACTCGCGCGCTCGGCGCTCCCGCCTGCTCGTGAAGGTCTCCAACCCCGCGTCGCCGTGACCTGGTTGTTGCAGCGCGTCGCGCGGAACATCGGTCACCGTGAGCCGACCCGGCGTTGCCTGCGGGTCGGGCATGAGGAAACCCTCGGGGGTTGCCGTCGACGCGGCGTGCGCGGGGCTCGGCGCTGCAAACGTCAATTCCGCGTCAGGGTCGACCGGCGCTGTGGCCGATGTCGTGCTCGCCGGCGTGACATCACTGACGGCCTGCACGTGCTCCGTCCAGGCAGAGCCATCCCACCATCGGACGAAACGGATGTCCGTGGGGTCGTGGTACCACCCGGGTACCGGATCAGAAGTGGTCATCGTGTCAAGCCCCCCTGAGCGATGTCGCTATCAGCGTAGGCGGTGAGCCTGGCTCACACGTACCCCAATTCCGGGGTCATTTGGCCGTGCATTGCGAGCATCCAGTGGGCATCTGCGACGATTGCCCCATGCCCGCCGCCGCTCCGATCGCCCCGACGGACTCCCTTCCGATCCTCAGCGCCAAGCTGATCCCCGCCGCCATCGTCGCGACGAGCGCGATCGTGCTGTTCGGTTTCGAGAACCGGCTCATCGGCTACCCCTGGCTTCTCGCGGGCCTGATCGTCGCGTATGTCGTCGACCGCGAACTCATGCGCGACCTCGGCATCATCGCGGCGGGCCTCATCGTGGTGAGCACGGTGAGCGTCAAGGCCGACATTTCGTGGCCCAACTTCTTCCTGCTCGGGTTCGTCTTGAGCCTCGCTGTGGCCGTGCCGTTCGTGCTCGACCGGTTCGTGCTGAAGCGGCGCGTGATTCGCTTCCCCTGGCGCGGCGGGCAGAAGTGGCAGCCGTGGGAGAAGTCGTATCTGTTCGCCGTGCCGTTCCTCGGCTGGCTGATCCTGCCGTTCTACTTCATCCAGTCGGGCTCGTACCAGAACTGGCCGGCGGTCAGCGAGTTCAGCGAGGTGGCGCGTCTCTTCGTCGGTGTCAATGCGGTCGGCATTTGGGACGAATTGTTCTTCATCTGCACCTGTTACGTGCTGCTGATGCGACACTTCCCGCTCTTAGTCGCGAACATCCTGCAGGCGATCATTTTCGTCAGCTTCCTGTGGGAGCTCGGCTACCAGGCGTGGGGCCCGCTCATGACGATCCCCTTCGCCCTGCTGCAGGGTTGGATCTTCCACCGCACGAAGTCGCTCACCTACGTGATCATCGTGCATCTCTTGTTTGATTTGGTCGTGTTCCTCGCCATCGTGCACGCCCACAACCCCGGCGTCTTCCCGTTCTTCCTGATTCAGGCGCCGGGGTCGTAGCGCGCTAGCCCTGCCAGTCCTCGCGCTCGTCGGAATCCCGATCGGGCACACCCGGCGCGTCGTCAGCGTCGGACCGTTCATCCGCCTCGTGGGCGCGCGCCGCGGCACCGTCGGGGTCGATCCAGTCGTCGACGTCATGCCCGATCGTGGTCTCGCGCTGCCCCTTCTGAGCATCGTTATCGGGGAGGGTGTCGGTCAGCTTGTCGCGGTCGTCATGCGTGGCCATCAGTGGCGTCCTTCCTGCTCGTCGCGTCGCTCATCGTCGCGCACCGGAACCCCGGTGGCCGCGTCGTTCGCGGCGGCACCGATCGCTCCGCCGATCGCGCCGCCCCCGAGCATCCCGTCGCGGTAGGCGCCGTCGGCGTTCTGCTCGCCGTCTTCCAGGTCGTCGGGATGCTCGAGGTCGTCAGACGCGAACCCCGCGTCGTGCGCCTCGTCGCCCCGCTCCGCCGGGTTGTCGCGCTGCTCACTCATGGCCGCCACCCAACTCGCCGAGGTCGCGGTCGGTCGCGCCGCCGTCGGTGCCGAGCGGGTCGTCGAGCCCGTCGGGCGGCGTCGGCTCGCTCAGCGGCTCGGTGCGGTCGTCGTTCTCGCGGGGCGCATTTCCGTCGCCCACACCGTCCACGCGACGGTCCTTCGGGGTTTCGCCCGCGTCTCCCGCCGCCGTGTTGTCGGCCGCAATCTTCTCAGCCTGCGCGCGCTCCGCCTCCTGCTGCTGACGGGCAGCGAGCTCCGCGGGGTCGTGGATGTCGCCGTACTCTTCTCCGGAATTCGCGTTGGTATCCATGCCGACCAGGCAAGCGGAGCGGTGCGGGGAAGTAAAAGGGGTTGACTTCCCAGGAACGCGAGTCACTCAGCGCACGCTGACAGACTGGAGCGTGTGACCCCCCTCATGAGCGCCATGCCCGACCCGTTCGAGGCGGGCGCCGCGTTCGACGCGATCGCCGCCTGGGCGGAGAGCACGGGGCGGCCGCTGTACGAGGCGCAGGAGGAGGCGATCTTCGAGCTTGTCGCCGGAGCACACGTGGTGCTCGCCACCCCGACCGGCAGCGGCAAGAGCCTCGTCGCCGTCGCCGCCCACGCGATCGCGCTCGCCCAGGGACGCCGCAGCTACTACACGGCACCGATCAAGGCGCTCGTGAGCGAGAAGTTCTTTCAGCTGGTCGACATCTTCGGCGCCGAGAACGTCGGCATGGTCACCGGCGACAGCGCCGTCAACGGCGACGCCCCGATCATCTGCTGCACGGCCGAGATCCTCGCCAACCAGGCGCTGCGGTCGGGTGACGCGCTGGACGTGGGGCACGTCGTCATGGACGAGTTCCACTACTACGCCGATCCCGAGCGCGGGTGGGCGTGGCAGGTGCCGCTGCT
>VFQQ010000594.1_pt1 | contig 67307 bp, 57 predicted proteins | sample 3512341 | NCBI WGS metagenome assembly VFQQ01 (sample SAMN10412373, study PRJNA504923) | tailings metagenome | isolation source: Relicate 2 Philex TSF1 revegetated site | place: Philippines: Tuba, Benguet | collected 2017-08-29
TAACGTTCATTTCACTTGTTCAGGCTGCTTCCCGTTGTCAAAGAACACCCCCCGTTTCGCCTCGTTGCGGCGAAGAGGGTCACAAAGTTACGGCAAGTGGGGTAACTGTGCAAATGTTTGCGAAGATTTTTTTCGCCTACCGCTATGCCCGCCCCTCAACCGCCTGACCCCGAACGAAGAATACCCAGAAGAACAAGACCTCGATCGGCAACAGCAAGAGCAACGATAATGTGTCCGACGTTACCAGTGCCCCCGCCACAGACTCGGGCATGATGAGTCGCGCAATAGCGCCGGTGAGCGACCACCCTATCACAAACACAAGCCCAATAATTGCCACCGCCAACATCCCCCCTCCTATGCCCTCACGCTGCCATCGCTGCACATAGGCATAGACCATTGCCACAACATGCACATGGTAAATCAACAACTCAATCATGATAGTTTCGCCACATTGTCACGCTACTTACAGAACCACAAAGATGCCGAATTCCCTACTCGTGGCCGACCCTGACATATGCCTGGTGATTACCACCCTGCCCTCGGCCAACGAAGCCGCCACCATAGCCCACCACGTCGTTTCCAACGGCCTCGCCGCGTGCACACAGTGCTCCACTACCCCGGTTTCCTCTACGTACATCTGGAAAGGGGCACTCGAAATAACTCACGAGGTGACGCTAACAGCGAAGACAACGCGCGCCGCCGCTCCTTTGCTCTGCAACGAAATCAAACGCCTGCACCCCTACGACGTGCCCGAGATCGTTGTCCTCGATGTCACACTCGCTGCCGATTCCTACACAAGGTGGGTTCACGAAACCGTACACCTTACGTGACCCCACGATGCTTGCCTATGCCGACCGCCCACGTGAACGCCTGCTACGCCATGGCCCAGCAGCCCTGGCTACCCACGAATTGCTGGCTCTGCTAATAGGACACGGCACGGCAGGCCGATCTGCCGAGACAATCGCGCGCGACTTGCTCGTGCGCTCACCGTCGCTTACTGCCCTCGCAGCTCGCGACGTTGCCGAACTTCGCGCTGTGCCTGGCATGGGAACAGCAAAGGCCGCCACACTGTGCGCCGCCATGGAATTGGCTCACCGCATTCAAGCAGAACCGTTCTCCTCGCAGCCCGTGATTTCTTCGCCAGCCGTGCTTGCCGGCATGATGCGACCACGCCTTCGCCACCAACGCCAAGAGTCCTTCCACGTTCTTCTGCTGTCAAGCGCTAACCAGTTGATTCGCGAAGTGACCGTTGGCGTGGGCTCGCTAAATGCTTGCATTATCCATCCCCGCGAGGTGTTTCGCATTGCCATCGCCGAAAGCGCTGCCTCCGTGATCCTCGTCCATAACCACCCATCCGGCAATACCGAACCGTCAGCCGAAGACCTCGCCATCACCCGCCAACTTGTCGATGCAGGCCGCATCGTCGATATTCGCGTTATCGACCACGTAATCATCGCCGGCGAGGAGTTTACCTCTTTTGCCGAACGCCACCTACTGTAACCCCGCCCGCTATGCGCCGCACCCTTACCAGAGCCCTGATCTTCACCGTTACCGTGCTGTCCTCGTACCTGCTTACAGGCGTTCTCGAAGATCGCATTCTCACCGAAACCGAACGCTTCCGCCCAGCCCTCGCCACTGCCCTCGGCATGGCCTGCATCGTCCTGATCTTTGTTCCACTGTTTGCCTATACCGAACGGTTAACCGAAGCCGTAATCCGCGCCTCACTACAAACGACACGGTCAACAGCAGGCAAAACACTCGGCGCTATCGCCTTCGTAATCGTCGTGCTAACCACTCTCTTCGCCCTGTTCCTAGACCGATGGTTCAACAAAAGCATCGTTGATGTGCTGTGATTCTGCCCACGTCACTCACGACCAACACCGTTGATACGTCTATAAGGGGCTATGGACTTTACCGACTACTATAACGAACTGGGGCTGACGCGCTCTGCGTCCGAAGCCGACATCAAGTCGGCCTTCCGCAAGCTAGCCCGCGAGTTTCACCCCGATGCAAATCCGAACAACCCTGCAGCCGAAGACCGATTCAAGCGCATCAGCGAAGCATACGAAGCCCTGAGCGATGCCGATAAACGCAAGAAGTACGATGCTATCTACGACCAGTATCAGTCCTTCCGTGCAGGCGGTGGCCGCGGCGGCAACACGAGTTGGGATGCCTTCCGCGGTGGACATCAAGGCCATGGCCAACAGTCACCCTTCGGCGATATGTTCGGCGGCGCATCCGTAGACGACTTCTTTGAACAACTGTTCGGCCAGCGTAACGCTAAGCAGCAACGCAGACGAGAGCAGCCAACGCGCACGGTATTCACAGTAACACTGTCGCTCGACGAGGCGTTTCATGGGGCAACGAAACGACTGTCGCTTCGTGGCGACAAACTCGACGTGACGTTCAAACCAGGTATCGCATCCGGACAGCGCCTGTCGATTCCTCAAGGCGAACTGGAGGTTACCGTAGCACCCCACCCTAGGTTTACTCGCGACGGCAACAATCTGCGATGCAGTCAACCAGTGCCCCTTTCCACGTTGATGCTGGGAGGCGAGGTAACCGTGCCGACGATGGCCAAACCACTGACGGTGAAGGTTCAGCCAGGTACGGCGATTGGAAAGATACTACGCGTAAAAGGTCAGGGCATGCCGCTGTACGGCGCCACAGGCGCGGGCGACTTGTTCGTGACTCTAACGGCCAACATGCCGGCATCTCTGACGCCAGAACAAGCTGCCGCAGCAGAACAGTTGCGAGACGCAGGGCTGTAGAGATCTATCACATCACGGTGCTATGGCCACAACAAAGGCCGAAGATCAACCTCTAACACTAGACGCCCACTGGCATAGAGGGTGTTGTTGCGGACAACGTTTTGGCCTCCGAACCACCCCGAGCTTGAAACAACAGGCCTGCCAAGAAAGAGGCCAAACTCAGGCCGCAGCTGAATCCACGACACGATGGGCATAATAGCACCTGCGACTACCTCGTAGTACTCGTCACTTGGGCCAAGAACGTGAAAGGTGCCGCCGGCACTTACACCAACGTACGGGGTAACGTTCGTGGTATTGGGCAATCGCACTCCTCCATGAAGCCCTATCGTGGCTGCAGAGTCTCGCGTCCACGTTCCATATCGCCCGATACTAAACCCAGCGAACACGTAGTCGCCAATGTTATAACCGACATCGGCGCGCAGCCCAGACGGCGACCCAATTCCTACAGCAACATAGGGCGACCACCGCCACGGGCGCAACTCGTCGTTGCCGTGGGCTGTTGCGGCAACAACAACCATGAGCAAAACCACGAAGAGCTTTGTAACGGCATTGAACATTGATTGCAAGTTAGCACTACGACCAGATGAATGCAGGCATGCGATGCCGTACATTTGCAGCCATGACACGCATTACGTTTGACCATGTGTCGAAGTCGTACGATGCCGTAACACCGCTTCGCGACGTCAGCTTCGCGATAGAACCAGGCGAATTCTTCGTCTTGGTAGGCCCTTCGGGCTGCGGCAAGAGCACGCTCTTGCGTATGGTAGCTGGCCTAGAGAGCGTCACTTCGGGCACGATAAGCTTCGATGGCTCTGTGATGAACGACGTAGAACCGCGCGACCGCGATGTGGGCATGGTGTTCCAGAACTATGCATTGTACCCACACCTTACTGTGGCCGAGAATCTCGCGTTTCCACTGTCGATACGTCGACTACCAAAATCCGAGATAGCATCGCGAGTCGAAGAAGTGGCACAACTACTCGGTATGGCCGAGCTGCTTGGTCGGCGACCAAAACAACTGTCGGGCGGACAGCGCCAGCGCGTTGCTGTGGGTCGCGCTATCATTCGTAAACCACGGGTGTTCTTATTCGACGAGCCACTTTCGAACCTCGACGCCAAGCTTCGCACACACATGCGCACGGAGCTTCGCGCGCTACAGCGCACCTTGGGGGTTACCACAGTTTACGTTACTCACGACCAGGTGGAAGCGATGACGATGAGCGATCGCATGGCGGTGCTCAACGGTGGCGTGTTGGAGCAAGTCGGCTCGCCCGACGATATTTACAACCACCCAGCAACACCCTTCGTAGCCACGTTCACGGGCAGTCCGCCAATGAACTTGGTACCGTACGACGGTAAGACGCTTGGCATTCGTCCGGAACACTTTCGATTCGATGCCGAAGGGGATTCCGTGGCTCTCCCCGTCACGATTACTGCTGTCGAGTTCTTGGGCTCAGAGTGGCTTACGCATGCACTACACAACAATCAGCCAATTGTCATGCGCACGTCGGCGCGCCCAGCCGCCACCATAGGCGAACACACAACGTGGCATGCCCCTCGTTCAACAACGACGTATTTCTGAGCGCTTTAGACAGCAACCACGGAGGTTCCATCACAATGAGCGTTCTCTCCCTACCCGCATTACAAACTATTGTCCTGCTCGTTATCTCTAACGTGTTCATGACGTTTGCATGGTATGCGCACCTGCGCGACCTAAAGCACAAGGCGTGGTACGTTGCAGCTCTTGCAAGCTGGTCCATCGCACTGTTCGAATATCTAGTTCAGGTACCAGCTAATCGTATCGGATTCCAAGTACTCTCGCTCGGTCAGCTCAAAATCATCCAAGAGGTGATTACCCTAGCCGTGTTTGTTCCATTCGCTGTGTATTACATGGGGCAGCCACTCAAACTCAACTATCTGTGGGCTACACTCTGCATGTGCGGCGCAGTGTACTTTATGTTTCGTGAGTAATCACTACGCCGCACTTGCGCCCAGCCCGCTAGGTGCAGACCGTGGAGACCGACCTTTATAATCGTTGAGACGATACGATACGTTCACGCTAAACAACGTGTAATCTCGACGATTAAGCAAGACCGTAGAAAAGTCGTTGCCGAATACAGACCCGCCGTACTGAGCAGTGTTAAAAATATCTGTCCAATTTAGTCCGACGGTCAACCGCTGCTCCTTAAACTCATGGCTTAGCGCAAGCGATAGAACCGACACTTCACGGCGGCGCCCCTGTGGTATAACCTGTGGCGCAACGTAGTCGAACGTAACTTGCGAACGAACATCTAGTGGAAGTGTTGAATTCACGATTACTCGAGAATTCCATCCATCCCCTTCGGTTAGCACCTGCTGTCCGCGAAACTCACCACCTGAAGATTGCTTGTAGTAGCTGACCTCTCCATTAATCTGAATCCAGGACGCTAGAACGGCATTGGCTGTTGCCGATAAACCGTAGAAGGTACTCTCCCCAAAGTTGTACGGCTTTTCAAGCAATACTCCTGGCGCTATCTGCTCACGATACCGAAGCTGGATAGCGTTCGTTGTCTGGCGATAATACCCCTCAACGTTAACAACGCTCTGCCCAACGTACGCCAAAAGACCAGCCTGGTACGAATTCGTGAACTCCGGCAAGAGCATTGCATTCCCGGAACGCCAATACAGCGAATCCGTTTGGTCGACGTATGGGTTAAGCTGCGGACCAGTTGGTCGCTGTATACGACGCGAGTATGATGCCTGGCCCGATACTGCCTCTGATATGGCATAACTCAGCCCGATGCTTGGGAAGAGGTTCCCAAATACTCGTTCGAAATCCAATGTGGAATTCTGCCGATTCTGAAACTGATTGACAGTGTGCTCGCCTCGAAGTCCGCAGGATAGCGAGAGAGCACCATACTTGTCGGCATAGTTAACGTAAGCAGCGTAAACGTCATCATAATGCAACGCACTATTCGACAGTCGTTCGTTCAATCGGAACAGCCCAGATCTTACGTCCAGATCGCTAAAATCAAATCGGCTGTTGATTGTTTGCATTGTTACATCCACACCGGCTTCCAGTTTCGAGTCTTCCCCGATAGGATACGAGTAGTCCGACATTATCTCGAAATACAAACCGCTACCGCTAGTTCTCGACAAACGGCCGGACGTTGTCGATAAACCAGCTACTTCCGGCCCAGCGTCCCTTGTTCGGAGGTCGGTTGATACGTCGAACCAGTCCGGATAGTAGAACGCCTTACTTATCAACTCGTGTTTATTGGAACCAAGCTTAAGTGTGTGTGTTGCCGTGATGCCCATCGATGTTTGCGGACCACGGCTAATCTGTTCGGTCTCGTTTACTTCCTGCATCGTTCCTAAGAACCGATTACTCCACGGATCACTGTTACGAAAGGTGTTGTATCGATACTCTCCTTGTAGCGAGATGTTCTGCAGGGAGTCAAGGTTGGCGTCCAATCCGAATCGACTGGCTACGGATTGGGCTTCGTTTACGCTTTGCCCACTGCGTGTCAACACGTCACCTCCGATAAAGGCAGTTTCCATCGAACGAAATCGAAGCTGATTCGCGACAAAGAAGTCGGCACCTGCGTTCACGGAAAAATCGTCTCGTCGGTGATTTACGAGTGCAGCCCCGTTGTAGTTATTCAGAATTCCACCCGCCACATCGACGATGCCGTTTAGTCCGCGTTCCTGTTGTCTGCGTAACACAATATTTATCGCTCCGGCTTGACCCTGTGCATCGTACTTTGCTCCGGGATTTACGACAATCTCAACCTTCTGAATTGCTGCCGCAGGCAATGTCTTTAGTATTTGTGTCGCATTCCCATATGCAGCTAGCGGTTTATCCTCGATCATCACGTTGATGCCAGTCTGGCCAACGAGTGAAATATTACCGTCGATGTCAACATTAATAGTCGGTATCTGGCGCAGCACATCAAGTGCATTACCACCGGCCGCTCCTATGTTCTCGCTAACATTGAACACTTTCTTACCATCTTGGTATTCAAGCATAGGTCGGCTTGATTCCACAACAACGTCTTCCAAAGTCCGTGGTTCAAGAAGTACACGGCCCACGTCGATTGTGTCTCCCCGACGAGCGTGTCGTATGTCTTGCACGTCGATGATTCGAGGATTAAGCCCAGCGTAGCTAACTCGAAGTGCAACAACAGCCCCATCGGGCAGCGTTAGCGCAAAAGCACCTTGATTGTTGCTCAGAACGCCACCAACGACGCTGGAATCGGCAACGCGGACTATTGCCACGCTCGCTCGCACCAGTGGCGCACCGCTTACATCTTCGGCAATGGAACCAACAACAACCCGCTGCTGAGCAGAGAGCGAGTTAGCGTAGGCAATGACAATGAACAACGAAACTGCAAGCTTGTGAAACACGGCGAACCTCGATACGTGGTGACGAAAGCGCGCCTTGTTCGCAACCGCTTCGTCTAAGTTTCACAAAGTCTATGTGCGTCGAGCGTACTTGACATAGGTCAAACTCTCGAGCTCTGCGAACCGGCAACGCGCCCCTATTGGATCTTCACCATTTGGGCTACGACATCAGTCGTGCAGCAACATCTTAGTCGTTGTACCACGCTGTTTCCTGCCGCAAACTCTCTCCTGTTACGTGCAGAATTTTGAACATGCCCTTTGTACGGTCTTCATACCGCATTCGTTCGGCCTCGCCCTCGCCCACAAACATCTCGTGCATGAGCACATCGTACGGCTTGTTGCTCGTTACAAAAGCTCTGCCCCCACGGTCGTGAATGCTTCGAATAACGCTTTTGTACAATCTGCTGCCCAGTCCGTAGCCAGAGTTTAAATCATCGATAATCCATACCTGTCCAGAGCCAAGGTTAAGCTGCGTCCCAAACGTGAACTCATCAGCAATCATAAACTTCGGCTCTAACCCCTGTTGCATGAAGAGCTTCGCCATGCTTACCGCAACATGGCTTTTGCCAATTCCCGCATCACCCCACATGTATAGTCCAGCACCCCGAGATGCATCGTTAAACGACAGCAGTTTTCGCGCATACGACACCAACACTTCTTGCGATTCGTTGCGCGGCTGGTAAGTGTCCAACCTGGCACAGATGTTCTCAAGGGGCACCGAAGGATTGGCAGCAAGAAACCGAAGGTCTAACTCGACCAACGCCCTGCGCTCGGCGTCAAGCGAACTTAGGTCAAGCGCACATCGGTCGCCATCGTCGATGTGCCGCACGTCAATGCCCGCATATACGCTAGCTATCACGCTGGCAACCGCCGGTACAACCGTTATACTCATCAATTAAACGTAGACGAGTTCACTAGGGTCGTATGCGCGATTGCTTCCGCGCACGAGCGCCGCCTCGTCGTCACGACGTCGCAACAAACCGTCTAAACCCTTGCCTGCCCAAAGGGACTTCATCGACACCAACTCGTAAGCAATAGCTGCAAGGTCCTTTCGGCGCACGTGATCGACGATGTTCTTCATGTGAACTCGACGGCTTCCCGTAAGCGACGATCCGCGATTGTACACTAACGATAGCAACGCGGCTTGCGCATCAGCCGGCAATAGATGAACTCCCGGATAGATGTTCCTCACCTGCTTGGCATAGGCCGGCAACGACGTGCCTACAAAGACCGTCATGGCAGCGTCATATGGTATGCGCACACCTGCCGCCTTTAGCGTGGCCGCAACGGCCTTCGCTCCATCGCCCTTGATGCCGCTTGCCGACGTCAGCAGACGAACCTTGTCGGTGTCGACAACGGGCAGCCATGTTGCCTCAATACTGGCCTTGCTATGGTATCCAAGATCGTAGCCAATTCCAATCGTTACGCCACTTCCTCCTCCCGGCCAAATGGGCCACTGATACGAGCGCTCGTACGCTGTCTTGCTGCCAATCTCGTGCGCTACAAGAGCGTCAAGCCCACGTCGCGAAATCACCAGCGACCACTCGCCCTTGGCGACAGCCCGCTCGGCAGGTGCAAGGCCGAGCGCCCTCTCTATGGCACTTAACGTCTCTACACCAAGCAAACCGTCTGGTTCAACGCCAACATGCTTCTGAATTCGCATGAGCCGCTCAGGCACCGCGAACGACTGGGTTACATTCTTAGCCACCGCGAAGCGCCTTTCTTAATGTGTCCAAAAGAGCAGGCCCACGAAGGCCGTTGGTAATGTGCGTGATGACTCCGTCAGGCGACACAAGAATGGGCTTCGGTATGCCCGTTACTTCAAACAGCTTCGAGGCGTCGCTAGCAAACACTCCTTCACGGTAGACGTGCAGCCATGGCATCGCAAAGCGCTTCTCGCGAAACGGAGCAATCTTGTCGGCACTCTGATCCAGCGAAATACTTAGAAAAACAATGTTGTCGTTCTTGAACTCCTCCCATGCCTTCATAATCGTTGGCATCTCGGCAACACATGGTCCACACCATGTTGCCCACAGGTCAATAAGTACCCACTTGCCTTTAAGCGAAGCCGTCGTAACGCTGACATTAGGATTATCAAGCGACGGATACGAGAACTCGGGCAATGGCTTGCCAACTACGATCTTCTTATTCGGATCCCAACTCGTCTTGGCCTGTTGCGCGGCAGGGTGGTTAGGAAAGTCCTTCATCAACTGGTCATACGTGGATGCAAAGAGATCCTTGCGCTTGCCTTCCACAGCCATACATATGCGATACATAGCCCATGCAAGCTGGTCGGCACCGTCTGCGCCCATGTTCCCTGTAATGGTTCGTACATCGGCAAGCGCATCCTCGATCTTACCAACGGCACTGTAGGCGTCAACAACGTGGCCCACAGCAAGGTACCACACCTTCGAGTCCAACGGAATCTGCCGCAGCGCAGCCCCCACTAGGGCAGTGTCTTGTGCTGTGTGCTTGGATACCCATCGCATAAGCCCCATTGCCTTAGCAAAAAGAAGATGGCGCTTCGGATTAGGCATCGACTCTCCAAGCTGCGTATGCACCCGCACGAGCTCTGCGGGCCCAAGTTCTTCAAAGATGATGTCGAAAAATTCTTGTTGCGACGTAGCACGCTGCGACGCAGCACTACGAATCGCCGACAACGGATCGCGCACCTGTTGAACAAGGCGCTGTACTTCGGCTTCCGCTGGCGCTGTGAACGCAAACGAGGCCGCCGTCTTACCCTCGGGCAATTTGCTCGGGTCGAACACAACGGCAACGGTCTTCTGCTTCGACTGAACAAACGACCTGAAGTCGCCGCCACCGTCATACTCAAGTTTGTCGTACTGCGTGCCGTTCATGGAATGCAGTTCCTGCTCTTCCTCGTCGACATCCTCAATCACCAACACCTGATATGCAGCAACACCATTGCGCACTGGCAGCGTGTAACGGTAGGTACCGTTCGGCAGCTTCTCCATCGAAACGGCCTCTTCGAAACTCCAATCGTTGAACTCCCCTAAGATTTGGACATCCTTCACAGGGGCCTTCGGACGGTTGGTGCCTAGTACTACGGCAACATCAATCGTATGATCGGACGAGGCAACAAACACGTCACGCAACTGTGGCGCGTGGTCGGGGGCGGCAAATGTCAGCGACAGCCCACCTAACGTATCGGTCACAATCGAAAAGGTCCCGTCACGCTGCACGTTGGCCGTAGCTATGGCAGGCGCGAACTTAGAGGTCGACAACGTTACAATTCCCTTTTCCAGGGGCACACCCGCAGCGCTGCGAACGGTACCACGAATCTCGGATGCTTGCATCGCCACAGCGGCAGCTAGGAACAGCGCGCATACCACGTTGATCACTCTCATATCAAACCCTCTTGGTTGGTTACGACTTCACACCGCCACCCACACGCTACTTGTTGTAGGCGTAAAATCCCTGTCCACTCTTTCTACCCAAACGGCCAGCAGCCACCATCTTTCGAAGAAGGGGGCACGGGCGATACTTCGTGTCTCCCAGTCCCTGATGCAACACTTCCATGATGCTCAGGCAAACATCAAGGCCAATGAAGTCAGCCAACGTAAGTGGTCCCATTGGATGAGCCATACCCAGCTTCATTACAGTATCGATATCATCAGGCGATGCAATGCCTTCCATCACGCAGTAGATGGCCTCGTTAATCATGGGCATGAGGATTCGATTCGAGATGAATCCCGGATAGTCTTGCACTTCGACAGGAACCTTGCCCATCGTCTCGGCCATGGCCTTCACGGTTGCATAGGTTTCATCGCTTGTGGCAAGTCCGCGAATAATCTCGCACAGCTTCATCACTGGCACAGGATTAAAGAAGTGCATGCCAATCACCTTGTCGGCACGGCTTGTTGTTGCTGCCAGCTCTGTAATGCTAATGCTCGATGTGTTTGTAGCGAGGATCGTGTTGGCGCCACATGCCGAATCCACCACGCCGAAGATGCTCTTCTTGACGTCATAGTTTTCGCTTGCGGCTTCGATAACAAGATCGGCCGAGGCAACACCTGCGGCAAGATCTGTCGACGTAGCGATGCGAGCCAAGGTGGCGTCCTTATCCTCGGCCGTAATGGCCTCCTTTTTCACCTGCCTGTCAAGGTTACCCGCAATCGTATTCAGGGCTTTATCCAGCGCCCCTTGTGAGACGTCGACAAGTGTTACAGCGAATCCGGATTGTGCAGCAACGTGGGCAATGCCGTTGCCCATGGTACCTGCGCCGATAACGGCAATAGAAGAAATGCTCATGGCGTAAAAGTGATGTCGGTTACGGTTGTGGTGCAAAAGTACGGTTGCAGGCGTAAGTTCGGAACATCCACAAGGAGATTGGAATATGACGACGCAGCCGCAGCCTTCGGACGCAGCCATAGCCGAGAAGGAAAAAACGAAGCGCACGCTGATTACAACCACTGCCATCGTGATTGTGGGGGTAACGGCGCTGGTGTTGTTCTTTCAGAACATCAACGACCGAGAAGGTCGTATTGAGATTGACCAATCCGGTGTAAAGATCGACTTGGGAAAGGCCATCACGACCAGCGCTCAGGTGCCTACGAATACGGCAACACCGTTTGGAACGAATGTCGAGGTGACGACAGCACCCATTGAAAGCAAGGACATTCCGGAGCAGGCGGCGAAGGGGACGGAGTTTGTGGGGCGGAACCTTGTGGATACGGCAAGCGGCTTTGTGATGTCGGCCGAACATCCCGAAGACTTTACCGTGGTACCGGGCGGCACTGGTGGCAAGAGCGAGATCAAGGCGACAGACGGCTCGCGCATTGTGATTGAGCGGGTGGCTGGTGGTAGCGCGGCTACGTTTACGTCGACAGTTAACGACGTGGTACGTGAATTGCGCGACCGCGGACTCACCGTCAAGGTTCAGAATGAAAGCCCAACAACTACGTTGCTGTGGTACCGCGAGGGCGGAAAGCAGTATTGCGTGAAAGTAGCGGCGTCGCAAACGTCATTGATTCGTGCAACGGCGATGATAGCCGACTCGACGAAGTCGGCGAGCATATTACAGACGTTAGGCAGCGTAACCGCTATTAGCGGTTCGACGCTGAAGCGGCTTCCTGCGGGGAGCGTCGAAGGAGGAAATACGCGCCTACGACGATAAACGGCAGACTCAGAAGCTGGCCCATATCGAGAGGGAGCGTGGACTCGAAGTCTACCTGGTGTTCCTTTACGAACTCTATCACGAAGCGCGCCGTAAAGACGGTCGTCATGAGTACACCAAAGAGGGTGCCGGGCTTCCGTGTTGCGACGCCCCTTTGATAGAGAAACCACAGAAGGCCAAAGATGGCAAGGTAAACGACGGCCTCGTACAGCTGCGCTGGGTGACGGGGAATACCGTCGATACGTTCGAATACGAAGGCCCACGGCAACGTTGTGGGAGTACCGATGATTTCGGAGTTCATCAGGTTGCCAATACGGATAAGCGTGCTAGAAAGAGCAGCTACGATGGCAAGGCGGTCGAACAGCCAAACCAGCGAGTAGCCCTTGACCTTGCGTTGAAAAAGCCACAGGCCAAGCATGATACCAAGGGTGCCGCCATGGCTGGCTAGGCCACCGTTCCAGATGCGGAAGAACTCGAGCGGATTTGCGAGCAGGGCCGCGGGCTCGTAGAACAGCATATGACCAGCTCGAGCACCAAGGATGGTGAAGATGATCATGTATATCGTCAGGGTGTCAAGGTTCTGTAGAGGGCGTTTTTCGGCAACGAAAATCCGCCGCATTACTAAGAAACTCAAGTAGAATGCAAGCCCCCAGCAGAGCCCATACCAACGGGGAGCGATAAAGCCCAGGTCAAAGATCTCGGGATTGGGGTTCCAGTGAATCATGGTGGTGATTGGGTGAACGAAAAGGGCCGCAGTATCGACTGCAGCCCTTTATAGTGATCAAATATCGAATCGACGTCGCAGTGATTAGTCGGCGATGTCGGCATCCTCGAGAGGAGTTTCAACGATAACCTGTACAGTACGGTTAAAGAAGCGCTCTTCTGGAAGGTCGTTCTTGTAGAGTGGCTCTTCTTCGCCAGTGCCGCGGCTGTCGAGCGAAGCATAGGCGCCACGGACGGCCTTGTCTAGCGCTGTGCGGACAGCTTTGGCGCGGTTCTCCGAAAGACGCTTGTTGTGGTCGAACATACCAACGACGTCGGTATGACCTTCGACCTTTACGCGCGACGACTTCTTAACGCGGCCGTTCACGTAGTCTCGCAGGATGCGATCGTTAAACGGACCTGGATCGAACTTATCGAATGGGAAGAGAATGAGGTTGTACTTTTCGAAGGTCATTTCTTCGCCTACGGTCGTGCTGCGGTCACGCGACGTGGCAAAGCGGACGGGTACACGAACGGGGTCGGACTTACATTCTTGACCGTTCTTCGATGTAACGATGAGGGTTGCTTCAAACGGAGCCATGTTGATAACCTTCGCCCCTTCTTCGCGTTGCTGGTTAGCTGGAACAGGCGGATGTTCTGCACCCTGAGCGTCGGTCCAGTCCCACACATTGGTAGCGTCGGTTACACCCACTTCGGTGAGTGTACGGTATGGCTTACCGTTCCACGTTACCTCGACACGGCGCGATGCCACGATTTCGTTGTCGATACCATTCTTCATGTTCCACGTCATGTTCGCAGGCATCGGACTCAGGATTGGGTCATTATCAAGAATCGGGCGGGCAACCTGCCAGCGTTCTTCTTCGTCGCCTTCGAAGTAAATCTCGACGCGGCGGTTTTCAACGATACCCAGCGAGTCCTTTGGATTGGAGCGGGTATCTGGCCAGCCGTTCTTCGACGTTGTAACGCGCATGCGGCTTTCGGCGATACCCCAAACGTCCTTCAGGTAGTTGAACACCGTCGTGGCACGGTCGCGCATAAGCGCTGAGTTCTTGTCTTCGTTGTCGGCATCGACGCAGCCACGAACTTCGACGTTCACCGTTGGGTGCTTACGAAGACGGTAGCCATAGATGTTGAGCGTGTGGTAATACTTGTCGAGAGTTCCACCGGGGATGCGCTCATCGTCGAACCCAGCGGTGCGCGACGCATTGGCGAACTTGATATAGCGCTGTGGAAGTGTCGCGCTTCCTAGGTCAAAGAAGATGTACGGCAGCAGTGGGAAAAGTTCTACCTTGGCCTTTTCCTGAATCAACAAGCCCTTGAATGGGTCGTTACGCTTGCGCGCCCATTCCGACGATGCCGCTTCCCAGCTAAGCACGGGGCGCTGGCCCAGAGTGATCGTCTTGCGAATCTCGGTTTGCACGTTAGCTTCGGCAGCGTCGACTGTTTCGCCTGGATCTTCAACTTCAACGTTGATGCTGCGTTCGCCATATGATGGCGACGAAGCCGTTACGGTGAACGTCACTGTCTTTTCGCGATTGGCTGCATTTGTGCCATAATCGTCATTGCCAACGATGATGTTGGACTCGACTTTCGACGTCGATACTTCGTCCTTCTGCGTACGAGCAGTCCGCGTATTACGATACTGAACTGTAGCTGGAATGTTCTGACCGGTACACTCGTCGATAACGTTCACGATAAGGTTCACGGCACGCGTAAACGTGGGCACAAAGGCCATGAACACGTCGAGGTCACCTTGGAATCCACGAATGTCTTGGCGACGCGACGAGAAGTAGAGAACCTTGCCTGAAGCAGGAATCGTGATGAACTGATCGTCTTCGGCTGTGTTAATCGGAGCCGGAAGTTGCGCTGGCTTGGCCCACTTGTCACGGCCTTCGCGGTCTTTTTGGCCAGCCTTCTTGGTCATATAGAAGTCCAAACCACCCATGTTCGGCTTGTGTCCGTTCGACGAGAAGAAGAGCGTAACGCCGTCGGCCGCCATAAACGGTGCTACCTCCATCTTGTCGGTGTTCACATCTGGACCAAGGTTCTTTGCTGGCATCCATTCGTCCATGTCGCGGTCATAGTCGGAGTACCAGATATCCATGTCGTCGTTACCACCACCGTCTGGGTTGGTTGGCGACGGACGGTTCGACACAAAGTAGATTCGCAACCCGTTTGCAGAGATTGACGGCTGAGAGTCCCAGTATGGCGAGTTCACATTCTTGCCTAGGTTCACTGGCTTACCCCAGCGGTCGCCTTGAAGTTCTGACTTGTAGATATCACAGTCACCGAGACCATCCGTACGGTCGCACCCTGTGAAGTACAGCGACTGCTTATCGGCAGCAATCGAAACGGCACCTTCGTTAAAGACCGTGTTTACGCCGGCGTCTACCGTATCGATGTTAAACGGATCGATGAAGACGGTATCGAGTTCGTTTTGCTTCTTGGTTGCCCAGAAGTCGTGCGAGAAGTCGTTGTCGCGTGTCAGGCGGCTGCCCTTGCGGTTCGACACGAAGTAGAGCGTCTTACCATCGGCGCTCACCGTGGGGGCATAGTCTAACCCACTGTGATTGACAACCTTGCCAAGGTTGATGATTCGAATGCGCTTCGGATCGCTAAGGATGTCGCCGCGAACGTCGTCATCCTGAACCATCGTCGGTTCAATCGTAGCACTGTAGAGGACAAGTTCGTTGGCATCGCCCGCATGTGCCGTTAGGCAACACAAGACAAACACTCCAATCCAAGCCGTAACAAAGCGGTGCATCATACACGTCCCAATCTGAAAGGAAGCAGTTTCCCACGCTGTGTGTGGTGACTCAGCGATTGTTCATCGCTGGCGTGGGGGCAAAAATTAGACAAATGCCGACAACTCGCAAGGGTTCGAGCAAAACTTTTTACAAGTTGTGTTCCCTATCCCGTGTTCTAGAGGATGAACTTGCCCTCGATAAGTAGCTGCACCGAACGTATCGAGAAGCTCGTCCCTCGCCCAGAAACCGTGGTGAACGGATAGTGGTACTGAACGACAGGACCAAGATAAAACCTTTTGCCGACTTTCACATCCAATCCTACTCCAGCGGTAACGCCCACGTGAAGCTTGCTCAGCTCGGCTATCGGTGCGTCCTCTAGCAAGACCGTTGTACCCTCGGCGTCGCGCAGGCGCACGCTGGCCTGTTCGCCCCCAGGCAGCACCACGTCGGTCGTTAGAAGCTCCTTCTCGTGGGTGATGTTGTCGCGCACCACAACCGCTACACTTGGCCCACCGCGTACCCACAGCGACTTGAACACGTGATACTTCGCGTAGGGCATCAACGACACCATCCACAGCGACACTCCAGCCGTATTCCTGAAGCTAACCGGCACCTCGTACGTGCGCCCCGACGTTGGCGACGTTTGCATCAGTGCTTCAATCTCTTGGTAGCGAGACGTTATCCCTCGCCCTTCATAGCCAAGGGCAACGCCGTACGTTACCTCCGACCTCGTAAACCGTTCGAAGACAACTCCAGCTGTGATTGCCACCCCAGCCCCTCCAGTGAACTCGCAGTCGCACGCCGTGGTGAACACTCCCCCCTGCAGATTATTCGCTAGCCCTACATAGCCACCAAGCAAACTAAACACATACTGCCTTCGAGCCGCCAACGGATTACTGTCTACAACGTTCACCTGCCCCAGCGCTGGCAGTGCCCCCTTCACGAGCATGGCTACCAGCACCCAACCAACCATCTGCCGACGGGTAATAAGGGGCACCGTAGACAGCAATGCGAGAATGCCAACTGGGCGTAGATGCATGCGATGGGCCTAACTGGGGATGGAGAGTGTTATACTTGCGACTGTATGGAGAACGAACAAGCACCTGCGGCCGACGAACGTCGGCCAGCGTCGCGCGAAAACGCGCCACTCATCTTCGAAGGAGCTCGCGGCACTGCCGTGAAGCTTTTGTGCCGTTACGAAAGTAGCGATAGTTACATCGACAAACTTCTTGACGGAGAGTTACGGCGTGGTGAACTTCAGCAGGCCGACAAGGCCCTAGTTACGGAACTTGTGAGCGGCACGGTTCGGTGGCAGGCGCGCTTGGACTGGATTCTAGCAGGGTTCTACCACGGCGACTATCCTAAATGTTTGCCCATCGTTCGCAACGCCTTGCGCATTGCGCTCTACCAGATGCTCTTCCTGTCGAAGATTCCACCACCAGCGGCCATCAACGAATCGGTTGAAATCGTGAAGCGCTTCAAGGGCGACCGCTCGGCAGGCATCGTGAACGGCGTGTTGCGCAACATTCTGCGCAACATCACCAATCTGCGCTATCCCTCGAAGGACGAAGACCTGGCAGCACACCTGGCCGTGCTGTATAGCCACCCCAAATGGATGGTAAAGCGATACCTGTCGCGATATGGCGACGTTGGTGCCGAGGAATTGATGTCGGCTAACAACCACCGACCAATGCTTACGCTGCGCGTAAACGCCTTTCGGTCATCGCTAGACCTTGTTACGCAGGCGCTGAACGAGTCCGAGATCAAATGGGAACCATCGCCGGTTCACCCCAATAGCATCATGATTACGTCGCTGCGAGACGTGCGTTCAAGCCCGCTGTTCGACCAAGGCATGATAACCATCCAGGATGCCAGCGCTTCGCTGGCCGTACAGTTGGCAAGCCCAAAGCCCGGCATGACGGTGTACGACCTGTGTGCTGCGCCAGGCGGCAAGGCCGTCTATGCAGCCGAGCTGATGCAGAACACGGGCAAGCTTGTGGCCCTCGAAAAGTACGAGTCAAAGATTGCTCTCATCGGCGAAAACGCTCGCCGCGCCGGAGTGTCGATTATTGAACCAACAGCGGGCGACGCCCTGACGTTTGACCCTGGAGCACCAGCCGACCTTGTGTTGGTCGATGCCCCTTGTTCGGGCTTAGGAACAATGTCGAAGAAGCCAGATATAAAGTGGCGCCGAACCATGGAGGATGTACGCTCGATGGCACGCTTCCAGACGTCGATTTTGGATCATGCGGCAACCCTCGTGCGACCTGGAGGCACGATAGTATATAGCACATGTACTACCGAGCCCGAGGAAAACGCCATGGTTGTTCACGATTTCTTGCAGCGTCATCCAGAATTCCGACTGGATGATGCCTCGCAGTATGTGGACGCCTCGGTGGTTACCGACGGCATGGTGCAGACGTTTCCGCATAAGCACCGCTGCGACGGAGCCTTTGCGGCGCGGTTAGTGCGCAATTCGTAAGTACTCATCATCTGATGACCAATCGATGACGGAACGTTCATTTGCACGAAGCAATCGAATGCGATAGAATTGCATCAACGACGAACAACTCATTCATCCATCACCGTTCAACTACCGAGGTACCCCTCATGAAGAACACCCTGCTCACGCTTGCTCTTGGCGCCGCCATTGTTGCCACGGGCTGCAACAAGCAAGAAGAGGTGCAACAAGCACCACAAGAACTTCCACCACCGGTTGAAGCGCCAGCGCCCGCACCAGCGGTTGATAGCACAGCCATTCGCGATTCAATCGCCAAGGCCGAAGCCGCTGCCGCCGAAGCCGCTGCCGCTGCCGCCGCTGCTGCCAAGAAGCCAGCAAAGAAGGCGACAACAACTACGCAGTCGAACCCTGCAGATGGCTCTGCTGGCGTACAAAAGCGCGAAAGCCGCGACGTGCCTACGCAAGAAGCTCCTGCTGGCGTACAAAAGCGCGCCCCCCGCGAGTGATTGGCTGGCTCGGTCTGCGTACTGAGCTTGAACATTCCGAAAACGACAAGAGGCGACCCATTGGGTCGCCTCTTGTGTTTTGAACGATGAACTACCGAGCTTAGCGAGCGCTGTTGCCGCCGCCAACAACCGTTGGACGCTCGGGGAAAAGACGCTGCATGATAGCGTGAGGAACGTTGGTAACAGATTGGTACGATGTTTCGATTTCGATGTAGGCATCATTACCTGATCCATTGACGAAGCTTGTTCCATTGCTCTTTACAAGTACGCGCGCATAGTTGACAACGTTGTCGGCAACACGAATGCGCACAGTAAAGGCAAAGTTCTTTGTTTGGTCAATACGTGGGTCGGCCAGATTGTAGAGAAACTCTGTGAACTGGGCGCCGTTGTCGAGCGACGATGCGTAGTAGATGTCTCCAATCGAAGCACCTGTGCGCGTGTTCGCAAGAGCAGTATCCAACGAAACAATCTTTGCTGTTTGCGAAGGAGCACCAACGAAGTTGAAGCTGTTGTCGACGTAACCGCTAACACCTGGCGAGCCAATCAGCGGGCGGCCGTCCTTATCGTCGAAGCAAATGTCCCACTGCGATCCTTGTGCTACACGCAGTTGCTGACCGGTAACGATGCTGGCGCCGCTACCGTTTGATGTGTTGCGGCTGGAGTACAGACGGATCGACGTGGAGCGAACGTCGGCAGGTGCCCAGATTATCGTTGCCGATGCAGCGCTTCTACCAGTTGCGTTTGTGGCATACACTACAAACTCATAGCGTGTACCGTTGGTAAGACCATCGACAACTGCAGTTGTCGTACTAGCGCCAGTAACAGTCTGTGTGAGCTTGGTAGCCGTTCCTACTTCGTTGTATTCAACGATATAGCCAGTCGCTGCGTCGCCAGTCGTGGCGGCAACCCACATCAGACCAACAGATGTTGTGCTGTTCGACTTTGCCATAACGGCAGTCGGTGCATTTGGAGCCGATGGCGTTGGATCCAACGGGTTTTCGTTTTCGTTACAGCTTGCCAGCACGAGGGCAAACATTGCCATAACGAACATGTTGATGTTCAGCCAGTGTTTCATCAAGAAGATCTCCTGAAAAATTGTAAGTGAGTGTGGTTTATCAAGTTCTGATGACGTAGCCACAGTTGCGGTTGCAAATGGGACGGCAAATATAGTGTGCAAACGTTAACGGTGTTCAACGTGACGACCACGGCACGTCGGCAACTCCAGCAAGCGTATTTGCTCGGCGTGCTACGGTGAACAAATAGTCCGACAGTCTGTTCAAATATGTTACCACGTGGGGTCCTACATCCTCTGTTCGGGCAAGTGCCACTGCTGCTCGTTCGGCACGTCGGCATACCGTGCGTGCTTGGTGAAGCGCGGCTGCAGCCGGAGTGCCGCCCGGCAGGATAAACACCTTTAGTGGTTCTAGGGCTTCGTCGTGGCGGTCGATCCTACGCTCCAGCTCCATGATGTGTTCCCCGGTAATCCGTGGAATAGCAAACGAAGGCGGAGGGTCCAGCGGCGTGGCCAAGTCGGCACCAAGCGTAAACAGGGTCGACGACACATCGGTTAGTTCGTCTATCAATTCCTCAGGCACGTTGGCTGCAAGTGCCACTCCTAGAATGGCATTTAGCTCGTCGACAGTACCGTAGGCCTCGATGCGAAGCGAGTCCTTCGCCACTCGGTTACCTCCAAAGAGTCCCGTGGTGCCGTCGTCGCCCGTCTTTGTATAGATGCGTGTTGCCATTGCTGCAAAATTACAACCTATGGCAAGGCCTACCATTCATAGCTCCGTATCTTTGTTACTGTTCTCCAATGCACTCCCGGTTTTGCCTGTGCCTAAAGCTCTTTCTATCCTCTTCATTGGCGACGTAGTAGGCCACGTAGGTTTACGCGAGCTATTGCGCACCCTTCCAACACTGCGTGATCGCTACAAGGCCGACGTCGTCATCGTCAACGGCGAGAACATCGTCGACGGCAAGGGACTAAGCGAGAAGGAAGCCCTGGAGCTGCTTGGTGCCGGCGTTCACGCCATCACCACTGGCAACCACATATGGGAAAACTGGAAAGCACGGCCGCTCCTTGCCTCTCAGCACCCCGTTGTTAGGCCACTCAACTATCCGCCCGAAAACCCAGGCAAGGGCTATTGCTTTGTTCCCCTGCCCAGTGGCAAACCGCTTGCCGTTCTACAACTACAGGGGCGCACCTTTATGCAGTCAATCGACTGCCCTTTTAAGGCCGCCGACTGGGCTCTTGCCCGCATCACTCCACAAACCAACCTCATTGTGGTTGACTTCCATGCCGAAGTCACAGCAGAAAAGGTAGCCATGGGCTGGCACCTCGACGGTCGCGTGAGCGCCGTTATCGGCACCCATACCCACATTCAAACCAACGATGCTCGCTTGCTGCCAAGGGGCACCGCCTACCTTACGGATTCAGGTATGACAGGGCCGTATGACTCTGTGCTTGGCATGAAGAAGGACATCGCCTTGAAACGATTTATGTTGCAGACAGCACACAAGTACGAAGTTGCCGAGGACGACGTGCGCGTGTGCGGCGTTCATATCGTCGTTGACGAGTCATCGGGAAAAGCCCTAAGCATCGAGCCGTTTTCACAGCCCGAACCACCTCGCATACATCCATCCCACACGTCCCAGTAGGAACCATGTCGAACCCACATACCTCGCTCCATTACAAGGCCAAGATCTTGTGTACCATGGGCCCTGCCGTGGCTACCGAAGAAAAGGTCATCGCCCTAGTGAAGGCCGGCGCCAGCGCGTTTCGCCTCAATATGTCGCATGGGTCGTATTCGGCCCACGAGCAATTCATCGCCTCGATTCGCAAGGCCGAAGAACACCTAGGTGTACACCTGCCAATTGTTGCCGACTTGCAAGGACCAAAGATTCGCGTTGGCGACATGCCCGACAGAGACTCGTTGCCCCTTATCGTGGGTAACGATGTGGTGATGGCCGACCAAGCCACAATTCGGAATAAGAAGATCGAGCGCACCGATACGCTGATTCCGGTGCAGTATCCCACGTTGGCCAAGGACGTGAAGAAGGGCGACATTCTGTTGTTCGACGATGGCATGATGAAGGTGCAAGTAAAAAGCACCGATGGCGAAGTTGTACGTGCCGTCGTGATTCATGGCGGCAATCTCAAGCCACGCAAGGGCATCAACCTGCCGAATATTAATGTATCGCAGCCATCGATGACGTCGAAAGACCGTGCCGACGTACGCTTTGCAATCGAACAAGACTGCGACTACATTGCATTGAGCTTTGTGCGAACGGCTGGCGACGTCGACCACGTGCGGCGCTACATCACGCGATACGGCGGCACACAATGGGTGATCGCCAAAATCGAAAAGCCCGAAGCACTCACCAACATCGAGGCGATTATCGATGCCTCGGATGCCATCATGGTTGCGCGGGGTGATCTTGGCGTCGAGATTGCCGCCGCAACAGTGCCCATTGTTCAGAAGAAGATTATCGCCTTGTGCAATGCAAAGGCAAAGCCCGTGATAACGGCAACACAAATGCTAGAATCGATGATTCAGAACCCGCGGCCAACGCGGGCCGAAGCTAGCGACGTTGCCAATGCCGTACTTGACGGTACCGACGCCGTTATGCTAAGCGCAGAAACAAGTGTTGGGGCCTACCCTATCGAAGCTGTGCAGTATATGCGCATGATTTGCACCGAGGCGGAAAACGAGTTGGCAAGCGATGGGCGCATCTATCATCCGCCGGCAACACTGTATGTGCCCAAAGAGTCAAATACCGACTCTGTTGCGATGGCAGCTGCACGCATTGCCGAAGAGTCACGCGTGAGTGCTATTGCGTCGCTAAGCTACTCCGGTCAAACAGCCCGGCTGATCTCGAACCGGCGTCCGCGCACGCCAATCCTTGCCATTACGACCATGCGTTCGGTTGCTCGCCGCATGGGTCTTCTGTGGGGAGTTACGGGAATCGTGGTAGACTCGATTACCACGACCGACGAGACCATCGAGGCCATCAAGGCACGACTTGTATCAGAAAAATACCTACAAGCGGGCAACCTGGTCATCTTTACCATCGGTCGCCCACTTGTAGGTCGTGCAAGAACGAATATGTTGTCGATCGAAACGCTAGACAAGCCCTAAGGGCTTACTTCGACTCGGGCTTGAGCACGAGTGTTGCCACGTTCTTCGTCGACAAGAACTTCTTGGCCGAGGCCAGAATTTGATCGGCCGTAAGTGCTGCGATCAGCTCGGGGCGGCGATTGACGATCGAAAATGGCTCGCCATCGCGCACAACAGCGCGCATGGTGTTTAGCCAGAAGCGGTTTGTCTTTAGAGCAACCTCACGCTCCTTCGTTTGGATTTCCTTAACCTTGGTGATGTAGGTGTTGTCGACCGGCTCACGCTGTATGGCTTCTATCTGCGTGCGAACGTCTTCCAACAATTCCTCTACTCGGTCGGGGTTACAGCCAAAGTAGACGGTAATGGAGTACTGTTGTTCGGGCAGTTTTTGGAACGAGGGGTTGACCGACACGAAGTATACGCCAGACTTTTCTTCGCGAAGTTTTTCGCGAAGCTTGATCGACAGCACTTCGCACAGAGCCGATAGCGCATAGCGTTCGTCGGTGTTATACGTCATGGGGCCGCTGTACGTGCGAGCAACGGTACTCTTCGCTTCGATGCCTTTACGAATGGTCATATCGGCGGTGCCCTTGCGTGAACGCATTCCGTTGTCTTTAAACGACTCTCGCGCTGCCGTTGTTGGTAGCGATGCCACGTAGGTGCAGAGTTGCTTCTCGAGCTCTTCGGGTTCGAACGCGCCTACGATGTAGAACGTGAAGTCGGCAGGATTTGCAAAGCGCTGCTTATAGATGTCGAATGCCTTGTCGAGGTTGACGGCTTCTAGGTCCGCCACCGACATGCTTCGGCTACGCGGATGGTAATTCGTCATGAAGGCGCGAACGCTATCGCCGAACACGGCATCTGGGTTCTTGCCGCGATTTTCGAGTGCTGTACGTGTTCGCTGAACAAACGACGTAAACGCATCCTTATCCTTACGTGGCTTGGCGAAGTACAGGTGCAGCAGTTCGAAGAACGACGACATGTCCTTGGGCGTGGTTTGACCAGAGAATCCCTCGGAATCTTCGCCGATGAACGGCGAAATGCCTACCTGCTTGCCTGCAAGCATTTTTTGCAGCATGGTAGCGTCGACGTTTGCGATGCCCCCTTGATCAACGATGCTGGCGGCAAGCGAGGAGGTAAAGATATCTTCGACGGGATGGTAGTTGGTACCGCCCCACGACGAAGCCGAGACGCTGATTTCATCGTTTTTGAAGTCGGTTTTTTTGGTATAGACAACGATACCGTTCGACAACGTGAGCCGCGTTGCATCGACGTCGGCGATTTGCTCGCGCTTGGTAATGGTGCCAGCTGGGGGTAGGTTTTCTAGGAGCGAAGAGGCAACGGCTTCGTCTACATATGGCTCAATAGTGGCAGACTCAACGGCCGCAAGCAGCTTGTGTACGTCGGCTTCAGTAGGAACGGTGAAGCCGGCATTGGCGGGAATGGCCATGGTAACCACACGACCTTCGGAGCGAACGGCACTTGCAATGGCCTTCGAAACATCTTGAACCGTGATTTCGGGTAGCACGTCCTGATAGATCTTAAACTCGCCCTCGATACCAGGCACACCTTCGTCGGTTAGGAAGTGGCGAACAAGCTCGCTAGCCAAGGGGCTCGACTCGGTCTTATCACGCTCGTTGTAGGCCTGCTCCATGCTTGCAAGGACTTCCGCCTTGGCACGCTCAAGTTCCGACGCCGTGAAGCCGTGACGCACCGCACGCTGAATCTCGGTATACATGCCGCGTAAGCTCACCATCACGTCCTTCCCGGCTGCTCCGGCTCCGGCTAAGTAGATACCTGTTTCGCGCGTAAGGCCCGACGCTCCAGCAAAGGCGCCTGCATAGGGTGGGTTTGGCTTGCGTGCTATCTCGCCCAGCCGTGCAGCCATCATCATGTCCACCAACTGCCCAATGATACTCGTGCGGAATCCCTCATAGGTTGCCGTGCTACGTGCAGGGCGCTTCCAGTAGATCGTAGCAGATGCCGACGTCAGCTCATTATCGGTTGCAATCGATACCAACGTTTCTTTGTGGATAGGAAGGGGCATCGACGGGCGCTTTGCGGCAACACCGCTAGGGTCGCCCGAAAATCCAAAGTGCTTCTTGATGTATGGTTCCAACACTTCTGGGTCGCGATCGCCAACCACGATGATGGCCATGTTTTCGGGACGATACCACGTGCGATAGAAACGACGAAGGTTGTCGGTTGGACAACGCAACAGAACATTCGTATCACCAATCACGTCCCGCTCGGCATACTTCGAGCCGTAGTAGAGCGCATGGCGGTGCTTTTCGCGCACGCGAGCCTGGGCGTTCTTACGCAAGCGCAGCTCTTCCATAATGATGCCACGCTCTTCGTTGATGTCATCGTCTTCGTAGTTCACAAAACGTGCCCAGTCGCGCAAGACCTCGAAGCCCTTTGCAATGCCATTGGGTGTGTTAGCAGGAATAGTGAGCATGTAGACGGTTTCGTCTTGGTTCGTGTACGCATTCAAGTCGGCTCCGAAGCGTACCCCAGTAGACTCGAGGAATTTCACCAGTTCTTGCTTGGGGAACGTCTTGGTTCCGTTAAACGCCATGTGCTCGCAGAAGTGAGCCAAGCCATTCTGATCGTCGTCTTCGAGTACGGCACCTGCGTTCACAGCAAGAACCATCTCGATGCGGTCCGCAGGACGTGCGTTCTTCAGAATGAAGTACTTCAGCCCGTTAGCAAGGGTACCGCTAACAATAGCTGGATTCAGTGGTACGCGGCCCGACTTGTCGGATGACGTTGGTTGAGCATGAAGGACTGCCGATGCCAGCAGGCACGTTAGCAGGGCGACAGCATACCGAATTGAGGGGAATTTCATAGGGGGACTGTGTGAGTGAAACCAAGCCAATAGAAACGATGGCGCGAAGATACGTTTGTACCGCGTTTTTCTTGGGTCTGTTTGATGAACGACCAGTATAGGTCGCTTCAGTTAGCGACCGGCGTGTCCACTGGTGTTTGGCATGGAGCCAATCGACGCAATAGCAGCGTCCAACACATCCGTTAGTGGCGCCATGGTGTCGCCTGGCTCGATATCGAGCCATTGAGCCACAAGGTACATCGTTTCGGCGCGGCTGGCTGTACCAAGAAGGGTGCGCAAAGCGCCAACGCCATGGCGAGCAACCACTTGTTGGCATATGGCAGCACCTACGATGTAGGTGTCGTCTTGAGCCAGGTCTGGCTGTGTAAACACCTTGGTGAACGACGGAACCGCGGTTGCACTTCGCGTGCTGCGGTACTCTGCCAACAGCGTTTTGGCAGGCCGGCCAAGACTGCCGCCGTAGAGCGTGGCTACGCCCTCGCGTATTACCGGATGTGCCACATCAATCGGGGCAAGCACAATGTGCACTAGCTCGTGCGCATAGGCAACGTCGCCATTCCCTACCATCAGCACGCCCTGCGTTGGCCATGCCATTCCTTGCGGCGGAAAGGCGAAATATTCAAGCCCTAGCAGCGCGCACATTTCGTCGCGGTTGCGCGCAGCGATATACGTTATGTTCTTCGGCACGTCAACATCCATGGATTCGGCAAAGCTCTCCACGAAGTCGGCAGCGTCGCGCATACGCTGGCGGTCTGCAATACTTCCAGGTGGCAGCCGATAGGTTATGGCTCCGGCCGACCGCGTCGTCCACCCCTCCAAGGCCTTTTGCAAGGGATTGAGAATCGTGAGTATTGCGCCGTCGACGTGCACCGTCGTTCGTAAGATACCAAATGGTATGACGGCCTTCGTTTCGGGGTCCACGGCCGAAAAGGCCGTTCGAACCACCCAATAGCCGTGACCGTCGGGTTCAACCGAGAGAATGGTTGCGGGGAACGTCTCCACGACGTCGGCCGACTGGGCAAACCAATCTCGAACGATTCCGCCTACATTGCCAGGAATCCCTGTTCGGTCGAGGTCGGCATTCGACCCAACGTTTGATCGCCATTGTTGAACACTATCCGACCACATTGCAACGATACGTCGCACCTCGGTATGCGTAGTATCCACTCGTGGCATCACCACCACTCGACCCTGACCATACAGCGATGCCCCAGCCATAATGAGGCCGAGGATTGCTGAACAGAATACGAGGCGTACGGGCATAGGACCTAGGTAACCGCTGTGGATAATCCAACATTACGAAATCGTAACATACAATTGACATGCCACGTTCCAAATGGTTACAAGTCGTTGATCTACCTATACCTTGCGCTTAGTTCCCACATGCCAATTGCTGCGGCATTCGACACATTGAGTGACACGCCATGTTGCGCCATTGGTACGAAGGCAATTTCCGAGCAGGCAGCAAGGACGGCCGGCGTTAGACCTTGTCCCTCGTTACCTACAACTATGATGTCGGCTCTGCGGGACGTCCGCACGTCCGTGCCATTCGCATCCAGCTCGAGCCCAACCACCGTACGCCCCTCGGCGCGGCACGCTTTAAGCCACGTAGCCAAGTCGTCGGCCACAGCCGTTGCAATACCAAAGCAGCTGCCCATAGACGTGCGCACGGCACGACGCAGGTAGGGGCTGGCACTACGACTGCATCGTACAACCGAAGCCATACCCAGTGCGACAGCCGAGCGCACAATAGCGCCTACGTTGGTGGCATCGTTCACAGCATCGAGTGCGATAGTGGGAACATCAGCGGCTAACAGCTCAACGTCGATTGCAGGGGCAATTGCTATCACGGGGCTTCGCAGCTCGAAGCCCAACACATCGGCCAACTCTGTAGCCGTTAGCTGAACATCCACAAACTCCTGCCCCACCGGTGTTTCCCCACCGCTTACGATGCCCCCTATCGGATGACCGGTGGAGAGCAGGTATCGTACGGCTGTATGTCCCTCTGCAACTGCCCATCCCATCTGAAGGGGGCGCTCGGGATGCTTGCGAAGATCACGCAGAACGTCGAGCAAAACGTGAGGGGAATCGTGCAACAGGTGCGAACTTTTCATGATGCGCGGCGTGTTTCTCGCGGATGACCGTGGCTTTTCGGTAAATTTGCCACTTCATTCGCACATCAACGAGGCTATCATGACAGAAACGACCACCGGACCAGGATTTGCTCTAAGCGAAGAGCAAGAAGCAGTGCGAATGCACATTCGTTCCTTTGTGGACGAAGAGATTACGCCGGTGGCGTTGCAGTATGATGAGTCGCAGGAATTCCCAACGGACATCTTTCGCAAGCTTGGAGAGCTTGGCTACTTGGGCATTGTTATGCCAGCCGAGTATTCGGGCAGTGGCATGGGCTACATGGAGTATGCGATTGTTGTCGAAGAAGTTGCCCGTGGATGTCCATCGATAGCCCTAGGAGTAGCCGCACACAACGGCTTGTGCACCAGCCACATCTACCGCTTTGGCAGCGAGGAGCTGCGCCAGCGCTATGTTCCGCGGCTAGCCACGGGTGGCACCATGGGCGCATGGGCGTTAACAGAGCCGAATGCCGGTTCGGATGCTGGCGGTACACAAACCACGGCGGTACGCGATGGCGATAGCTGGATTCTTAACGGCTCGAAGAACTTCATTACGCATGGCAACGTGGGCGACATCTGCGTAGTCATGGCCGTAACCGATGCTGCGGCTGGCAAGCGAGGCATTTCTGCCTTTGCCGTCGACAAGACAATGGCTGGCTTCTACGGATCGAAGAAGGAAAACAAGCTAGGCATGCGTTGCAGCGATACTGCAGGGCTAACCTTCGACAACGTGCGAGTTCCTGCCTCGCACTTAATTGGCACCGAGGGCGAGGGCTTTGTGCAGGCGCTGCAGATTCTGGATGGCGGGCGCATTTCGATTGCTGCGCTGAGCGTTGGCTTGGCTCAAGGTGCTTTCGAAGCGGCTCTGCGCTACGCAACGCAACGCCAGCAGTTTGGCAAGCGCCTTGCCGACATGCAGGCAATTCAGTTCAAGCTTGCTAAGATGGCCACAGAAATCGACGCATCTCGTACGCTTACATACCGTGCAGCATGGATGCGCGACCAAGGCATGGACTTTACCGTTGCCGCAAGCCAAGCCAAGCTCTATGCCTCGGAAGTTGCCGTACGTACCGCCGAAGAGGCCATCCAAATCCACGGCGGCTACGGCTACGTTAAGGAATATCCAGTGGAGAAGTTCTGGCGCGACTCCAAACTTCTTACGATTGGCGAAGGCACCTCGGAAATTCAAAAGATGGTTATCGCGCGCAACCTCGTTGCAAGTCTGTAACCTTCCCCGTCTATCTACCTTCTGGCGCTGTCTCTTCCGTTCGAGTAAGGGGCAACGGCACACCGTCGACGTCGCCAAGGCGTAGGCCCAGCCATTGGGCCAACGTTGGGGCTATGTCGGCCGGCGACACGTCGGCGGCGATCGTACCGGCGGGAATCCCGCCGCCAAACAGCATTAGCGGAACATGCCGATCGTAGTCGTGCGGTGTTCCGTGTGTAGCCGGAGTGCTACCAAAAATCCAGTACCTCCGGGGGAAGACGACGATGTCGCCACTGCGGTCGGCGTCTACGGCAGCACGCACGAAGGCACACAGCTCTGCAGGCATGCTGTCTTGGCAGGGCATACCGCTAGCAATGTGGGCCGTTGGAATGGCAATCTGAACGCCGTGGATGTTGCGCAACGCTTGAGCAGCGGTTTCGGCTGCCTGGCCTGGATCCACGCTGCGTTCTGCGCACAGGGCATGGTTCAGGTATATCGCCGGCTCGTGCACTTCGCGCACCCACGAGGCACCGCCTCCGTAACGGCCGTTCAGCGCCGAGTCGATGACGCGAATCAGCTCTGCGCGGCGCAGCCGCCCTGCGTCGATCTCGACGCCTTGGGCTTCGCTCGCACGGCGTATCACCTCGGGGATGGGCGCAACGCCGTGATCGCTGGTTATCACCAGCACATAGTGCTGGCGGCCTACCACGTCGTCGAGGTAGTCGATGTAGTTTGCCAGCGTTGAATCGCAGGCGCGGTATAGCTCTTGCACTTCGCGCGAATCCGGTCCAAAGGTGTGACCCAGCATGTCGGTCGTCGAAACACCGATGCACAGAATGTCGGTTGCTGAGTCTTGGCCCAACTTCTCACGTCGCATTACTTCACGAGCAGCGTCGAAGAGGTACGTAACCGAAAACGGCGACCGTACGAAGTCGGCCGCATAGTTGTCGGCCGCGGTAGCTGCGTCGGGCATACGATGCGGAAACGTGCGCCGACCTGACGTCAGTGCCCCTTCTCCCTCGACGTTGTCGATTGCTGGAGAAAGGGAGTCTGGAATCCCGGCACGCCACGTATGGTTCGTCCACCGAGTAAATGGCATCGAAGAGTTTAGGAGTCCCAACCAGGGCGGCGTGCGGAAGTACGCCGACGTTACGAACCCGCCGGCTTGGGCATCGAACCAAAGCACGGGATGGGCAGAAGCGCCAGCCATCAGGATTGCAGCTCGGTCTTTGATGGCTATGGCGGCTACCTTCGAGAGTGGATTGGCGGCGCGCAGTGCATCGCCAATCGTGGGTACTCGCAGTAGGGCTGGCGAGCGGCCGTGGACAGTGTCTTCGGCGCAGTACAGGCAGCGATCCGCCGTAGCATCACAGAAGTCGTTGGCAGGAATGCCATGGCGATGTGGATAGCAGCCGGTAAGAAGCGTGGCGTGGCCTGGGCCCGTCATCATTGAGGCATGACGAAACGAGCAATTCGAGAACCACGCCCCCTCGCGTATCACTCGGTTAAAACCTCGCGGCGTGGCAACACGAGCAAACATCGAAGGAAAGTCGCCGCGATATTGATCGTAGCTAACAAGAACAACCAGCCGGGGCTTAGCCCCGGCTGGGGTTACTGTAATGATCAGTCCAAGCAGAAGGGCTAGGAAGCCCGCGGTGCGGCAAAGCGCCGCATGATAAGCGCCACTTCGTATGCTTGCTTCTGGTTGTAGTCCGACGCAATGCGTCGATAGTTGACGAGGTCGACGATGACACCGATAAGACACAGACCGCCCGTAAAGAAGTACAGAATACCCAGGCCAATCTGCCCAACAACAAACCGCTGGATGCCTGCAAATCCTAGGAACCCGATAAGGGTAAGGATAAGAATCATTTGCGGGTCCTTACGACGTGCCCGATACATCAAGGCGAACTGCATCGCCTCTTCTTCGGTCATATCTGCAACCAGCAACTGGGCATAACCAAGCTCGTCACCGTCAAGGTCTGGTAGAACGTGGAGCACATTGGCCATTAAAATCTCCTGCGAAGGTACGTGAAGGGAAGGTGAGTTGCACGATACGAAGCAATAACACGGCAACGGCGAAGGGCGCTAATGGGTGGTGGTGAAAGCCAGCGGAGAAATTTCCACGCAGGGTTTCGGCAATACCAATGCCGATTCCGCAGCCCCAGCAACCATCGAACCCCAGCAATGTTGGCACGCACAACGTCATGTGACCATGCATCGACGGGCCTAGGAGCGCCGCCGCAACAAGGGCACCAGCCCATGCAAGAGCCTCAAACGTAATGCGAAATGCCGGCCGTGTTGTCATAAGGGGGCGTGTGTACGACTCCCTCCACCCCTGGTTGCAACTGTTCGTGTGGAAAATTTGTCGACTCCGTTTGGCCGATCCAACCCAAGGTGGTATATTGCGAGTCCTTTTTTCGACTCAGATTCCGAAGAGCATTATGTACGCAGTCGTCGAAATCGCGGGACAGCAGTTTGTTGTCGCCCCGAATCAGACCCTTACGGTTCCAAAACTCGATTCCAACGTGGGCGACACGGTGGAGTTCTCGAATGTTGTTCTCACAAGCAAGAACGGTGCTGTAACCGTAGGCACTCCCTACGTAAAGGCAACAGTCAAGGCAACGGTAAACGACCATGGCAAGGGCGAAAAGGTCCTGGTGTTTCACAAGAAGCGCCGCAAGGGCTATCAGAAGCTCAACGGATATCGTTCGCACTTCACGTCGATCACTATCAACGCAATTAACGTCTAAGGAGCATCAACGATGGCACACAAGAAAGGTGCAGGATCCACCAAGAACGGTCGCGACTCCAATGCCAAGCGCCTTGGCGTAAAGAAGTTCGGCGGCCAACAAGTCCTCGCAGGCAACATCATTATGCGTCAGAATGGCACGAAGGTGCATCCTGGTGCCAACGTCGGCCTCGGCCGGGACTATACGCTGTATGCCCTCGCTGATGGCGTGGTGCAGTTTGCGCACAAGGACAAGACACGCCTTAAGGTGTCGGTCGTGCCTGCATCGAACAACTAATCCTGTATTTCACTGACAGCAAAACGCCTCACCTTGAGGCGTTTTTCGTTTCTGACCTACGAATCAACCTCGTTCCATCACGCATTTCCAAGAGATCCCCATGTCCAAATCCCCTGTTCGCGTAGCTGTTACCGGTGGCGCCGGCCAAATCGGCTACAGCATTCTGTTTCGCATCGCAAGCGGCGCCATGCTTGGTCCCGATCAACCCGTCATTCTGCAGCTACTCGACCTGCCGCAGGGCATGCAAGCCCTTCAGGGTGTTGCGATGGAACTCGACGACTGCGCGTTTCCGCTGCTGCATGGAATTGTAACGACCGACGATCCAATGGTTGCCTTCGATAAGGCAGACTATGCCTTGCTTGTTGGCGCACGCCCACGCTCGAAAGGCATGGAACGCAAGGATCTCCTAGAAGCCAATGCCCAGATCTTTACCGTCCAAGGCAAGGCGTTGAATGCCGTTGCCAACCGCAACGTAAAAGTGGTCGTCGTTGGCAATCCAGCCAACACGAACGCCCTCATCACGGCCATGAGCGCGCCCGACCTTAATCCACGCAACATCACTGCCCTGATGCGCCTCGACCACAATCGGGCTCTAGCACAAGTGTCTGGCAAGACGGGCATCCATACGTCGAATCTTAAGAAGATGACGGTTTGGGGCAACCATTCGGTAACGCAGTATCCCGACCTGTCGACGCTCGAAGCCAACGGCGCAGCCGTTTGGCCTACGATCAACGACCAAGCGTGGTACGAGGATACGTTCATCCCAACGGTTGCCAAGCGCGGCGCAGCTATCATCGAAGCCCGCGGACTTTCCAGCGCAGCGTCGGCAGCTAATGCCGCCGTCGAACACATCCGCGACTGGGTCCTTGGAACTCCAGCAGGCGACTGGGTTACGATGGGCGTTCCGTCCGACGGATCATATGGCATTCCCGAAGGCGTCATCTACGGCTATCCCGTTACCTGCGCCAACGGCGAATACACCATTGTTCAAGGCCTCGAGGTAAGCGAGTTCTCGCGTGGACGCATGGACGCATCGCACGCAGAACTGCTGGAAGAGCGCGCTGGCGTTCAACACCTGTGGTAACAGCCACCTTGCACTGATGCACCTTACGGCGGGGCTCGGCACACGGCGTGCCGAGCCCCGCGTTGCTTTCATGATGAACACACGACCCACTCTACGGTTTGCCGACGTTGTTGCAATCGTCGTAAGCTTAGTAATCGGCATGGGCATTTTTCGTGCCCCTGCTACCGTTGCTGCCCGCGCCGGCTCAGAAACCCTGTTCTACCTTGCGTGGCTTGTGGGCTCGGTAGTTGCGATGTGTGGCGCGATTGTGTTTGCCGACATCGGCCGACGGCTGCCCGTTACCGGCGCATACTACCGCATCTTTGCACGGGCCTATCATCCATCAATCGCCTTTGCGATAAACGCCGTCATCCTTGTGTCGAATGCGGCCTCGTCTGCAGGTGTTGCCATCATCGGCGCCGACTATTTTGCACCCTTGGTGCCTGGCGTTGAACCCACGGTAGTTGCCGCTACAATGATTGCAGCACTCTACATGCTAAATCTCGCTGGGCTGCGAGCGTCGGCAACGGCACAGAACGTGATGATCATCATTAAGGTGGCCATGCTCGGCGCTATTGCCCTTGCCATGCTATTCGCTTCGTCGTCACCAGATGCTCACCATGCCACCGTAGTTGCAGATGCGGCATCATCGCCTTGGGCCGCCTTTGGCATGGCCCTGCTTGCCGTTTCGTTCACGTACGGTGGCTATCAGTCCACAATCAACTTTGGTGGCGACGTTGCCAACGTCCGCCGCCTTCCCATTGCCATTGTTGTTGGCGTAGTCATCGTCACACTGATCTACCTTGCCGTGAACGCCGCCTACGTATCCATCTTGGGCTTCGAGACGATGGCAACGACGCCGAACATTGCAGCCGTCGTGGTAGAGCGTGCCTACGGCATTACCGGTAGCAACATTCTTACTGCCGTCCTTGTCGTGTCGGTATTCGGCTACGTTAACGTATCAATGATGGCCAATCCAAGAGTCCTAACAGCAATGAGTCAGGATGGTATGGTGCCGGCTACCATCGCCAAGGGCGATGCCGCAGGCGGCCTTCGCCAATGGTCACTCCTGGGCTTCACCGTCGTGAGCATCGCCAGCGTGTTCGTCGGCCGAACATTCGACGTGATTCTTAACTATACGATGTTTGTCGACGCCATCGGTCTGGCTCTCGGCGCAGCTACCTTCTATCGCTTGGCTGGACCCCGGCGCACAGCCCTAACACATCTTGCTGCTGCCGTCTTTATCGCCTCGTGCTTGTACACGGCAACCAATATCTTCCTGTTCGATACCATGGCTGCAATCACTGGCACCGGCCTTGTTGCCCTACTTTGGCTGGCTGGACGCAAGCTGCGGCCCAGTGTTGGGACCTAGCGCAGGTGCTTCGGACGCACAATCCACTGTAGCCGGTTGTTGCTGCTTGTAAACTGCGATAGGTGTACGGCCGACGACTCAATACATGCCACAGCAGCCGTCGGCAGGTTGTCGATATACTCACCTGCCCACTCCGCCAGCAGCTGCGTCCACGCCGGATTGTGCCCCACAATCATCATCGACGCAACACCGGCCCCGTGCTCCCGCACAACCTGTGCCGCTACGTCTGGACTACACAAATACAGCCGCTCGTCCACAACAAGGCGTGTCCCACCAAGCTGCTCGGCAACAATCGCTGCCGTAGCATAGGCCCTAGTGGCGTGGCTTGTAACCACCAACTCGACGTGTGCGCCACGTTCTCGTACATGTCTTCCTATCAAGGGGGCATCGGCAACACCGCGGGGCGACAGTCCGCGGCCTACGTCGTCGACGCCTTTTTCGTCCCACCGCGACTTCGCATGCCGCATCACATAGAGTGTTGCCATTGCCCCTTACAACACCTACTGCGAGCGTACGGTAAAGAACAGCACGGTAGTTACAACAGCAGCACCAACAAACACAGCGGGTTCTAGGATGTCCTGCCAAAACGAAGTAGCCGGTGCAGGAAGCTCGGCCCACGTGCAACTATGCTGTTTGCTTTGCAGGGCCAACGCCTGCGAACGGCTCAAGACTACGCTGCGACGCTGCTCGGCAAGTGGAATCACACGCTGCGTGCCGTCTGCGTCGACAACGGCAGCCGCAATGTTCACCACTATGGTGCGGCGCACACTGTCGGCATGTTCGTGCGCCTCGTAACGTACGCCTACGTCGATGGGTGTACAGCGGACAACAGGATGGGACGCTGCGTTCGACGTTGGCTCCGACGTCGTGCCCATGGCCGACGTTAGAATGGTGGCTATCCATGCAGCATCGGCGTGCGCTACTACGTCTACGCGAACCGGGCCACTGCCTGCGGCAGTGGCCGACGACACCATGGTTCCAACCGAGGCAATCATCGACCGAAGCTCGTCGGTGGTAAAGCCCGCCTGCTGCGCATGTGCTTGGCACCATGTAGATACGCAGGCTGCAACAAGCCACAACAGTCGTATCACGGCTGGACCTTCTTTGGACGCAAGGCGAGAATGCAGGCCGTTAGGTCGTGCTCGTTCGTATACAGCGCTGGGCGCACTCGCAGTGTACGTCGCCTACCAACAATGCGGATTTTGACTACCGAAAACACGCCGCGAACACGAATCCGCGGGTCGCGCCCCAGACTAATGCGCTCGATGTCGCCACGCAAGAACGTGCGCTCGTGGAACCTACTGGTAAACGTGATGCCATCGTCGGTTACAATGATGGTGCGCTTCATGGCGCTGTTAAACAGTAGTACGATGGTCGAGCCCACAACAAAGGCGCCCAACAACACCACTACGGGGTCTGTTAGCACAATGCTAATCTGTCCGCCTTGCAGCGAACTCTCCCACAGCGCCCTAATAACGATGTAGGCAATCAGGGTAACGGCATAGACGGCTGTCGACTGCCAGTAGAAGTCTAGCCGATGCCTGAACTCGGCGGGTAGGTGTACGTCTTGTAGCGCGTCGGTCATTCGTGTTCCTTTTCACACATCCGCAAGATGAGCGAAGCCACTGCATCGGCGGCATGTGGCCGCCCCAGCTGTTGCATAGCTTTGGCCATCGTACTGCGCAACTGGGCATCGTTCATCAGGCGGTCTATCTCTTGCAGCATGCGTTCGGCAACGTTGGCATCGGCAATAACGGTGCCTGCCCCGCGCTGCGCAACAACAGCAGCATTCTTCTCTTGTTCGTTGGTGCTGGCTGTTGCCAAGGGCACCAGGATGGCAGGGCGCCCCACAATTCCCAGTTCAGCTATCGTCGTTGCGCCGCTGCGCGCAACCACAACGGTCGATGCCGCATAGGCAGCCCCCATATCATCCACGTAGGGCACAGCCGTTACATTCGGGGGCAACGTCACCTCGTGCTGCCACGAGCCCCCCGTCTGCCATAGCACCTGATATGGGGCATCGGCAATCTGCGGCAGGGCCGCAGCTACGGCGCGGTTAACACTGCGGGCGCCAAGACTTCCGCCAAACACAAACACAGTGTCGACATCTGGATTAAGTCCTAAGCGCTGCCGACCCTGCTGCGGCGTCAGCGTCGCATCAATTTGTGTGCGCACTGGATTGCCCAGCACGTGAAGGCGGTCCTGCATAGACGTTGGATACAACGCTCGGCTTTCGTCGAATGCCAACACAACGGCCGTAGCCCTCGGTGCCAAGCGGGCATTGGCCTTACCAGGGTTGAGGTTCGATTCCAACACGAAGAGTGGTATCCCCTCGGCTAGCGCTGCACGCCCTACGGGATAGCTTAGGTAAGCGCCAGTGCACACAACGGCTTGCGCCCTATGGCGCCGCAAGGTTGCCCGCGCAATGCGAATGCTCTTCATGATGCGCCATGGCAACAACCATGAATCCAATGCAAACAGCCCCTTATAGCCCGCCATGGGCATTGGCACATAGGCATACCCCAAGGCAGGTATCACGCGCGTTTCCATGCGGTTGCTGCTGCCCATAAACACGGCATCACAACCGCCATCGTGGCGCATGGCCAGTCTTTCCACCACGGCAACTGCCGGATAAATGTGGCCGCCAGTGCCGCCGGCAGCCAACACGATGCGAAAGGGCTCGCTCGCGGAACGCGTCATGTAGGTGAACGGTAAAAATCTCGTCTGTTGCTCGTCGGTTCAAACTAGCCATGTTTCCGTAATTTCTGCCCTTCATGATGAACTATCTCCGCCACGGCATCGCCCTAGCAACCCTCGCTGTCGGCCTTGCTCTCGCCCCCGTTGGACTCGACGCACAGTCACCAGACGTACGTCCGTTTCTCAAACAAATCGCAAACGGTTGGACAGCAGATGCGAAAAAAGCCCTGCCCGATTTGCTCATCGACCATCCGTCCGACCCCGCCGTGATGTTCCTCCATGCGTCACTCGTCGACGAACCCGCTCGCGCCATCCCCCTCTACGAGCGCATTGCCGAGGCCTACGCAAAAAGCGAGTGGGCCGACGATGCCCTGCTGCGCATCATTCTGTGGTCGGCCGCTCGCCGCGATACCAGTCGCGCTCGCAGGTCACTCTCGCAACTGCGCGACGCCCATCCAAACAGCGACCTTCTGGCTGTGGCCGCCGACGCCGTCCGCATGTCCGTTGGCCTTCCCCTCCCCACCGAACGCAAGCAGGCCCCAGCAGCCCAGGCAGCTTCCAAGCCAGCTACGCCAGTAGGGGGCACCGCGCAAGTCGAGGCTTCAGACGCCAAAACCTATGGCATCCAAGTGGGCTCGTATAGCACCAAGCAGCAAGCCGAAAGCATGGCGGCCACGTTTCGCAAGCGCCGCATGAAGGCCACAACTAACGCAAAACAGGTGGGCAAGGCAACGAACTACACGATTATGGTTGGCGACTATGTCGACGAAGCCACGGCCCAGGCCGACGTTGCCACCGTGCGTTCGATTTGCAAGTGCAAGGCCTTCGTCGTAGCCAAATGATGCGCCGCGCTTTGTGGCTGGCCCTATGGGCCAGCGCCACCACGATTGCAGCGGCACAGAACGTCGACGTCGTGTCCGAACGCGCTACCATGGATGCCGCCCTGCTTCGCGTGCTGCGCGGCGCGACCTCGCCGGGCACCATGGCCGTATGGCCGCAACCACTTGCAGCGGTCACGGCTCAGGCCGGCTTGGTACCGTCGATGGCCGACTTTGACGCCTACGTTCACGACTACTATGGCGTGGTCGACAGTGCCGACGCCCGCTTCCGACTTCATCGCATCGATGACGGTACACTTCAGCTTGGACTCGACGCATCGCTGATGATGCGCGCGGGGGTGCAGACGTTGTTCGACACGACAGATAACTTCTTGTTGGCGCGCCCTTCGGTTCGCGCCATGGGCAACATTAGCAAGAACCTTGGCTTCTTTCTCGACATGTCGAACGGCGTGCGCTTGCGCGGCACGTCGTCTCGCATTGCAGCTACCGACGCCACCCTAGCACGCACGTTCAAGTTCGTTGTCGAAGAACAAACGTTCTTCGATCGCTACATTGGATACGTTCAGTACCAGTCTGAACACCTCCGTGTTCGCTTTGGCCGCGAACCACTGCAGATGGGTTTTAGCCCTATCGACAACCTGCTGCACTCTCTTGATGCAGCGCCTATGGACGGCTTGTTAATCGACGTTCCCTACAAGAACGTACGCTTTACGTCTTCGCACTCCATGGTGGAAGGTGTTGACATCGAGGGCCGCGCCGTACCCACCAAGTTTATCGCCACGCATCGTTTGGCCGTTGACCCTTTTCCATGGATGAGTGTGGCTGTGAGCGATGCTATCGTGTATTGGAATCGCGGGTTGGATTTGGCCTACCTTAACCCGCTGGCGTTTTTTGTTTCGGCGGGGCTAGGGACGGCGAACCGGAGCGCGACCGACAACTCCATGCTGTCGATCGACCTTGCCGTTCGACCGTTTGATGGCATGATGGTGTACGGAGCATTTTTGGCCGACGACCTGTCGTATTCTACGCTTGGCGACACTTCGCTTCTGGGCAACAACAACAAGTGGGCGTGGCAACTTGGCCTGTCGCAACTGTTCGACGTAGGCCAGTATCCTGCGCTCGTGTCGGCTGAATACGTTCGTGTTGACCCCTTTACGTATTCGCATCGTAGCGTCAACGCATCGTACACGCACATGGGCGCTCCTGTTGGCTATGGCATGCAGCCCAATAGCGACCGCGTTGCGTTACAAGGTCGGCTGTGGCTTACGCCGCGCACATCGTTGCGTATTGATGCAGACTACACCCGATGGGGTGAGAACATTCTGGATGCCGATGGCAATATTGTAATGGGCGAAGACCCGCGCTATCCTGGCTCGGGAGTGATGACGCCAATTGGCAACGTTGGCGGCGACGTTCTACGTGGCGACGGCGACTTCTTGCAGGGCAATCGATTCCTGCGGGGTGTCATGTCGACCACACGACGCATCAGCATCTGGTTTTCGGGCGAAGCACTTCGCAACGTGTTTACCGACGTGCGCATCGGCTATCGGAACCGCTCGGGCGGCAACGACCCTGGAAGCTCGATGTTTGTGACCTTCGAGCTACGCGTTGGCTACTAAGACTTCTGCAGAACGGGCTTAATCTTAACTACCTGTAGCACTTCGCGCGTGGAGTTGTGGCGATGCACGTAGACGATGATGTCGCAGTTCTCAATCATCCAATCCACGTCTGCAGGCACAGTATAGCGAATCGTGCGGCGTATACGCTGATCTGCTGGCACGTCGTATTCCGAAAGAGCATCGCCCCACGTACTGGAAAGCGACGTCCGCAACAGGTGATCGAAGCGTGAGTTCTCAACGTCCGACGGCGTTTTTCGATAGTCCTTCTGGTATCCAACGATGCCATTCTCTACGAGCATCGCTACCAAGCGATAATCGGCCGACCCGCGCTGCTTGTAGAGCACCGAGGCATCAACAACGATTTGGCGGGTAGTAGAATCGTACGTTGCCGCAGCCTCAATTTCAACGACGGGTTTGACGCGGAACTGGTCCTGAATCGCAGTAGCCCACTGACCACGGGTGAACACTCTGCGGCCATTGCGCTCTACGCGGTTAACCATGCCTTGGGGAATGCCTACTGCACTTACGCGGAACAAATTGTCGACATCGTTACCGGTTGGCGATCGGAACTCGCGTGGATACTTTGGCGGCGACGGAGCGGCAAGCGAGCCAACATGGATGGCTACAACTACGAGTCGGTCCGACCCGTAGGCCTGTTCGAGGCGCTTGGCCTCTTCGGCGGCAACGGGGCAGTTGCCACAAAGCTGTCCGGTGAAGTCTTCCAGCAGCACGTTGCGCGTCGACGTAGTGTCTTCGGGCGGCGAAACGAAGTCTTCGCGCGGGTCGCCCTCGATAACGTCGCACGCAATCAGCGTGGCAAGAAGAGCTAAAGAAACGATGAAGTGTTTCATGATAAACGCCTTAGAACGTGTACGTCATACCCATGGTAAAGCCGTTAGAGGCAGGCACTGGACGGCAGATGCCGCCAACGCATAGGATCCCGCCTCGGACGCGAGCGAAGCCCCCTTGCAAACGAAGAGCATGGTGGACGTAGGCGACGTTGAAGTTGGGATACACAACGGCATCGACGTCGGCAGTGTTGGTTTCGTTACGCCGATTGAAGTTGAGTTCGCCAAACACGGTAAAGAACCATGAGGGCGACACGGAGTATTCGGCAAGCGCCATAACCCAGTCGCCATTCTGCAGGGTGCGACGCGTGCCGTCTTCGTAGCTGGTTGTCATGTACTGGAACTCGGTGCGAAGTGCCTGCCCGCGCTTTACGGCCCACCACAGTTCGAGCACCATGAAGTTTGCCGTAATGATGCCGTACTTGAGTTCACGAGCCGCTGCAAGTCGTTCAACAACGTCTTGGTTGTACTCAAGATGGATTAGCGACAGTGTGGTCTTGAACGAGCGCCCCCACTTGCGGGTAATCTCAAGGTTCACATCTCGGAAGTACAGGTCGCGAGGATTGTCCGACCACATGAACTCTGCCGCATAGCGGTAGAAACCGGTTTCGACGGTGTCGAGCCCGTGGGCCGAAGAGTAGTTCAAACTAATGGTGGTTTCATCGTCACCAAGGAAGGTATTCTTCGGGATGGTGAACACCAATTCGCCCTGAATGCCGAACTCACCCGTCGGCTGGGTGGCATAGGGGTAGAGGGTGATGAGGCGCCATGTATGCTGCTTGGTAAGAGCAGGCATGTAGTTGATAAACTGGTCGTTGCCAACTGCGGTGCGGTTACTACGAAAGTCCATGTTGTCGATACGCTTCGCGGCTAGGTTAAGACCAAGGCCTGGGGCGGCATACCCCAACGCAACAAAGATGGCATTGCCGGGGTTGTACGACAGAGCGTTCGACTCGCCCGGGTCGTTCACCTTTTGTGCATATTCAAGGTCGAGCGTAACATCACGATACTGAACAGAAGCTCTGGCGCTACTGGCCATAACGTTTTCGGGAAGGCGCAGCGAACCGTCAAAGTCGGCCTGAAAGCGGCTAACAACGCTTGCGCCGAGTTCTACGCGCATGCCCGAAGGAAGGAGCGACGTATCAAGACTGCCAATGTCGGCCGTTACATCGCCTCCGCGGATGATGCCCTCGCTTAACTCGAAGAAGGTTCGCTGGCGTCCCACCAAGGCCGTAATCTTGAGTCCTTGCGTAGGCATAAACTTCGCGCGAATGCCATCGATAGAGTTGTCGAAACCAAGGTTCCGTTCTTCATACGTGCGAAGAATCATGCCGCTACCAAACTGTTCGTAGAAGTTGCCAACGGTAATGTCAACTACGTCGTCGGCATACGTCGCAAACCTATAGGGCAGTCCAATGCCGGTGCCCGCACCGGTAGTGCCGTAGCGCGGGTCGATGCCAAGCAGCGGGTTCTGATAGCTCTCAAAACGAACACCTAGGGTTAGCTTGCCCCGCGTATACAACAGGTTGGCAAAGGTGTTCGACAGGAACCGCTCGGGAACGTTGGGCGCGCCAATGAGCGAGTCGGGACTGTACGTGGCCGCGTCCATCTGAATGCTGCCGGTAATTGAACCTCCGTCGCCAGGGATAATCTGCGCAAAGGCACTTGGGGCTGCTGCCACCAGCGCCATGAGTACAAACAGAAGAGGGTGACGCATGCGGTTACTCGTTGGCGCCGGTAAGAGCTTTCAGCTCGTTCTCGAGGTCCTCCTCGTCGCCCGATGCATATGCAGCATGCTGCCACACAACCTTACCTGCTCGCACAAGAAAGGTGTGCGGCACGTTGTTTACGTTCATGGCTCGCTTAAAGTCCTGATTCACATCCAGCAGCACGTCGAAGGTCCATTTGCGACCTTTTACGAAGGCGGGCACTTTTTGCGCGTTGCGCGAATCATCGATAGACACAGCAACGATGCGAACGCCATACTTTTGGGCCCACTCTTCATACAGCGAGTGGTACACGTTCAGCTCTTGCAGGCAGGGCTTGCACCACGTTGCCCAGAAGCTCACAACCACGGGTGTTGTGTCGGTGGCAAAGGTGGCCGTGTTGAGCATTTGTCCAGAGATTGCGTCGCGAAGCTGGACGGCTGGCAGCGTCATCGTCTCTTGCGCTTGGGCCGAGACAACAACCAAGCCGGCAAGAAGAATGGAAAGGAGGATGTTCATGGTGTTACAATTGCAGGGCTATCGCGTCATGCCAACTCGTGCATGATGCGTCGAAGTTGCTGGTGTTACGTGGTGACGGCATCAAACGCCGAATGTTTGCTAGATTACAACTCCGTCCAACGAAAGGAAAAACTATGAAAATTTCTCTCAGCATCATTCTTGCCATAGTAGCACCGCTTCTGATTGCCAGTTCGTGCGGCAACGAAACAACCACTCCCGATCCCAAGCCCGAGCCTTCGGTTTGGCAGGTTGTGTCAAAGGACACTGTCACGTCGGCCGCGGCAGATGCTGGCATTGTTACGGCAAGTATGTTCTTCAAGAACACCTCGACAACTGAGCGTAAGTTCATGTTCCGCTACAACGTCATCGAGTCTGCCGAAGGGCATACACCGCAGTTCTGCGTTGGCGAGCTCTGCCTTGATTTGCGCTTCTTCGACCCCACAATGGCAGATCCGTTCGTTATCCCCCCTGGTGGCCAAGATGAGGCCAAGCTACAAGTGATTACCGAAAACAAGCCCGGCTCGACGGCTGTGCGCGTTGTGATTTACGACGTTGACAATCCGAAGGACACGCTTGTTTATCAAGCACGCATGACGGCCACACCGTAACCGCGGCTGCCTCTTCCGTTGTCGACCATGAAGTCGTCATGGGGCCCTGCCCTTGTCGTCGGTATCCTCACGTTTTCCGTGTGGATGCTTACACGAGCACCTGGACTTACCTACACCGATAGTGGTGAGTTAGCCGCTGCCGCCTCTGTATGGGGCGTCGCCCACCCTTCGGGCTATCCGTTGTTCACGCTGTTAGGCCATGTCTGGCTGATGCTGCCATGGCCAAGCGCCATCGTTGGCATGGGCATTCTGTGTGCGCTCATTGTGTCGGCCGCGTGTGCTTCAATGGTGCCACTCATGCTTGCAGCCTTGCAGCGTATTGGCACCACGGGTGTGCGCGCCACCGTTATTGCTGTAGGCAGCGCACTGGCATTGGCATTCGCTGCGGTAACATGGCAGCAAGCAACGGGCGTTGAAGTGTATGGCCTGAACATGTTGCTTCTGGTGGCCGCCTTGTGGGCAACGCTGCGGTCGCACGACCCAGTACACGCCGCTCGTTACACCGTATTGGCGGGACTCTTTTCCGGCTTGGCCATAGCCAATCACCTGTCGATTGTCTTTGTACTTCCCGGTGCGTTCTGGCTTTGGTATGCCGGAACCAACCGCGCAGAGCGCATACAACTATTGCCGTGGCTAATTGCTCCAGCCCTCATCGGCGTTACGCTCTATGCTCTTTTGCCCCTGCGAAGTGCAGCAGAGCCCCCTATCAACTGGGGAATGGTGCATAGGTCGTGGGAGGCCTTTCTCTACCATGTGAAAGGGACGCAGTTTGGCGTGTGGATGTTTAAGGATTCCGAGGCGACGAATAGAAATCTGAAGTTCATCGTCGAGACGGTGCTAACGTCGGTGGCATGGGTAGGCATCGTGCCCGTACTTACTGGCGTGGTTTCGATGATTCGCAAACAGCGGCACGTTGCGATTGGATTGCTGCTAATGGTACTGGGCAACGTTGTGATTACGGCTGGTTATGCGATCCCCGACATTGAGAGTTATGTGATTCCAACGCTGGTGGTGATGACAATGCTCATGGGTGTTGGCGTGGCCAAGCTTACCGAACATCCATCGAGAGTACGAATGGCCTATGCGATAGCGGCAGTGCCGTTGTTTTCGCTTGTCTCGGGTTGGAAGACGAACGACCTGTCGGACTTCCGTGGTGTTGAAGCGTACTCGCGGTGGATGCTGGCGAATGCTGATAGCGGCGCTGTTATCATCTCTCATCAGTGGGACTATGCTGTGTCGGCACTGTGGTACCTGCAAACGGTGGAAGGTGTGCGACCCGACGTTGTTATCATCGACAAGGAACTCCTGCGCCGCACGTGGTACCTTCCGCATCTGCGACGCACCATGCCGGATGTGTTTGAGGGACTCGACGCCGAGGTGGAGGCCTATATGACCATGCTGGAGTTGTTTGAGCGCGACTCTGACGCCTTCATGGAACGCAAGGGTGATGCAGCCCTCATCCAAGCACGATTTATCGACCTACTTAACGGCATCCTGCGCGGTAACGCCGAGCGCCCACTCTACGTAACCCCCGAGGTAGCCATGGGCGAGCCGGGCTTTGCTGCCGGCTACGGCAGCGTGCAGGCAGGCCCACTCGTGCGCCTTGTGCCTGCGGGCGACGTGCCGCCGGTCGCCAAGGTGCGGCTTGACCACGTTGACGAGCTTGTGGCTTCGCTTACAGGGCGCGACGGACGCCTAGACAAGGGCATTCGACAGATGGCCATTGCTGGGTTAACCGAAACGGCAGTGATTGCACTTAAGGAACGTCAGGACACTGCTACGTTCAGACGGATTGTAGACTATGCTAGGCAGATGGACGCGCGTTCGAGGGCCGTGCGCTATCTTGGTACGCTTCTACCGTAGTCACTTACCAACTGCACCCATGAACTCCGCTATTCGGCTTGGCCTTTGCCTTGCCACAGCTTCCGTGCTGACCTCTTGCATCTCAGGATCGTTTGGCGAACCCGAAGCCACTCGCGATGCAACGCCACCACCGCATCACAATCCGTTCTTCGTTTCCAAGCTTGCTCCCATCCCTCCAAAGAAGCCCTCTACGTTGCGCATAGAGCCCGGCAGGGCCGACCTCCTCTCTGGCCGTGCAACCCGCCTACACCTACACCTTGTCGACTCATCCGGCACGTACTACTACGGTGGCACGCTCAGCACCTTCCGGAACATGTGGTGTAAGGTTCGCGATTCGGTGAACGGTGAAGTTCGGGATATAAAGAACTTTACCATCAAGGAAGTAACGGAACGCGACCGCGAACCACTTGCCGTAGCCCTCGTTATGGACCATTCAGGTTCGATGGGCGATGCACGCGCACGCATCGTCCAAGATGCAGCCCGCGCCTTTATTCGTCGTAAGGCCACCGAAGACGCCATTGCCCTCGTGCGCTACGACCACCGTATACGCCTAGACGCATCTCTTACCACCGACCCCGACGTGCTTACAGCCGCTCTCCCCGTCAATGGTCTTGAAGGGCTTGGAGGGGGCACCGCAATCCTGTCGGGCGCAGCCATGGGCATACAGCACCTGCGTACCGAGGGGCGCGGCTTTCAGCGCCGCGCCGTGGTCGTTTTTACCGATGGACAAGAGAACTCATCGTCAATCACACGCGATTCTCTGATTGCGCTGTCGATGTCTTCAGGCATCCCAATTTGTGCAGTCGACTTTGGCAACGGTATCGAGGAGGGCTATTCACAGTCCCTTGCTTCTGCCACTGGTGGCGCCTATCAGCACATCTACCAATCGCAAGAGTTTGCACCAATGTTCGAAGACGTGTACAAACGTCTCAAGAACTCCTACGTGGTAGAATACACTCCCGAAGGATACGGCCTTCACCATGTGACCGTCACATTCTGCTATCCTAAAGACACATTGACTTCGACGTTTGTCTACGACAACACGCCCGACATCGGCAGTATCTCGTTAATCAACGTCTCGTTCGAAACGAATAAGGCATTGCTAACCGCCGAGTCGAAGACGGCTATTGATCATGTGGTTCGACTCATGAAGGCGTTTCCAACCATGACGATTGAGCTGCGTGGACACACCGACAATCAGAATCGCACGGGCGACCCCGAGCACAACAACAAGTTGTCGCAAAAGCGTGCCGAAGCCGTTCGTGATGCGATCGTTAAAGGCGGCATCGCAGCCAACCGCGTTTCGGCCAAGGGTTTTGGCGACAGTGTTCCTGTAGCATCAAACGCCGAAGAGGAAGGCCGTGCACGGAATCGAAGAACTGAATTCATTGTGATAACCAAGTAATACCCACCTGCAATGGAAGAAACCTATCTCTGCTTCGACCTCGAGACTATTGGGTCAGCGTTGGAGTCGTTCGACGATGTTCAGCAGGAGTACCTGCTTCGATCGGCCACTACGGAAGAGGAGCGCGAGCGCAAGATTGCGGAGTTTGCGTTGTCACCCCTTACAGGTAGCATTGCCTGCATAGGCATGGAACTGGTGCGATTAAGCAACGGCGCAATTACATCGCAACAGCAGGTGGCCTACGTCGTGGACCCGACCATGTCGGACGCCGACGAGCGTCGCCAGAGCACCTTGCCTTCGGGTGCACCCTGTTACGCCTCATCCGAATCCGTCATGTTGCAACAATGGTGGTCGCTGCTATCGCAGCGCAGCGTAACGCTGATAAGTTTTAACGGCAGAAACTTCGACGCCCCTTGGCTCATGCTGCGCAGTGCAGTGTTGGGGATACGTCCGTCAAAGAATTTGATGGACGGCACGCGCTTTAACTATGGCGGCCATATAGATTTGTTGGACAAGCTCACGTTCTACAATGGCCAGCAGAGTGGGGCTCTGCGTCGGTTTAACTTCGATTTCTATGCAAAGGCATTTGGCGTACCATCGCCAAAGACAGCCGGTGTTGATGGGTCGAAGGTAGGGCAGCTTTATGCCGAAGGACGCATCGACGACATTGCCGAGTACTGCCTGCGCGACGTCCACGCCACGTGGGAGCTGTACACGAAGTGGAAGGCAACGTTAGCATAGCGACGGCCTACGGCCAGTTACGTGCTTCGCACAGCTACATGTTGCGCATAGGCACCACCATCCCCACAGGCCCTGCCTCTGGCAGGGACCGCCTCCGGCGGTGGGGCGGAAGGCCAAAGGCAGGGCCAACGCCTTGTGAACAACTGCGTTGACAGCTTGCGTAGTTGCCCTATTGTCTGTCTCTTGGAATTTACAGGAGGGGGTGATAAATTGCATTTGTGAATTAGGCTTGATTCACTTAACTATTTCGACTTTTTAGAAAGGATATTCAACTTTTTAGAAAGGATACCGTTATGCAACGGTTTTTCACAGCTGCTTTTGCGGCAATATTCATGGTTTTTGCTTGGCAAGAGGGCAATGCAACTAGGCCAAGTTTTGTACCAATTGACGCCAACTGGCGCATTGATCGACACGATGATACACCGTCATCGTTATCTGGTCGGTGGGAAGAAGTTGGTAGGTACGATAATGGCAGCTGGGGCCAAGGTCAGTGCAAGGCACCTGGCTACGGTTGCCACCTCAACGACTGGTGTACATGGTGGTACGTTTATGCCCCTAATCCTCCTGCAGGATACACACCCGTGGAATGGGGTACTTCGAGCTTTCCTGCGGGCTACAACACGTCGACTGGTTTGTACTTTTACTAGACCGTAATGAGAACTCCCATGGGATTATGCAGCCTGCGCCATGTCTTGCAAGAGACGTGGCGTTGGCTGTTTCTTTTATGTACACTTCTAGCCATCTGCTCGCTGCAAGGATGCAGCACAGGTGGCGATGACAACGAGAATAATACTTCGGGAACGTATTCCATTCGGGTCCTGTCTCCCAAGTCAGGCCAATGGACGCCAGGAGCAAACAACGAGGTCGTTGTAACATTACCCGAGAACTCGGCGAGTAAACACGTAACGTTGGAAATATTCTCAGAGTTTGCAGGGTTGGCCGGAATGGACGTGCAGTACATCCAGTTGCCCTCTTCTCAAGGCGAGGAACGCCGAAGTAGTATATCAATACCATCGGGTGCCGTGCGTGTTTCGTGCAACGGCATCGTTGATTGGGACGAACAACCAATGTTGAACCTCATACTACCTGTAGATACAGCGAATGTAAGGGCTCGCTTGTTTGCGCGAATCAGTACTTCCAAGAATGTTGACAGCCTTCTGCAGATTGAACCACAGGATGATGAAATCCGAATCTCTCTAATATTGTGTGCCATCCGTTTAGCGGCACAACGCAGAACATACGACGACGAGTACACGATCCCTTTGATGAGGCACGCTAGTTTAGTAAAGGACAGTGCTTCGCGCTCGCTCCTTCGTGCTCTTGTTGCCAACCAGTCCAGCAAACCGTGGTGGAGCGAACTCTATCGGCTCTTTTCAGACAGTCTGTTTGCTATTCCAGTCCTCAACAACGTTGATGTTGTCGAGGCACTGTTACTCACAATGCGCTATCAGTACGGCAACGCACGAGACCCCGAGGTCTTTCGGCTTGCTGGTTTCTTGCTCTCTCGTTATCCCAATGAGGATTTTACGTTCTACTCTTCAAACTCTCGATTTCGTGGTATGGTGGTACACGACTCGTTTGATTCCTTGGTGGCCTTTCTACATCGCAGTCCGAAGTCGTTAGCTGGCATGACGATGCTCGGCAAACTTGTTCAGTTTAGAAGTGATTCTCTTTACTCTAAAGAGAGCTTGACTAGGGCTTCTGAATATGTTCGCTTTCTCACAGACTCAATCGTTAACCGCCGCAAAAAGACGTTAGGGCCTATGAACAGGCTCGACAATATCGTATGGACTACAAGGCAGGTATGTGCCTACCGTGAGATCGGCTTACTCGAGTATTTGCCCGTGAGCAGTAGGGAGCTTCTTAGGCCAGCGCGCAACATTTTGCCAACATTTGCCAGATACGAAATGCGCTCAGCAGGCCTAGCTCATCAGGCAGCTGGAACCCTCGACAACCGAGGTGATTCGAATCTAGCGAACTTGTTTTATGCATTTGCTGCACACTATTTTCCAAGCGACACAATTCCAATCACCCGCTTAAACAAGGTATTCACGTCTGGGATATCTAGCCGGCAAATTGACTCGATGATTACGCTCTTAGAGCGGAAGGGCTACATAGCTCCACATGAGAACATCGACTTCCCTCCCGACATCATGAACATTCGACGGGATCCCCAGCTTCCCACAGCCGTCATTTTCGTCGCGAGCACGTGCTCGGCCTGCGGCCCACAGAAAGAGATTCTGCGACGACTTCGTGCCGAAGGACTGAAGTTCAACATTGTTGTCGTTTTCGTGGGCCAATGGAAAGAAGGGCAGAAAGACGCGTACTTGAAAGACACACTTTTAACTTGCTGCATGACTGAGCCCAGCACGTTCGTCGAGTTTCTCTACGTACGGTCTGTACCTTCATGCCTCGTAGTAGATGCTAGCGGCAGACTGCGGAACAGATTCGACGGGCTTGTTCCATACGAACCTCTACGACAATCGCTGCTTCTGGCTACTCGCCCTCAATAGAATGCGTTACCTAGCTTACAGCTCGAGGAAACCACCAACCCCACAGGCCCTGCCTCTGGCAGGGACCGCCTCCGGCGGTAATGACAAAACGAAAAGGGCTCGCGGCATAGCTGCGAGCCCTTTGTTGTTTCTTGCCCACGTGGGACTTTCAATATCCTATCGCACCACCTTGATGTGGCCGACGACGTCGCCACGGTTGGTGCGTAGGCGAGCGATGTAACTGCCAGCTGGAAGCCCGCTGATATCGACATCGAATACCATCGCTTCGCCGGTGGCCGGCTGCACCGGCAGTGTTAGCGAATACATGCCTAGCAGGTCGACGATTTCGAGAGAGCCGGTGGCAGAGCCACCTTGCACGCTAATGCGCACACGGTCGTTAGCCGGGTTTGGCGCCACAAGCATCGACCCTGCCGACGTCGTGTAGCGTACATCACGCTCGTGAACGCTTGTGGTAATGCTCACGGCTTCGGTAGGACAGCTGCGAATGCCGTCGGCATCGTATGTGCGAAGGAATACACGCTTTGTCTCATGACTTTCGATCTGCATATCCACCGAACGCTCAGTTGTACCAACCATAGCATACAGCGAGTCGTGGCCGTCTAAGTCGCGGACGTATATCAAGAAGCCATCAACTTGACTTCCAACAGGCATACGCCACTTAACCGTTGTTTTACCCGACTCGTTGGATGTGGCAACAACTTGCTGCGGCCCCGGGATCGAAGGACCGGCAACTTCGATGGTTTGCGGAGCATATACACTCGCTAGGGGTTGTGTACCAGCGATTCGCGTTGCATGGACTCTGTATTCACACTCGCGCATAAACTCTGGCAGCGTAAACGTAAACGTTCCGGATGCCTCCATTGCCTCGCCAACCTGTAGCCCATTTAAACCGTCTGCGTCGTCGTCCACAAACACTCGGACGATATCCTCAGTATTGCGCGCCAGTGGCGTCCACCGTACGGTAACTTCGCGTTGCGTGTTGGTCGCTGTGATGCTAAAGTTCACAGGTTTTCTGTTCACCGTTATTTCCACCTCATCGTTTGGACCTGGATTCTCAAGACGCAGTACCCAGTTACCAGGCGTTGGAGCATCGATATACCACTGACACATTTCGCCATTGGGTGTTGTGATTTTCACAACGGCGTTATCTTGTGTTGACTCAGTAAACACCGTCCCATTAGGTGCTACGACGCTTGACGAGGGGGCAACTGTCTCTCCAACAACCATTACGAACAGCTTTTCAATTGAGTCATCCACGCGAATGGTATCAATGGCCTTTGCAGACTGAATTTCATCGCCTGCTTTTGCAATCGTTGTTCCACCCACGCCTTCCGTGATCGTCTTGAATTCTGGTATTCCTCCAACAACCTTGTAAACAACACCCATTCGGCCGAATCTGCGAATGGCTTCAACCGGGTTTTGCGATACGTCAACGATAGAAGAAACAGAGAACCCTGACTGCGATGCTAGCGAGATAGACGAGGTTCCCGTTCCTAGGGTTGCTGGGATAGCACCCATCGCCCTTAAAAAGCGAAACGCATTGCCAACAATCGGTAGGTCAAGTACTTCTGGCCCAGGTGTTGGCATAGCCACCGTTCCAGTAACTGTTGCGCTCAAACCGAAATCGGGGCTGTCAAGGGGTTGAAGTGTCAGGTTTCCCGTAACCGTCAGAAAATTGTCGGGCCCACCAAGGTGAATAGCACGGAACGAACCGCTTAGGACCTTAGGGCCGCCACTCGTCCAGCGTAGCATATTGTTCCCCTCTATTTGCCACGGCCTAGATGCCGATATCTTCTTGTTCTGCATGAGCTTAAGTGTAACAGAACCAATATACGTTGAGGGTCCTTCTAGTTCGCCCTGCAAGTCTATTTCAGCAATTTTTGGATCACCAAGAATATCAGATATCCGTGGCAGTAGTTGAAGTACCCTTGCATCTTGGCTTTGCAAGGTAAATATTACGCGTCGCTTGTAGTTCACCTCTCCAGGGGTTGAGATTCCACTAGCAGATATCGTGAATCCTCTAAAGCAGAACGGATTTGCCCCCGGTGGCAATGGTGGGCATAGCCCATCAAGTTCGAGCCCCAAACTAAAGCTATCAAGGTGCAAATTATCATCAGCCCTTCTTGGATTGTTCATAAACAACGCCGATGCCGACAACGCCAATCGTCCTCCTGGTCCCCCAATAGGGAACTGGATCTTGCCTCCGAGAGAGTATTGCTCCTTGACGAAGTCGGCCGACGCTCGAATCTGCTGCAAGCAAACGGCAGGCGAAAGCGGAATGCCTCGTGCATCTATGGTAAAGTTCTCTACGAAACGATTTGTAATCGTAAAACCTATAGATAGCGACTTAGAGCCAACACCAGTTAGCTCGAACCCGCCACTCGTGTCCAGCACTGGATCGCATCCTTCACCACCAGGCAGATTGGGAACGCTAATCTTTCCTTTAAATGCAAGCCCCTTACTGTCCGGTCTATTGATAAACTGAAGTTGTTCAATCTCTGCAGCAATCCCACCAGGCAGCTTTTTTCCAAGCTTCTTTGATGCAATCTGTACAATCCCTTCGCAATTCGGCAAGCCAAATGTACCAAGCGGAAACCAATCAGTAATTTCGGTTGGTTCGTCGTCACCCTCTCGAAACTTGAAATGATCAATCAGAATGCGCTTGTCGTCGCCAGTTACTATCACGATGTTCGTTGTTGGATTAATCTGCACATTCCCTTTAATCGTAATGCTTCCAGGGGAAACCTTTATAGGTCCGTCAGCTTTGAGGATCTTACTACCTGGTGCCGAAGGCACCCACTGCTTGCCCTCTCCGGCATCGAACGTTAACAATGGCAACCCTAAACACTTGTACTCATAGTACCTATTTCCATACCGTATCACCAGCCGCGCAGTGTCACTCTTCGAGAAGCCCGGCTTGTCGGTTATCCATTTGAACTCGTAGTCTCCAAACGGCGTATCCTTCTTGAGGTTGATCCGATAGTTCGTAACGCCCTGATTATCCGTCTCGCCGGTCTCCTCCATAAACGGCGTCGGATTCTTCAACGGGTCGATGGTAAAGAGCTTGGCGCCACTAATCACTCTGTCGCCATCCTTAACGGTAAAGTTCACTTGAATGGTCGTGTCGGCGCTAATCTCGGGGATAACCACGGTGTCTTTCAGCGTTGCTTCCAGCTTAAGCTTGTTCGACGGGGAGAACTTAAACTCACCAAAGCGCACTCTCGACACCAGCTCTGTTCCACCGGTCGAGATAGACGTGCACCGAAACGAGAACGTCCCCTCCATTTCGCGAGTAGCTTCGTTCCACTTGGTGATACGCACATTATGTGGCGGATTCGTGGCTGCCTCGGTAAAGCTTACGCAACCGCATTTTTCCGATGGCGTGAATACTTCCCAAAAGGTAGCAGGACTCTCCGGTAGCACATAGATTCCTGTGTCCTGAAAGTTTGGGATTGTTATCTGTAGGCGCCTTGTAGGCCTACCGCGAAACTCTTGTCTCGCCTCCATGCGAATCACCATCACGCTTAACGTCTGCTCAATGGTAACAGAGTCCGTCTGGTGATCGCTAAGCTTGGTAAGCGACGCGCCAGGGTTGTTGCTCCATACCTCCCACTTTGCAAAACTCCCCGCTGGCGCTTGTGCCAACAGTATTCCCGCACTAAGAAGGAGTGCGAACATTGTAGCAATTGTCTTCATTGTGATCCTCCGATGTTGAACTGTTTCGTTGTTCTCGTCATGCCTACCGCTGCGGTAGTATGAGCGTCGATGTTTCTTGGTGATTCGTTAGCACCAGCACCCGCGCCGTTGTTGCCTTTGGCAATTCGTGTTCTTCAATCCATACAACTCCCCCATCCACTCCTGATAAGGGGCACTGGCCTACCTGTCGGCCGTCAAGGGTATACACCGTAAGCACCGTACCAGGCGTTACACCGATGGCCACAACGCCGCCCCCTTCGGGGTTGCGCATCAGACCGAAGCCAGGCACCAGCAATGTGCGGTTGTCGGTGGCGCATAGGAGCGCGCGCACGTCGCCATCTTGCACCAGCACGTCGTGATCGCCACTTGCAAGGTCGATAATGGATGGACGTATCGCTGAACGCTGACTTCCACCACGCAAGAGGTTTACCCGAATACGGGCCAACACATCATCCGCGGATGCACCAAGTTGCCCGGCGCTGATTTGCATGCTGCCCGCGCCTGCGGCAAACGTCGATGCACCACCAGCGGTGGCTCCTCCATCAATGCTTACTCCCCGCAGTACCCGCGCGTCGTGGTCAATACGAATCGATAGTACGTCGTTGCGCTGCGCCAGCAAGGCCGCCACGGCGTCGAGCGTTAGCGGCGACGCAACAGTTGCCCGCCAGCGTAACGTAACGATGTGCTCATCGCCAACAACGCCTACGGTGCTATCGGCAACGATACTTCCGCAGACGATGCCATGCACACCCACAATCAGAACGCTGTCGTCGGCCACGGCAAACTCGCCGTCATGAACAATCCGCACCTGGGCTCGTTGGTCGCCTAGGCGCTCGGCCGTAATGCGCAAACCTAGGTCTACACTTTCGTTGGGCTCCAAACGCTGCGGTAGGGCAAGGGTGGTCACCACGTTACTTGCCGATACGTTGATGGCCGAGATGGTAAGCGCGGCGTTACCTCGGTTGCGCAGCGTAAGAACAGTGTCGGTAACCACTGGAATGCAGCGCCGCGCTGCGTCGATGCTGGGCCTGTCGGCGCTCAACAGCGGCCGTATGCCGCGCGCCGTAAGCTGCACGTTGGTGAACGTCTCGCACAGCGCACGCGCTGTGCCTACTACAAGCGTGGCCGGACGTGATTCAATGTCGGTTGGTGCGACGGTAATCCGCACGTCGAGCGTGCCGCCCGGCGGAATGGTAATCGGCAGCACACCAGCAGCCGGCGTGGCCGTGTATTCGGGTCCGGACGGACCCGGTGTGGTTAGTGACGTAACGGTAACCGGCAGCGTACCACCGTTAGAGATGGTAACGGTGTTGGTAGCCGTGGCACCTACGCGTACGTCGCCAAAGTCGAGATCGGGCGGAGCCGCCAAGCGCGAAGAGCCCGCGACGCCCCTTACAACAACCGTACGATTGCCAGCTTGTGCACTGCGTACGGTGATGGTTTCTTGGAATGGCCCATCGGTGACAGGGGTGATGCTAAGTGGTACGCTTACCTGGCCGTTACCGGGCACGGAAAATGCGCCGGTGAAGGTGGAAACAACGAATGGACCGGGAACATCGAGACTGTCTACGTCGACGGGACAAGGCACGGGCGACCGTACGGGCAAACTGGCAACCGTTGCCGTGCCTACACAAACGGTGTCTAGGTCGATGGTGTCTTGTACAACAAGGTCTGGCGGAGTAACCTCGACACGTACAGGAACTATGCGGGTTCCGGGGCGTGCTGGGCTGCGAATCTCTAACAAGCCGGTAAAGCGGCCCGAGGTTGCGCTAACAAATCGGATGGCATTGCGCGACGTCTCGGCACGGGCAAGGGCAATCGGCAGTGTAACAGATGGTGGGATGAAGAAGCGCCCACCAACGTCGTCGCTAAACCGCAGTCCCGTTACGTCGAACGAGCAGCCACCAGTGTTCTGAATAAGCACATCGGTACGCACGGTGTCGTTCAAGCAAATGCGGCCAAGGTCTAGCGTGTCGGTACCGCCGGGAATGTCGAACTCACTCAGCCGTGCATTCACCGTTACCGTTATGGTGTCGATGTGTTCGACAAAGGTCGTGTCGCCGTCGCGCAGCGTTTCGAACTCGCGCACCACGATGCGCACGCGCACAAGCACGGTGCCTTCGTTGCCAGACTCTACGATGATGGGCACTTGCGAAACTTGGCGCGTACCTACGATGATGGGCAGTGGGTCACGCAAGGACACCGTTGCAGCCGGCGTGCCGATAACCTGAAACTCCGTGATGGGCAAACAACGTGGGCCGTTGATGCGGATGCTCATGGGAATGGTATCGGGCTGGCCCGGACATAATATGGGCGTGGTAACTGGGAACATCGTTACGTCGGCCTGTACACCCGGTACGGTAATGCACAACGTGTCGGTATAGGGCGGCGTTAGCGCCGTGGCGCGCACTTCGATAGGTACGCGGTACGATTGTGCCTGCAGACGTGGGCGCAGCGCTAAGGCAATGCCGCCAACACCTGTTTCGGCGGGCTCGAGCGAAGCTGGAATAACCGGCGTCGAGGCACGCACAACGTCTACGCCCAGCGGCGCATTCACAACGTCTACGGTAAGATTGTCATGCCGCACACCTTCGGTATTCGTTACCAAGAACAGCGGCTCGAGCGTATCCGGCAGGTAGGGGTTATAGCCAAGGCCTTGGCAGGGGTCTTCGTCGTTTAACTCGACGTCGATACATCCGCCACGCGCACCGCCGCCGCCGCCGGGGCCGGCCACGGCAAAACCGCCACCACCGCCACCGCCGGTACCAACGGTAAGCGAGTCAACAAGACCTATCTCGGTGGCAGCGCGCAGACGTCGAACGCCAACAGGCATGGTTTCGTCGTCCCAAATCAGCAGCACACTCGAGTCGCTATAGTCGAAACCTGTAGCACCACGCTCGTCCCACTCGTTTAGTCGCAGCCCTATGGTTCCCCTGCTTGGGTCGTCGACCCAGTTGCCCAGAATGAACACGCGCGGAGCAATCAGATCGCTTTCTATCAGGTTTCCGCGGGCCGTAAGGCCCGGCCGCAGTGGCGTGCCTTCGAGGGCTATCCAGTAGTCGGGCATGCCCTGGCCAACACCTTGCTGGTACTGCGTTTCAACGGTACGATAGCCGAACGACGTAGCAATGGGAGCGCGGTCGTTGTCGCCAATCTTGGTGTCTACCAACATGAGCACACCTACCGTGTGGTTGCGCACACCTAGGTTGTGAATGGTCACGCTCATCCGAATAAAGGCACCCGAAGGGCGCTTCACCGGCTCCATGGTAAACACGATACTCAACGTATCCAACGGCGCTGGTAAAATCTCTAGCCGTGCGTTGATGCGTGGACGTCCTAACACGGTATCGCGGAACAAACCCCGAACGGCTATCTGGTTTGCCGGAGGCAGCCCCGTGGTTTCGTCGACCTCGTACGGCATTTTGTACACAACACCATCAACGCGAATGTGTAGGTGGGATGTAAAGTTCACGGGCCTATTCCCCGTTCCATCCTCCCTGTAGATAAGGGGCTTCGGTTCGCCGGTGTACGACGTGGCCACGCTGAAATGTCCGTTGCCTTGCAGTATGGCACTCAGGCGATACGGCGGCAAGGCGTCGACGATACTCAGCGATGTTTGCGCAGTGCCAACAGCGGCGGCACAGGCAAGAGCCGCAATCAGAACGAGGGTACGCATCACTCGTCTCCCAGTCCGGCGTCACGTGGCGTAGCCACATCAATCACCACGGTGCGGTTATACATGCGCCCTTCGGGCAGGTTGTTATCGTGAATAAGCTCGGGGCCTGCACCGCGCTCGCGTACAACCTCGGGTACGATGCGCTCGCGCAGCGTGTTGGCTACGCGCGTTGCACGTCGCGTTGCCAAACCGGTGTTGTAGCCGGCATCGCCAATGCGGTCGGTATAGCCGGTAACGGTAATCTTCGACGACGTGCGCAGGCGTGCCTGCAAGGCGTCCATATGTTGTTGGTCGATAGCGCTAATGCGGTCGTCGTCGAACCCAAAGAACACCAGCCGGTGTCGCTCACGAATCGTGTCGGCTTCGCTGGCTCCGTCTTCGGACCTATGGCGTCGTAAGCCAATAACGGCACGCGCTTCGCGGCGCATGTCGCCATCGCCACTAACGGCCGTAACGGTCACACGACGGTGGCCACGTGCTATGAGGCCCGACACTACGGAGGGGTCGGCACTCCACTGCATTTGCGATCCCGTGCCAACAGTTTCTTCGCGCAGCGTCGTACCGTCGGCAGCCACAACGCGCACCTGTGCAGGGCCTTCTGGTGCCACCGTAGGCATAACCCTTATGGGGCTTGGCGCCACCGTTGCGCGCGTTGCCGTACGCCGTACCGGCGCAAGAATGGCGGCGTCGTTGCTGGCAAGCTCTACGCGACGGTTTTCGTCGCGGCCATCGGCAACCGTCCGGTTCGACGGGCGCAACGGCAGTTCGCGCGAAGCAAGCGTAAGGCGCCCTGCGTCGATACCCCACGTAGTTACAAGGTAGTCACGAACGGCTTCGGCGCGCTGTGCGGCCAACGCCGCGTCGGCTTCGCCGCTTAGCGGCTCGCGGTGCCCCATAATCGAGAGCGTGGCCGATGGACGTTGTTGTAGGCGCTGACCAATGATGTTCAGGATGTCGTGATACACTGCCAGCACGTCGCCGGTAAGAGCAGCGGGGGCAAAGCCAGCGGTGCGCCCCTGCCGACGCACATACCGTGCGGGCAGGTCGGCCGAAAGACTGTCGAAAAACACATTGGGAAGCAACGGCACAACATCGACAGATCGCGCTTCGGAAAGGACAATTTCGGAGACGGCATCAGAGCTACCGTCGGCAGCAGTAGCTGTAACGTCAAGCAGCACATACGGCGGCATCAAGGCAGCAACAGGTGCAGGAGGCGGTGGCGGCGGGGCTTCGACGGGCGCCGGCGGCGGCGGATCGCTGGAGAACTCATACGTGATGCGAATTCCGGCGCGAAGCATGTTGATACTCCACGAGAAACTGCTAAGCACACTTGTAAACGGAAGCGTATAGGCCACTTCGGGGGCAAGGTCGACGCGCTTGGCAATGGGGAATTCGTACGACACCTGGGCGGTGGCTCCCAAACGCAAACTGCGCGTCGTGCCCATGGCATCGCCCTGGTCGAATGGCGCCGATAGAATAAGCCGGCTGGTACCACCGTTGGCAAAACGCACGGGCGAGTTGGCCTCGAGTTCTTCGGTTTGCTCGAACGATGCACGCGACACATAGCCAACATGAGGACCAAGGGCCACGTGGAGTCGTGGTAAGAGTTCATATGTGGCCAGCAGGTCAAGCGTTAACACGTCTACCGTCGTATTCAGGTCGAACGTGCTAGGCAGGCGCACCAACGACCCGTCGGGCAGTGCCACCAACGGCGCCACAGGTGCCGGGTCTTGGAACGTGCCGCTGGCATCCCAAAAGCCAAGGCGCGCCTGCGCCCCCCAGCCGGTGCCAAAACGCACGTCGAGCAGGTTGCCAAGTGTCCACCCCATGCTGGTCGCATCAGAAAAATTCCCACAGCCCTGCAGCCCTTCGTAGGTTGAAAAGGCACCAGAGTGCATGTTTAACGTTCCGGCTCCAAACAAGCCGGCACGCCACGTCCAAGCATCCTGCCCATAGCCAACAATAGCAGATGCAGCGAGTATCACGAGAAAACTTTGAAGGCGCTTCATATGGGCTTAGGGAAGGTTGTGAAAGAGCGTGCGGACTACAACACCGTCGGCACTGCGATACACACACGAATACACGCCGTATTCGGCAATGCTTGGCATGGTAGTCGTCGTGCTGGCTATACGTGCCGTGGAAACAGCTTGGCCATGGAGATTGTACATGGTTAAAACTCCATGCGGTGCTGTGTTAACAAGGTGAACAACAATCAACCCAGACTGCGGTCGTACAATCAACGCACCGGTGGGTGCAAACACAAGTCCGGCAGAGCCGCCACAAAGTGGGTCGATGTCAACAACAACAGTGTCGCTGGCTACACACGGCTGTGCCGGCGTTGGCCCAACGGTCATCACGGTCTGCAACACGTCGGCACGCAGCACATCCCAATCAACAAAGGCCACCACTTCGCCGCTGGCCGGAGCACGGTCGAGTGCCATGCGCACAGCAGCGCGGCCTAGTTCCACACGGTCAATATCCACGGTTCCGCCAAAGCCCACGCCGAGTGTTACTGCACGCGGCGCTAGCGCACGCGCATTGTAGCTAATGCCAAGTTCGAGGTTCTGCGTCGTGGTTGGCGTTGCAACAATGGCCTGCCGCGCAACACCGCCAGTGGCAAAAGCCGCCGTCGATTGCAACACCACGTCGGCCGACGGTGCAGTCGTTCCCACAACGGTGGCAACAACCGATCCGGCTGCTCCGTCAAACGATATGCGCCCGTCAACATTCCCCACATCGGGTATCGTAAGGGTCACCGGCACGGTAGCCGCTGTGCGCGGCTGCAATACCAACGGAAGCGTGGCCGACGTCGTGCCGGAAATATTGGCAAACGAAACGTTGTCGATAACGATGGTCTCGATGCTGCTGGCATTTTCAAGGCGTATTGTGCGGTCGACGGTTTGACCGCCACATACAACGCCAAGGTCGATAACCGAGGCGTCCAACTGCACAGCCCTGCTACGCGGCACGGTACAGATTGTGCCGCGTGCTACGGTGTCGCCATCGTCAACAGTCGTTAGCACAATGTCTTCCCTGCCTTCGCGAACAACCGTTTGCACAAGCAGCACGGGCAGGGCACCGCCAGGGGGCACGTCGGCGGGAAACGTCATCGATGGATCGAGGACGACGGTGCCGGCCGTGGTGGACGTTACACGTACGTCGGTGATTCGCACAACCCTATCGCTGGGGTTGGTAATGTTGGCAACAAGCGACAATGTACTGCCAACCGTTGCCGTTACGGTATCGCACTGCGGCCTGGACTGCACCACAACAAACCGACGTACGCCACGGCCGGTAACGGCTACGGGCAGCACCTTGCTGCCAAGATGAATCGTTAGGGCAGCCGTAAGCACACGGCGTGCCGTTGGGCGGTAGCGCAAGCAAATGCGCAGGGTCTCGCCGGGCGCAATGCGCGGACGTCCTAGCGGCGAGGTAATCGTCACATCGGCATCGTCAATCCGCAGCGAGTCAATCCTTAGCGTGTCGGTACCTTGGTTTACCACAAGGGCGATGCATGTATCGCGCTGTGTGGTCACAATCACGTCGCCAACGTCGACACCTGAGGTTGTAAGCGACACTGTCGACGACAGCCCCGTGCCGCGAAGCTGCACCGTATCGCGCACCGGTCCCATGTGGATCACAAGGCGTCCGCTACGAGGTCCTTCAGTCGCTGGCCTAAAGAACACCAGCACATTTCGTGTTGCGCCTGCATTAAGTGTTGGTGCCGACGTATCGAAGGCCACGATAAACTCGGCCGTGCCTTCCACCACCATTCTGTCGATGCGCACTGGCAGCACCCACGTATTTGTTACGCGCAGAATCACACTATCACTCAGTGCTGCCACCTCGGTAGGGGGCAACGTTACATCGGGGGCGTTCAGGGGCTGAAGAATTTGCAGGATAGCACTTGGGGCCGCTGCTGTGCGCCCGCCGCTCACGGCGGGCAAGTTCCAGGCCGACATCGACGCAGCGTTCGACGCCGCCGCCGTTATCAGCGGTGGCAGCGCTTCCCAGCCGCCTACGGGGTCGGTACCCGACGGCAACACAAACAGCTCGGCGCCGCGCGTGGGTGCGGTGGCGGTAGCGCCGCCAGCCACAAGCACAGCCGAGGCCGTATCGGTTGGGCCGCTAACGGCCGTTACACCAAAGGCGGCGCGTGCTTCGGCCATGCGTGGCGCTGCGCGCCAGCCCGACTTCGGGTCGTAAAACTCGCAGTCTACCATGGGTACTCCAGCGGGAGTACGTCCGCCAAACACGCGGGCCGTACCACTACGGTCGGTAACGCTTCCGCCGTCGTTGCGCCACTGCCTCGGCGGGTTCGTGCGTGCATCCCACACACCGGCCAACAGCAGCTCGGTGGCTGTTGTAGGTGGCGGCGCTTCGCCGCCAGCCGTCAGCACGGCGGGCCGGTTAAGCGCATCAACATAGCGCAGCGCAGCGTGCGCACTTCGCGGCAGTGTTAGATCGGCGCCCCTTGTCACCACAAAACTTGTAGTATTGATGGTCCATGAACGTTGGACTGCGGTGCCGGTGCCTGCTGCGCCAGAAGGTTGCGAGGTGCCACCGGTAACGACGACCGAGGAGACGCCGTCGAACACGGCGCGGCAATCGCCTACGGCAAGGTCGAGCGAACCAATGGCGCGCCACGTACCCGAGCGGGTGGCGGCGTCGTAGCGGAAGACGTCTACGCGTGCCGACGACGTAGCGTTGGCCAACGTGCCCGTATAGCCACCAATCACGTACACATCCGAGCCCGCCGTGGTGGTTACAACAACAGTGGCAAAGCGTGCACGGGCCTGCGGAAGGGGTTGTGCATTGGTAATGATGCCAGTAACTGGATCAACAATCGAGGTGGCATCGGTTGCCGCCCCTGTGGCGCTAAAGCCGCCAACGGATAGAATGGCGCCATCGCGAAGCATAACCATGGCATGGCCCTCGACGGCCTGCGGCAGTGCGGCTAACGGTATCCAGCGGGGTATACCTGCGTGAAGCTGCAACGCCACACACAGCCCTAGAACAAGTGCATACCAACGGTAGGTACCAGGGTTGGTGCTGTGAATCATGATGCCTTCTCCGCCACGTTGTCGTTCGCAATGCAATACAGATCCGAAACTACGCGAAAGATCGTTACGCTAGATACTGGTTTACTACTGGCTGGTGTAACACCTACGTCATGGTGCGAAAGACGAGAACACGTTTAGCGTCGGAGTACAGTAGTGCGAGGCCAAAGCGCGAGCACAGGTAGTCAATGGTAGCCAGGCTGTAGAATACCACATGGGTGGGATCCTTGGTGTAATACCATGTTTCGAAAACGGTGTCGCGGTTCCACAGGTCGGTCATAATGCCCAGTACACCCTGTGGCTTCAGAAGCGATACAATGTGTTGAATGGTCTTGGCAGGCGAGGTAAAGTGCTCAAAGCACTCGGTGCATGTTATAAAGTCGTATGGTGGTGCAAGCTCGTGCGGACCAAACATAGGGTCGTAGTCATGGCAGCCATAGCCGCGGCGCTGCATGAGCGTCGAAAGCGTCGGGCCGGGTCCACTGCCATAGTCAACACCTTGCGCACCGGCCTGAACGAACATCGCCATTGGCTCTACAAGCCGATTGAGAAAGTCGATATAACCCGGCTGCTCGATGGAGTTCTGATGGGTTTGGTACAAGCGTCGCTCTTCGGCGGCGTCCACAGCCACCTCGGGGTTGGCAAACACCAGGTCGCAAACCGAACAATGTGCCAGCGGCCTACCGTGCACCGAGCGCAGGGTGTATGCCATTCCGGCATGACCACAGAGTGGGCAGTGGGGTACCGGTGCTTTGTGAGTTAGAACCATTTCGAACAAGATACGAGGCGTGAAACACAACAGCGTTGTCGATTTTCGTAGGTCATGAATCAACTCGATATAAACCAACAGGGGAAGACTCTCACCCTGATTGATACCGATGGCAGCGCCGTCCTGTATCCAGAATTCCTAGCAGTAGACGAGGCCAACGCCATTCTGCATCACTGTCTTACCGATCTGTCTTGGCGCTCCGAAACGATTATGATGTTCGGCAAGCCTGTTCTTCAACCACGCCTTACATACCTAACTGGCATAGCAGGACGTTCGTATCGATATAGCGGACGCACAATGCAGCCCGAACCACTTACTCCGTTACTGCAACAGTTAACGCAGCGCATTTCGGATTTCTGTAACGTCGAGTTTACAACCGCACTGCTAAATCTGTACCGCAACGGCAACGACTCCATGGGTTGGCACCGTGACAACGAACGTTCGCTCGGAGATTCTCCCACCATTGCCTCTGTTAGTCTTGGCGCCTCGCGTATATTCAAATTACGCCATGCAACAGCCACATATTCCCCTGTGACGATTTCGTTGCCCCATGCCAGCATGCTTGTTATGAAAGGGGCACTGCAAGAACATTGGTATCACTGCGTGCCTAAGCAACGCGGCGTGCAAGAGCCACGTGTAAATATTACGTTGCGCCGCATTGTGTAGCACTGCGCACAACACGTTATTAAGGGTGCAGCGTGCTAGCGCGCAATCACAAACGGTACCGTTACAGTTTGGCTAGAGCTGCGGATGCGTGCAAAGAAGACCGACGTTGGCAACGACGAGATATCGACAGCAGAACACGGTGTAGCCACGCATGGCAATACATATCGCTGGCCTTGAAGGTTAATGAGTTCCTCGAACCACGCTTCAGTACTCCCAGCAATAGTTGCACGACTTCCGTCGACAACAACTTTCAACTGCGGGTCGCGTTCATAACCTGCACCACGCGAAACAGACGTCGGCGCATTTCTTGAAAAAAACCATGTAACGCCTTCGCGCGTTGTCGTCAAAACATGATGCAAAAAAACGCCATTTGGTGTGGGACACAACATACCACGAGCAGCGCCATGCCGGCTATCCCAGTCCTGCGTTCCCAGACGTTGCCATTGTGTGCTTCCCTCTGGTAGCACATATACCATCGTACGGCCGCCAAAGGCTGTAGCAACGGCAAATACTTCGTTGCCCAACACTTGCATGTCTTGAATAATGGCCGGAAGAGATGCGTTTTCGGGCAAGCCCGTAGTGACGGAAGTTTGGCCATTGGCATTAACGATAAATGCACCGAAACTGGATGCAACGATTAACCGCTCACCAGCAAAACGAACGATTTGCGGCGCACCAACAACTCCTGCTGAAGGCTGCTGTATCGTATTCCAGGTTGCACCATCGTTAGGCGTCCACGCCGCTCCGCCCGTTCCAGCCACAGCCCAACGCTGTCCACTTGCATGAACATCCGCTACAGTTCCAACCGTCTCTGGAACGCTTATCGGAGTCAAGGTATGTCCGCCATCATAACTCGAAAACAGCCCAGCGCGATTCGTACCAATGGCAACACGTGTGCCCGAAGCCACAACATGGGTAAATGCCGCTCCAGTAAGCTGCTGGCTGCTGCGCAATTGAAACGTTGCCCCTTTATCAACCGACACCCAAAGACCGTAAGAACCAGACCCCGTAGCCACTGGTGCAATAAGGTATAGTGTGTCGTTGTAGGATGTAAGCTGTCCTGACGTCGACCCCCACGATGTGGTCGTTTCGGTCCACACCACGCCACCATCAGACGAAGCTCTAACACTACCGCGATCGAACATCACCAGCGTATTGGGGCGCAGCCACGTTAGCTTTGAACCTACGCCGTAGGTATCTGTGCTACGTTGCTCCCAGTCTTGGGCGATAAGGGGCATCGTGGATAAAAGGGCAAGCAACGCTGTAGCGACGAAGTTCATTGGCTGTTCTCTGTGGTGATTTCAGGGCTGGTTTATGCAGCACGAAAATACGGCCCACACTACATACTATGCCGAAGGCATGTCCCTGTTCGCAGCTCGCGACTGTGCGAAGCACGTAACTGTGCACAGCACATAACTGTGCGCAGGGCGTAACTGGCCGCAGCCGTCGCTATGCCAGCGCTTGCCGCGTTCGAACCCACAGGTAACCGTTGGCAAACACTCGCCCTGCCGTCATGGCAATGGCAGCGGCTACAGCTCCTATCACGCCGGTTGTTGCCGTCATCACAATCATCACGGCGGCTATGGCGGCAATTTCTGCGATGGTCGACCACGTAACCACCACGTTCTGACGAGCGTTGATGAGCACGGCACGCTGGACAGAGTAGACCACGGCCAGCGCCGGCAACGGCACAAGAATAATCGTTGGCAGCACGGCCATATCGGCAAGCGCTGGAACAAGGCCGTAGACGCTTCCAAACACAATTTCGGACACTGGTGTGAGTGCAACAACTGCCAGCACGACGGTAGTTGCTACAGCAATGCCTACGCCCACACGGCGCACCACACGGTAGTTTTTATTGCCCTCTCCAAGCAAGGCAATGCCTACCTCCTGATACGAAAACCCAAAGCTGCGGAACATAAACACAAACGAATCCACAACCGGAAGGATAGCCAGCGATGCTACACTTTCGGGAGCTCGACCCATAAAGAACGCCAGCATGGGAGTAACAACAAATCCAATGATCGAGGTTAGAGCTAGGGGAATATAGAACCGCAATATCTCGCGCATAGGCGGTGTTGGCGCGCAGTCTACTGCGCGCTGCCGCCGCAGGCGTCGTACGATGCCCCTTGACATACGACGCGTGGCTAGGGCTTCGAACACAACGCCGGTGCTAAGACTTAGCGTGCCAATCACAGCACCAGGAAGCATCGAAAGTGTGGTTAAGAGCAAGGCAGTAGCGGCCATTGTACATAGCCGCACGACGGTTCCCCATGCCACATGGCGGGTAAGTCCGTTACGTATGAGCAACCCCTGATAGAAACGCCTATAGCCGATTGCAGCCGGCCATGGAATCATACACACAAAGGCCCAGTACATGCGGTCTGCAATCTCATCGGGCAGCAGCAGCACGTGATAGGCCATCACGTCGAACACCCATGGAATCGACACAACGAGCATGCCCGCCGTCACCAGCCCATTCACCTGCCACATAAAGCTTCGCAGTCTGCGGTAGGCATTACCATCCACGGCAAGTGCAACGGTAGTACTTAGCAGCATAATCACCGGTGCTTCGATGAACATCGCCACCGCAACTGCCACGCCATAGGCAGCCAGGTTGAAGGTGGGGTCCACGAGCCGCGCGATGACCGAGGTAAGAATGGGGCCTTCGACCGACATCATCAGCCATGTAGCACAGAGTGGTACCCAGAAGCGGACGACGTCGGCACTGCGCAGGGCAGAAGATGATGAGGTGATGGTTGTTGTCATGAATCTGCGGAAGTTCGAGCGCGTATCACGCGCCCCGCAATTTACAGTCTCTAGGAACCACCATGGCCAAGCATACCGAAGTTCAGTCTGTACCACGTGCCGCTGTTCGTCTTGTTAACGGCATCCTCTTAGCCGTCTTTCTGTTCCTTGCCATACTCTTCACCGTGTTGTCGTTAGGGGGCGCCGAAGAGCCCTTGCATGCCATGCTAGTGCTGCTTGGCATGGGCGCACTCATTGGCATGCTCATGCTCTTGATGCGCACAACGCGGATGCACGTTGCCGTATCGTCAGACGGCGTAAACGTGCGCTTTTTTCCGTTTCAAACGCGGGGCCGGTTTATACCGTGGGCGGACGTGGCAAGCGCCCGCCTACGTCCGGTACGTGCCATGGGCGAGTTTGGCGGCTGGGGTCTACGATGGACCTTTGGCAACAAGATGGGCTACATCTGGGATGGCACCACAGGTTTGGAACTGCGCCTACATTCTGGCCGCACCATCGTGATAACGCTCACGAATCCCGATGCGGTAGAGCCGTTCCTGAACATGCCTTCGGCATAGTTACGGCCCGCGGCCAGGTACATGACAACCCACAGACCCGGCGTCTCGCCTGGACCGCCTCTGGCGGTGTGTTTAATCGCAACCCCCACAGACCCGGCGTCTCGCCGGGACCGCCTCTGGCGGTGTGTTTAATCGCACAACCCACAGACCGCCTCTGGCGGTGTGGTTTCTTTGCGATCTGGTCGCTCTTGTTTTATTTAAATGGTTGCGCACTGCTCACCCCCCCGGCCCCCCTCTCAAGGTCGAGAGGGGGGTGCCG
>VFQQ010000595.1_pt1 | contig 67303 bp, 105 predicted proteins | sample 3512341 | NCBI WGS metagenome assembly VFQQ01 (sample SAMN10412373, study PRJNA504923) | tailings metagenome | isolation source: Relicate 2 Philex TSF1 revegetated site | place: Philippines: Tuba, Benguet | collected 2017-08-29
GGGGGGGGGGGGAAGCAGGTGGGTGGGTGGGCCTGTGGGCGTCAGGTGCCTCCCAGGCGGGTCAACCAATACCGGGCTGCTCGTCTCTCAACCCCCCTTTGCTTTTGCTCCACCGCCTGCCCTTCCTGCCCATTTGTCTCAACAAAAAGAATGATCAATGACCTGCAACTGGACGGTGCGCTCCATGCCCTCCACGCCCAGGAACAGGTTGCCGTTGCAGGGGATCAGGCCCGCACACATGGAGACCGAGCCTGCAAAGGCAGACTTGAAGGTGCGGAGCGCCGGCAGGGCTGGCAGGTCGCGGGTGGTCACCGACTGCAGGCTGCGCCAGGCGCAAGTGCGGGGGTGGAGGAGGGGATTCGATTGAGGTGCCATGTGAAATGCCTCTTGCATGCACTCGCTGCTGGGGCAAAACATTGCCACTAGTGCAGTGCCAACGCAGCCACCACACTGCAGCTGCGGCCCTGCCCTGAGCTTGAATCCGCGCGCTGTGTCACCTAGGGGCGATGGCACCAAACACGAGGTTGCGGTCGGTGGGCAGGGGCGCCAGGCGGCATGCGCGCAGCGCGGCGTGCATGGGCGAGCCCGGGGTGTTGGCATAGCCCAGTACCTTGCCAGCTGGCAGCGCCGGCACGGTGCAGGCGTGCAGCTCTGGGGGCAGGCGGCCGTTGAGCAGAGCCACCATGTCTGCTAGGGGCAGCACGTCCAGAAGGCGGCGGCTGCTGCCGCCCTCGAAGCCCAGCACATTTAGCTGGACGGCGTCCGCGGGCAGGGCTGCCTGGAAGCGGGCTGTCAGGTCGCGGGGCACTGTGTAGCCGGGCTTGATGCAAGCCAGGCTGCCGGTGGCATAGGGGCACGTCAGCTCTGCAGGGGCAAGGCAGAGCGGGGGAGGGCATGAGTGGGACTTGGCGGGACTCGCCAGGTGGCAACGCGGCGGTGCATGCGCTTGCGCTGCGGCGCCTGCGGCGGGCTTACCCTGGGCGGCCCGGCGGGCAATGGGGCGGCCAAGAACTGTGGCAGCGCTGAGAAGCAGAATGAGGGGGAGGAGGATGGGGAACCGCATTGAAGGGAGGCGTGGCCAAGTGCGCCAAGGTGGGGAGGGGCGGCGTGGGGCGGGCAGTGGTGTTGGTGCTGTGCTCGTGTGCTTGCTGTCGGAGGCGGATGGGCGAGTTGCAAAGGTAGAATGGAGTCTGGCGGGCCTCAATTTGAGCATGCAAGGAGGTGCACCTTCCCGCTCCCTCTGGCCACCTTCAGCCCCGCTTCCCGGGCCGCCCCCGTGTTGCACCACCAGCGATGAGAACGCGTGCAACCGCCAGCTGGCTGCTGATTGCATCGTTATGCGGGCCAGACTGGCTGTCATTTGCGTGCAGGAGCGGGGTTGGGTGCTCAGCCCCCCGGGCGCTGCGCCAGGGGCTGCGCCACTCCCCCTAAGTGTGGCGCCATGGGTTGATGAGTGATCGCAGCCGATAAACTCGCTAAGACGGGCCCGAAGCCGGTGGGCCTGCCCGCCGCCGCTCATGCTGCTCGCCGCCTGCTGCGGTCCATTTCGTACCCGTCTCGTCTGACAACTGTCTACAGACCCTTGCGTGCACTTGAAAGTTCGAACCTAGCCAGCCCCGGTGGTGGCCAGGACTGCCGGTGGCCTGCTCTGCCGCATTTCTCAGCTCTTGCCGCAGCTGCGTCACGGGCGGCGTCCTGGGCGGCAGTGCGCTTGTGGCGGGCACTCAACCTGCAGGCGCCATCGGCGCGCGTTAGGCCAGAAACCTGCTGCCCCCGCAGCATCCCCTGGATGTGCTCATCAAACACAGCACACGTCTTACAGGCGATTTCCATGCCTGGCACAGCCGGTCGAGGGGCCAGGCGTAGGGGCGCACGCGGAGCACGCAAAATGGTGGGTGGAGTTGAGGCCACGCTCTTCATACGCTCAGAGCAGTGGGCATACACGCATTCAGGAAGACATTGGGAAGGGGACCAGCAGCGCTTCAGTGCCAAGTGCACATGTGCATGGGATTTGGAAATGCCAACGACTTTGGGCGTTGCAAACTTCAGGGTGCGTACCGAAAGGGTGGGTGGCAAACAGCGGCGGGCAACTGAGGGTCGGCACAGCACGCGCAAGAAATGGATTGGAGGAGTGCATGGAAAGTGTGCTTTAGCAGCAGCAAAATGTGGTGGTTTGCTGGGATTGGGGCGCAGAGGACCAATGGGCGGAGAAGGGGAGAAGAAGGGGCGCCTCACACTTTGGCGAACGTGGGAAGATGGTTATCTAGTAAAGGTGGTGGCCGACAACAGAGGCAGCTGCAGGTGGGCAGGATCAATCGGCTGTGAAAGGAGTACCGGCGCCACAGACAGGGGATACCGGCGCCATAGCCAGAGAAGAAAGGGCAGGCGCAAAGGAGTAGTGCCTTTGTCGGCAGGGAAGAAAGACATTTGGATGGCAATCACCAGCCAGGCTGGCTGGCTGTGGTTGGAAGGTCTGCTAAGGTAGAGCGAGGGGAAACAAAGAAGGGGCATGGGAGCAGAGTAGGCTGCACATGGGAGGTCTGCTTAGGTAAGGAGAGCGGGGAGGAAAAGAGAGGGGAGGAAAAGAGAGGGGAGGAAAAAGGTGGGGGCAGAGTGGGCTGCACATGGAGGGTCTGCTTAGGTAGGAGAGCGAGGAGGAAGAGAGAAGGGGGATGGGGCCAGAGTGGGCTGTGCATTTAAAGGTCTGCTTAGGAGAGCGGGGAGGAAGAGGGTGGGGGCAGGGTGGGCCTGGTCAGGTAGACAATGTGCGACTGTGCAACAAGCAGAATAGGGCGAGGGTCCGGGTGACGGCGCAGGCACAGCGCCGCACGTGGCAGGCGGGGCAGCCGCCTACTCGGCCTGCTCGGCCTGCTCGGCGGGGCAGCCGCCTACTGGGGGCCGCATTCGATCCCCAGATCCTCAGTGTGGAGGAGTGTGGATGAGGTCTCCTGGTTGAATTCATAGGAGCAGAACTCGACGCCCGGCTCGGTGCCGGTGCACACCAGCCGGGCAAGGTAGATGGGTCCTTTGCCGATGCCATAAGTGGCGTCCAGCACCGTCTTGCCAGGGAGTGGCAGGCCCAGCTGCTGGCACGCCACCGTTGCGATGTTGTCTGGGTTCAAGGAGGCGGTCCAGTCGTACCGCAGCCACCCCGACCGAATGAAGAAGGGGTCCAGCGGCACCACCTGCAGAAGGGGCATCGGGGAGCGGCACATTCACTTCATTTTTTCGTTCGTTTTCCCCACTTTGTTGCGGCGGGAGTTGCAGGGCAGGTAAGTGCACAAAATGGCCGGCAGAGCGACGCACCGTGCCCTTTGTCCCGTTGAAAGTGACTTCCAGGCGGCCCGATTTGCCAGGCACCCCATCTGCCAGGCTGAGTTGGACTGCAGGGGAGCATGCCGGTGTGTTCAGGTTGAAAGGTGGCCCAGGGTGCAGGGCAGGTGACCGCCACGCTGCTTGGCAGCAGGCCCAACAAAAGGCTGCAGGGCTGGTGGTTGCGGTGTTGTCAAAGCACAGCATGCAGTACGACCCATGCGCCCCTCAACATGTGCCGGGCCGCGACCAATGGCAGCTCACCGGCGGGAGGCGTGTAGCCGCACTCGATGCTAACTGCGTCCCCGGGGGCGCAGCCGTCGCCACGGCCCCAGAACCCATAGTAGCACTGTTCCAGGTCCAGCTCCGCGCCCGTGCAATAGAAGAAGTTGGCCCAGACGCGGCCGGTGCTGCCCGCGCCAAAGCCGCCCTGCCGCACCACGCGCCCCGGCGTGGGCAGGCCCATCTGCCGGCATGCGACCGAAGCAGAACGGTCGTTGAAGCGCTCGTCCACGTTGTTGGCTTGGTAGAAAGGCTGCAGGGGCGTGTTGCACACCTGCGAGGCAGCCGGTTGGGGGGCGACAACCGAGCGTGTCGTGCCGCGGCTGGAATGCATGCACAAAGGCGCTCCCTGACTGAAAAAGCAGTGTCAATCATCAATCCTATAGCCTCAGGGGTTGCCTAGGGGGCAGGGTCAGTCACTAGTGTCACTAGTGTCACCAGTACTGCCCCTAGGCGCCAGCGGTGCTGCTGTGAGCCCACAAGCACCCCCTGGCTGGAGGCAGCAGCCACTCACCGTGCCCCACTGCCCGCCAATCTTCATCTCCAGCCGGCCAGACTTGCCGGCCACACCGTCCTGGAGCCGCAGCTCAACTGCACGGCACGCAATCAGCGGCATGCATTGTTGATGGCCGGCTGCAAACTGCGCGGGCCCTGGCGGCAAGTGCGGGCCATGGCCAGCTTCAGGCCAGCTTCAGGTGCGCAGCACACACAGGCTGCAGGTCATGACCACCTGACCAGCTGCAGGCGCACAACGCCCAGCATAGCGCAAACCGCCATGGCGGGGCCACTCACTGGCGGGGGCGCCGCAGATGAGGCCCACGTCGTGGCTGTGGTCGCAGCGCACGTTTTTGAGGGAGAACTCGCAGTCCTCCAGCGAGGTGCCGTTGTTGGGGCACGACACGTAATTTAGGAGGATGGGGCCGCTGCCGCTGCCAAAGGCAGATGTGTCCACCAGGCGGCCCGGCGTGGGCTGGCCCAGCTGCCTGCACAGCGTGTCCGCCACGCCTTGCATGGTGCCAAAGCAGTCGCGGCTCGAGCAGCAGACCTGTAGGGAGGGGCCACATAGGAACCACAAATCAGGCAGACCCAACTGGCTTGACACCAAATGCGCAGCGTTGATTCTGTCCAATCTGCAGGCGTGTGCCAACAGGTGATACAGCACAGGCTGCGCAGCACCCCCTCAAGCTCACCGTGCCCCAGTTGGGATCCCCTTGCCACTTGACCTCCACCCGGCCCATCCGGCCGTCCTGTGTTCCATTGGCCAGCCGCACTTGGACTGCGCGGCAGTGGAGCAAAGTTGTTAGCAGCCGCTTGAATCGCGTTACACAGCCGGGGCAGCAGCTTTTAATGCGACAATCGGTGCCCATGCGCACTGGTCCAGCAGATCTGCTATCTAGATATATTATGCAGGAGACCCAGTGCCAGCAACCCTTCCCACACACACGACTACAGCCGAGCTGCACACTCACGCGGCTGTGCGCCACACTCCACTCCCGCTTGCCATGTCCCGTCGCAGTCCCCGCCATAGTTGTCCCATGCGCCACGATCACACTGCGGTTGTTGTCATCAGCAGGGCATGCTGTTAGCAAACTGCGGCCTGGTTAGCCTGCCACAGCATCGGGGGGCAACAGGCAGCCGCCATGCATTGCCTCCTGACCTGATCCAACGTTGTCTCGTTGCCTTGGCAGCCACGGTCAAACTGGGCTGGCCATGCGAGCACGTCAGGACCGTTGCCAGGACCCCAGTTGCTGCCACCGACCGAGCGGCCGGGCAGCGGCAGGCCCAGCTGCTTGCAGACCGTTGAGGCTTCCACTGGCCCAAAGGTGCCATAGAAATCGCAGACCTGCAGGGATGCGGCAGAGCAGGAATGAGGCAGCCACCAAGTTTTCCGCGGCCTGCCGCACGGCAGACTTGCATAGGTGGCACTCTGCAATGCAAAACAGTGGATGCTCAGGTTTGAGTTGCAGCGTTCACAGATCTATCACCCCACTCACCGTTCCCCACTGGTTTTCCGGCGTCAGCAGCTCGAGTCGCCCCGACTGCGCCGTCTTGCCATCCCTCCCCACCAGGCGGGTGGGCACTGCACAGGAGGCGGAGGAGCGGTCTCAGCACGTGCTTGGCCCAGAATCGGCCTGCACCCTGCCTGGGCCACACCCAGCAATCCACCTGGCAATCCGCCTGGCAATCCGCCTGGCAATCCAGGCATCCGCACCTGGGTACCGGTCGGCATCACATTGAATGGCAGCGTCCTTAAACATGTAGCTAAACTCCCAGCGAACGCCCCACTGCAGCCTGCAGTCCTGCAGCCGCGTCTCCTGGCCGGTGCAGCCCTCGACGTGCGCTACCCAGATGGGACCGGCCCCCTCTCCAAACGAGGCAGCTGGGAGAGCTCGGCCGGGCGTGGGCAGGCCTAACTCTTTGCATGCAACCGTCGCAACGTCGTTGGTGAACAAGGACCAGTACAGCACCTGCAGGCACAGTGAAAGGCAGAGTGCTGAGTCAGGTGATCATGAGCTGCTGCTGCTGCCGCCGCTGCCGCCGCCGCCGCCGCCGCCGCCGCTGCTGCTGCTGTTGTTCCTGGTTAGGAGATCAAACTTTGGAACTGGGAGGCCATGTAACCGTTCTGGGGTGGCCAGAGGGCATTTGGGAGCTGGCCAGGGCTGGGCGAGCGCTGACCAACTCACCCGCCCCCAAACGCCATTGATCGCCATCTCCAGCCGGCCGGCAGCCGGGTTGTTCCCCCCCACAAGCCGCAGCTGAACTGCAGCAGAGTAAGAGCGGGTGGCAGACCGGATACACGTCAGTTGAGCAGGCCAGAGGTGCCCAGGCCAGGGTAACGGCTTGGCGACCGACGGGTGCCCGCACTTGGGCGGCAGTCCAGCCTGCATGCTTATGGCTGGAGAGTGCGGCTCACCTGATGCGTTGCACGCCACGCTGAATGTGAACCGCGGGTCACACTGGACCGGCAGCTTGTTGATTTGTGGGCAGGCGTCCAGCCGTGGCTCGTTGCCGTTGCACACGAAGAAAGAGATGCCAGACCAGGGGGCAGCGCCTGGCCCAGAGAAAGCGCCAGGGACCTTGAGCGCCAGACCTGGGATACCCAGCTGCCGGCAGACCACTTGTGCGTCTTCGTGTGTGAAGGGGTAGTCGCCACACACCTGCGGCACCGCCCACAGTCGTAGTCAGCCTCAAGAGCCGCAGCATGGGGGCGAGCCATTGGACAGCGCAGATGGTGCTTGGCAGGTGAGCCCGGGCTGGGGGCTGCTGGCTATCGATAGCACCTCAAGCGGGGAGTGCCCCCATCACTACAGTCCTACTGCCCCACTGCAACTCACCGTGCCCCATGCGCCCTCGGTCAGCACTTCTACAAGGCCCATCTGCCGCGTCTGGTTGGTCAGCCGGACTTGGACTGGCGGGCAACAGGGGTGGGCGCGTGGTTGCGTGAGGCAGATATGTGACGTAGACACCCCCTTCTCCCAGCCATGCACGCCACACTGCAATCAGCGCTAGTCACTTGTGAGTGGCCACTGCAATCGGGCCAGCCAGCATGACAGCCTGGCCCCAACCAACACGGGTGCAGCATCCCACTCACTTGGGCCGTCAAAGCACTGGAGGCTGGCGTCGTTCGAGTGGTCGCTGCAGGCGTGACAGGCAGCGAGCAGGGGACTCACTGAACCGCTGGTGCTTACAAGCGCTCTGCGCAATTGTATGCCGGCTGCAGCCGCTAGCAATGGTGGGTGCATCCATCCGTGCTCACCAGTTGTGCACGCCCCAGCCGCGGTTGGGGCAGTCGGCGATGGATGCCTCGGTGCCCCGGCATCGGACATCGTCCAGCAAGATAGGGCCGGTGCCTGCTTGGGGATTGGGCCGAAACAGCGCCCTTCAGCAACAAGCCCTCAGGCGGTGCAAGTGGCCTTGATCGGCACAGGAAGACCATCCAGTTTGTGCGCAGGGAGGCCTGCAAATGTGGAGGCACACAGCGCCCAGGCGGCTTGCGGCAGGGAGCGCCTGCTCCCCCTCCCCACCCAACCTGCCTGGACCAAACTTGGGCCCGTCAGCAGAGAACACGTAGACGCCTGTGCCGTTGAGGAAACCCAGTTGACGGCATGCAACAGTTGCCGAAGCGTCGCGGAAATAGTCGGAGCACACCTGCAAACCAGGAAGGCGGGAACTCTCGCTTGCTTGCAACTTGCAAAGAGCGCCCCGGCAGCCAACTGCCATGGCTGCATCACTGATGCTTGCTGGCAAGCCAGCGCTTCCGAAGCAATGAGTGGATGCCTCACCGTGCCCTCAATGCCGGCGTAATTGACCACCAGCCTGCCCGTCGTCTTGGTGCCGTTGACCAGCTTCAGCTTGACTGCGACAGCAAGGGGCGCTTGGTGAGCACAGGCTGCCTAATCAAACCGTTGGGGGTTGACAGTGGGTGTGGACTGCGAAGCTGAACACGTATGGCACGCACCCATGGGATGGGGCCAGTTGCCGGCTGCTCGCACCTGATGGGAGGACCCTGGGGTCGGCGTTGCTGCACACAATGCCCACATCCTCACGGTGGGTGCCTGCATGACAAGCAGAGCTGGGTGGTGTTGGGTGTGGCAGGGGCGCACTCGGCGCCATCATGGCATGATGCATCCCTTGCCAAGCGGCTTGCATATGTGTGCAGCTCGGCCCCTCTTTTGTGGTGCCGTACATCCCCCACAGCAAGCTGACATGGCGGTGTGGCCCTAGCAGGGCATGTGCGCACAGTACGGGCAACAGGAGAGGGAAACTAAGTGACTCACAGTCCACATCCTTGGGCAGTGCACGGGGGCACTGTTGGATAATTGCCTCGCTGCCGGTGCACGCCACGTTATCATATAGGATGGGGCCGCTGCCTTCGCCAAACGCGGCAAATGGCAGCGCAAAGCCGGTCCTGCTCAGCCCCAGCTGCGGCGCAAAGGTAGTGGCAGCGGCAGGGCCGGTTGCGTCGAGTAGAGCAGCAAACAGCAGGCAGCACGGCAGCAGTGCAAGGCAGCACGTTTGCCGAGCAGCATGTTGTACCCATCCACCCAGCAAGCAAATTTGAACTTCCCCGCTCACCTGACGGCATACCACGCCTGCCGCCGCATCAGAAAAACCGTCATCGCACACCGATGACCACTTGTTGTCCGATCCCTTCACTTCCAGGCGGCCTTGCAGGATGAAGGCGTTGTCGGAGGTCAGGCTGTTGCTGACCAGGCGTACCCCGGCTGCGTGGCAGGGAGGGTGGCAGGGATGGGGCTTGAGGCAGGCTGGCGAGGATGCCTGTTGTGCAGCAAGGCTCAAGGCACACGACCTCATCACAAAACTTGACAGGCGGCCATGCATGCCCTCCTCCTGCCACAACCCCGGCTCACGTGCAGCGCCGGAGCATCGGATTGCCACATCTCCACGTGCGTTGCAAGCTGAGTTGGTCCACACAGCCAAGCGGCAGCCCTCCCAGGTGGCTTCGGTGCCAGCACAGTTGATGCTCTGCAGGCGGCGCGTGCCGCTGCCCTGCCCAAACGCGTTGTTTGGCAGAGCCGTCCCCACGGTGCCCAGGTTCAGCTGCGGCGGATGAAGGAAGCAGGGCGGCGAGGGTGGGTCAACCAGGCCAGGGTGGTGTGTTTCCAGGGTTGGGCAAGCTGGGCTGATTGCCGGGAAAGGGTGCTTAGGCTGCTGCCTAACGCCCTGCAACTTGTTCCCCGGCCTCCAGCCTGGCAGCCCCGCCCGCTTGCCTGCTTGCAGATCACGGTGGCGGCATTTTTATTGAACCCGCTGGCGCAGGCAGGCGCCCAGGCGCCGCGGTCCTTCAGCTCAAGCCGGCCGGACCAGGTGCTGCCTATCTTGGTGGCATCCGCCAAGCGAGCCGTCACTGCAAAGGGAGAACGCAAGTTGGAAAGGCAGTCGGGCAGAGCAGTGCAGAAGCCGCGTGTGCAGTCACGATCTTACACAGCGGTACAGTGGCTAGCCCTGCAGGCGCGCACCTAGCGCCTCGGTGCTGCAGATGACGCCCACATCCTCCTTGTGGCCGCTGCAGGGCAGGTTGTCAGGCAGCGAAAATACTTTGCATGTCTGCTGGTTCATTTCAGCACAACAGCACCCTACTGCCTGCCTTAGGAGTGTGTCTATTCTGCTGCACCAAACAACCACCAGCTGCAGCTGGTGCAGCAGCACAGCACACCCGCATCACAACGCAGCAACGCTTACCAGTCGGTCACGCCAAAACCGGCATGCACGCACGACTCCAGCCGATCCTCATCACCACGGCACTGCACCTCATCAAGCCAAACAGGGCTTTGGGCAGCACCCTGCCCAAAGCCCGCGTTGGGCACTGCCGTGCCGGTGTTGCCCAGGCCCAGCTGCGGCGGGGTGGGTGGGCAGGCAACGGGCACCTTGCTGTGACTCACTCGCGTGACAAGGCTGGCAAGGGAGGTGCCAATATCCCAGTGGTGCTCATGCAAAGCTATGAGTCAGGTATGCCTGTGTTGTGCAGTGCGTCCGCTCCACAGGAGCTCAGCAGTGCCCACCTGTTTGCATACGACCGTCGCTGCTGCGTTAGAGAAGCCGTCGCTGCACACCGTGCCGAATCGGCCGTTGTGCAGCACTTCAAGGCGACCTGAGCCAACGGGCGCCTGTTTGCCATTTCCGATGTTGCGGTTGAGCCGCACCGATGCTGTGCGGAGCATGGAGCGCAGGCGAGTGTGAGCAAATGCATGTCTTAGCTGGAAGCCTGCAGTATGCGCTGGAGTGGGTGTCGGCACGCAGGTGCACTTCCACATCTGTGCTGCAACTCACTGCGGGCGGGCTCCGGCACAACCGGCAGGCCAGTGGGCACCAGTTCTGTGGGCTGAACCATGTACTGCAGGGCATTGCAGCCGCAGTCAGGGCAGCAGTTGAGGCAGCCGAGTGTGAGCACTTGGACGGGGCAGCAGTTGAGCAAGTGGACTGGGCAGAACAGGGCAGGGCTGTTGGGCGCACGCAGGTTTGTCTTGCTGCCAAGGCACACGCAGCAAACCCGTATCTGCTCCATAATTGCAGCATGGCCAGCTGGCTGCCTCACGTGGTACATGAAGCAGGTGCCGTAGGTACCATCCGGCATCATGGCAATGCGGCCAAAGCCGTTCTCGCCCCACTCCTCCCTGCAGTGCATAAGCAGTGATCACGAGCAATTCGTGTGTGCAAGCTAGCTGTGATGGCCAGCCAGGTGCGACCCAGCCCAGCACAAGCAAGCTGTCTGCCGGCAACTTGCAGGCCTCCTGACCAAGTTCACAAGCAGCGCAGCTCACCCGCGGCCGTAGCTGTTCTTCACAATCCAGTGGTGGTTGCCAGGAATCGTCATGTCCCAGCCCACCACCAGCAGAGCGTGGTTGACCAGTGCCAGCGAGGCGTTGGGTGCGCCGGCCGGCAGCTTGCAGCTGTTGGCCGGCCACACGCCTCCCGTATAGTACTCAAACAGGCTGTCATCTGGCACGTAGATGCCCACCATCACGGGTGACACACGCACCGCCTGCAGGGCAGAAGGGCACAGCGTGCGGAGCATTGTAAGGGGCCGGCCGGTCAGCAGGCTGGCCGGGTGGGCGGCGTAAGGGCCAGCAGCTGTGCAGGGCTAGCTGTCCGTCGCGCCTGCAGGTGCTAATGCACATCAGTAGAACTAGACCTTCAAACCCCATACAACTTTGCTGAACAACCACGCGGTTAGCGAGCAGGGCCTCACCTCGCGCAGTGTCCGCGCCGACCACTGCTGTAGCTGGCGGAAGCCGCCGCCTGTGAGCTGCACCCTATCGGCCTCCTCAACGGCAGAAACCTTTGCGGCGTCACACGTCTGGCGCTTGCCGGTGCCACCGCTGGTGTATGGGTAGACACCCTCCTTCACGAGGAACTTCCTGCAGCCAGGAGGGTGGAGCTTGCAGCTTGAACCTGTTTGCTAAACAAATTCGGGCAGGGCAGAGCAGGCGCTGCAAAACACGCAAGGTGTTTGGAGGCCAGAAACTGCCGGCGGGCTGGTGGTGTGTGCATGACCACTGATGTGGCACATACCAGGCACCCCACCACTTCTAACGTACAACAAGCGCACCTGGCGGTGTAGTCCAAAGGCTCTTCCAGGTAGCCGCCGTTGCAGCCGTTACTGAGGTAGCGAGCTGGGCCCCCTGCCACACAGTCCACCACCTGCTGCTCGCTCAGGTCTATGGGGTAGGTGCGGGCCGTGCGGTTGTACTGGATGAGCAGCTTGGACTCGACGGCGGCCACCGAGGCAAAGGCAAAGCAGCTGCCGCAGCGGCCCTGGTCTTTCGCCGGCGTCACCTTATCCAGACCGCTGCTGCGCCAGTCCCAGATGTTGGGCAGCGCCAAGTTTTTGGCACGCAGGCTGGGCTTGCGCACGGCGGGCACCAAGATTTTCTTGGCGCCCTGCAGCTGGCTGGGGCTCCAGTCGGCGCGGGAGTTGAGGCCCACCCACAGCGTCCGGGGAATGTTGCTCAGCTTGGTGACCATGCGGGTGACGGTCGCAACAAAGTAGCCGTAGCGCTCGGCGTCCTGCAGGCGGCAGCGGCGGGTAAGGAGCAATAGAAGTGGCTTCACCAGCAGCGGCATCACAGGTTGACCTGCGTGCTGCAGCAGCGATCTGGGGCAGGGCCAGCAGCAAGGCGGCTTCCTGCTTGCAAGTGGCATGGTAGTGGCGAAGGCTTGCCCATGTGTTTTTGTGCAGGGACATCATGTGCACATGTGACAGCGCATATGCTGCAGCAGGTTGTGCAGTGCTGCTGCCGCATGCTCACCACGGCGGCACTGTACGAGCGCTTGTACTTCGCCTTCCAAGCCTTCCACAGCTCTTTCAAGGCCTGCTCCTGCCGCGGGCTCTGTGAAAACAACCGTTGTGGGGCAGGGTGGATTGCGCCGGGTCAGCCTTATCCAACGGGCACAGCATGCGCAGCGGCACATGCCCTAGTCCGGTGGACTCACCCTGCAGGGGCCCGCGGTGGTGTTGCAGGCAGGGGTGCCTGGGCCGCGAGCTGCAGCAATGGTGGGTGACGCCTGGTAGGGGGACAGGGCTGCCCACGCCTCATCCCAGGATCGGAAGCGGGCCAGCGGGTTTGGCTTGGCGGCACCGCTGCCGGCAGCCGGGACAGCGCCGGTAGGCTGGGCGACCGCCGGTAGGGCGCATGCCAGGAGGCTGGCCGCCAGCAGCGCTGCTGCTGTGGCCGCACGGGTCATTGCTGCACGGGTTGAGGCCCTGCGATCAACCAGCAGGGGAGGAGTCAAAGACGCCCTGAGGGAGCAGCCACATAAAGTCCACCGACGGGGCGGCCGCCCCGCGCATGTGCTGCTAGGCGTCAATTGGCGGCCTGCCATTGCTGCCCACCCACCTGACGCCTCAAGGAGCCTGACTAGCGATCCCAAGCAGCGCGCGGAGGGCTGGCCCGACCTCCGGTCCCCCTGCACGAGGCGGAGCGCGCAGCCTGCGATCACTGAAGTCGGCTCATCAGGCTGGTTTGTGCACATCAAAGCGCTCTGAGCCCTCCCAGGCGCTGCACAACTCACGGGCCCAGGCTCGTCGAGGCCTGCTACAAGCGGGCGGGATAGCGCGCTGAGCCAATGTGGCCGGCAGCGCTAAGAAGGCGATGACACACTAGCGCGATGACACACTAGCGCGAAGCGTTGCATGCCACCCAGCCTTGCACTTGCAAGCCTTGCTATGCTGGGCAAGGGCTCAGCACCAGGCCGAGCCGCGGATTGCGCCCATGCTTTGGTGCTCACGCAGTGCATCCCTGTCACGCAAGAGCACTGGAGGCGAGCGCGGCAGGTGGGGCAGCGCCAGGAGAGGCCCGAGCAGCCGGCAGCGGGAACGCTCCGCTTCCGACCGAGCGGCAACGGCCGACATCGCTGCGAGAGCCCTGCTCATGGCTTTTGAACTGCATCTGACCATTCAGAAAAAAATCAAAAGTGTGCGTTTGCAGGCTCGCTGGTGTTGTGCATCGCATATTGCGTGACACGAGGGAGCATGCACCGCCGCTCACGCCTTGGCGGCCGGCCGCCAGCTGAGCAGCGCGGCATGGCAGGGCGCCGCCTGTGCCGCTGCCACCGCAGCCGCCAGCTCCCCAGCCTTGCGCTCCACATACTCACGCTGCTTGCCCGCCCGCTCCTCCTCCCCTGCCCCCGCGCCAAACACGCGTAGCAGTGCGCGGCTGGCAGTCAGCAGTGTGGGCAGGTCCCCCGCAGACTGCAAAGGGCAAGGCATCAAGGCATCAGGGTGGGGCAGGGTCAAGACGGAATGCTTGTGAGCTGCACGTCGCTGCGGGTGTGCAGTGTTCAACACAGCGGCAAGGAGCTAAGGTTGCAGGCAGGCCTACCACTGCAGCTGGGCTGTGCCAGCACAGCATGGCGCAGCACCCAGCAGACTCGCATCCTTCTGGCACCCTGCCCTTCGCCCAGCGGCCAATCCCCTGCCGCAAACCGCACCAACCTTGGCCAGTGTGGTGGAGGATGTGAGCATCTGCTCCGCCCCCGACCGGTCGCCCTTGTCTGCCTGGATCGGCGCCAGCAAGTTCAGCACCTGCGCATGTGCGAGGCGGGGCAGGCGGCATGGGGTGATCCAGGGGCAATAGCAGCACCAATAGAACCCATGGAACCAACTGCGCGGTGGGCAGCTTGGCCGACCCATTCCGGCGGCCAGCATGGAGCAGCCGAGCGATTTACTATGCACAGCCATGAGAAACCTCAGGCAGCCCGGCCCACCTGCGCCACCATCTGTGTGTTGCCCAGGTGCGCATGCGCCGCTTTGAGCGCTTTGGTCAGCTGGATGCGGGCGTTGGACTCGTCGCCGGTGCGCAGCGCCCGCAGCGCGTTGCACACCAGGGCCGCCGTCCTGTGGCGGCAGCACGACAGAGGGGCAGGCTGAGCAGGGCACGCAGCAGCACAGCAACGAGCGGCAGAGTAAGCCAGCAGCAGCAAACGCAAGCCATGACAAGCTGCAGGCAGCTGGATTGTGGTCGCGCCAATGCAGAGCTGCCCATGCAGCGGCGGTGGTGTGCCCTGCTGGCCCACCTGTCATGCACAGGCAGCGAGAGAACGTGCGGCAGCTCCGTCAGGCCGCGCTGCTCCAGCAGGTCTGTTGCTGCCCGCAGCCCAGCTGGCCCCACATCCGCCTGCGTAAACAGGAGCGCCGGGTGGGCAGCAGCACGACAAAGATACGCTGAAAAGGGCCACTGGCTTGCAACCGCATGGCTGTAGGATGCCCGTTCTGATCCTCTCATGCACTTGCTGCCTCTGTGGGCGAGGTGATCGACCATCCCTTGCAAGGCCAACCTGCACACAGCAATGCCAGCTCACCAGCCAGCCAGCCTCACCTGCAGCTCGGACAGTGCAGCCGCCAGCAGTGCGGTGTTGTGCAGCGGCGTGGCATCCGAGGCCAGCACAGCTTTGAAGTGGGTGCAGGCCGCTGCGAACTGGCCCAGGCTGTGTGCGTAGTGGCCTGCATGGAAGAGGTGCAGAGCGGCAAGGGTCCTTGAGCGATGGACCATGGCAGCTTTAATGCTACAAGGTGCGGCAGAGCGCAGCAGTGCGGCGCAGCGTATGGACGTGCACCTAGCCCCCAGACATGCCAGCTACTCGTGTGGCTTCAGCCATGCGCACCCAGCAGCATCTGTGTGGCAGGCACGCAGTCGTGCAGCATCTGAGGGAAGCGGTCCAGAAGGGCGGTCAGCGCAGCCAGCTGCTCTGCTGCCTGCAGGGCAGCAGGGAGGGACAGCCAGAGGAACGTCCACAAAGTTGGTCAGGGCGAGATGGTAGGCGCAAGAGCGGCGGCACCATAGAGCGGTACACAACGCCGAGCCATTCAATGAAATGTCCGCAGCGGAATCGACCATTCACAGCCAGTGGAACAGCCCCAAACGCGTGCCCCTACCAACCTGTGCAAAGCGCGAGGCGCCGAGCGCCTGCAGCACCTGCTGCTCCGCCGCCAGCACCCGCAGGTGGCAGTAGATGCGCCCCTGCCAGATGGCCTGCATGCCCAGCTCCGCTTCTGTGGCCTGCAGGGCCAGAAAAGGGTGGTGGGGAGGGGGAGGGCTATTGCAGGCGCGCACATGCAACTGCCCGGCATTGCTGCGGAGACGGCGCTTGATCTTTCGGCCTGCCATTCTGCTGTGGATCTCACAACCTGGATTGCACAGCCGCACCTCAAGATTGATTTTCAAGGACGTAAGCTGCTGCTCCACGGTCTCCTGTGCCGCCAGCAGGTGGGTGGCCGCCAGAGGGCCCTTGCCCAGGCTGCGCCGGCGGGACAACGGGACAGTGCGTTCTTTGGCTGAGGGACAAAGATTTGCAACTGGTCATACGGCAGCAGGCAGCCAGACATAATATGCCCGTCTTATTCCAAGCTGCCTTCAATTCACCGCCTACAACCACCGCTGCTACCCCACCCGCCTCACTCCCCACCTGCGCAGCAGCGAGGCGTGCAGCAGGTTGCCCAGTGCAGCTATGGCTGGCGGTGGCAGCCAGGTGTAGCCCCACGGCTGCCCCGCCACCTCGCCCAGCAGCTGCTGCAGCGACACCAGCAGCTGGATGTTGCCGCTGGGGTCTGCAGGGGAGGTGACAGTAGTGCCTGGTCAATGGAAGGTGAGTGTGGTGCAGGCCATAGCCCGCAGACACAGAGCAAGGTTAAGCAGGCAGCAAGCTGATTGCGCTGCATTGCACCTGTTCTCATGGCGCAACACTGGTGCAGACTGATCCCACGAGTTGCCTATTGCGCCCGCTCAGCCGCCTACCCACCCTGGGACAGCTCGTTAATGCGGCCCGCTGCCATGGCCATGGCGATATACAACACGGAGTAGTGCACCGTCAGCTGCCGTGAAGGTGGGGAAGCGGGCGACAGTGCTTGCGGTCAGAACGAGTTAGCAGGACCTGCAGCTTGCGCTCCAGTAGACTGTGGCGCTGTGGCCCTGTGGTTGGCCACCTCTAACTTTGCCACACATGCATCGCTCTGACTGCAGCATGGTTGTAAGCAACGTGTCACTCCCCCACTCCCCAGCATGCCTGCACCAGCCCCAGCAAATCACTCACCTGCTTCTGCAGAATGTCGGAGCTGCCAGCGGCAGGCGGGATGAGCGGGTTGACCTGCCCAATCACATCGCTGGCCGCCGTTGGTTCGCCCGCTGCCAGGTGCAGCGTGGCGCGGCAGAAGAGCACCAGCGCCTGCTCCAGGGCGCTGAGCTGTGCGCTGCTACGGTGGGTGGGGGACGCCGCCTGACCACCTGGGTGCTGGTCGGTGCCGCCTGTACCAGCACCCAGCTGCTGCAGCGCCTCGGCAGCCTCCTCCTGGCCGCGGTGCGTCAGCGCGTGCTCCACCAGTTTGAAATGGAAGTAGGCCTGCCAGCGCGCCAGCGCCTCCCTGCGGCGGGAAATGCAGTGGGTTGGAGGGCGGCTGAGGGGGCGGGCCAGGAATGCAACACGCAGGGCCGCGTTGCATTGTTGGGTGCTGGCCACGCCTGAGCAAAACGGCCCACCCAGCCCCCAGCCGGCCCTTCAGCAGCGTGGAGCTTGATCCCTCTACGAACAATGCTGCAGGTCTCACTTATCCTTGGAGGTGGCGCCCGCCCGGCAGGCCTTGAGCCCCGCCCGGAGTGCATCCGCCTCGGCTTGCACAGCACCCAGCCGCTGGTTGGCCTGCGCCAGCGCATCGCACACCTCGCACTTAAGCAGGAAGTTGCCCTGCGTCTGGCGCAGGTCCTGCTCCTGCAGCGGTTGCGGTGGGAGGTTGGGAAGCGGAGCGCACAACGGTGGGGTGGGGTGGGTGCAGGCACGACCCTTGCGGGCACGAGGCAGCGGGGAGCGGGCGCGAGCGTGGCGTTGACACACGGCCATCAATGCAACACCTCACATCCCCTCTCTACACGATTGGCAGTCACCCACCGCCGACAGCAGGGCGCTCTTGGCCTGGCCCACGTTGTCAAAGTGGGCCAGCAGCAGGCGGGCCAGCTCCAGGCGGGCGGCGGCGGTCACGGTCGGCAGCTCGCTGGCATCGTCGCACACGGCCGCCAGGCACTTGATCGACACTGCGTGCTTGCCGTGCTGCTCCCAATCGTGCGCCTCGCGCAGCAGCAGCGCCGAGCGCTCCCGCATAGGGGCTTTTGAGTGCTGGGCAGCAGCGGCGGCGTGCCTGGACGCGCCAAACTAACGATGGTCACTGCCGATGCCCGCTTTGCGAAAAGAGGCAACGAATGGCTTGCCCTTGCCGCGCTGGCGGCCCACATGCGCACGCACCTGCTCCCCTGCCCCTGCCAAGCGATCCAGCAGTTGGAGCATCCCTTAGCAAGTGATCGGAAGCTGCAGCGCGCAGAGATGGCTCCTCCTCCAGCGGCGGCACAGTCCGGCGGGCAGCCCCACAGCCAGCTGCTGCTGCCTTGCTGATCCGAGCAATCCCTGCCATCGTTGAGAACAGATGAGCGGGCAGCAGCAGCACCGACCGCTGGGCGCTGCCGGCGGCAGCACCTCCGCCTCCGCCGCCGCCGGCGGCAGTGGCGGCGCCGCGGCGCTGGGCCGAGCAGGCTCGCAGCGGGGACCTTCGCTGGCGCGAACCTCTGTCTCTGGTCACAGCCGGTCGAGCTCGCTGGCGGGCACGGCGTCAGGCACCTTGGACGATGCCAGCATGGCAGCAGCGCAGGAGCTGGCCAGCATCATGAACCAACCGGCGGCGGCCGCCAGCAGCTGGCTGGGCGCATGGCCCTGGGCTCAGGCGCTGGTGGCTGAGGATTACGATGCGCCGCCGCCGCCGCTGCCGCCCGGCACGCTGCCAGAGGTGGGTGCTGGGGCGGGCAGGGGTGGCATGGGGGTCTGGGCGGGTTGCGTCCTTTTCCATGCTCTGCACGATGCAGGATATGCCGTTGCTTGGTGCCGCTGCTGCACTGCTTGCTAATGCTGACCAGCTCGTGGCGGCAAGTTTCAGCCTCCAGTGTTGTTGCACCTGTTTTGGCTGCCTCCAACCCCCTGCTCAGGTCACCATCGGCGACTACTGCCGCTACCTGCGCTCCCTGTGGCTGTGTCATGCAACCCAGCTGCCCCAAAACCCGCTGCCTGCCCAGGTCACCATCGGCGACTTCTCCCGCTACTTGCACTCCGTGGGCGAGCGGCTGGAGGTGCTGGAGCGCAGCCAGGAGGCCAGCCAGCAGCGCATGCAGGAGGCGCTCAGCCCGGGTGCGTGTGGCTGCATGGTCGCGCATCAGCTCGCCTGCTTGGCGCGCATGACGACGCGCACTGTTCACCGTGCGCAGGCCTGCATGCCAGGCGGGGTCAAAGGCGTGCCCTCGTTGGCGGCAATGCAGTGCAGGATGTCGTGTTCGGTGCCCAGCACACGGCTCGCAGCAACAGCCCCCTGCCCTGCCCTGTGCATTGCAGAGGAGCTGAAGGCGAGCCAGGGGCAGGGCCTGGTGGCGGCCATGGCCGAGGTGCCGGCGCCTTTCTTTCAGGAGGGCTTCGACATCGACCAGGCGGCGCTGTGGGAAGAGGTGGTGCAGGTGGGCTGGAGGGTTGACTAGGGACTAGCTGGCTGGAGGGTTGACAAGCTCGTCAATCAGCTGTGAAGCAGGCGCAGTTGGCAACGGACCAGGGGCGCTTGGCTACCAGCCCGCACCCGTCTCTTGCGCACGCTGTGCCATGCTGAGCTGCGCTGTGCTGTGCACGCTGCAGGTGCACAGCGAGGAGGCGCGGCAGGAGAGCCTGGAGCGGCTGTCGGGCTGGCTGGACACTGTGGAGACGCACCTGGTCCGGGAGATTGCGGCGCGCACAGGCAAGCCATGCTCTTGTCAAAATGCGTTGCTTGCATGTAGGTGCCAGGGCACCCAGATGGAGCCCTGCCAATGGCTGCTGTCATCTAGTGTGAGGCACGTGCTCTGCAGCAAGCCAGCGGGACTGCTGCCCTGCCGCACAAGCTCAAAACTGCTGCTGTCTCCTCGTCCGTGCACCTTGGCAGACTCCTTTTTCGACGGCAGCGGCTATATCCAAGACGTGCGCGGCACCTGCGCCCGCCTGTACCAGCAGGTGGCAGGCCTGCGCCAGCAGGTGGGAAGGCCTGGCTGCTGCTGCGGCGCTGTGATGGACGTTGCTGGGCTTGGCGGCGCCGTTGCCATCATCCTGCCTGCCTGGTGCTGAGGCGCTGTGCGCTTCAACACTTGACCTTTCAAGACAGCCCTCAGACCCGTGCACAGAACTTTGCGAATGCGCACAACAAGTACCTACACGTTGTCACGAACTTGACGTCTCCCCGCCTTAGCCTCCCGCATCAAACAGATCCATGGCCTGGAGCAGGAAGTGGCCGGGGCAGTGGCCACCAGCGCGCGGCTGCAGCGCCAGCGGGCCAACCTGACCGCCACTCTGGATGTGCTGCGAGCCATGGAGGGGGTGGCGCAGGTGGGGTGCCTGCTTGGGCGGGGTGAGACGGTTTGAGGTTCAGACGGCAGGTGCCATGGCTGGTGCGTGGGGCTGTGTGATAGCAGTGCAACACTGGTGGTTGCTCAGCTGTTCAGTGTGTATGACCAAGCGGCATGATAGCAGCCGAGCAGGCATGCTGGGGTTGCAGACAGAAGTGTTGTACCGTGATGCAATACTGAGGGCTGCTCAGCTGTTCAGTGTGTATGACCAAGCGGCCCCGCCACCCCCCGTGTGTGGTGCAGGCGCAGAGCGCGCTGCAGGGCTTGCTGCCTCAGGCCGGAGGCATTGCGGCCGACTATGCTGGGGCGATCGATGTGTTGGAGGTGCTGCAGGCAAGCACGAAATGCCTCGCTTAGTGGTCAGTGGTCTGCTGTGGTGGCGTAGGGGCTGGGTGTCCACCTGCCCTCGCTGGGGGCAGCTTCAGGGCGCCGCTAAAATTGAAGCCGTGCCACGGCTGTCGTAGCTCAGGCACCGCCTTACCTTCAACAACACTGAACTGCTGACCTGGCTGGGCTGCAGGGCGTGCTGGATGATGAAGCGCTGCTGGCCCTGGACTGCTTCAAGTGAGGGGGGCAGCAGGGCGACTGTGGGCGCTCGTCTCCCGTGTCGCGCCAGCTCGGTCGCCATGTCACAACAGCTCATTTCCCTGTTGCGAGCCTTTCGTGGTGTGAACCCTCCCTGCCAGCCACCATCTTGGTTGGTTAGCCGGCGGCAGCAAGCCCGCTGAAGGTTGATGCAGGGATCCGATCCTATTTTCCCCACAGCCAACCCACCCCTACGCTCCGCCCCTCCCCGTGCCCAGGCACCTGCCCGGCCAGATTGTGCAGACCGGGCAGGCGGTGGACGACCTGATGGGCACCGACTTTTTGGAGCGGGCCCGGTTTGCCGCAGAGGCGATCGCTCTGGGAGGCATCCTGGACCGGCTGCGCCTGCAGGTGGGCTGGGCGTTGCAATCCATTGCAGTCCATTGCTGCCACCTGGTCATGCGGGGCTGGGTGCTAGCTGTTGCTGCCGTTTGGGTCACCTGCCACCCGCAGCTGCACGAACCGGCGTGGCATTCGTGCTGCTCGCCCTTGGGCCAGTTGCAGCCAGATAGGACTGATAAATCAGGAACTAGGGTTGTATGGGAGTGGCTTTGCCAGCCGAGAGGTCCGTGATAAGGCTGCTCACCTCCCCGTTTACCCTGCCCCTCCCTCCCGTCAGGCGGCGTCTGGCGCCGCCACGCCGCGGCGCCGCCGCCGCGCTTCCTCCTCCTCCTCCCTCCCACCCAGCCGCCAGCTGTCGGCGGAGGAGAGCGCTGAGCTGGCGGACCTAGCAGAGCTGCGCCTGGCAGATGGAGCATCGGTAGAGCGGGTGGCTGGCTGGCTGGAGCGGGTGGCGGCTGGTGCCAGCGAGGCGGCAGCTGCAGCCATGGCCGGTACGGGTGACCTTGCGGCAGCGGCGGCGGCGGCGGCAGCCAGCACAGAGGCGGCCCAGGAGGAGCTGCAGGAGGTGCTGCTGCCGCTGGTCATTGGGCTGCGGCGCATGGGCCGCCTGCCCGCCGTGCTGCGCCAGCACAAGGAGGCCAGCGCGGCGCGCCTGAAAGACTTCCTCAGGTGGGGAGTGGTGCTCTGAGGGGTTTTCTTTGCCGCCGCCGATGGAGCTCTTGAGTGCTCTGCTGCAAACGAACTCGTTTCGTCTCTTGCACTGACATTTCTGGAGCAGAAAAATGCACGCCGCACATGGGTTGCCTCCCAGCCTCCTGTTGGGGCTGTTCCTGTGCTGAATGCACTGGTTGCACACGGTTGCAGCAGCTGCGCTCACCCTCGACTCCTGCACTCGCCTCGCCTCTGCTGCCCCTCCCTGCAGCCAAGTCATCGAGGGCTGCCTGGGCATCTTGGATGGCGAGGGCGCACCGGGAGATTCGGTGCACCTGCTAGCTTCACACCGCTCGCCCTCGCCGCCACGCGAGCCCGCCAGCACCGCCGAGCGCCTGCAGCGCCTGCCGGGGCAGGTGCGTAAGCCCTGGGGGAGGGTGGTGGGCCTGCAGTTGGGGTTTGGGCGGGGTGTTGCAGTTGGGTGTAGCTGAGCAGGGCAACGCTGACTGGGCGGTGTGTGGCGGGGTGGGACGGAGCTGTGCCGGGCGTGTGGGCCTGCGAAGCGCACTGCCATGCACACTGGGCCGGTGGGTATACCAACTCTGAGGTCCCAACCTTCCACCGGCAGCTCACATGCCTGCCATGTGCGGCCCACTCCTGCTTCCTGCCCTGCCATGCACCCTTTTCCTGCGGCAGGACTTCCAGTGGGTGCTGGAGGCTGTGCTGCTCGCTGCCAAGGTCTACTTGGACCACTGCGCTGCCGTGGGCGCAGCCATCGAGGCCGTCCTGGCCGCAGCCAAGGCCACCAAGCAGCAGCTGGCGGCAGCGGCTCGAGACACCCGGGAGTGCTGCCAGGCTGTGGCAGAGGCGGCGGCGGGCCGGTGGTCCAAGCTGTTGGGCAGCCGCGCGCGGGGAGGCGAGGGCGCGGGGGCCGGCAACATCATCCGGTGTGTGGCTCGACTGGGAGAACGGTTGGGAGAATGGAGGGATGGTGGACTGAGGTTTGGGGTGTGTTTGCGAAGCAGCAAGCAAGGCAAGTGGGCAGCTTGATGACAGCCAGCTGCCTTGTGCATGGGTGAGACACACCTGCAGGCAAAAAAGCGAGCACTCTCAGCCGCCCCCTGATCCTGCCCACCCGCCTCCCTCCCTGCCATCCCCGCAGGCTGTCTGAGCTGCAGGGAGTGCTGGAGCTGACCGATGTACTGGCTGCCCTGGTAGAGCAATACAGCAGCGGCGCAGGGGCGGGCGGGCGCGGGGTGCTGGGCCTGCGCCCCGCGCTGCAGCAGCTGTGCAAGGCAGCACTGGATGGCCTGCACCGCCGCAGCCTGGGCAAGCTGACCAGTGAGTGGCACAGCGGTGTTGGCTGGGCGGTGCTTGCTGGGCGGCACGTGCTTCGCTTGGCCCTCAGGCGCCGCCGCGCTGCTGTACTGTGCTTGCGCTAGCGTTCCTTTTGAAAGGTTTGCACTTGCTACATTCCATCGCGCGGTTCCATGCCAACAGTTGGCTGTCCAGCTTTCGCTTCCTCCTCCCCGCAGCCCTGCTGGAGCAGGAGCAGTGGAGCGCTGTGGAAGTACCGCCCCAGTTCCAACAGATAGCAGACGAACTGCAGGAGCGTGGCGGGGCGCCCCCAGACAGTCTGGCAGCCGGCAGCCAAGCCGCGTCGGCAGCAGAGGGCAGCGGCGCGCTTAGCAGCAGCATGGGCGGGGCGGCGGATGGAGTGGGGGGAGGCGGGCCGCAGGCGGGAGCGGACGGCGGCGGCAGGGGCAGCAGCGATGGTGGCAGTGCGGCCCCGCCACCGGGCGGCGCGCCTCGCAAGTACACTATCACACCGCACGATGGGCCGGGCTCAGCATGGAATCCAGGGGCTGCAGCCGGCCTGCCACCGCCACCCGCCCAGCAGCAGCAGGAGGCGCAGCAGCAGGCGGCAGCCAATGGTACCGGCGGCGGGCCCGCTGAGCCTGCTATGACGTTGCAGGTGGCAGGCCAGCGGTACCACGTGGTGAACACGCAGCTGCTGCTGCTGAGCATGCTGCGGGAGTACGCCACGTTTCGGGACGCGGTGCCCGCATTTGCTGCTGAGGTGCGCCGGGGAACCTCCCTTGGGGTAACGTGTTAAACATTTGCATACCTGCATGTGCAGCTGCATGCGCATGTGGAGGTGGTGCAGGACACCTCCCTTGGGTGTTGAACACCTGCATGCCTGCATGTGCAGCTGCATGTGCAGTTGGCACAGAACGTGCTGGAGCCCGCCAAATCGCTCAATCCCGCTGTGCTGACCTGTGGTCCACTCCCGCTGTTTCTTTTGTGTGTTTCCAGGCGGCGTAGCGCGTGCTGGAGCTGCTCAAGGCATTCAGTTCCAGTGCGCCAATCTGATCCCCCATTGTTTTGCTTGTTTCCTGCAGGTGGCGCAGCGCGTGCTGGAGTTGTCAAGGTGTTTAACTCGTGCACCTGCTTGTGCGGGGTGTCTGAGCACGAGGCCGCCATTCCTTCCCTTTCATTGCAGGTGGCTCAGCGTGTGCTGGAGCTGCTCAAGGTGTTCAACTCGCGCACCTGCCAGCTGGTGCTGGGGGCGGGCGCCATGCAGGTGGGCTTTTGCTGCACCAACACATGCAGGCTGGCGCAAAGCAGTGCACAACTGGGTTGACCTGCGGCATGACCTGGGCCATGCAGTCACACTCATGCAGCATGTTTGCAGTGTTAACCTGGTGGCGAGACCCTTCCTTCCCACTCAGCTGCGGTTGCCCATCCTGCCACTTACCAAGCCCCCCGCCCCCCGGGCCTCCCCTCCCGGTCGCCAGGTGTCTGGCCTCAAGTCCATCACCGCCAAGCACCTGGCGCTGTCCTGCCAGTGCCTGGGGGCATTCATGGCGCTGCACCCCGCGCTGGCCGCCCTGTTCACACAGGTGGGAAACGCAGGGCGCTCGCGCGCATGGCTCGCCAAGGAAGCAGGAGTCTGTGTCGGAATGTGTTGCCATGCCAATGCAGCTGCACATTCTTGTTTGATCATAGTTAGTCAGGCTTGCCGCGTGCCCAACAATCTGCAAATGTACGACCGTGTGCAGGGCGTGCTGCCGCCTCGGCGCGACATGCTGCTGGCGGACTTTGGGCGGGCGCTGCAGGTGGGACGGGGGTGTGTCTTGCCTTGCACTAAATGCAGGGGTGCATTTCTCAATGCGGCTCCTTGTCGTGCATGTTGGGGAGGTGCCATTATCTGCATGCTGGGGACATGCTCGCTTTGGTCTTTGGTCTCACCCACACACCAAACCCGCAATTCTGCTGCTTCCACCCGCACAGGACTACCGCATCCACCACGAGGAGGTGTGCAGTCCAACTGCTATTTTACTTTCCCACCTACGTTTCTGTACATCACCGTTGCACTCTCCGTACAGGACTACCGCATCCACCACGAGGAGGTGTGCAGCAAGCTGGTGGCCATCATGCGGGAGCGGCTGTCCGCCAACATCAAGCAGCTGCCGGCACTGGCGGCGGCGTGGCCGGCAGGGCCAACCCGCGCAGAGGCGCCGGCCCCTAGCAGCTTTGCAACCACTGCCGCCAAGCAGCTGCAGGTGCGGGAGGTGGGGGGCAGGATCGCTGGGGTGCCTGCAACTGCTGCCTGGTGCTTGCCGTGCTGCAACCACAACGAGTTCAGTGGCTGCACTGCCTTGGCTTGCCGTTTGCTGGATGGCAAGCATGCTGGCACAGACCTGCTCATCCCTGATGCCAACGCCACCTGCACCTTGATGCCAATAACACCTGCTGCACCATTTTCCACTTCATCCCCCACCCGCAGATCCTGTCGGGAGCGCTGTCCCCGCTGCTGCTGCCCTCCGAGCTGCACTCCATCTTTGGCCGCATCGGCCTCATGTTCAGCCGCACGCTGGCGGAAGCTTATGACCTGCTGGAACCGCATGGGCCCGCATGGGAGCAGCAGCTGCGGGCAGACATGCAGGTGGGTGCTGCTCACCGCCAGCGGGTGGCAGATGTGTGCAAGCTGGGAGGCACAGGGGTGGTGGTGCGTGCCGGCGGGCCGTGTGTGTCCCCTGTCCCCGTCCCGAGGTCGTTTCCTTCCTCGCCGCAACCGTGGTCGTCCTTCCTTCTTTCCCTGTGCAGTTCCTGCTCAACTGCCTGCGCAACCTGCCTATGGACCCAGCTGAGAGAGACGCCAACCTGGCAGCCCTCACTCAGCAGTTTGAGACCCGCTTCCTGGGCCTGCCCGCTCGGGCCCCCACGCCCAGGGCACCAGCAGCAGCACCAGCGCCAGCAGCGGCAGCAGTAACAGTTGCAGCGCCCGCTGTAGCGGCTAGTGCAGCGCCGATGCTGCAGCCGCCAGCGCCTGAGGAGGCGCGGCAGCAGCAGGGGGCGGCAGCAGTGCCTGCGGCAGTAGAGCCACCGGCGGCTGTAGCAGGGGCAGCGCCGACAGCAGTAGAGCCACCTGCCTCCCTTGCAGCAGCAGCAGCAGCAGCAGCAGCAGCAGATCCAGCAGATCCAGCAGCGGAGCAAGGGGCCGCGGCTGCAGTGCCTGACGATGAGCAGCAGGCTGCAGTTGGCACAGCCGACCAGGCCACAGCTGCAGCAGCAGCAGCGGGGGATGTGCAGGATGCGCAGCAGCCGGCGGCAGCGCTTGAAGCGCCGCTGCAGGCAGAGGATGCAGCCGCAGCCGAGTTGCTCAGTTCGGTAGGAGCGATGGACCAGCTCCCAGCGGCCAGCGGTCTGCAGCAGATGGCCGAGCCAGCAGCTGATGAGCTGCCGCTTGAGCCATTTGGGGCGGCCATGCCGGTGCAGCCGCTGCCGCCGCTGCGGGAGCAGCCGCTGGAAGCGCAGGACAGCAAGGCATCCTCTGTTGGCGACATGCTGCGGTCGCAGTCCGGGCTGCCAGAGGAGCTAGAAGAGGAGAAGGAGGAGCAGCAGCAAGGAAGGCCAGGGCAGCAGCAGCAGCAGCAGCAGCAGCAGCCAGTTGCGGCGGGCGGCGGCGGAGCGGAGCGGCAAGTGCCGGCGCAACCGTCAGGAGGCAGCAGCATTGATGACGGTTTATTGTGATAGGCATTTTGTTACTGTCAGAGGCATATAAAACAGCTGGTCTGCTATGAAGACACCAGCGTCACACACACGGATGTGCACTGCTGGGGGCTGTTGACGGCGGCGCCGCTGTGGCAGCGGCTGAAGCATGTCGGGTGCGCCCTCAAAGCTGCAGGAGTATTTGAGGTTGACAATTGAGCGGCATCACGCCGTGAATCACGACTTGCGAGCTGGCTCAGCCTGAACGGTCATGCACCTTGCTTGAGGTGCGTCGGCCTGCTGGTTTCCTGTCGCGGTCCAAGCCTTCCTGTGGATCGCTTCTGAGCAGGGGCTGGCTCAACCAACGCTCCCCGCAGCTCTGTGCCGGGTCGCTGCTGGTGGCCTGGCGGCTGCTGGGCCATCCTTTTGCACTAGCCGCCTCGCGTGTACAGGGGTTTGCCTGCTAGCAGCACGCCAGGTGCGCGCCCTGCACCCTTTCCAAAGCTGCGAGCACACCCGCAGCGCTTCTGCGCGTGCTGTATGCTTGAATGAATGTGGGTGGGCTGAGTGTCGCTGTAACGCACCGAATCTTCTGCACAAATCCACCCGCCCCCACCCGCCGTCGCCGCCTCCTGCAGGGGGGGCGTCGCCCCGCGAAAGGGCGCACATGGCACGCCGGCTGCCTGCCCTGCTGGCCTGCCTGGCCCTGCTGCTGACTGTGGCGCCAGCAGTTCGCTGTGCACCCCGCGTTGGCATTGCTGCCTCGGCAGGCCGAGCATTCGCTGCCGCCGCTCGTTCGGTGGATTCGGGTGGCAGCTTGACGGTCACAGGTGGGGGACTGGCCGGCCAGCGCACAGTGGTGCAGCCATTTATTTCTGCACAAACCCAAAGCAATCTGCTACCATGACACGAATTGTGCATGCCAGTGCATGCCAGCCCCCGACTTTCCTCATCCCGCTCTCACTCTTCACCATGCCACCCATCCAACAATGGCACAGGCTACCGGCTGGAGGGACAGACCACCGACTCCACCCTACAGCTGCAGCGGTTTGATGTGTGGGACCCAGCAGCCAAAGTGGTGGTGCACTCTGGAGGCAGCACCAAACCCACCGTGCAAGGGCCGCCCGATGTGCGCTATTTCAAGGGCAGCCTGGCCGGTGCGCCAGGATCGACGGTTGTGCTGGCCGTTGACCCAGCGGGTGGCGTGAGCGGCGTGGCAACACACGGCCAGGAGCGCTGGGCACTCAGCCGGCCCGCCCTGTTGCCGGTGGCTGCTGCCGCGGGTGTGGCACCTGCCGGCCTGTCGTCCCGCAAAGCAGCACGGAGCGGCGGTGCCGCGGCTGGCCGTCCGCCCTTCCACTGCGGGGCGTCTGATTTGCAACCTCAGCAGCCGCAGCGGGCACAGCAGGCCAGCGGCCTGGACGGCGCAGCACGCAAACTGCTTGCGGTGAGCTGTGGGCGGTGTAAGGTATTGACTGCTATGTGCATGTGTTGTGTGCAATGTGCACACTGCCGCTGCATGCGCCGAGGCAGCCAGGCACTCTGCCTTGGTCCTTACCTCCCAGCCTGCGCCTGGTGTGCATGCACCCCTCTATGCAGGGCTCAGCACTCACAGCATCAGTGGCAATAGAGACCGACGGAGAGCTGTACCAGCTGCTGGGGGGCACAACCGCCGCCCTCACCAGCTATGTGGGCCAGCTGGTGGCCTGTGAGTGCCGCCGCCGAGGGCTCCTGTGTGCTGAGGGCTGGTTGTTTTGCACCGCATGACCTGTTGGGTGCCCTTGCTTGGGTTGTGTTTGCCTGCGATCACTTAGGCGAGCACTGGACCTGTCGTCACGTGCCGACGGCTTCGCTGTGCCCTGGCTGCTGCAGATGCGGACACAATCTTTGCCCGGGAGATTGGGGTGGACCTGCGCATCACCTGGTAGGTGCTGCAGGTCACAGACACAGTGGCCGGCAGTCCTGAAGGCCGCAGAACCATCCACGTTGTGTGGCCTGGTGCACGAGCTGCCCTGTTTATTGTAGACGCAACTGCCTCTCAGGCCCGCCCCCTACCTTCCAGCTAGCACACGCCCAGCGGGCATCTGTGATTGCAGCCAGTTGCCTGCTGTGCGCTGGCCTCTGTCGGCAGCAAACTTGCCGTGCTGCGCTCCCATCGCTGCCATGCAGGCTGGGCGTATATGCCGACCCCGCTACAGACCCCTGGCCAACACTCAAAGCTATTCCTGGCGCGTCGGCGGCCTACAGCCTCAACTCCACAGAAGGCCTTTACTTCTTGGTGAGGATGGGACATGTTTTCGCTGGATACCCAACCTGTGTGGCTGCTGTGCAGCTGGAATGCCGCTGTGCCTGCGGTGCGCAAGATGCATTTGCTTCGCTGGCACTCCTGCCCTACCAATCGCAACAAAGGGACATGTCCCCCACCTTGACACAGAGGGACTATTGGAACAATCCCACCAATGGGCGCACCAGCATTCAGCGCACGCTGGTACACATGCTGAGCGGCCAGCGCACAAACGGCGGTGAGTTAATCAAGCCCTCACTGCCGGCAGAGCCACTTACACTTGTTGGTCAGTGCAGCACAATGGCTGCATGCCGAACAGCACACTCTGCCATGCGCATCACACCTTGTGTGCATTGCTGCTGAACCGCAGGCATTGCCTACCGCGGAGTGCTGTGCCAGGCATATGAGTCTGGCAGCACCAATCCAAGCCGTGTGTTTGACTATGGTGAGCACAGGGAGCATTACCAAAGTTGCAGGGCATGCGCTAGTGTCCTGGAGCTGTTAGCAACACCTGGCCAGCCTGCCATGCGTACTGTAGTAGCCTACGATGCCGCTTGCTTGGCACTGAGGCACGTCCTTGACGAAAACAGTCTGCATGCTTACTTTTGATCGTGCAGGGTTCTCTGGTGCTGTGGAGGGTGATTTCGACTGGAGCGGGAATGCGGTGAGCACAGCTGCTTAGTTTAAGCTCAACCCCCATGCAGCGCTGGGTGTCACGATTCTGTGAGGTGTGCCCATGTGCTGCACCGGATCATGGCTTTCATTTCCCAACCTCCTATGCTGCAGGCTGATTACCCCACGCAGCCTGTGTGGTCCCCCGAGTGCCTTATTCATGAGCTAGGGCAAGTGTATCATGTTCTGTGGCCGGTCTTGCAGGCGACCGTGCATGCAGCGTGTGTCTGCACAGCTCGACTGCTATGGATCGTTTGGGCGCCAGCCCGGCATGTGCTTCCACCAACGCAATACTGTAATCCTATGTGTACCGCTGCAGGCATCAGTTTGGCGCCTGGCACACACATGACTACTGTGAGTGTTGCGGGCTGGAAGCAGACTGCACATTGGTTGCAAAGGCGTGCAGGCACTCGCGAACAACCGCAGAGTTTGCCCACTTGCATCAGCGTAGGCTCTGGCACTCTGTTGGCTCCTCAAGCAATCACATGTTCATGTCTCACAGCTTTCATCACAACATTGTGCAGGCATTGTGACGCCGGACGACCCGACCACCATCGACGACTGCGCACAGAGCAGCCGATGGTAAGCCGGCCTGGCTGTGGCACCGTACTGCCTACCAAGCCACAGCCAGCTGGGGCGTGCGGAACCGATGCTGGCCCGCTGTTTTCAACCCACCGCCCTGCACGCAGCCCCCAGACCCAGATTGGCGTGCTGCCCACCTGCACTGCAATGCCCGGCTATGCGGGCGGTGCAGGCACCATCATGAGCTGTGAGCTGCAATTTATTCTCGTGGCTTGGTGCACGTGCCTTGTTCTGTGTGCCTCATGCCTTGCACGGCACGCTACTCCTTGGCAACCTTCTCCTCCCTCTGCCCTCCTCCTCGCCATCCCACAGACTGCCACACTCTGGCTGGCGGCATGCCCAACATTGCCATGACTTTTGGGCAGAACCACCCGTGCGGCCGTCGCCCAGAACGAGTGGTTGCCAGCATGAAGCAGCACGTGCAGGACAGGGCAGCCAAATTCCCAGCCTGCTTCCTTCCAACCGTGCCTGCGCCACCGCCGGCGCCGATCCCGATACCCAACGGCAAATGGAGCACCCCAATTCTGGTGCCAGAAGCGCTGCCCTTCAACAGCAGCGTGTTCAGCACCTACTGGGCCACGGGCGCACCAGATGGCAAGTGCTCAGACTATGCCAACTACAGGGACGTGTACGTGTTCAGGTGCGGCGGGGGCCTACACTGGCCTGTACTGGGCATGGCTGACCAGTAAGAAGTGCGATGCTGGACATTGTGCATGTTGCGCATGTTGCTTTCGCACTGTTGATCCCTGCAACTCAATCCCCACCGGCGTCCGCGCCCTGCTCGCCTGCTGCACTGCAGGTGGTGGGCCAACTGGACTTATGACAACGCCCAGGTCACAGTTTCATCCTGCGGCAGGCTGCAGAACACCGGCCTCCCGGGCATTTCCATTCGCTCCGCGGCAACCAGCAACAACCTGGGACCTTACGGCTGCATCAAGTTTGCTGCCTATGGCTGCCCATACCCGGACCAAGGGTTCACCACCACGTTCACCGCCGTGGGAGACACATTCTAGTGAGCGGTTGAGTTGGGCTTGCGCAAGGGTGGGCGCCGGTGTGCAGGACCTTGCTTTCTAGTTGCCACGTGCTGCCCCAATGGAGCACTTGATTTTATGCACGTTCGCCACTCCCTCCGCCTGCAGCTACTTCATTGTCACAAATGTGGGGTCGTCCAGCCTGCCGCTCTCCAAGCTGAGCGTGGCCGTGAGCGCTGTGCTGAGCACGCCCCGGCCCCGCCCACCGCCGCCACCTCGACCGCCTTCTCCTCGCCCGCCGCCGCCCAGACCGCCTTCGCCCAGACCGCCTCCTCGCCCTAGCCCGCCGCCGCGCCCTCCTCCTCGCCCTAGCCCCCCGCCTCCGCCTCGCCCTAGCCCTCCTCCACCCCTCCCCCGCCCGCCGTCTCCCCGGCCGCCGCCGCCTAGGCCGCCGCCGCCGCCGCCTGCCGGCTTGTGGACCAGCCCGTGAGTTGGGGATGCCCAGCTTGCGCTGTGCTGGCAGCACTGTGCGGTTGGCGGTCGGTTGCAGGGCTGGGGCGATGCTGTGCTTGTTTGCTTGACATTACCCGCTCCTTTGGTTTTGTTTGCAGGGTGCCCATCCCCATCGACCCCTTGTGAGCAGTAGGGTGGCAGCATGGTGGTTTGACATGCATGGGTGTTGACCTTGCCGATTTGCTGCATGCGGGAGGGCAGTCCCACGCGCGAGCTAGCAGCAGTTCATTTCAGTGTCTGCCCCTGCTGATGCCACTGCCTCCCAACCCTGCTGCCTCTCAGCAACGGCAACACGGCCAAGTCCTGGACCAGCCCAACCTTCACGGTGCGGGAGCAGCCGCCATTCACCGCAGCTGCCTGTGCATCCGCAGTGCACACATCCTGCCAGCTCAGGACTGCATGGGCTGGGCGTCAGCAGCTGGGCAGAACCTGGGGTGTGATGCAAGCGGCAGTGCAGCTTTGGTGCACTACATGTACGACGGCGCGCAACCCAGCTGACCCGGGCTGACTGATTTGATTGTGCCCGCTTTGCTTTTTTCACACGGGGAGGACCGGCTGCCCCGGCCTCCTCCCTGGCTTGCACGAGCCAAATCACGCGTTGCGCGTACCCTTCTTCTTCTTCTTCTTCTGTTGGCCACTCCTTTTTCTGCCCCGCTGCTTTGCAGGCCTTCATGCCTGCTGGGACGCCGACTGTTTGCGTCGACGGCAGCAACAGCAGGCCCTATCTCGCGTTCAGGTGAGCAGCGCACTTGCGTGCCTTAGTGTGACGCTGAATGGCTTTTGCCTCTCCACCCAGCCATGGCCAAACACACTTTCAAACAGTGCCCAAACGCTCACCGCTGCGCCGCAGGTGGTTCAGCGGGGCGGGGCTGAAGAACGGCACAGCATGGCGAGCTACCTCTCAGCTGACCCTATCGGCGTGCACGGGCTACAACTCCACCAACCGCCCAGCGCTGAGCGTGCGCAAGAGCACAAACCTGACCAACCCCGCCGCGGGGCCCTTCACTTGTGTCAGGTAGGCTCTGTCGAACGCTGTTGAAAGCTGGATGGATGCCGGATCGCCCTGCTGGCATGCTGGTGGCAGCTCATTGTTGCGACTTGCTTGCGGAACGGCGTTAGGTCCGCCGGTGTCATGTGTACCACCAGCCAGCAGCAATCACACGCTCTTTTGAATCCCCTTTGTTCGCTGTGTGCAGCCGCAAGGGCAGCGGCTGCGCGACCGGCGTGTATGGCTTCAAGCTGGCGGTTGCGGTGGAGCCAAACACGCACTACTGTAAGCTGCGGCTTGGGTGCTTTGTAATGAGGAGGGGTGCTTACGCAGCAGAAAGGCGGCAGCAGCCTGCGAGCGTGCTCAATCTGCTACCTGCCCCTCCCCGCTGCTCCAGGGTTTGTGGCAACGGCGGTCAACGCCACCCTGCCGCCCGCCAAGTTCAACATGACCGCGCAGCTCACTTTCTAGTTGGGTAAGCAGTCCTCAGCAACAACCGCTCAGCGCAGCAGCGCAGGTTATCGCCAGCCCCCAAGCCAGGTTTCCCCGCCCACCCTTCAATCAAACGTCACAGTGAAGCATTGGAGCCGGGCTTGTTATATGCCTGCTCCCTCACCTACAAGAGCCCACCATCACACGCATGAGCCGTGCAAGTCTTTCTTGTGCACCCCTCGTCACAGGCATGCAAGTCTTTCTCGCGCACCCCACGCACTGCTACCATTGTCCACGTGTTTCATCCCCTGTGTTTCATGCTGATTGGTCACCCCTTATACTCTTCAGCACTGCAGTCTTCGTTAGCTACCTGTTGATCCCTGCTCAGATGATCCGATTGCGTGGCAACGCTGCCGAAAGGAATGTAACCGTGCATGAGCAGTAGCATGAGCAGCTGCTGCATGTCGTATACGCTGCCATAAACCTGCCATCTTCGCCTTCTCCACCATGTGTGCTGTGGTTAAACCACAGCACACATGGCACGCTGATCAGAGCACACCCCTGGCCTGCCCCTGGCACTGGCTCCAGGCGTGGATGAGCACTCCCGAGAAGGCTGAAAGAAGGCGGCGGTCACCAGCCCTGCTGCCACAGGCGAGGCGCCTGCCCCTCCTCTGCACCGGCGCCGCCGCTCCCTTGCCACGAGCGCTGCAAAATGCGCCGCTCCCTGCCGCCGCCTGGTGATCCGCTTGTGTAAAAGTCAGTAGGTGCATGAGACCTCCACGGCAACCTCCCAAACACACATCCACTGTCGAATGGCCGTGCCGCAGCTGTGACAGCAGGACAGCGTCCCGCAGACCGCTGCGGTGACTGCGGCAGCTACCAGCGGCGCCAGCACCTGCCCGCCCGCCCTCCCGCCGGCCGCCCTCGCTAAAGTTAAAGGTGCATCTGTTTGAGCCCTGTGCATGCGGCCTCAGGGCAGGATGGGGGCAGCTGGAGCCACAGCTTCCATCCGGAGTGGGATGCCAGGCAGCTGGCACAATATGGCTGACGGCCCTGCGCCGCTCCAGAGCATTCAGACTTATGCGGTATACTTGTGACGTGCTGCAGAAGGCGCCCAGCTCCCCCTGCACACAGACCGAGAAGCGCACGTTCTCTTTCCACACCGCCTGCCCCCCCGCCATTCCATAATTGACATCAGCAGCCTGTGCGGCCACTCTGGTAGGCGAGCGTTCGGGCTTTGGGGCCGGGTGGGCCCGCCGCCGAGCGGGCGCCTTATCAAGGCTGCTCTGCTGCTTGCAGCGCCTGTCGGGATCGTATGCAAATCGGCACTGTAGGGCATGACAGAGACGGGAGCTACCGCCCGGCCTTCTCGGCCCCAACCCTGCGCCGCCGCCGCCGCCGCCCACATGCTGCATGTGCAGGCAGACTGCCCCACCCCCATGGCACGCCGGCTGCCTGGCCTGCTGGCCTGCCTGGCGCTGCTGATTGCTGCGGCGCCAGCCGCCCACGGCGCACCCCGCGTCAGCACCGCCGCTTCGGCGGGGCGCACGTTTGCTGCCGCCGCTCGCTCGGTGGATGCAGGCGGCCGCCTGACAGTTACAGGTGGGGCGCCGCTGCCTCAAGGTTGAATGACATGAGCGACAGACTGTGCGGAGGTGTTTCACATGCATTAGGGAGCGCTGGGGACTGCCAATGACATGCTCAGCCACCCAGCGGCCCGGCAGCCAAAGCGGCATGTAGTTTTGACCTGGCCGCACTGCTCGTCTTTCCCACCCTACCGATGTCACCCCCATCCACCACTGCTGCTCCTCCCGCAGGCTTCCGCCTTGACGGGCAGGCCGCTGATGCGATCCTGGAGCTGCAGCGAGTTGATGTGTGGGATCCCTCAGCTACGGTGCTGGTGGACTCTAGAGCTGTGCAGGGCCCGCCCGATGTGCGGTACTTTGCTGGCAGCCTGGCCCGTGCGCCGGGTTCGACCGTCATGCTTTCAGTTGATGCAGCGGGCGGCGTCAGCGGCATGGCGACACACGGCAAGGAGCGCTGGGAACTGGGCCGGCCTGCCCTGTCGCCGCAAGCGGCTGCCGCTGGCGTTGCCCCTGCCGGCCTGTCGTCCCGTAAAGCAGCACGGAACGGCGCCACTGCCCCCAACCGCCCGCACTTCCACTGCGGAGCCTCTGGCTTAGAAGCAGAGCGGCCGCCGCAGGCGCAGCGGCCACAACAGGCACAGCAGGCTGGCGGCCAGGGCAGTGCGGCCCGCAAGCTGCTTCAGGTGAGCTACAAAACGCTGCAATTCCTACCAGAAGCATGCACCTCGCCTGCTTCTTATATCTGGGAGCGGAGGAACTGGCAAACCATGTCTCTTTCTGCACCCATTCTGCCCACACAGACCTCTCCAAGGATTGCGTCGCTGGCGCTGGAGACAGATGGGGAGCTGTACAAGCGCCTGGGCGGCGCCACCGCCCTCAAAAACTACGTGGGCCAGCTGATCGCCTGTGAGTGCTGCGGCTGCTGGGGATTGAGCTCAATTGTGCCGCATTGTAGGCTGAGGTGGTGCCAGCAGTTTGCACTTGCTTGCCAGCTGCTCCCCAGCGGTGCCTCCCCACCGCCTTGCAACACCCAGTGGACATTCCGGTGTGTTCTGGCTGCCGCAGATGCAAACACCATCTTCACCAAGGAGATCGGCGTCCAGCTGCGCATCACCTGGTGCGTTGCTATCTGATCTGCAGCTGGACTGGTAGACCTGCCACCCTGCCTGGCGATGCCTGCCGCCTTGCAACAGGCATCAGCGCTCGCGCAGCCTGTGTGGTGCGAAAACAGCCAGGCACACACCTTCTTCCCTCATGCAGGCTGGGTGTCTACTCAAGTGCTGCCACAGATCCATGGCCGACGCTGAAGCCCCTGCCCGGAGCCGAGCCGCCCCTCAACCTTGACGCTGCGCAGGGCCTGACCTTCCTGGTAAGCCCACCTGGTTTGTGGGTGCCAACAGCTCGGCAACTTACCGCCTGGCCCAGCGGCTAGGCATTTTGCAAGACGCCCCTGCTGCCGCGACCCGCTGCCCTAAGGTCAGTCTGCGCAGCATAGCCAGCTGCTGCTAATCCTGCCCTGCCTACTCGGCCGCAGAGGAGTTACTGGAACAACCCGGTCAACAAGCGCACCGGCATCAAGCGGACGCTGGTGCACATGCTGAGTGGGCAGAACACCACAGGCGGTGAGGCATGCTTAAGCAGCAGGTTTCAGGCCTCCGATGATTCAAGCTTCCGTTGATTGACCCAACAGGCTCTGCAGCAGCGTCTGGGGGCCAGCTGGGCTTGAATCACGCCTGCGGCATGGCCAGACTGCACTGAGACCCACCTGCTGCTGCATTGTGCTGGCTGCAGGCATTGCCTACCGTGGTAAGCTTTGCGACCAGTACGAGCTGGGCGGAACGGCCTACGCAAGCTATGTTGCCGACTATGGTGAGTGCTGTTTGGGGGAGTTGATGCCATGCCCAACAGCTCACTGTGTATCCCTGGCCTGCTGTGCCCCGGGCCCTGCTCAATATGGCTGCTGTCCGAAACCGGCCTGCGCATGTGTACCTGCAATGCGATCAGCATTCGATCCTTGCTCTGAGCTCTGCTGGCACTACCGATGGGCGGTGCAGGTTTCACGGGTCTGATGACGACTCTTGGCATGCAAGACTGGAGCGGAAACTCGGTGAGCGCAGCGCGCAGCAAGCGGTGGTTTACAGATATAATCTTGCTTGACGCTTGCCACGCGCCACGCACAATTGCAGCAGGCTGCAAAACAAACAGGAACTGCCCTGCTGTGGCTGAGCAGCCAATGCCTCCCCTGTGTGCCTGGCTGCAGACCGACTACCCAACGCAGCCGGTCTGGTGAGCCGTAGCGTGAGGATGCCGGCCCTTGCCAGGCCGCCGCTCCATGGGTTTTGGCTGTTGATGTAGCCCTGGCTGCTGTGGCATGCTTTGGTGGCCAAAGTGCGCTGTTGTTGTCACAGCAGGGCACAGAGCGGGTTGTCATGGCAGGGTGCAAGGGTGGTGTGGGCACACATCGCAGGCTGCATGGGACCCCTCCAGTGTCTTCCAATATCTGAACAACTCCCTGTGCGCCCTTTCCTTCCTTACGGGGATGCGTTCGGAATGATTCATGAGCTAGGGCAAGTATTAATATGTCTGCCCGTTGGCCTCACCAGCTTTAGCGCATGCAGCGTGTGTCTGCACAGCTCAACAGCTTCAAATAGTGGGCGCCCGCCTGGCGTGTGCTTCCATCAATACACTTATCCTACTCCCACATTTGCAGGCACCAGTTCGGAGCCTGGCACACACATAGTTACTGTGAGTGCTGCCGGGACTGGATTGGCTGCGACATGCTTTCAGCCAGGCGCCTTGGTTGTGAGGCCGACACTTCACCCCTCCACACCTGCTGTGGATCTGCAGGCAAAGTGACGCCTTCCGACCCCACCACGATTGACGATTGTGCGCCAACAGAGGAAGGCTGGTAAGCCAGGGTAGGCAATACGAGGCTATCTTGCATGCAGGTGTGCTCAGCAGCCAGCCGTGGGCAACCCCAGCTGAGTTGATGTCGATTCTCCCCCTCCTGACCTGCAGCGCCCAAGCCCAGATCGGCGTGCTGCCCACCTGCACAGCAACGCCCGTCTATCCAGGCGGCGCAGGCACCATCATGAGCTGTGAGCTGCGGAGCCCATGATGCCTGTGTGTTGTGCCTTGGCCACATGCCTGGGGCCACTTGCCTGGCGCATAAACACTGTGTTTTGTGCCTTGGCCACATGCCTGGGGCCACTTGCCTGGCGCATAAACAACACAGAGTGCTGGTGCCATCTTTACCGATGTTCACTTTGCTCCAACTCTTCCTGTTCACAGACTGCCAGAACGTCAGGGGCAGGTTCGATGACGTCGCCATGACTTTCGGCACGAACCACCCCTGCGGCCGTCGGCCGGGGCGGGTGGTTGCCAGCATGAAGCAGCATGTGCAGGACAGGGCTACCAAGTACCCGGCCTGCTTCATCCCCACCGTTCCTGCGCCGCCACCGGCGCCAGTCCAAGGGCCCAACGGAAAGTGGGCCACCCCCATCGTTGTGCCCAACACTCTGCCCTTCACTAGCAGCGTGTTCAGTACCTATTGGGCCACGGGTGCTCCGCTCTACAAATGTGACGACTATGCCAATGGCGGCAGCGTGTATGTGTTCAGGTGCGGGTCCAACCCAAGAATCCTGGTTTTGGCATGCACAAGGATGGATGAATGATGCACTCCCATGTGAACAATACAATCACTGTCGTGGGGATGAGCCCGCCAGGCACTTACTCCTCCCCCTGCCCATCTATCTGCAGGTGGTTTGCCACGCGCACCTATGACAACGCCCAGGTCACTGTTTCGTCCTGCGGCAGGCTGCAAAACACCGGCGTGCCCGTCCTCACCGTCCGCACCGCGCCCACCAGCACCAACTCTGGTCCCTACGGCTGCCTGGGATCTGGTGCGGGCGGCTGCCCTTCCGGCAGCAACGCCTTCATCTCAACCTTCAAGGCTGTGGCCGACACTTTCTAGTGAGTGGCAGTGCATCAAGCCGAGGAGGCAGAGTGGCTGGGCAGGCATGAGTCGTCGGCAAGCTCTGAGTGGGGCGTACTCCAGAAGACTGCCCTGGTTGGCACTCTCTGAACGGATGCTTTGCCCCTGTCCCATCTTCCCCAGCTACCTGGTTGTCTCTCCAATGGACGGCAAGCCCGCCCCCAAGCTGAACATGAGCATCAGTGCGGTCATGGGGAACCCGCGGGGCAGCTGGACAAATGCGTGAGTGCACTGGGCTTACATGTGAAAAGAGCCTGCTGTGTACAGCACGATGTTGACGTGACCACGCTTTGAGGCATGCTGCTGACTTCAGCTGGCATTGTGAGCGTGCAATGTGCTCCTGCATGGCCAAGCGTCGGACTTATGCCCGGCCCTGCTTCCGCATGTCATGCAGGATCGGCATCCCAGTGGACCCGTAAGCAGCACTTGCGGCGAGGGGCGTATGGTGGTGGCTTGCCTGGCTTGCATGCATCGGATGCCATGCCACATGGCATGATGAGTGTGACACCCGACTGACGTGCGGGTGCAATGCCGACTTCCCTGCAGCTATGCGGGCAGCACCAAGCCATCCTGGCTGTCTGGCGAGTTCAAGGTGAGCTGTCCAGTGGTGGAGATCAGCCAGCAGGCGGCTGAAGAGCATTGGCGTCATGGATCCACATGCATGGCCACTTGAAGCTCCCCATTGCCGGTACGTTCTCTGTGCTTCACCACATAACCCTGCTCCTCTTTGCTTCGCAGTCGCTCCTCCCAGCCGGCGTGCCAAGCAGCGTCTGCAACGACGGCAGCAGCGGCCGGCCGTTCGTCGCCTTCAAGTAAGCGCAGTGCACATGCGACAGCTGTTGGCAGTACAAGCACGCCTTGAAACCTTCCATTGTGTAGCGGCAGCGCCCCCTGATCTGCTCTTCCTGCCCGATGCCACGCCACAGGTGGTTCAGTGGCACAAAACTGAAGAACGGCACAGCATGGCGCACCACTTCAAAGCTGACCCTGTCCTCATGCTACGCTGTGGGCACAAACGCCGTGGCTCTGAGCGTGCGCAGCAGCAAGAATGTGGCCAACCCGGCGGCAGGGCCCTTCACTTGCACCACGTGAGTTACTTTCCCGTCTGCATGGGGGTTGGCAGGAGTAGATGAGCTGTAGCATGAGAATACGTCCCACAGGAGCGCACATCCCTTACACCTGCTGCATGCAACGCCTCTGCCCGTGCAGCCGCATGGCAAGTGGCTGTGGCACCGGCAAGGTCGGGTTCAAGCTGGACGTCAAAGTGGCGGCCAACACAACCTACTGTGAGCCGTGCTGCCGCCAGCTGGGGAGTGTGGTGGCTGCCGCAGGAAGTGCGGTGGCTGCCACAGCAATGCAAGCTTGGCACATGCCGCCACTGCAATGTCCTGCTGTGTGTGCTAGTCATGACAGGACGGACATGCTCCCCTTTGATGCTGCGGCTGAGCTTCCTGGTTGCTCCCCACCTGCCCCCTCGCAGGGTTTGTGGTGACCCCGCTGAATACCGCCTCGCCGCCAGCCGCCTTCAGGCTGACTACTGCCCTCACTTGGTAGGCCAGCCAGCTTCATCTGCACAACCTTCGCCTCACATGCAACCATTGCTACACCTGAATAAATGGGGAGCAATGCCCAGCTCGACCGGAGATGACCCCAGCCCTGCTTTTCGTACTGCCTGCGCTCTTTGCCTCATTTCCAAGCCATAAAGCGCAGCAGGTCTGCGCCTCTTGCCCACCTCCTTCCCCTTTTTCCACACCTGCCTTTCAATATCCTCTGCCCTCTTTTTGAGGCAGACTGTGCTGTGCGGCAGACCTTGATGCGGCAGCGCGCCATTTGCAACGGTTCGATGCACTGCTGCCAACCGCGTTGCGTGCCAGCAGCATGCACATGCCCTGTTTTCCAAATATCTGCACAGTCCAGCAAACTACCAAAACTCTTGCTGCTGGCACGTAGGCTGCCAAGCTGACACCATTCTTTCCCAAATTGTTGTCCCTGCACTGGCCTGCTCCCAAGCAATTCCCCTTGTGCCGCACACAATCTCTGTAATCTGCCCACCAGTGGTCGGCAAGCCTGGCAGGTGGTGCAGGGTTACATTGCGCCGGATCGTGCCTTTCTCGCAAATATCTGTGGGGCTGCTGAAAAGCCTCGTGCAGAGACATGAAGCGATTGTACAGACTCGCAGTTAAAGCACCCAGCAAGCTGCGCCTCACATGATGGCCCCCGGCGGCAGCGTGGATGCGGGTGCGCCGGGGGGCGGCAGGCTGAGCGGCAGCGCCTCCTCCTCTTCCCAGGACACCTCATCCTGCTCCATGTGCATGGGCCCCGCATCCCCACCCAGCGGGTTCAGCTGCGACTGCTGCTGCTGCTGCCCGCGATCGCCGCTGCGTGCCCAAAGAGAGCCGTCGTCGACGAGGCCAGAGGGGCGGGGCCGCTGCGGGGGTGCCGCCGGCTGCTGGTGCTGCTGCCACGCCTGCTGCTGCTGCTGCTGCTGGTGCTGCTGCTGGGCGGGGTGCTGCCCTGGCTGCGGCTGCTGCTGTGCTTCTTGGCCGAAGCGTGAGGGGCCTGCTGTGCAAGGGCATCGCGGTGCAAGCGCTCAGAGCACAAGGAAACAACGGAATCCAGCAGGCCCACATGCCAGCAATGACCCTCCAATCTTCAAACGGCATCGCACCCCACCGCCCCACAGCATCCGCACACCTGCTGCACCCGCCGACCCGGGGCGGGCCACTGAAGCGCCCGGGAAGTGCCTGCCTGTGAGCCCCGGAGCAGGGGACAGCCCCAGCTCCCCTGCCTGCCCGCTGCGCCCACTGCTGCGCCCGCCCTTGTCTGCCAGCGGCGTCTCCAGCCCAGCCCCGCCCGGCGTGTGAAGACCGTTGGCGGCCGGGCCCGCTGCTGCTGCGCCGCGAGCAGCGGCTGCTGCTGCCTCTGCTGCCGCGGGGCCCGCATGGCTCTCCATCAGTGTGGACAGGATCAGCTCCGCTTCATAGTCCACCTCCTGCTTGTGATAGTCAGGAGGTGCAATGCAAGAGTTTCACATACACTTCGAGTGGCCTTCCATCAGCGTGGACAGGATCAGCTCGGCTTCGTAGTCCACCTCCTGCATTGTGTTGGCCGTGAGCAGGTGCCTTTGCACTTTGCAGGCTTGCACAGCATGCATTGCAGGCTGTGCTGACCGTGACAGGCATCGCACTGCCGCACATTCGGCTGGGCTTCGGACTGCGCATGGCAGCTAGGCTGCGTGCTTTATTACAGCTGTCCAGCCCCAAAAAGCTCCGCTGCCCGCTTGCCTGGCCCTGGGCGTGCGGGAAGTGCGGTTCTGCCACGAGCGGGTTGCCGGGGCTGTCAAACCACAGCCGGATCTGTGCCAGCGTGGTGGGAAGCAGGGAGGGGAGCTGGTCATTGACAAGCAGAGACGCACCGCTGCCACACATGCGGTCCTTGGGGCTGACTGACCGCCCTGCCCGCTTCCCTGCTGCCCGCAGCGCCCAAAGCACACCAGGCAACTTGTTTCTTTGGCAAGCTTCACCTGTGCGCCCAGGTTCTCGCACAGCCCCAGCATGGCCTTGAAGTCTTTGAGGTTGATGGTCACGTCCGTCGCCTCGTCTGCGCAAGTAAGGCCGTTGGGCAGACGTTGCGGCCGGCAGTGAGAGCATGCCAAGCGCAGATGAGGTCTGGGCCCGCGGTTTGGGTAGTTTGGAAGCAGGGCATGGCAGCTGGGCACACTCTCAAGCACACCAGCGAGCCCCCAGCACCCGCAAGCTTGGCTGGCATGGCAGTCTGCAACAGAGCTGGCTCCTGCAAAGGGGAAACGCAGCCCCCCACCTGCCGAGTTGACAAAGGACACAAACGTCTCGCTGGGCTCCACTTGCACCGAGGTGTACAAGCTCTTGTCCACGTGGCCTGCGGGTGAGGGCCATTGCAATCCCCAGTTTGCAGCTTTGGATCGCCTGCATGCCCCGTCAGCTCACCAAGGCAGGCAAGCTGCCCAAGCCAGAATGCAACCGCAAGTGTTTGCCCCATCTAGCCGCCTCGCTGCCGAAACACCCGCAGCCGCAGTCCCTCCGTGCACACCCTTCTGCGGGTCGATGAAGGAGTTGACGTGCACGGGGCGGTGCGAGCCGTCGGGCAGCGCCACCAGCGTCACCTCCTCCAGCCCGCTGTGGAAGCTGAAGGTGGCAAGAAGGCGGGGGGAGAGAGGGTAGTTTCAAGTAGCAGTGTACGCAGAGAGGTAAGCAGCACACGACAAAGAGCAGACCGCCGATTCCTCTTAATTGACAGCGTTACCAGAGGCCGCGGCATGCCTGCTGTCGTCGCGAATACCGTCGGAACCCTCCCAGCCCCACCCTCCCAAGCGACGCCCACCTGGCCAACAGGCGGGAGAAGGCGGCAGTCTCGGCGGCGAGGCGCACCGCAAACTGCTGCTTGTCCACCGTGGCCTGGAGGATCTCAGAGTCCATAGTGGGCAGCTTGTAGCTCTTTGTCAGGCCTGCACACATTGTATGAAGCGTGATATGGTGGGCAGCTTGTAGCTGTTTGTCAGGCCTGCACACGGGCGATTGGAGGCAAGCATGCTGCTAAAAGTTGAAGGGCCGGTGACGGTTGTGGGCACGGCATGTGGTTTCTTGCAAACCAGCCCTGCTGCCCGCTGGCCATGCTGGGGAATCTCGAAATCAGCACGCCACCAGCAATCCAAAGGCACAGCAGGCAGCCCACCGTTTTCGCAGTGCAGCGTGATGGTTGCCTTGCATGTGACGGTGGACAGGTCGAACAGGATCTTCTCGACCCGCTGCGTGCGGAACACCGACAGCACGTGCTGCATGGCAGGGGCAGGTGGGACGGTGCAGGTTCGTGGCAGCAATAGGTGTTTGGCTGGCGGGTGTTATGAGGCCAATGTGCCACAGCTAGACCCAGGCCAAACAGCAAACTGCATGGGCGAGGACGGGCGGTGGCAGGACGCGGGTTTGATGCCCTGCGCGCCTCTTGGCCAGCACCCACCTTCATGAGCAGCCCTGCCTGCACCACGGTGCAGTCCAGCACGTCGTAGGCATCGAAAAAGGCGGCATTGTAGGTGACCTGCAGCGGAGGCCGGGTGGCGCATGGGCAGGTTTGACTCAGTGTTGACCGAGGTGGGTGCTGCCAAATCCGCAGACGCTGCACGTGACCGCCTCCACATGAGCAGGACAGGCCAACGAAGCCAAGATGCCAAGCATTCTGGCATACAGACACAATTTAGCAAGCACGCACCGACAGGTAGGCTGACAGGGAGGAGTTGATGCTGCGCAGCACGATCTGCAGTAATGGAGAGCGGGCATGGAGGGGAAACATGGTCACGGCCCGTCCAGCGGCACACTAGCAAGTTTGCCGGAACCAACTGGAGCTGAAACCAACCTTCCATGACTGATGCCGCAGGGCAGCATGCCACGGCACTAAGAGCAGCAGCAGCACCCAGCAGCCGCGCAGCTCACCCTTGCGGGCAGCGCCTCCAGCAGCAGCTCGCTGCCAATCTTCTGCAGCGCCTGCAGGCCGTGCTTGAACAGCTTGAGCTGGCGGTCCACGAGCGTGAAGCGCACCGACATGGTGACTTGTGCCTGCGGCGCACTGCCGAACCGCCGAACCGAACCTCACGGGCGGCGGTCGCGAGCCGCTCGGTTTGGACGGCGCTGCGCCTGGCGCCGCCCGTGATCAATCAGGTGTCGCCCTCCGAAGCTATGCCAGTAACAGCGGCCGCCTGGGACCACACTACGGGCGAGTCGCTCGCGCGCTTCAAGCCAGGGCAGCTTCCAGAGGTTGTGAGCTAATTCAGAACTGTTATGAAAGTGATCAGCACGCTGTGTGTCGAATGGATGCCCTGCGCCCTCCCCCAAGTCGCCGCCGCCGCGGCAAGCTGCGCCCACCAGCGGCGGCGCCCATGCATGGGGTGTTTGCATTGCCCAGACGCACCTTTCGGCAGTACGTCATTCATCAATTGCATTGAGATGTTCCGCTTCGGCTTTGCCGACCCCAAGGCCGACCCCAAGGCCGAGGCGCCCAGCGACGGCCAGGAGGAGGCTCCGGTGGACCACATCGCGGCAGAGGAGGTGCTGAAGAGCGAGGTGCGCACGATGTGCATGCCAGCGCTCTGCATTGCGCCGCCGCCGCCGCCGCCGCCGCCGCGGCTTGCCGAGTTGCGTTGCCATCGCAATTGCCCTTGCCTACCTGCAGAGCAAGCCCACCGGTGCCCAGGAGACGGTCGCCATCTCACCAGAGCTGTCGCTCATCAAGGCAAGCTGGGCTGGTGTATCCTGTGCCATTGAATTGCAATCCAACCGCTCTTGCTTGCACCACTGACCCAGCCTGCGACTGGCTGCCTGTCCGCCCCGCAGGGTGTGGTGAGCAATGCGCAGGCGGCAAGCATCCTTTCTGACGAGCGAGTGGAGGAGAACGACCTGATTGCGGGCGTGTACGAGGGCGGCTTCAAAACCTGGGAGGGCGGGCTGGACCTAGCCCAGTTTGTGGCGCTCCAGCTGCAGCGGCGGCAGGCTTCTGCTGGGCAGCACCAGCAGCCAGCGGCACCTCAGCATGAGGCGCGGCAGCAGCAGCAGCAGCAGCTGCTGCAGGCTGAGGAGGCGTGGCAGGAGCAGCAGTGGGCGGCGCAGCTGGGGCCGGGCAGCCGAGTGATGGAGCTGGTGAGCTGGCTGTTGGGGACCTGCATCACCCTTGATTGTGGTGTTCACGTGCTCCGTCGTGGTGTTCATGTCGACATGCAACTTTTTTCGGTGCCTGCTGCAGCATCGTACCCCGCAGGCCTCTGCTTAATGGCCCCACTTGAAACCCCTGCATGCGCTCTGCAGGGCTGCGGCCATGGCCTGCCGGGGCTGGTGACGCTGTGGGCTGGGGCCGAGGTGCATTTCCAGGTGGGGCTGGGCAGTGGAACGAGCAAGCACATTGAAGTGCCCATTCGGCTGTGCATGACGTGCATGTGTGTTGCAGGCAAGATAGACATTGATCAAAGCAAAGATCTGCACGTGCTTGGCAGTTGAAGGGGCCACCTAAATGCCGGCTTGCACCTGCCGGGCCCCTGCAGGACTACAACCGCAGCGTGCTGACCACGCTGACCATGCAAAACGTGGCAGCCAACCGCAGCGCATGGGCTACACGCCGACAGGCAGCAGCAGGAGCAGCAGCAGCAGCAGGCACAGCAGCAGCAGGCGCAGTGGCGAGCAGCGGCGGTGCCCCGGATGCCGCAGGTGCACGCTACTTTGCTGGCAGCTGGGACTCGCTGCCCGGGCTGCTTGAAGAGTTGGGCCTGCAGCACAGCTACGACCTTGTCCTGACTGCGGAGACGATCTACAGGTGGGGTATGGGGAGGGGTTGAGGGTGGCATGGCGGGTGGCAGGAGATGGGGCCCATGTGCGACTTGTTGGCAGGCATGGCGTTGCGGAAGACTGATCGTGAGTTTTCGGTGCATGCATTTGGTGCACGAGCCTCCTGGTATTGACATGCGAACTTGCAACCAGTCGGCTGGCCTGACCCTGTGTCACTGTGTCTCTGCTCCGCCTGCCATGCACAGCCTGGAGGCGATGCGCAGCTTGTACCGCGCCATCAAGGCCTGCCTGCGCCCCAGTTCCGGGGCTGCCCTGGTGGCGGCCAAGAGCTACTATTTTGGAGTGGGAGGCGGCACGGCGGCATTCACCCGGCTGGTGCGCGAGGACGGGCGGTTCAGCTGCGAGCAGGTGGCCGTGATTGACGATGGCGCGAGCAACAAGCGGGAGATACTGCTGGTCGCGCCGCTGCCGGCGTGACGGCTGCTTAGAAATGCATTCAATCATACTTGTTAGATTTCTATGCAGTTGTCAGCTACACTAACTTGCAATCTGAAAGAGTGGCCAGGCCTCGTGAGCGAACTTGGGCGGCAGCGATCGGCAGCTGCTCGGCCCGCTGCCGCCTGCTGCCGGCCACTGCTGAAGCCATTCCCTCCTGCGCACATCGACGAGGCAAATCCTGCGAGACAGCACTCCTGTGAACCCCAATCAGCATTCTTTGCCACTCTGCAGCTCACGCGCGCCACCCCAATTCAGCCGAGCCCTCTAGACCGTCCCGATCGGTTAGGGGCGCCAATACCAACATCACGCCTGAAGCGCTGATCGAAGACGTGCGCGCAGGCCGCGCAGCTCTAGCCTGGCAGCTGCCATCACCGCCGCCGCCACCGCCGCCGCCACCCCACGGCAGCAAGGAAGCATGGCCCTGCCGTTTGCGCTCTTTTTCACCGGGCAGAGCATCGCCATCCCCGGCACATCGTTGACACAAGCAGATGCAACACACTGGGTGAGTGGCAGCTGGCAAGCTGAGGCTTGCATGCCCAGCCTGCGTGCGGCGGATGTCCGGCACCGGTTTGCTCCCGAAGCCCCGAGCTGCTTCGCACCTGTTGCCACTCATGCAATGCCCCAGTCAGCTGAGCTGCAGTCTACCAGGCTGATTAGTTTTACTTGCTATGCGTGAGTGCAGGTCCTGGATACCACCAGCACTGTGGCACCAGACTACCATCAGCTGCAGGAGGTGGCGATTTTTCTCACACAGCCGAATTCGCTGCCGCCAGACATGGGCCTAGGTGCGAGGGTGCAACTGGTGCATCAACGCACCCCGCAAGTAGCATGCTTGCTGCTGCTTATGCGTCTGCTCTGCGTGTGCCATGTGCTTGGCATGCAGTGCATCGCCGCGCATCTGCATTGCTGCAGCTCCCTTGGAAACTGGTCAAAGACGCCCCACCCCTGCTGCCCGCCCGCCCCACCCCTGCTGCAGCGCTGTACGTCAGCATCGGCGGTGCAGACTGGAGCTACCGAGGCTACGTGTCCAACAGCCACCCCTCAGACGTGCTGCCACTCAGCTGGTGCGCATGCACCGACTTGTGAATGATTGTCATCCGCTTGAAGCTGTTGAGCAAATGCAGGCCCCGTTTGGTCCCCAACCTGTCTGTTCCTGCCATCTTCCCGCCTGCAGGCCTGAGCCAGATGCCAGCACGCAGCAGCAGCTGGCTGGGCTGGTGGCGCTGCCTCCCGGGTTTGCGCAGGTGAGAAAGGGTTGGGCAGCTTGGAAGCGTACTCGTGGAGGGTGCGCTGGTCCAAACCAGACTGTTCCTGCAGCTGAGCAGGGCTCGGCCAGAGCTGCGAGCTCTGTGGGTCGCACGGCAGGCTGGAAGAGCGCATGTGGCACTGCTGCACGTCTGAGCTTGCAATGCAATAACCAAACTGCAGGTTGGGGTGAGCGTGGAGCCACTGGCTGAGCTGGCGCAGAAGGAGGGCAGCAAGCTGGGCGCCAAGGAGGTGAGGGGGGGTGGAGGGTGTGTTGGTGGACAATGCTTTGCTAGGGTTTCTTGACCTGTCTAGGGGGTGCGCCATGATGTTACGTCGCTTTACTTGCAAGGTGCAGCCAGCGCTCCTGCTTTGCGACCAGCAAGCCAGCAGGCCCAACTGCATCTGCCCCCGCCGGGTATGGACCCTCGCCGTTTTTTATGCAGGATTTTGTCAAGGCGGTTGCGTACAACCTGTTTGCCTTCATGCAAAGCTTTGGCGCGGTGCAAGCGCTGGGCGGCGACAAGCTGCTGAACCAGTGGTTCGAGGTGAGCAGGGCCGCTCGACAAACACGTGTTCTGCTTGGCAGCAGGGACTGCTTGCCAGCAATGACTGCTTGGCAGCACACCTCCTTCAGCTGCTGCGCCGGTTGCCGGTTTGTTAGGTGCCACGGCCTACCAGTGCACAACCTCCCTGCCCTGCAACTCCATCCCTTGCTACAGAAAACGATGGACCGGCTGCGGCGAGACCCCGACTTCCTCACGCGGCGGAAAGACGCAATATAGAGAGCCGGCTCGGCAGGTTGCACCCCTAAACTGCCGCCGCGTCACACCCCTACTTGTAAACACGTGGTGCCTGGCTACAAGTGGTGCCTGGCTAACAAAGGATGGTATGAAATGAGGTTGAGTTTGTTGCTGTTGCTAAAATCATGCTGGGGAGGGGCACGCATTGCTGCTGCTGCGCTGGGCTCCACAGCACAGCTCAATGCAGTGCTGCTCAAAGTAGTCGGGAGCTGAGCGGCCGCTCAGGCAGTTGCCTAGCGCTCTTGCCGCTCAAAGCTTGGCGTTCACGCCGGCCGCCTCCAGCAGGGTTTTGAGCTTGCCGGAGTTGTAGGCTGCCACAGTGTCGTCGCAGCCGCCCACGTGGTTGCCGCCCACGAACACCTGCGGTGCGGGGCAGGACGCAAGGGCGGTCAGTTTGATGCGAAAAAGAAGCCGTTGGAAGGGGCACAGGGAGCGGCCGCCCAATGCCGATGGCTTCCACCGCTGTGCAAGCCAGGCTTGTGCATGCCAGCCGTCAGCTGCGGCTGCAGCTGAACTCTGTGCACAAGCTCAACAGGCAAATGATACAAGCACCCTTTGCCCGCAGCTTCCCACCTGCGGAACGGTGCGGCGGCCGGTCACGGTGGCCAGCGCCTCCTGCACCTTGCTGCCGTCCGCCAGCTCATCCAGCTCCACCACCTGGATGAAAAATGGTATCAAATCACAATGGCTAAATTAGGAGCCTGATGCAAATGGTGCCTTAGTTCCACAACAGTTGGTTGAGTCAGCAGCTTTGCAGGCATGGTCGGGCAGCCGGGCCACTCCGCCCAACCATAAATGCAGGCACTTCATCGTGCGCGCACAAAAGCGTTGCAAGCTTTCGAGTCCGTCTGCCCATGCCTCAGCTGCAGTCTACCTCTGCCCCGCGTTTTTTGGCTCACCTTGGCGTTCACGCCCAGCTTCTCAAACAGGCTCTTCACCTCCGAGCAGTCTGCAGGGTGCAGTGACATTGGCATGCCATCAGCATGGCGGATGGCAGGATGCAGTGCGGCTGACAAACACACAAAAAAACGACTTGCATGGCTTCGCACAAGCACGGGCCTGGCCGAGGGTTTGCACTATGGGGCAGCGCCAACAGCCGCACTTCTTTTCCTCACAGGGGCAGTACGTCTTGCTATAAACCATCACCGGGTTCTCTGCGTTCTTCTGCTGCACCTGCAGATCCGCCAGACAGAGAGGCGAGTGCAGTAGGTCATGAGGTGAGCGAGTTCAGGGTGCCGGACACACGAAGAAGGGTGCCGCCTAGCAACAGCTGTCGCAGGAACCACGAATGCAGCAGTGTGGCTGTACAAGCCCTCACCATTGCGGTGAAGTCCGCCTCACTCGATGCGGCGGCACCCATGGCACGTGCGCCTGGCCGCGACGGCCGCACTGGCACTGCAGCAACGGCAGCAGCATGTGTGGCTGTGAGAGCGGCAAGATGGCAGGGTGAGGGTAGAGCTGGCCGGCGCTGCCGTCTGCCAATGTGAGCGAGCGGCGGCGGCGGCGCAGGCGGCGGGGCACACCCGACACTCCCACCGCACCTGGCCTGCCGACGGCCGGCCTGGGAGCTGCGGTGTGCCTGAGGCGCGAGTTGAGGAGCTGGCGGCCTGGCAGGGCGCTGCGGGAGAGGGAGAGGGCTGTGCACAGCATAGGGGCTAGCAGGCCGCCGATCCCAGATCCTTGGTGCGTGTAATTGCAGCTGGATTGGCAATGGGCGTGCTTGCAAGGCCACAGAGGTGTCCAGCGCCGCGTGGACCCATGCAGGGCTTTTGGCTGCCTGGTCAGCGTTCCAGGGCCCAGATCTGGTACCGCCTAAGTGGAGGAAAGCAATCAGTGCAGCGAAAACGGCGTGGAACCGCCATGGACGGCCTGGACTCGCTGCTGAGCGACCTGCCGGGCTTCCGCAAGCAGAGCCTGGCGGACCTCAAGGCGCAGCATGCCACCACGGTGCAGGCCAGCAGCGGCACGCGCGCAGCGGCAGCAAACCCCCGCAACGGCAGTTCCGCGGCGCTGCCGGCCGCCTCGAGCCAGGGGCTGGACGGCCTGGATGCCTCAATCGCCAAGTCGAGGTCCAGTCCCGCCCTGGCGCAGCAGCGGTGAGGAGGGGCCACTGCCGCCGTCGCTGCCTGCCGCCGCTGCTGCCTGCTGTCCCGCCCCTCCGCCTCCCTGCACCCATGTTCTGAGCGCCTGCCTCACTGTGTTCATCGGCTTCCGCCACCCGCCGCTTGCAGAGCGCCGTCCGCTTCAGCCTCCAGCAGCAGCCTGAGCAACATGGCGGCGGCGCCGTCTGCGGGGGGCGCAGGTGCGAGCTGCCCGCTTGCTGGCCTGCGCGCCCCCTTCCATTACCTTGGCTGGTTTTTCGCTGCTTTCCCTCCTCCCGCTTGCTCGACAGGGGTGCATCACTGTGTCGTTCACACGCGTTGTTGCTGCCTGCGCCCCTGCTGCAGGCGCGTTTGATGACCTGCTGAGTGGGCTGCCCGGCAGCGCTGTCCAGGGCGGTGGCTCGATGCGCAAGCCTGCCGCCGCCACCCCAGCATCAAGTGCAGCAGCAGCGCCACAACCGGCGGCCGTGCCAGCAGCAGTCCCACCGGCACCGCCAGCCGCTGTGCAGCTGCCTGATGTGTCAGGGCCACCGCCGGCTGCGGATGAGGATCCATTCGCTATGTTTGGCGGGCCGCCGCCGGCGACTGCCAGCTCGGCAGCAGCCGCGCCAGTGACAGACATTGACGACGGCTTCCTTGCCGCCTTTGCAGCCCCGGCGCAGCAGCAGACGCAGCAGCACGCCGCACCGCAGTCGCAGCCGCAGCCGGCGGCAGCGGGTGCAGCCGGCAGCCACGACTTTGGCGATTTCCTGGGGTCTGATGACCACGAGGCATTTGCGGCCCCCGCCGCTGCACCACCCGCACCAGCACCAGCAGCTGCAGCGTCCTCTGGCAGGGCATCACCAGAGCGCCCCGCCCGCTCGGCAGCGGCGGCAGCTAGCGGCAGCAGCTTCAGCGGGCGACCACCTGCGGGGCCCACCGCTGAGTTTGGCTACGAGCGGCCCACATCAGCGGCGTCGGCGGGGCAGCCACGCTACCGCGTGTTTGACTATGTAGAGCCCCTGCCAGACTCGCCGAGCGAGGCGCAGGCAGCAGCAGCAGCGCCCTCGGCGGCAGCCGCCCGGCCACCCAGCCGCGGCGCAGGCGGCCTGCCCAGCGACGGCCCGCTTGCGGATGGCCTGCGCCATGCCAGCGGCGGCAGCACTGGCGCTGCCGGCCCCTCTGCCGGCGCTTCCGGCAGCGGCGCTGGCGGCGGTGTGCTGCACGCGGGCAGCTACCAGCAGCCGCCAGCGGGCGCCAAGGAGGTTGTGCATGATATTGGGCACAAGGCGGCCAAGGCTTTCCAAAGCGGCACCAAGTGGTTCATGCGGGCCAGCAAGACGCTGGTGTCGCAGGTGCAGCACCGGCTGGAGCATGGCGCTGTGCCGGGCCAGGGCGGCGCAGCGGGAGCAGCGGGAGCGGCAGGTGAGAGGCTGGTGGCATGGGGACGATGTTGGGTGTGTGATCTTGTTCATGCCTCGCAGTGCTGCTGGCAGCTCGTTGGGGCGCCCTGCTTCATCTGCCTGCCACAAGTCACGAATTTAGCTGGTGGGGTCTGCTGACCCGCTGTGCTGACCCGCTATCCTCCTGGACTGCAGGCCGGCCAAGGCCCAGCGGCGGCCCTGGCGACCCCGCGCCATTCCACTACGACTGGGCCGCCCAGCTGGCACGTGTCTCGCCCAACAGCCGGGCGGCCGCCCTGGGAGCCATGGCAGAGGACGATCGCCTGGCGGTGCAGGTGAGGCGTGGGGCTAAGTTTGAGGGTGTGGATGCGCTACTTCGAGGGCAGATGCCGGCGCTTTTTGTGTGCTGGGTGCAGCAGCCGCATGTATGGCAGCAAAGCCTGGTTGCAGTTGTCTGCCGCTCAACTGCCGTCATGTTTCACGCAAGTCGGTGGGGAGTAAGTTGCTGATGTGCCTTGCATCCCCCAAACCCCATTTCATCGCAGCGCGTTCTGGACGAGTCGGTGCTTGGAGACAGCTACATGGAGGGGCCTGAATATGATGGCATTGCCACCCCCGCCGGCCAGCAGCGTGCACGGCAGCCAGGGCCTGCAGCAGGGGCAGCAGCAGCCGCCCAAGGCAGCAGGCCAGCGCCTCCACGCAGCAGCTCCCGGCCTGAGGCGCCAGGGGCAGCAGCGGCAGCAGCAGCAGGGCCGGAGGGCAGGCGGCCATCGTCCTCTGCTACCCCGCCCAGCTATGGCCAGCTGTTTGGTGGGGAGGCAGGCCAGCCCTCGGCCAGCCCCCAGCCATCGCCCGCCAAGGCGCCAGCGGCAGCTAAGCCACAGGCAGCAGAAGATGACTTGCTTGGAATGGGCAGCGGCGGCAGCGGCACTCGCCCGCCAGCAGCAGCAGCGGCGGCACCAGCGGCACCAGCGGCGGCAGCAGTGGACGATGACTTGCTTGGCTTTGGCGGCAATGGCGGCAGCGGCGCTGCGCCTGCGGCGGCTTCGTCTAGCACGGCACACATCGATGACCTGTTCACTGTGCCCTCGGCCAAGCCCAAGCCAGGGGCTGGCCCTGCAGCACGGCCCGCGCCGCGGCCCGCGCCTGCGCCGCGCCCCAGCGGCAGCCGGGGCGCAGGGCTGGACAGCATGATTGACCTGGGTGCGGACCTGCCGGCCGTGGACACCAGCGGGTTTGAGGACATGTACGAGGTGAGGGGGAGGAGGGCAGGGGCACCTGGTATGCGAGTCATGTGTTGAAGCTTGTTTGGTGCGGGCTTGCGTAGGGATGAGGTTGTGAAGGAACGTGCAGATGGCAGCCTGATGAGCGTGTTGTGTGGCAAGTGCGCTGTGCCGGCCAAGCACATTGGGCCAGGAGGCCACGGAGAGGGGCCTGCTGTGATCAGCCAGACCTGCGTAACCTCCCCCGCAGGCCGAGCTGGAGGCGGGGGCCGGCGACGAGCCCGAGGAGCGGCGTGCGCTGCGCCTGCGTCGCATCCAGGAGAAGCACGCGCGCATGCAGCAGCAGGTGCGGAGGTCTCACTCGGTTGGGTGGGAGGGTTGCAGTTTCCTGGGTGAGCAGTGCATGCAACTTTTGGTGGTGGCCGGGAAGCTGATTTTCATGTGGCTGGGCGAGCTCAAGTGACTGAAGGGCAACCAACAATGGGCGCAATGACGACCTCCCCTCAAGCGCCAACCCGGGCAGAGTCTCCCCAGCCGCCAATCACGTGCATTCCTCTGCCCACCCCTGCCATTTGTCGCAGCTGGCCGAGCAGCGGGCGCGGGACGAGGCGGAGGAGGCGGAGCGGAGCGGCAAGGTGGAGCTGCGGGGCACCCTCAAGCCCAAGGTTGACGCCTGGGCCGCCGGCAAGAAGGCGAGTCCTGATTTGGAGGGGGGGGGGGGGGCTGCTGTGGGTTGCTGGGCGCATGGGTGCTGTGTGCTGTTTTCGGCAGCCCTGAGCTGGCTGGGAAGGGGAAGGCCTTTGCGCGGCTGTTTGAGGTGCGCCGGGCAAGCCGCAGAGCTGCTGTGCTGAGCCAACAGCCTGTCCTGCCACCAACCGGCTCCGCCGCTCTGCCCTCCCCGCGCCTACCGCAGGACAACATCCGCGCGCTGCTGGCCAGCCTGCACACGGTGCTGTGGGAGGGGTCGGGCTGGACGCCGCCCAGCATGGCAGACATGGTGGAGAATGCAAAGGTGGGTGGGCTGGGGGCTGGGGGGGACGAGGTGGGACATTGTGAGCAACGGGCGTAAGCGAGAAATAGGTGCGGTGGGCCGGCCGCGCCACGCAGGGGAGACGGGCAGCTTGCAGCACGCATGGCTGTGATAAGAGGTTTAGTATGCAGGCGTGCAGCGGCTGTGAAGCAGCAGGCAAGAAGGCAGGTTGTGGACTTCTGCAGCATCAATGGTCCGTCAGTGCCCGCCCACCTCGCTGCGCTTGTGCTGCCCCAACTGGCGCAGGTCAAGCGCGTGTACATGAAGGCCAACCTGGTGGTGCACCCCGACAAGGTCAAGCAGAAGGGTGGCACGCTAGAGCAGGTGCGGACGTGCCTGGCCAGTAAAGGGGAGGGATGGTAAGCGGCTGGTTGGTGCGGTGCGTGCGGTGAGCGCACCTGCGATCCCGCCGTGGGCCGCACAACTCACTGCTGTGTGCACACACCCGTTGTGCTGCAGATTGCCATCGCCGACATGATCTTCGATGTGCTCAAGGTGGCCTGGGGCAAGTTTGAGGCCAGCGGAAAATGAACGGCGGCCGGCCAGGGGCAGCGGCAATGAATCGGCTCCCGCACATGAGCGGCACCTCCCTGTACTGACTCTGAGAACCAGCTACCTGTTCTTCTTATTTTTTCATTCATTCCCTGTAAACCAGTCTCTGCTCAGTTGCACCTTGAAGTTGGGGGCGACCAGGAAGCACCCTTGGGGCCGGGAGCTGCGTGGGAGGCGCCCGGTCACCGCTGCAGCGGCGAGCTGGAGACGCCACCACCAACAGTCTGCATGCGCTCTCGCTGCTGCTGCGTGTCTGCTGTTGCCCTATTGACCACCCCAGGCGACGCCCAGCGCACCCTGCGAAGCCCTTCCGCCCACCCCAAGCCACCGCGCCTCAATGAAGGCGCTGCCCGATGCGCTGCTGGGCAGGATCTTCGCCGCCGCTGGCCGGCAGGCCGGGGTGAGGGCTGGCAGGCGGGATATGAGGTCTGCCGCCACCGCCGCTCGCCGCCGCCGCTCGGCTCGCCGCCCTGCACCTAACGCCACACGGCGTCACCTTGTCCCTGCAGGCAACCGTCACACTGGTCAGCCGGCGCTGGCAATGCGTGTTCTAGGCAGAGCCAGCACTTTGGCGGTCCCTGGAGCTGACGTCGCTCAATAATGCAAACTCGCGTAGTGACGTGCAGCAGTGGTTTGCCACCAAGGCCAGCTTGCTGCGTTGCGTGGGCCGGTTTGCGCAGCGCGTCTTTTACAGCCAAATGTATACAATCTATTACGGCATCCAGGAGTTTTTAGATGGGCAGCAGCTGGCGGCTGATATAGGTAGCGAGTGGCAGCTGAGCAGCAGTGTGCTGGCGCAGCTCAGCCCCGCCACCCTGCAGTCGCTGCGCCTGTACTGGGTGGCAGTGGATGCAGCTGCGGCAGCAGAGATGGAGCGCTTGACCAGCCTGACTCAGCTGCAGATCAACTACCGCGGCGAGCTGCCCAGCTGTGTGCTGGCTGCCCTGCCCAGCTTCCTTCACTTGCTGTCCCTGGAGCTTTGCTGCAGCAGCATTCCTGAGAGTTTGCCCGCAGCGCTGCAGCGCCCGACCCGGCTGACGTCCCTCACCTGTGAGAGCAAAAGCCCCCTGCCGGAGCTCAGCGCTGTGATGCCGCTCACCCGCTTGCGGCAGCTGGAGTGGAAGCAGGAGCTCCGAGGTGCCCCACTGCAAGTGGGCGCGCAGCAGCTGCTGGCGCGCCTGCCACAGCTGGAGAGCTGGCACTTGTGGATGAAGATGAAGATACTGCAGGTGCATGATTTTTACAGGGGCTCTTGGCACGCACTTTCCATTTTGGTAAAGGTTGACTATTGGCAGGCTGGAGACGGGCATGGGTGTGTGCCTGCACCACGCCTGCAGTGCGTGTGTGGTCGTAGAAATGCAGCGGTGGCGAAACATGGACCTGTGCAGTCTGGGGCAAGAACGGTCTTGCCATTTGCCAACGCCTGTAACGAACCCGCTCCTGCACTACCCATTCTTTTCTCGGGTTGGCAGCTCTACGCTGACAGGCTGCTATGTTGCAGGCTGCAACCGGGCAGATGGCACGGTGCAAGCGCTGACGGTTTTGGGCCTGCGAAGCACGCCCAGCCTGCATCAGCTGGTGGATGCAGCACTGCCGGCTGGCACACAGCCCAGCCAGCTGCGCAGCCTTAGCATCATTTTCAGCGTCCTGCCGCTGCAAGCAGTCCACAGCTGCCCCTTCCTGGGGCACTTGACCGGCCTGACGCTGAATGTGTGCAGATTCTCAGATGCGGAGGACCTGGCTGGGCTTGAGGCGCTGCTGCAGCAGGCGCCCCGGCTGCTGAGCTTAAATCTACATGGGTATTCTGGCGCACCGCCACTACCACCCGCCCTCGTCAACCGCACGGGCCTGCGTAAGCTGGACCTGATGTTGAACGACTTGAGCACGCTGCCGTTTGGGCCATACCTGCACAGTGAGTCCGTCATCGTTTTGCAAGCCTGCTGGGTTGGTTGTCCACAGACGCAGTGGTCCTGGCTGTATGTTATCAGGGCCGCTTACTGCTGCCATGATTTGCGTGTGTCGCAGGTGGATTGCCCGTCTGTCGCCCACCTAAGCTTGTGTACCCATCCCCTTCATCTGCAGGCCTCGTTTCACTGAATCTGAACAACAACAACTACTACAAGCTGCCGCCGGCACTGGCTGCGGCCACCAGCCTGTCCAAGCTGTGGTTAACAAACAACACTCGCTTGGTGCTGACTGTGGGTGATGTGGATGATATCCTTTCCCGCTTGTCGCGCCTTCGCCTGCTTGCTTTGGATGTTCCCAGGATGCCGGTGCACGTGCTGGACCAGCTGGTTGAATGCGCGCCGCATCTGCAGGTCGTTGACAAGCTGCGCCTGCTGCGGGAATAGGCTGCTGCCGCCTCTGCTTTTGCAACCGTTGGCTTAAGCTGCTGCTTCTGCTGCCTGTAACATGCCAAGCGCAGCTTAGGCACTTGAACGGAGCAGTGGTGCACAATGGGTGCACAATGGCCATCTTCGCCTGGTGCCCTTCCCTTTAAAATGATAAGCAGCGCTGGAAGCGGCTGTGAACTGCGGCCGTTACTAGGGGAACCCAATGCGCCGCCTGCCTTGCGTGCACAGCCCAAATCATTTACAAGAGGGCAGAGCAGCAGCCAGACTGCTGGAGGGGAGCTGGGACGGGAGTAGAATTGGCAATAAGTTAACATGGTGTGCGCACTGTGCCGGCAGTGTTTCAGCCAGTGTTTCACAGTGCGCCTGCTAGCCGGGCTGTTCGCCCTAGCTGCCGCTTGGACTGATGTGTTGTGCTAGGCGGCTGCCTCCTGCAAAATTGCTGCCACCCACCACGCTGGCGCGGCTCGCTGCAAGCTGTCCACGCGCTTGGCCGCCAATCACTGGTCAGCCAGGGCGGGGTTCTCCAGCGCCTCAACTGCAGCGACAAGCGAGAGGGAACCACATGCGCTCAAGGGACACACCAGCAGCGGGCTTGCATTGAATACACAGGAGCGTGCCTGCAGTGGCACATGCATCAGGCGAACCCATGCCGCTCACCAATTTCACGGTCCGGGAAGTCGTTGAAGTAGGGGTGCTGCATTGCGTCCTTGGCCTGCAGACAGGCAGTGTGGGCAGGTGAGGGAGGCAGGTGTGGGTGGTCGGCGCCGGGGTGAGAGCTAACTTGGCACAGGCCGGCATGGTCCCCAGCTTGCAATGTTACCCAAGGCTGACCGCTCCTGCACCCCAGCACCCACCGTGATGCGCTTGGCGGGGTCGTACTCAAACATGCGCTGCATCAGGTCGATGCCGTCAGGGCACAGCCGCGGGAAGACCTGCGGGGGCAGGTCGGGGTGAGCGGCACTGGTCAGGCCACGAGAGCCCACACCAGCAGACGGGAAGCCAGCGTGTACTGCCACGTTTGCACAGCAAGGGTTGGGGCCCACCAGGCGCAAACTCTTGCACAGCAGCAGGACAACATGTGTGCCCGTTCCTCCCAGCCCTGCAGCGCACCCTGCTCAGGTCCTGGGGGTGCCACTGCGGGAACTCGTGCCAGTCGCGCAGGCGGGTCACGCCCGGCCACACCTCCTCGCTGGGCGTGCCCAGCAGCTTGAAGATGTGCAGCAGCTGCTGCAGCTCGCTGTCGCCAGGGAAGATGGCTTGCTGCACAGCGGGAGAAGAGGTCCAGAGGCAGGTTTGTTTGTTGCCACCCAAGCCGCTGCACCCCAGCGGCGGCACTTGCAACAAAGCCACCCTGGCAGTCGACTGGACATGCCACCATCTCCAGCTGCGATGCGCATTGCTGCCCTGCATGCTGCCCTGTCCCATCCCCCACCTTGCGCGCCAGCTCCGCCATGATGCAGCCGATGCTCCAGATGTCCACCGCCGGCGCGTAGTGCGTGGCGCCCAGCAGCACCTCTGGCGCGCGGTACCACAGCGTCACAATCTGGCGGCGAGGCAGCGGAGGTGCAAGTTGGGTGGGTGGTGGTCTGATATGGGCAGGGGCACGAATGCTGTGCTGATTCCCAGCAACACGTGCACCTGCTGAATTCATTGGCATGCTGTTGCTGCCCCCAGCGTGCCGGCATGATGGATGGTCGCACCCCAGCAAGGGCCTTTAGCCGCCCTCAAGCCTGCCCCCTCACCTCGTGCGTGTATGCCTTGATGGGGATGGAGAAGTGGCGGCCCAGGCCCAGGTCGGCCACCTTGAGCAGCGGGTGCGGCGTGCTGTCATCCACCAGCAGGTTCTGCGGCTTGAGGTCGCGGTGCATCACGCCGTGCTTGTGCATGTGCGCCACACCCTTGAGCAGCTGGTACATGAAGCTCTGCGCGGCAGACAGGCGGGGAGGGGTTGAGGGCAGCATGGATGAGGGCCATGGAGGCTCGACATATCTTAGTCTTGCTCCAATGCCCTCGGAGGAACAGCAGCCATCTGCAACGCTGCAGCCGCTGCTCACAAACTGCCCCCGCCCCACTCATAGCTACCCGCACCTTGACCAGCATCGGGTCCAGCGGGTGCGCGGGGCCCTTGCCGTTGCGGTCCATGTACTTCTTCAGGTCGGTGCTCAGGTACTCAAACACCAGGTACAGGCAGGGCTTGTTGTTCTCCTCCAGGTGCTCCACGCACAGCAGCCTGCAGCGGGCGCGCAGGAGGCGGGTGCACCGTATCAGGGCGCCGCAGCCGTGGACAGCCTGGGACCCACACTAAAATAACAGCAGCAGCAGAAAGAAGCACCTTGCGGGCAGTCCACCAAATCCCAATCTGCAGCCAGCTCACTTGACGATGTGGTTGCTCTCCGACAGCATCTGCAGCAGCGAGATCTCGCGCAGCGTCGTGGACGGCACGCCCTCCTCCTCCATCTGTGGGGTGTGGTAGCAGGGAAGTAGGGGTTGGCGTTAAGGACCATCAGCATCTTGTGGCAAGCAGCTGCTCAAGGCAACATGCAACAACAACAACAGGTGCTGAGCGGCTCTCTCCCACGTTTGCAGCTGCCGCCACGCGCCCCCTCGCGCCCGCACCTCCAGCCGCGTCTTCTTCAGCGCCACCAGCTTGCCGGTGTTCTTGTCGCGCGCCTTGTACACCTTGCCGTAGGTACCCTCCCCGACCTTCTCTATTTTCTCATAGTTCTCCTGCGGGGGCGCAGTTGACGAGCGACGGCAGCACGGGTGGGCGGCAGCGGCGGCGGTGGCGGCGCAGGTCTGTCGGGCCCCGGGCGGTCCCCGGCGACTCCCTGCGGCTTCCGGAGCTCTTAACGCCACAGCTGGGGCCCAGTGCCGCCCGACAGGTGGCGGCAGCTGAGGCTTCCTGCGGCAAGCTGTTGGCCGGCCGGTTTCGGCGCCCTGCGGGCCCTGATGCATCCGCAATGCCGACAAACTCACCATTCTGCCGCTTCAGGAGCCACCGGGCGGGGCGCGGGCCAGCGTGCCGGCGGCTTGAGTTCAGAAGGCGGCGGTCTGGCGGGGCTGGGGCGGCCGTGGAACGCAGATCCAGCTGGCAAGGCGCCTGGGAGTCGTAGCTGATGGCCAACTGCACAGCTGCCCACACCTGCTCCATCAAACCAGGCCCGACGTGCACGCTGCGCCGCCTCCGCCGCCGACTGCAGAGGCTCCGCCTTGCTGATGCCCAGCTCAATTGAAGGACATATGCAGCATAGATTTGAGCTGATGTCATTGTGTCCTCAGCCGGCGCTTTGACAGCTAAATGGCCAGCACCGTCAATCCCTCGTGAAGGCTGCGGAGACGGCGACAGATGGCCAGCAGCACTCACTGGCGGCTGCACACCTGCCTGCCGCATGCATCCTTGCATTTCAGTACCTGAGCTCATACTCATTTAGGGCTCTGCAGCAGTCCATTTGACTGCCTGTACCACCCTTGCCCTTGCAACCCAGCCAACCTCTTGCGAGTGCTGCTGCGCCATGCCGACAGCCGTCATGCCGACAGCCGCCGAGCCACGAGGCTGCATGCTAGGTAGCTCTGCTGGTCTGATGCCAACTCCATGCCTTTGGATTTGATAATGTCGTGCATGTTCAGATCGGCGCCTGCATTGCATTATCAACCCCGGGCCGCTCAACAACAGGCAATGGATGCGCCTGCTGCATCAGCTGCCGCCACCGCCATCAGCCGCCGCCGCCATTTTTAGTGATTTAGTGATTTAGGGCCTGGTGGCTCCGCCTGATCGATCACTGCTTGATCGCATTGCGCTGAGCAGAGCGCAGATGGAGCGCCTGAATGCCCTGCTGGCCGCTGCGCACGACCCTGTGCACCCCGGCCGTTCTCAGGCCGAGGCGGAGCTGCAGCAGCTGCAGCGGGCTCCCGAGGCGCTGGCCTGGGCGCTGGGCGCGCTGCAAGCGCCGCCTGCCGCCGGCGATGCCGCCGCCCGCTTCTTTGCCTGCGCCGTGGCGGAGGCGGCGGTGGCGCGCCGCTGGGCGCGCCTCCCCGCCGACCAGCAGGCTGCGGTGCGCGCCGCCCTGTGGCAGGCAGCCGTGGACCCTGCTGCACCGCACTTTCAGCGCTCCAAGCTAGCGGCTGCGCTGGCGCATGCCGCCGCGCTGGACGCCGCTGAGACCTGGCCGCAGTTCTTGGCCAACCTGAGCGCCTGCCTGGCAGACGAGGCTCGGCGAGAGGCTGGAGTGGACTTGCTGGCCACGGCTGTGGAACACTTCCACTCCCTGGCACAGGCTACTTCAGTGGGCCTCCGGGGCAAGGTGCGCTGGAGGCAGGACATGAAAGTATCAGGGCGGGCACTGACCGTTCGGCAGCTAAGCGCCCCTGACGCAACCGCCCCAACCGCCACCAGTCCCGTGCATTGCACGAGCCTTCTGCTTGCCTTACGCTGATTCTGTTCCATGCCTCGACTTTCACAGGTGCCGTCCGCCGCCCTGCCCAGCATCCAGCAGCGGTATCGCGAGCTGCAGCCGCGGGCAGCTGCCACGCTGTGCTCGCTGCTGCAGCAGCTGCGCACCGCCCTGCCCCAGGCGCTGGCCGGCGGCGGCGGGGGTGCTGGCGGCCTGCTGTCCCTGGCGGGCAAGGCGCTGAGGGGCCTGCGTGCCACCCTGGCAGATGCCAACCGCTTGCCTGAGCAGCAGGGCATGAGCAGCGCAGCTGTGGTGGAGCTGCTGTTTGGGTTCGTGGCAGCGGCACAGCTGGCGCCCCCAGGCAGTGACAGCGACGAGGCGGCTGCAGCTGTGGCGGCGGCGGCGCTGGACTGCACGGCAGACCTGTGCTCCAAGTTTCTGGGAGGGGCGCAGGAGTCGCAACAGATGCTGGAGGTGCTGCTGCCCAAGCTGCAGGTGGGGTCCCTCAGTTGGATGGAGCGCACCCAATCGTCCCCACTATGCGGCGTGCATGTCGGTCTGGTGCATGTATGCTTGTCGGCCATGCGGCTTGGTCGTAAAACACCCCTCCTGCACCCACCCACGCATGCTCCAATGCAGGAGACGTGCGGCATGGTGCAGCAGCGCTGGGCTGCTTCGGGCGGCGGCCAGGACCCAGAAGACCCCCTGCTCACCGCCTTTGTGCGCCTGCTGGTTCAGTTCTTCTCCACGCAGCTCAGGTGGGTGCTGCTTTGTGCGCCTGCTGGTGCAGTTCTTCTCCACGCAGCTCAGGTGGGTGCTGTTTTGTGCGCCTCCTGGTGCAGTTCTTCTCGACGCAGCTCAGGTGGGTGCTGCTGTGTGTGCCTGCTGGTGCAGCTCTTTGCTACACAGCTCAGGTGGGTGCTGGCGGCAGGCACATGGTTGGCAGAGATGTGAGGCTGGACTTATTCCAGCAGCCGTGGGCTACCTCGGCCGTAACGTATGATCATTTTAGTGCATCGACTGAAAGCATGCATGCTTGGAGTTGCCTTGACGTTTCTGCCCTGCTGCGCCTGCACCACAATCCCTGCTTGCAGCAACGCGGAGTCCACGCCACAGCTGGCTGCCCAAGTGCGAGGGCTGCTGGCGGCGGTGACCAGCCTGTCCACTGTGCGGTGCAGCCCCGTTGACCTGCTTCTGTTTTTGGAGGTGAGCAAACTGCTGCTGGCCATGCTGAAAGGCCATACCGCCCTGGTGCCGCTGCACAGCTGCACCGTTGCATTGGCCAGGACGGAAAGTGGGGCATAGCTGGTATCATTTACTGTGCATGGGAGGTATTGCCTTGGCATTGCAGCACGTGGCCGTCATTTCAGCCGCATTTCAGGCCTGCCACAGAAATGCAGCGTTGAATAGACACCCCAGCTGTCCCCTGCAGGTGTGGCACGCTGTGCTGGGCTACATCAGCGGCTTTGAGGAGCAGCTGTGGGAGCTGGATGACGACCCGGCGGCTGCGGCACGCGTGAAGGCGGCGGTGGCTGCCTATAAAGGTGGGTGCTCAAGAGTGCGTGTAATGGGAAACACCAAGGGTGTGGTGTGGCCGCGTGAACGCCGCGGTGGCCGCATACAAGGGTCAGTGCTGAGTGTGCAAATGATGGGGGCTTATACGGGGAAACATAGCGTGCCCTGTTGGCGGCAAGGCTGCATGGATGCATGCTGCCTGCAAGGTTGCGCCTGCGCGTTTGCGGAACTGCTGTTGGTGGCGCAGCAATCAAGTGCGGGAGTTGAACTTCAAGGCCAGGGCAAACCGAGCTGTGTCCAACCATGGGCAGCAATGTACTGTGCCTCCCCCTCACGTGCCGTGACCCGCAATCTGTGCGCTCCTCCCAGCAGAGCCGGTGATTGCGGCTGCCGACCTAGTTCTGTCCACTCTCTCGCTGGGTGGCCCGGCAGCTGCACCCCCACCCTTTGCTGTGGGGGCGCTCTCCAGCGCCCCTGGCAGCGGCTCTGCCATGGAAGATTGGCTGGCGTCTGTTGTAGCGGGCGGCGATGGAGGCATGGAGGGGGAGGGCCAGAGCGAGGGGGCGGCGGCTCAGGGAGACGAAGCAGAAGACGAAGAAGATGAGCTGCTTGTGCCAGGTGCCGGGTTGCGAATCAAATCAGACAGATAGGATGCATATTAGATGCACGCCTGGCTTGAGGGTTTCATGGCATGTGTGCGCAGGCGGCACATTGCAGGATGCATGTTTGCCTTGGCATGCAGCATGCCGGGCCTGACTCGCACCCACCTCCTGCCGCCCTTCCCTTGCTGCAGGCGCGGCAGCCGGCAGCCGTGCCCTGCAAGCGGACTCTGAGCAGGATGTGTACGTGCGGCATGCAGAGAGCTTCCTGGCACAAGCCATGGGCACCTTCAGTGCCGACCTACTGCCACGCGTGCTGCTGCAGCTTCAGGCCTGCAGCACCGGCTTTGCCGCAGCCTGCGACACAGCGGCGGCACACGTGCAGGCTGCCGCCGCGGCAGCCGGGCCGCCGCAGGCTGCGGCACCCAGCCTGGATGATCAGCTGCCAGCTTTCCGAGCGATAGACATCTGCTTGCGGCTACTCATGCGCTGTGGTCCGCTGTTTCCCACTCGGGGTGCTGCTGAGCCGGCTGGTCCCCTGGCGGGTGGCCCAGATGCAGGCCCCATCAGCGGCGCACATGCGGTGCAGACCCTGCATGGCCTGTGCCAGCTGGCAGACGCCTGGCTGCGCTCGCTGCAGGCCATGGCAGCGGCAACCGCAGCACAGCAGGCGGCGCAGCCCAGCACGCCGGCGCATGCGGCAGCCGGCGGCGGCGCCGGCCTGCATGCCATGCTGGCCGCGGCGGCGCGGCTGCACAAAGCGATCGGCTCCCTGACAGCTACCTTCCTGTCCCAGCTTGTCTTGGCGCTGGTGCATGGCACGGCCGACCCAGATGCAGCGGCAGTGGCCCAGCAGCTTGTGCTGTGCGTGCTGTCCTCAGCTGCCGGCCTGATGCACGCGCTGGTGTCTCCGGCCATGGACCTGGGCTGGCGCCCACTGCTGCACCGCACAGCGGTGTGCGGCGCTGATGGCCTGATGTCTCTAAGTTCCATTGCACTGTCCAGCGCACTCAAGCCGCCACCCGCCCTGCTGGGCGCGCTGTGGTCGTCAGAGCAGGCGCAGGTCAGCAAGGAGACAGAGTTGGTGGGGTTGATCCTGCCTTGGGCATGTGCGGGCGAGTCTTAGACAGACAAACCTTGTGCTGCTTGAGTACAAACATGGTGCTTGATTTGGACAGCCAAAGGTTCCTAGCTGGCTTCGGCTGGATTTGCCAGCTGGTCACTGCTGTAATGCCATCATGCTACCTTTCCCATACACTTGTCGCCCCGCAGGTGCTGCTGCACGCCTACCACGCCGCGCTGTCCAACCCAGCACTCCTGCCACTGCGTGCCAGCCGTGCGCTGGGCCTGAGTCTCTCAGACCTTGCGCTGCGCAGCTGGCCGGCCCAGCCGGCGGCCCAGTTTGATGCCGCGGCCCGCTCCGCAGCTTTTGGCAGCGTGGCGGCGCCGCTGGTGCAGCTGCTGCAGGCCGCAGCGGCGTCCCCCGGCGCCGCACCTGCAGGCCTGGTGCAGCAAGCAGCCGCGGTTGCCACAACCGTGGTGCAGAGCTATTCGGGCAGCCCCAAGCCGCTGCGCAGCATCGTGGCCGGCAGCCTTGTGTCCCCTGCCCTGCCAGCCGCGGTAGAGCTGGTGCGGGCCGAGCGGGCCAGCGGCAACAGCAAGGCGGCGGCTGCACTGCTGCGCCTGGTCACATGCTCACTGGAGGTGCTACCAACTGAGCTGGGCAGTGACACAGTGGAGCAGCTGCTGGGCGCGCTGGTGCAGGCCTTTGCGGCCGCAGGCAAGCTTGCTGACTGGTGTGGGGGCGTTGTGGGGTGGCAGTTGGCCAGGCCTTTGCGGCCGCAGGCAAGCTTGCTGACTGGTGTGCTATGTTGTGCAACTGTCTTGACTGTGCAGCCACAGACAGGTGAGCTTGCTGTGCAGTGCTGTTGGGGTGGGTGCGGGGGCCCTTCAGGCATTTTCAGGCAGATGGACCGGCTCGTCGCATGCCAGCACGAAGTTACTGCGCTACACTTCCTGAGCGCCGACGACAGTGCCTGCGTCCAACACCAAGCCAACCACCCCCACTCAATGCTGTCTCTCCCTCCCCTTGTGCTCCGATGTCCAGGCGGCGGCCCAACGTTTGAGAGCGACCTCCTGACTGTGCCTTTGGTTATTATTTGTTTACATTACACTGCGTGTTTGCCCCGATGTCCAGGCGGCGACCCAACCTTTGAGAGCGACCTGCTGATGACTCGCCTGCTGACCCTGGTGCTCAGCCAAGGCGGCGCCCTCAAGCACCGCGGCCTGTTGCAGCCGGCCCCGCAGTACATGGTTGGAGTGTACGAGCGAGCCTGCTCTCCCCAGGCTGCTGCGGCGGCAGTCGATGCTGACCTAGCGCACGTGCGGGCCGCTGCGCTAGCTGGCCTGCTGTGCACACTGCGGTACAAGTGGCAGGCGCTGGCCGGCGCCGGCGCCAAGCCCGCAATGGCGGGCGGTGCGGCTGCAGGTGCAGCAGGCGGGGCGGCTCATCCGCTGGCGACCAGCTTGCAGCAGCATGCGGCGGCGGCGGCTGCCGGCGGCCAGCAGCAGGCGGCACCAGAGGATGGCCCAGGCGCAGCCGCCATCACTCGGGTGCTGCACCTGTTGGTGCAGTTCTTTGGTGCGGCGGCCGCCATGCAGCCTGTGCTGGCGGCGGCCGATGTGCGGCTGGTGCTGGAGGAGCTGTATGAGCTTCAGGCAAGTGCCAAGTTCGAATTGGTGAATTGCTGCATGAGAGGGCAGGGTTTAAATACAAGCGGATGTGCGGCTGGTGCTGGAGGAGCTTCATGAGCTGCAGGCAAGTGCCCAGGTAATAGAGCGACCAGGACTTTTGTCGGTTCTTCTTTAGCAAGGCATGACTGACGACGCCTCGGTTGTTCATGGAGCGTCCAGTGGGTGCCTTACCCTGTGCCGGCCGTGCCTGCACCATTCGCCAGTTGCGCCACGGATGCCCGCTGCCCCATGCCATGATGCCCTGCCAACATGTTCCTCCCCCTCACATCGACGCGTTTTGTCTCCCTCCCCAGGTGGCCACCAAGCTGTACAGCTCCCCGCTGTTCCGCCCCGCCTGGGCGCCCCTGGCCGAGGCCCTGCTGGCCATGCTGCTCAGCCGGCTGTACACGGCTGCCCAGGATGACCTGTCCGACTCGCTGTTTGCGCTAGCGGCCGCAAACTGGACGGAGTTCCTGCTGGTGAGCGAGCAGGGCAAGGAAACTCTGCCCTCAAGGGGGGCTCAAGGGTTTGAGGCGGGCGCCTTGAATACGTGTGGAAACGTGTGGACAGCGGCCCACAAGCAGGCAAGGCCGTCGTGCATTGATTTGTGATCGACACACCGCCGCCGCTCCACCCCCTGCCACGTGTGCCTCCCCGCAGTCCCTGCTGCCGCGCTTTGTGGATGCGCGGCTGCCGGGGCTGGGAGCCAGCGAGCGCGCCGCCCTGCTGGGCATGCTGGGCCAGTCTGACTTGGATGCACATGCTTTCGAGAGCAAGCTGCGCCTGCTGATCAATGATGCGGTGTTCCTGGAGGCGTCGGCCAGCAGCTGAGGGGCGATCTGTTCTTGAGGCGGCTGGTTGATTTGATCTGCGCAGCTTGGCGCGGCTGCGCCCAGGCTTCTCCCGGCTGGCCTGCCTGCATTGGAGCCCACCTGATGCATGCCTGCTGCCCTGTAATGACTGTGAATGATAGC
>VFQQ010000596.1_pt1 | contig 67296 bp, 61 predicted proteins | sample 3512341 | NCBI WGS metagenome assembly VFQQ01 (sample SAMN10412373, study PRJNA504923) | tailings metagenome | isolation source: Relicate 2 Philex TSF1 revegetated site | place: Philippines: Tuba, Benguet | collected 2017-08-29
CGCTGCGCGTGTCCTCGGCCATCATGATGATCGTGGTCGGCGCCTACCTGTTCGGTTACTTCCTCACCATCACCCAGTTCACGCAGAACGCCGTGGAGTTCCTCGTGCACCTGCCGGTGGGGCCGTACGGTGTGCTGGCGCTGATCATGGTGGGCTACCTGATCCTCGGTGCGGTGATGGACGAACTTGCCATGATCCTGCTGACGGTGCCCATCGTGTTCCCCGCGATGATGCAGCTCGGTTTCGATCCGGTGTGGTTCGGTGTGATCGTGGTGATGGCGGTGACCTTCGGCATGATCTGCCCGCCGGTCGGCATGAACGTGTTCGTGATCAACTCGATCGCGCGCGACGTGCCGCTGGTGGACATCTACAAGGGCACGATGCCTTTCATCGCGGTGGACGTGGTGCGCCTGCTCATCCTGTGTGCGTTCCCGATCCTCTCGACGTGGCTGCCCAGCTTCATCGAGTAGTGCCCCTGCGGGGGCGGCATGGCGCCAGCGGCGCTATGCTGCGCTCATGAACCAGCCCCATCTCGAGATCCTTGAAATGGTGAGCGGCGGTGACGCCGCCGCCACACCCGTCGCCTCCATCATCGTTCTGCACGGCCTGGGGGCCGACGGCAACGACTTCGTGCCGATCGCCGGCGAGCTCGACCTGGACCAGGTCGGCCCGGTGCGCTTCGTGTTCCCCAGCGCACCGGTGCGCCCCGTCACCATCAACGGTGGCTACGCCATGCGCGCCTGGTACGACATCCACCCCCCGAGCAACAACCCCGTCGTGCCGCGCCTTGAAGACGAGGCCGGTCTGCGCGCCTCGCAAGATCTGGTGCAGGCGCTGCTGGACCGCGAAGTGGAGCGCGGCGTGCCCAGCCGCAAGACCGTGCTCATGGGTTTCTCGCAAGGCTGCGCCATGACGCTCATGGCCGGCCTGCGCGCGCCGCAGCGCCTGGCCGGCCTGGTGGGGCTGTCGGGCTACCTGCCGCTGGCAGACACCCTGGCCGCCGAACGAAGCGAAGCCAACCGCGACGTGCCCATCTTTCTCGCGCACGGCGATCACGACTCCGTGGTCACCATCGACCGCGCCGTGGCCTCAGGCGCGGCCTTGCAGGCGCTGGGCTACGGCGTCGAATGGCACAGCTATCCGATGGAGCACACCGTGTCGCTGCCCGAGGTGCGGGACCTCAATGCGTGGTTGCTGAAGGTGCTGGCCTGAGCGAGCGCGCCAGGCGCGCGATGTCGCGCCCATAGAGGATGAGGGCCAGCGCGAGTCCGATCACCGGCAGCGCCACGTACACCCAGCCGGTGAGGTGTTCGCCGCCGAGCCACACGCCCACGCCCAGCGCCACCACCGGGTTCACGAACGAGTAGCTGCCGGCCAGCGCGGCCGAGGTGTTCTTCAGCAGCCACAGGTAGGCGTTGAGCGTGACCATGGTGCCCATCACCACCAGGTAGAACCAGGCGAGTGCCGAGGCCAGGGACACCTGTTGCCAGGCCACCGAGCGCGCGCCCGGTTCCCACACCCAGGCCACCACCAGGCCAAGCAGGCCGCCCAGCAACCACTGCGCGGCCGAGGCCATGGCCGGGGCGGGCAGCGTGAGCCGGCGCGATGCGTAGGAACCGATGCTCCAGGCCAGCGGCGCACCAAAGGCGCAGAGCGTGCCCATGAGCGTGGTCGAGAAATCGCCTTCCAGTGCCAGCAGCAAGGCGCCCGCGGCGCCCAGCGCCAGGCCGATCCAGCTCGTCAGGGGCACGCGCTCGCCGCCCCAGCGCGTCCACAGCGCGAGCCACATCGGCATGGTGGTCACCACCGTGGCCATCAGGCCCGAGCCGATGCCCGCCTTCTGCGCCAGCACCACCAGCGCCATCGCCGCGAAGGCCATCAGGCTGCCAATCAGCGCGCTCGCGCGCCATTGCGCCGCGGTGGGCCAGGCCTGGCCCTGCCACCGCGCGATGGCCAGCATGAGCACGCCGGCAAGCACGAAGCGCGCGCCGTTCATGAGCACGGGCGGCAGCGCCTGCATCGCCACGCCGAGCGCGAAATAGGTCGTGCCCCACACCAGGTAAACGATCAGCAGGGCCCCGCCCAAGCGCAAGGTCTGGCGGTCCAGGCGATTCAGGTTGAAAATGGCAGGCATGATGCGTCTTGTGTCGGAAAATTTCCGGTGAAACTGTCTCCGGCTGTATTTTGATCAGAATATTGTCAGCATGCAAGCAAATATCCATATAGACGACGTCGACGCCAGAATTCTTACGGCCCTGAGCGGCGACAGCCGCCGTTCTTACGCCGACGTGGCGTCCGAGGTCGGCCTGTCGACGGCGGCCGTGCACGAGCGGGTGAAGAAGATGGTCGAGCGCGGCGTGATCGAGCGCTTCTCGTTGCGCGTCGACCCCGACCGCGTGGGCCTGCAGTTCACGGCTTTCGTGGCGATCCGCAACGACGGTGGCGCACATTGCCGCGACATCGCACCGCGCCTGCAGGAATTGCCCGAGGTGCTGGAGCTGCACAGCGTGGCCGGCGAGCACGACTTCCTGGCCAAGATCCGCACCACGCACGCGCGGGCGCTGGAAGACGTGCTCTACAAGATCAAGGCCATTCCCGGCGTGGCGCGCACCACCAGCACCGTGGTGCTCAACACCGAGTTCGAGGACCGTCCGCTGAGCCTTCCGGGCACCCGCGAGGACTGAGCACTCAGGCCGCGCGCGAGGCGCTTTCGGCCAGGCGCTGCGCCAGCCGGTTGTGGTTTTCGATCAGCGGACCGAGGTCCACCGTGGTGAGCCGCCCGTCGCGCACCACCACCCTGCCATTCACCACCGTGTGCGCCGCGAGCGGGCTGGCGCACAGCAGCAGGCTGGCCACCGGGTCGTGCACGGCGCCGCCGGCAAAGCCCAGCGTGCGCAGGTCGAACAGGGCGATGTCGGCGCACATGCCCGGTGCCAGGTGGCCGATGTCCTGGCGGCCCAGCACCGTGGCGCCGCCGCGCGTGGCGATGTGCAGCGCGTCGCGCGCCGTCATTTCGGCCGGGCCGAGGTCGCAGCCGAAGAAGGTTTTGCCGTTGCGCGTTTCGGGGGGCTGCAGCGCCCGGCCCACGCGCGCGAGCAGCAGCGCCTGGCGCGCCTCGTTGACCATGTGCGCGCCGTCGTTGCTGGCGCTGCCGTCCACGCCCAGGCCCACCGGCACCCCGGCGTCCAGCATGCGGCGCACGGGCGCGATGCCCGAGGCCAGGCGCATGTTGCTGCAGGGGCAGTGCGCCACGCCGGTGCGGCTGGCGGCGAACAGCGAGAGGCCTTCGTCGTCCAGCTTCACGCAGTGCGCGTGCCACACGTCGTCGCCGAGCCAGCCGAGGTCTTGCGCGTACTGCGCGGGCGTGCGGCCGAACTTCTCGCGGCTGTAGGCAATGTCGTGGTCGTTCTCGGCCAGGTGGGTGTGCAGGCGCACGCCCTGGCCGGTGAAGGAACGTGCCAGCGCAGCGCTTTCCTTCATGAGCGCGGGGCTGACCGAGAACGGGGAACACGGGGCGAGCGCCACCTGCAGCATCGCGCCGTGGCGCGCGTCGTGCCAGGTCTCGATCAGGCGCTGGCTGTCTTTCAGGATCGCGTCTTCCTTCTCCACCACGCTGTCGGGTGGCAGGCCGCCCGCGCTCGCGCCCACGCTCATGCTGCCGCGCGTGGCGACGAAGCGCATGCCGATGGCCTGCGCACCTTCGATGCTGTCTTCCAGCCGCACGCCGTTGGGGTAGATGTAGAGGTGGTCGCTGCTGGTGGTGCAGCCCGAGAGCAGCAGCTCGGCCATCGCCACCTGCGTCGACACGCGCACCATCTCGGGCGTGAGGCCCGCCCAGATCGGGTAGAGCCCGCGCAGCCAGCCGAACAGCTCGGCGTCCTGCACGCCGGGAATCGCCCGCGTGAGGGACTGGTACATGTGGTGGTGCGTGTTCACCAGGCCGGGCACGACGAGATGGCCGTGCGCGTCGACGGTCTCGCGCGCCGCTTCACGCAGCGCGGGCGGCAGCTCGCTGGCCGGGCCGATCCATTCGATGACATTGCCGCGCACGAACAGCGAGGCGTTGCGCAGTTCGCGGCCCCTGGCCGGTTCGGTGTGGTCGAAGGTGGCGATGCAGTCGGCGTTGTGGATCAGCAGGGTGTGCATGGCGGGGTGTTCCTCTACTTCATCCAGTAGTTGGGGCGTGCGTAGATCTTGCGGAGGTGGTCGATGAAGAAACGCACCTTGGCCGGCAGGTGGCGCTGCTGCGGGTACACGGCCAGGATGTCGTATTCGGGCAGGGCGAATTCGTCCAGCACGGTGACCAGTTCGCCGCGCTGCAACTGCGACTGGATCTCCCAGGTGGAGCGCCAGCCCAGGCCTATGCCTTCGCTCACCCAGCGGTGCAACAGTTCGCCATCGTTGCAATCCAGGTTGCCTTCCACGCGCACCGTCACCGTCTTGCCGGCCTGCTGGAAGTACCAGCCGCGTTGCTGGCCGCCCTGCAGGTTGAAGGCCAGGCAGTTGTGCTGCTTCAGGTCGTCCAGCGTGCGGGGCTTGCCGTGCTTGCGGAAATAGGCCGGCGTGCCGCAGACCACGCGCTGGTTGGTCGCGAGCTTGATGGCCACGAAGTTCGGGTCGATCGCGCCGCCGATGCGCAGGCCCATGTCGTAGCCCTCGCGCACCAGGTCGACCACGCGGTCGGTGAGGTTGAAGGAGAGCTTGACCTCGGGGTTGGCCTTGAGGAAGGCGCTGGCGTGCGGCGCCACGTGCAGCCGCCCGAACGCGGCCGGTGCCGAGACCACGAGGTGGCCGCTGGCCCGGTGCTTCTGCGCCGAGACCGTGGCCTCTGCCTGCGACCACTGCGCCAGCAGCGTGCGGCACTCGTCGAGAAAGCCCGCGCCCTGCTCGGTGAGCGCAAGCCGCCGCGTGGAGCGGTGGATGAGCTGCGTGCCCAGCCGGCGCTCCAGCGCGTCGATGCGCCGGCCCATCATCACCGGCGTGATGCCCGCGTGCAGCGCGGCCGCGGCCAGGCTGCCGTGCTCCATCGCCATCACGAAAGCCTCGATTTCCTTGAAGCGGTCCATGGCCGTCATGTTACTGCGGCCCGGAGCCGATTGCATACCAGGAGTATCGAATCGGCGTACCGCCATTGCCATTCCCAATGGGAAGGGTTCTCCCTAGCATCGAACCCAGTCCATCAACCCAGGTAAGGAATCGCATCATGGCCCGAATGACCGCGGCGCAGGCCGCCATCTGTGTGCTGGAGAAGGAAGGCATCTCGCAGGCCTTCGGCGTGCCCGGTGCCGCCATCAACCCGTTCTATGCCGCCATGCGCCAGCGCGGCAGCATCGGCCACATCCTGGCGCGCCACGTGGAGGCCGCGTCGCACATGGCCGAGGGCTACACCCGCGCCCGCGCCGGCAACATCGGCCTGTGCATCGGCACCAGCGGGCCGGCCGGCACCGACATGATCACCGGCCTGTACTCGGCGCAGGCCGACAGCATCCCCATCCTCTGCGTCACCGGCCAGGCGCCGCGCGCCCGGCTGTACAAGGAAGACTTCCAGGCGGTGGACATCGAGAGCATCGCCAAGCCGGTCACCAAGTGGGCCGTCACGGTGCGCGAACCCGCGCTGGTGCCGCGCGTGTTCCAGCAGGCCTTCCACCTCATGCGCTCGGGCCGCCCCGGGCCGGTGCTGATCGACCTGCCGTTCGACGTGCAGATGGCCGAGATCGAATTCGACCCCGACACCTACGAACCGTTGCCGGTCTACAAGCCTGCCGCCAGCCGCAAGCAGATCGAGAAGGCGCTGGACATGCTGGAAGCGTCCACCAAGCCGCTCATCGTGGCGGGCGGCGGCATCATCAACGCCGACGCGGCCGACCTGCTGGTCGAATTCGCCGAGCTCACCGGCGTGCCGGTGATCCCCACCCTGATGGGCTGGGGCACGATCCCCGACGACCACCCGCTCATGGCCGGCATGGTGGGCCTGCAGACCAGCCACCGCTATGGCAACGCCACCCTGCTCGCGAGCGACTTCGTGCTCGGCATCGGCAACCGCTGGGCGAACCGCCACACCGGCTCCGTCGAGACCTACACCAAGGGGCGCAAGTTCGTGCACGTGGACATCGAGCCCACGCAGATCGGGCGCGTGTTCGAGCCCGACTTCGGCATCGTCTCGGACGCGAAGGCCGCGCTCCAGCTGTTCGTGGAGGTGGCCCGCGAACGCAAGGCGGCCGGCCGCTGGCCGAGCTACGCGAACTGGGCCGGCCGCTGTGCGGAGCGCAAGCGCCTCATGCTGCGGCAGACGCACTTCGAGCAGATCCCGATGAAGCCGCACCGCGTCTACGAAGAGATGAACCAGGTGTTCGGCCGCGACACGGTCTACGTGAGCACCATCGGCCTGTCGCAGATCGCGGGCGCGCAGTTCCTGCACGTGTACGGCCCGCGCCAGTGGATCAACTGCGGCCAGGCCGGCCCGCTCGGCTGGACCATGCCGGCCGCGCTCGGCGTGGTCGCGTCCGACCCGACGAAGAACGTGGTCGCGCTGTCGGGCGATTACGACTTCCAGTTCCTCATCGAGGAGCTCGCGGTGGGCGCGCAGTTCCGCCTGCCGTACGTGCACGTGCTGGTGAACAACGCCTACCTCGGCCTCATCCGCCAGAGCCAGCGCGGTTTCGACATGGACTACTGCGTGCAGCTCGCCTTCGAGAACCAGAACCTGGACGAAGGCGAGGGGGAGCTGCGCGGTTACGGCGTGGACCACGTCGCCGTGGTCGAGGGCCTGGGCTGCAAGGCCTTGCGCGTGAGCGATCCCGAGAAACTGCAGGGTGCCCTGCGCGAGGCGCAACAGCTCGCCGCTTTGCACCGCGTGCCGGTGGTGGTGGAATGCATACTCGAACGCGTCACCAACATCGCCATGGGCACCGAGATCGACAGGATCAACGAATTCGAGGCCATCGACTGCCGTGCGCCGCAAGGCCTCGAGACCGCCGGCCTGCTGGACTGACCACCGAACACACGACGAGGACACGCACATGCCGAAGTTCGCCGCCAACCTCTCCATGCTCTGGAACGAGTTGCCGTTCCTGGACCGCTTCGAAGCCGCCGCGCGCGCCGGTTTCACGGCCGTGGAGTTTCTGTTTCCCTACGATTTTCCGGCCGAGCAGATCGCGCAGCGGCTGCAGGCGCACCAGCTGCATCTGGTGCTGCACAACATGCCACCCGGCGATTGGGCGGGGGGTGAACGCGGCACGGCGTCGCTGCCCGGCCGCGAGGACGAGTTCCGCAACGGCGTGGCGCAGGCGCTGCAGTACGCCACCGCGCTCGGCACGCCGCACCTGCACTGCATGGCCGGCATTCCACCGGCCGGGGTGACGCAGGCCCAGGCCTACGCCACGCTGGTGAGGAACCTGCGCTTTGCCGCCGACGCTGCGAAACGGCAGGGCGTGCGCCTGCTGCTCGAGCCCATCAACCATTTCGACATGCCCGGCTTCTTCGTGAACCGTCCGCGCCAGGCCATCGCGCTGATGGACGAGGTCGGCTCCGACAACCTGTTCCTGCAGTACGACATCTACCACGCGCAGCGCATGGAAGGCGAGCTGGCCAACACCATCAAGGACCTGCTGCCGCGCATTGCCCACATGCAGCTGGCCGACACACCCGGCCGCCACGAACCGGGCACCGGCGAGATCCACTACCGCTACCTGTTCGACTTCATCGACGGACTGGGATACACCGGCCACATCGGCTGCGAGTACAAGCCGCGCGACACGACCCCGGGCGGCACCGACCGGGGCCTGGCCTGGGTCGCGGCACACGGCCAGTCGCTCGAGCTGCAGGGAGAGCCCGCATGACGAAGAGCGGACTCAAGGTCGGCTTCATCGGCCTGGGCATCATGGGCGCGCCCATGGCCCTGAACCTCATCAAGGCGGGCCACACGCTGTTCGTGGCCAGCCGCAGCAGGATTCCGGCGGCGTTCGCGGAAGCCGGTGCCACGGTGTGCACCAACGCCACCGAAGTGGCGCGACGCGCCGACATCGTCATCACCATGGTGCCGGACACGCCGCACGTGGACGATGTGCTGTTCGGCGACGACGGCGTGGCCAAAGGGCTCGGTGCCGGCAAGCTGGTGATCGACATGAGCTCGATCAGCCCGATGGCCACCAAGGCCTTCGCGCAGAAGATCAACGCGCTCGGCTGCGATTACCTCGATGCCCCGGTAAGCGGTGGCGAGGTTGGGGCGAAGGCCGCGAGCCTGACCATCATGGTGGGTGGGCCGCAGGCCGCGTTCGACCGCGCGCAGCCGCTGTTCGCGGCCATGGGCAAGAACATCACGCTCGTGGGTGGCAACGGCGACGGCCAGACCACCAAGGTCGCCAACCAGATCATCGTGGCGCTCAACATCGAGGCCGTGGCCGAAGCCCTGCTGTTTGCCAGCAAGGCCGGCGCCGACCCGGCCAGGGTGCGCGAGGCGCTGATGGGCGGGTTCGCGGCCAGCCGCATCCTCGAAGTGCATGGCGAACGCATGATCAAGCGCACCTTCAACCCGGGCTTTCGCGTGGAGCTGCACCAGAAGGACCTGAACCTCGCGCTGCAGGGCGCGAAGGAACTGGGCGTGAGCCTGCCGCACACGGCCAGCGCCGCCCAGCTGATGCAGAGCTGCGCCGCGCACGGCATGGCCGGGCTGGACCATTCGGCACTGTGCCGCAGCCTGGAGATCATGGCCGGCCACGAGATCGCGTCCGCGCCGGGTTGAGCCGTCCGCTGTTACCGGTCTGTAACTTCCGTCCCCGGGGACTCGCTAGACTTCTCCCCCATGACCGAGCCAACCACCCCTCCCAGCCTGGATGACCCGCGCGCCCTGCTGCGCCACCTGTACGACGTGGCCGTGCAGCGCGCGCAGCCCCTGCACAACACCGCGGCCAGCCTGCCGCCGCCGCCCAAAGGCCGCACGCTGGTGCTGGGTGCGGGCAAGGCCGGTGGCGCGATGGCGCAGGCGGTGGAGGCGCTGTGGCCCGCCGATGCACCGCTTTCCGGGCTGGTGATCACGCGTTACCACCACACGCCGCCCCGGCCCGAGGGCCTGCCGCAGCGCATCGAGGTGGTGGAAGCCTCCCACCCCGTGCCCGACGCGGCCGGCCTGGCGGCGACGCAACGCATCCTGCAGCTCGCCCAGGGCCTCACGGCCGACGACCTGGTGCTCTGCCTCATCTCCGGCGGCGGTTCGGCCCTGCTCACGCTGCCCTGCGAAGGCCTCACGCTGGAAGACAAGCAGCGCATCAACCGCCAGCTGCTGGAAAGCGGCGCGCACATCGGCGAGATGAACACCGTGCGCAAGCACCTCTCGGCCATCAAGGGCGGGCGCCTGGCGGCGGCCTGCGCGCCGGCGCGCGTGGTCACGCTCACCATCAGCGACGTGCCGGGCGACGACGTCAGCGTGATCGCCAGCGGCCCCACCGTGGCCGATGCGTCCACCTGCGCCGAGGCGCTGGAGATCCTGCGCCGCTACGGCATCGACGTGCCGCCCGCCGTGCGGGCGCAGCTGGAGAGCGGCGCGCTCGAAACCCCCAAGCCTGGTGATCCGCGCCTGCAGGGCCATGCGGTCGAGCTCATCGCCACGCCGCAGCAGAGCCTGGAAGCGGCCGCCGAGGCGGCGCGCGCGCTGGGCCTGAACGCGGTCATCCTGAGCGACGAGATCGAGGGCGAGTCGCGCGAGGTCGGCAAGGTGCACGGCGCGCTGGCGCGTTCCACCGCGCTCGGCCGCAGCAGCCTCCAGAAACCCTGCGTGATCCTGAGCGGCGGCGAAACCACCGTCACCGTGCGCCCGCGGGTTGAAGGCCAGGCCAGGGGCCGGGGCGGGCGCGCCGGCGAGTTCTGCCTGGGCATGGCGCAGGCGCTGGGCGGGCAGGCCGGCGTGTGGGCGCTGGCGGCCGATACGGATGGCATCGACGGGGTGGAGGACAATGCGGGTGCGCTGGTGACGCCCGACACCCTGGCCCGGGCCGGCGAGAAGGGCCTGAAGGTCACCGACCACCTGGCCCGCAATGACGCCTACGGTTTCTTCGAACCGATCGGCGATCTCGTCATCACCGGGCCCACGCACACCAACGTGAACGACTTCAGGGCCGTGCTGGTGGTGTGACACCGGCGCGTTCCGCCGGCGGCCTGCGCCGCTGGCGGGGCCCCACAATCTGCCTCCCGTCGATCGCGCCCCTCCGGGGACGCCAAGGAAAGTCTTTTGCGCAGCCATTTCAACCGTTCCGCCCTGGTGCGCCAGCTCGCCGGGTGGCTGCCTGCGCCTCCGGACGCGCCGCGCCAGGACATCGCCGAACGGCTCGGCGAGTGGCTGAACGTGGCCGACGCGATCGCCCTGCATTCGGCCCACCAGGCGCTGCCATCGACCCCGGTGCGCCGCGCTGTGGCGCGCAAGGGCGCGCCCGATCTGCAGGCCGACCTGGAGCGCCTGCGCGCCACGCTCACGCAGGCTTTCAGCGCGCCACCCCAGACGCCCACCGTGGCCACCGACGCCGAATTCGCCCCTCACCACCAGCGCTACCTGGACCATCAGCGCCGCATGGAGATGGCCATCGACGCGTTGCGTGGCCATGTGCGCCAGACACTGGCCGCGGCGTCGCCCCGGCTGGCGCAGCTCGCCGCGCTGGACGCCACGCTGGAGCCGATGTTCGGCGCCCGCGAGCAACGGCTGCTGGCGGGCGTGCCCGCTTTTCTCAAGGCGCGGTTCAGCCAGTTGCACCGGGAGCAACCGGACGGATGGCCACCCCTTTTCGAGCAGGACATGCAGCAGACCCTGCTGGCCGAACTCGACCTGCGCCTGCAGCCCGTCATGGGCATGATCGAAGCGCTTGACCAGGCGGGCAACGCCCCGCATTGAATGAATTCCATGAAAAGTCTCCCTCTGAACCGCCTGTTCTTCATCGCCGCTTTCGCCCTCGGCCTGCTGTCCATCGCCTGGGTCGGCGCGGGCTTCGTCGGCTCCAGCGCTTTCGCCCTGGCCATGACGCTGCTCATCGGCGCGGTGTACCTGCTGGGTGCGCAGGAACTGCGGCGCTACCGCCAGACCACCACGCTGCTCGCGGACGCGCTGGCCGAGGTGCCGCAGCCGCTGGCCAGCCTGGGCGAGTGGCTGGTGCGCGTGCCCCCGTCGCTGCAGAACGCCGTGCGCCAGCGCATCGAGGGCGAGCGCGGCGCGCTGCCCGGCCTGGCGCTTACGCCTTACCTCATCGGCCTGCTGGTGATGCTCGGCATGCTGGGCACGTTCCTGGGCATGGTCGTCACCTTCAAGGGCGTGGTGTTCACGCTCGAAGGCTCCGCCGACCTGCAGGCGATACGCTCCGCGCTGGCCGCGCCCATCAAGGGCCTGGGTCTGGCCTTCGGCACCTCGGTGGTGGGCGTGGCCACCTCCGCCATGCTCGGCCTCATGTCCGCCATCAGCCGGCGCGAGCGCGCTGAAGTGGCGCGCGAACTCGATGCCCGCACCGCCACCGTGTTTCGCCCGTTCTCGCTGGCCCACCAGCGGCAGGCGACCTTCGATGCGCTGCAGCAGCAGGCCGGCGCGCTGCCGGCGGTGGTGGAACAGCTGCATGCGTTCATGGGACAGATCGAACGCCGCAACCAGCATCTGGATGACCAGCTGCTGGCGCGCCAGGCGCAGTTCCATGTGGAGGCCAGCGAGGCCTACCGCCGCCTGGCCAGATCGGTGCAGCAGTCGCTGGAAGACAGCCTGAGTGCCAGCACGCGCGCCGCTGGCGAGAGCCTGAAGCCCGTGGTGGAGAAGGCCATGGCCGCCATCGCAGAGGAATCCACACGCCTGCACGAGCGCGTGAATGCATCGGTGCAGGCGCAGATGGGTGGCCTGGCCGAGCGCTTCGGTGCCACCGCCGGCACCGTGGCCGACACCTGGACCACCGCGCTGCAGCAGCACGCGCGCACCAGCGAACAGCAGGCACAGGGCCTGGACCGCGCGCTCACCGCCTTCACCACCACTTTCGAAGAGCGCTGCGCGGCGCTGATCACCGGTGTGCAGGACACCGTGAACCGTTCGCACGCCGAACGCAGCGCCGTTGACCACGAGCAGCACGCCGCGTGGACGCAGGCGCTGCAGACCATGGCCACCACGCTGCAGGACGAATGGCGGCAGCTCGGCGCGCAGGCGCTGGCGCAGCAACAGGCCGTGGCGCAGACGCTGGAGCAGACCGCCACGCTCTGGCGCGACGAGCTCGCCGCGCTGCGCGGCGAGGAAGCCGCGCGCGGCGAAGCCAGCGTGCTGCGGCTGGGTGAACTGCAGTCGTCGCTGAACGGGCAGGTGGCGACGCACCTCGCCACGCTGGGCACCGCGTTCGAGGCGCCCATGGCGCGCCTGCTCGAGACCGCCGCGGAAGCGCCACGCGCGGCCGCCGACGTGATCGCGCAGCTGCGCCGCGACATGAGCCAGCTCACCGAACGCGACAACACCGCGCTGCAGGAACGCGCCGCGCTCATGCAGAACATCGACACCCTGCTGCAGACCGTGCAGCAGGCCACCGGCGAACAGCGCGCCGCCATCGAATCGCTCGTGACGTCCGCCGGCGCCGTGCTCGACCAGGTGGGCCGCCAGTTCGCCGAGACGGTGGGCGCGCAGGCGGTGCGCGCCGAGGACGTGGCCGCGCAAGTCAATGGCAGCGCGATCGAACTCGCCAGCCTGGGCGAGGCCTTCGGCCACGGTGTGCAGCTGTTCAGCACCACCAACGAGAAACTCATCGACAGCCTGCAGCGCATCGAGGGTGCGGTCACGCAGTCGATGGCGCGCAGCGACGAGCAGCTGGCCTATTACGTGGCGCAGGCCCGCGAGGTGATCGACCTCAGCATCAGCTCGCAGCAGGGCATCCTGGAAGACCTGCGCCGCCTGCGCGGCAACGCCACCGAGAAGAAGGGCGCGTGATGATCGGCCTGGACGACCGCCAGATCGAGGACGACGACGGCACCGACCGCACCGCGCCGGTGTGGGCCGTGTTCGGCGACCTCATGTCCGGCCTGGTGGGCGCGTTCGTGCTCATCCTCGTCGGCGTGCTCGTGGTGCAGATGGACCTGGTGGCCAGCCTGCAGCAGGAGGTGCAGAAGCGACAGCAGGAAGAGCAGCGCCGCATGGCCCTGGAGAAAGCCCTCGCCATTCCGCTGCAGAACGGCCGCGTGACGCTGGACAACGGCCGCATCGGCATCAGCGGCAGCGTGCTGTTCGCGCTCAATTCCGACGAGCTCCGACCCGAAGGCCGGCAGATCCTGCGCAGTCTGGTGCCACCACTGCAGGTGTACCTGGGCGAGCGCGACGAGATGCTGATGGTCAGCGGCTTCACCGACGACCAGCCGGTGCAGGCGCGCAACCGGCGCTTTGCCGACAACCTTGAACTCTCGGCCCAGCGCTCTCTCACCGTCACGCGCGCGCTGATCCAGGAAGGCATGCCGCCGCAACGCGTGTTCAGCGCCGCTTTCGGTGCCGAGCAGCCGGTGGCCTCCAACGCCGATGAAAAGGGCAGGGCGCTCAACCGGCGCGTGGAAATGGCGCCCGTGCCCAGGGCGGCACCCGATGCGAAGGCCGTGAAGCCGTGACCGAAGACGCCGTGCGCTCCTGCTACCGCGAGGCCCTGGTGCGCCGCATGCAGGCGGCGCCCGAGGCCGTGCAGCGCGTGCTGCGCCAGAAGCTGCCACCGCTGCCTGCCGATGCACACGGTGACGCTGAGGCCGCGCAGGTGGAACGGCCACGGCGCCGCGCCGCGCCGCCTGCGAAAGTGCTCACGCCGCTGGCCGGGTTGAACCAGCACATTGCCGCGGCCACCGGCCAGCCCGCCACAGCGCGCGCCGAACTCCGCAGCGCCCAGGCATTCCGCGAAACCTGGTCGCGCATCTGCGCCGAGGACGACGTCGCGCAGGCCGTGCAGCGCGGCCCCGAGAACGCCGGCCCGCTCAATTCCCACATGCTGGTGCTGCGCACCCTGGGCCTGATGCACGGCCTGTCGCCCGACTACCTGCGCCGCTTCATGGCGCACGCGGACACGTTGCTGTGGCTCGACGACGCCAGCGCCCGCCTCAAGTCCGCACCGGCCAAGGCCAGGGCGCCGCGCCAGAAGAAGTGAGGATGGCCGTGCAAGGCAGCGCCGCAATCCTCGCCGGCATCGGACTACAGCTGTCCCGCGCCCGTGCCGTGCTGGACGCGCACCTGGGCGGGAACCTGCTCGCGCTCCACCTCTTCGGTTCCGCCGTGGAAGGCGGGCTGAAGCCCCGCAGTGACATCGACCTGATGGCCACGGTGAACACACCCTTGCCCGACCCGGTGCGGCGCGCGCTGATGACGGATCTGCTCGCCGTCTCGGCGCCGCCTGACGCAGCGGGCGTGTGGCGCCCGCTGGAGGTGACGGTGCTCGTGCGCGCCGACGTCGTGCCCTGGCGTTACCCGGCGCGGCGCGAGCTGCAGTTCGGTGAATGGCTGCGCGACGAGTTGCGCGCGGGCACCGTCGAACCCGCCATGCCCGACCCCGACCTCGCCATCCTGCTCACCAAGCTGCGCCAGCACGGTGTGGTGCTGTTCGGGCCGCCGGCCGATGAGCTGTTCGACGTCGTGCCCCGGGCCGACTTCATGCAGGCCTTGCGGGACACGGTCGCGCAGTGGAACGGGGAAGCAGACTGGGTCGGTGACGAGCGCAACATCGTGCTGGCGCTGGCCCGCGTCTGGTTCAGTGCGGTCACCGGTGGCATTGCGCCCAAGGACGTGGCGGCGGACTGGGCGATGGAACGCCTGCCGCCGGCCCTTCGACCCATCCTGGCGCAGGCGCGGCTGGCGTACCTGGGAACGGAACACGACGATCCGGCGGCGCTGGCCGCCGGCATGGCGGACTTCGTGCGCCATGTGCGGCGCGAGGTCGAGGCAGCCTGCTCCAGCCGCTGACGAGCCTGAGCCCTCACAGGTCGCGCGCCAGACCGCGCGCGTAACGGCCCGGAGCCTGGCCCACGTGGCGGCTGAACGCGGTGCTGAAGGTGCTGGCCGAGCTGTAGCCCACGCGTTCGGCCACCTCGTCCAGCGCCACGTTCTTGCGGCGCAGCAGGTCCTTGGCCAGGGCCATGCGCCAGGCCAGCAGGTATTCCATCGGGCGCAGGCCCACGGCGCGCGAGAAGCGGTCGAAGAAGGCCGAGCGCGACAGCGCGGCCTGCCTGGCGAGCTCTTCCACCGTCCACGCGCGCGCGGGCTCGCCGTGCATGAGCCGCATGGCGGCGGCCAGCCGCGTGTCCGCCAGCCCGCGCAGCAGGCCTTGCGGCGCACCTTCGCCGGTGCTGGACCGCAGCGCCTCGATGAGCAGCACCTCCACCAGCCGGCCCAGCACAAGGTCGCGGCCCGGGCGCTGGTCGGTCGATTCGTCCCGCACGAGCCGCACCAGCACCGGCAGGCGGTCGACGCCGCGCACGTGCAGCAGGGCCGGCAGCAGCGAGACGAGCAGGGCGGCGTCGGGCGAGTCGAAGGCGAAGTAGCCGCCGAGCATGCGCACGTCCGGCGGGCCATCGGCCCGGCCGTGGCGGATGTCGCCCTGCGCCGAGGCCGCCTGCAACGGGTCGATGGACACCGGCACCGCCGGTTCGTGGCCCGACAGCGTGAAGCCGGGCGTGGCCGGCATCAGCACGAAATCACCGGCCTGCAGGGTGATCGGCTTCTGCCCCTTGACGGTGAGCACGCACTCGCCTTCCAGCATGGTGCAGAAGCTGGGCTGCCCGAAATCCGCGTAGCGCACGGCCCAGGCGCCCGCGCCGCTGATGACCTTGGAGAACACCGCGCGGGGCCTCAGCAGGGCGATGACGTCCGACAGGGGATCGACCATGGATTGGACTTTTGAGAAGTTTTTATGGACTTTCATTGTATTAAATCCGGTCCAGCACCCGTATCGTCACGGTTTTCTCAACCAACCCCAAGGAAAACCTCTCATGAAAACCGTCCTGATCACCGGCTGCTCGTCCGGCTATGGCCTCGAAACCGCGCGCCATTTCCACGCCCAGGGCTGGAACGTGGTGGCCACCATGCGCACGCCCCACCGCGATGCGCTGCCCGCGTCCGACCGCCTCCGCATCCTGCCGCTGGACGTCACCTCCGCCGACAGCATCGCCCGCGCGCTGGACGCCGCGGGCCCGATCGATGTGCTGGTGAACAACGCCGGCCTGGGCCTTTTCGGGGCGTTCGAGGCCACGCCGATGGCGACGGTGCGGGACATCTTCGAGACCAACACCTTCGGCACCATGGCGATGACGCAGGCCGTGCTGCCGCAGTTCCGCCAGCGGCGCGCGGGGCTGGTGGTCAACGTCACGTCCAGCGCCACGCTCGCGCCCATGCCGCTGGTGGCCGCCTACACCGCGAGCAAGACGGCCGTCCAGGGTTTCACCGCGTCGCTGGCGCACGAACTGCAGGCGTTCAACGTGCGCGTGAAGCTGGTCGAGCCCGGCTACGCGCCGACCACGCGCTTCACGGAAAACGGCGCGCAGCGCATGCAGGGCCTCATCCCCGAACCGTATGCGCCCTACGCGCAGAGCATCTTCGCCGCGCTGGGCACGGCGCCGGCGTTCACCCGGGAAGCGGACGTGGCCGAGGCCGTGTGGCTCGCGGCGAACGACGCTTCGCCGCAGCTGCACTACGCGGCGGGTGCCGACGCCGTGGCGCTGTCGCGGGCCGCCGCTTGAAGCCTCATTCCGGCTCGATGCCGGCCGCCTTGATCACGCGGCCCCACATGTCGGTCTCGCTGGCCTGGAACTTCACCAGCTCGGCCGGTGAGGTGGGGAACACCTCGCCGCCGCTGCCAGCGAAGAACTGGCGCACGGCCTGGCTTTCGATGGCCTTGTGCAGCAACTCGTTGAGGCGCGTCACCACCGGTGCGGGCGTGCCCGCCGGCGCGTAGGCCGCGAACCAGTAGCCCATGTCGTAGCCCTTCACGCCGGCTTCGGAGATGGTGGGCACGTCGGGCAGCGACGCCATCCGTCTGGCCGAGGTGACGCCGAGCGCGCGCACCTTGCCGGTGGTGATCTGCGGCATGCCGGTGGAGGCGTCGGTGAACATCATGGTGATCTGGCCGCCCAGCAGGTCGGTGATGCCCATCGGGTTGCTGCGGTAGGGCACGTGCAGGATGTTGACGCTGGCCATCTGCTGGAACAGCTCGCCCGCCACGCGGCTCGACGAACTGCCACTGCCGAACGACAGCTTGCCAGGCGCCTGCTTCGCGGCAGCCAGCACATCGGCCACGGTCTTGTAGGGCGCGTCCGCGCGCACGATCATGATCTGGCCGCCCTTGCCGATGCCGGTGATGGCCGCGAAGTCCTTCACCGGGTCGTACGACAGCTTCTTGTACAGGTGCTGGTTGGCCGCGTGCGTGGTGTTGGTGGTGATCAGCACGGTGTGGCCGTCCTTGGGCGCGCTGGCCGCGGCCTGCGCCGCGATCATGCCGCTGGCGCCGGCCTTGTTGTCCACCACCACCGGCTGGCCGGTCTGCTCGCTCACCGACTGGCCCAGCGCGCGCGCGAGGATGTCGGTGGCACTGCCCGCGGCGAAAGGCACGATGAAGGTGATCGGCTTCGTCGTGAGCGAGGCCTGTGCCATGGCGGCGGGCAGGGCCAGCATGCCGGCAAGCGCGAGCACGGTGTGGCGGCGGGTGAAAAGGCTGTTGTTCATGTCTGTCTGTCTCCTGGGTGGATGGGAAAGGTGAATGCGTCAGCCCGGTGGGCCGTGCAGGTGGGAAACCAGGTCGGCGGGCACCTCGAGTTCGAGCGCCAGCAGGTGGAAGGACAGGGCCTTGCCGTGGCTGTCCAGGTTCAGTGCGTCGTTCACGCCGCCGTCGAGCACGTCGTCGAGCACGAAGTTGATGGCGTGCAGGTTGGGCAGCAGGTGCCGCACCACCTGGCTCGGCTGGCGGTGGCGGAAGTGCGCGGCCACCCGTTCGGCGGTGATCTGTGCCTCGATCAGCGGGTACAGCGCCTCGTGCCAGGCGATCACGCTGATGTTGGAGCGGTTGCCCTTGTCGCCGGTGCGGCCGTGCGCGGCGCGCCACAGGGACACGGTGAGGTGGGTGGTGTTCATGCGCCTGTGCCCTCCAGCATGCGGAACCCGGTGGACACGAGCGCGCGGTCGATCGGGCATGACACCGTGCCCAGCGTGGGCCGCAGCGCGGTGCGCACGCCGCCGCCACCGGCCGGGCCGCAGGTGTAGAGCGCCGTCACCTCGCGCGTGAGTCGCTGGGCGCTGGCCTTGTCGGTGTGGCGCACGGCCACGCGCAGGCGCACGTCGGTCGCGGCGCCGGCGTCAGTGTGGCGCAGCCAGTGCCCCTGGTCATCGGCCAGCACACTGGCCACGCCGATGAGGTCGATGCGCAACGGGCCCAGGCCTTCCAGGCGCTGAACCAGCACGTCGGCCGCGAGCCGCGCGCGCTGCTCGGCGCGCACGCCGGCGTAGGAAATCTCGCCCTCGGCCAGCCAGCCGCTCTCGAAGCACACGTTCACCTTCAGCGTGTCGGGACGGCCGTGCCCGCGCACGCCGCTGAGGCGCACACGGTTCGGGCCCACCGGTTCAACGCGCGCGGCCGTGATGTCGGCCACCACGTCGGGCGTGAGGTAGGCGCGTGGGTCGTGCACTTCGTACAGCAGCTGTTCCTTGACGGTGTGTTCGTCCACCACGCCGCCCGTGCCGTCCGGCTTGAAGATCGTGCAGCTGCCATCGGCCTCGATGGCCGCGATGGGGTAGCCCACGTTGGCGAGGTCGGGCACGTCCTTCACGCCGGGGTCGGCGTAGTAGCCGCCGGTGACCTGCGCGCCGCATTCGAGCAGGTGGCCGGCCATGGTGGCACCGGCGATGCGGTCCCAGTCGTCCAGGGCCCAGCCGTGGTGGGCGAGGGCGGGACCCAGCACAAGAGAAGGGTCGGCCACGCGGCCGGTCACCACCACGTCGGCGCCCGCGCGCAAGGCCTCGGCGATCGGCAGCGCGCCGATGTAGGCGTTGGCGCTGATCACGGCCTGGTCACCGAGCGACGGCAGATCGCGCGAGAGCCGGGCCACATGGGTTTTCACGTCGTCGCCATGCACCACCGCCACGCGCGGTTCGCGCAGGCCGAGCGAGCGGGCGATGGCCTGGATGCGCCGGCCCGCGCCCAGCGGGTTGGCCGCGCCGAAGTTGCTCACGATGGGGATGCGGTGTTCCAGGCAGCGCGCGAGCACCGGGCGCACCATCTCGTCGAGCAGGGGCTCATAGCCGCCGTCCGGGTCCTGCAGCAGCGCCAGCTGCGCCAGCGCCAGGGTGCGTTCGGCCAGCGTCTCGAAGATCAGGCAGGCCGGCCCGCCGATGCGGATCAGCGCGTCGACCACGGGGCCGGCCGCGTCCGTGCGGTCGCCGGAAAAGCCGGCCGCCGAGCCCACATGAATCACCGCCTTGTTGGTCATGCCGCGCACTGTAGGTGCGGATCGGTCATTCTGTGAAACTCAAACTTCAGATATATTGATCTGGAATGCAGATCAATCTGTCCACCCGCGAACTGCGCGCCTTTGTGGCGCTGGCCGAGCAGCGCAACTTCACGCGCGCGGCCTCGCTGTGCCATCTGTCGCAGCCGGCGTTCTCGGCGCTCATCCAGGCGCTTGAAGCCAACGTGGGTGGCCGCCTGTTCGAGCGCAGCACGCGCCATGTGTCGCTGACGGCCGAGGGCGAGGCCTTTCTCGACGCCGCCCTGCGCCTGCTCAAGGACGCGGACGCCGCCATCGAGGGCGTGCGCGACCACGTGGCGCGGCGCCGTGGGCGGGTGGCCATCGCCATCCTGCCGTCGCTCGCGGCGGGCTGGCTGCCGCCGCTGCTCGCGCGCTTTCATCAGGCGCACCCCGGCATCGAACTCGATGTGGCCGACGTGCTGTCTGACGAATGCCTGGAGCGTGTGCGTTCCGGGCGGGCGGACTTCGCGCTGGCCTCGTCGCGCACCGATGCGCCCGAGCTGCGCACCGAGCGTTTCTGTTCGGACGACTTCCACGTCGTGTTTCCCGAAGGCCATGCGCTCGCCGAACGGACGGGCGCGGTGCGCCTGAACGAGCTGCATGCGTTTCCCATCGTGCAGCTCGCGCGCTCCAGCAGCGTGCGCCAGTACGTGGAAGCCGCCATCTACCCGAACCGCATGCGCACCGTGATGGAACTGGAGCAGCTCAGCACCGTGGCCCGCATGGTGCAGGCCGGCCTGGGCATCACCATCGTGCCCTCGCTCACGCTGTTCCACTTCGACCAGCCGGGGCTGGCCGCGCGAAGGATCCAGTCGGCGGGGCTGAAGCGCCAGGTGTTCCTCGTGCGTCGGTCGGACCGCGCGCTGTCGTCCGCAGCGCAGGGGCTGCATGCCCTGCTGATGAAACACCGGCCCGCGTGAGGGCCGCTCAGCCCAGCTCCGCCAGTCCCGGGTTGAAGACGATTTCCCAGAGGTGGCCGTCCGGGTCCTGCAGGTAGCCGGCGTAGCCGCCGTAGAAGGTGTCCTGCGCGGGCTTCACGATGCGGGCACCGGCGTTGGTGGCCTGCTGCATCACGGTGTCCACCTCGTCGCGCGAATCCACGTTGTGGCCCAGCGAGAACTCCAGCGCGCTCGAGGCCTGCGCGGTGGGGGAGAGCAGGGGCAGGCCGGTGTCGGCCGCGAGGCTGCGGCGCGGCCACAGCGCCAGCTTCAGGCCGTTCTGCAGGTTGAAGAAGGCCACCGCGCCGTTCTCGAATTCCGCGCCAATGATGCCCTTCGTGGCCAGGCCCAGGCCGTCGCGGTAGAAGGCCACCGAACGCTCGAGATCGTCCACACCGAGGGTGATGACCGTGACGTGCGCTTTCATCGTGGGCCTTCCTTTCTGCCGGTTCAGCGGCGCAGCTTGTAGCCGGTGCGGAACACCCACCAGATGAAGCCCAGGCACAGCGACATGAAGACCAGCGTCATGCCCGTGCTCACGGCAATGTGCACGTCGGCCACGCCATAGAACGCCCAGCGGAACCCGCTGATGAGATAGACAACCGGGTTGAACAGCGACACCGTCTGCCACACCGGCGGCAGCATGGTGATGGAGTAGAACGCGCCACCCAGGAAGGTGAGCGGTGTGACCACCAGCAGCGGGATCACCTGCAGCTTCTGGAAGTTGTCCGCCCACAGGCCGATGATGAAACCGAACAGGCTGAAGGTGACGGCGGTGAGCAGAAGGAAGCCGACCATCCAGACCGGGTGCGCGATGTGGTACGGCACGAACAAGCGCGCCGTGAGCAGGATGAGCACCCCGAGCAGCACCGACTTGGTGGCCGCCGCGCCCACGTAACCCAGCAGCACCTCGACCCACGACACCGGCGCCGAGAGCAGCTCGTAGATGGTGCCGGACCACTTGGGCATGTAGATGCCGAAGGACGCGTTGGAAATGCTCTCGCTCAGCAGCGAGAGCATGACCAGCCCGGGGATGATGAAGGCGCCATACGTGACGCCGTCGATGTCGCCCATGCGCGAGCCGATGGCGGTGCCGAAGACGATGAAGTAGAGCGAGGTGGTGAGCACCGGCGCCAGGATGCTCTGCGTGATGGTGCGGAAGGTGCGCGCCATCTCGAAACGGTAGATGGCCTTGATGCCGTGGATGTTCAAGCTCATGCGCGCGCCTCCTGTTTCTTGTTGTGGACGAGGCTCACGAAGATGTCTTCGAGCGAGCTCTCGCTGGACTGCAGGTCCTTGAAGTCGATGCCCTGGGCATGCAGGGTGCGCAGCAGCTCGGCGATGCCGGTCTCTTCCGTCTGGGTGTCGAAGGTGTAGGTGAGCGTCTGGCCTTCGCCCGACAGTTCGAGCGGCCAGCGCGACAGCGCCGCCGGCACGGTCTGCAGCGGGTGCTGCAGCGTCAGCGTGAGCTGCTTCTTGCCCAGCTTTCGCATGAGCACGTCCTTGTCTTCCACCACGATCAGCTCGCCGCGGTTGATCACGCCGATGCGGTCGGCCATGTCCTCGGCTTCCTCGATGTAGTGCGTGGTCAGGATGATGGTGGTGCCGCGGTCGCGCAGCTCGCGCACCATGCGCCACATGTCGTGCCGCAGTTCCACGTCCACACCGGCGCTGGGCTCGTCAAGGAAAAGGATCTTCGGTTCGTGCGAGAGCGCCTTGGCGATCAGCACGCGCCGCTTCATGCCGCCGGAGAGTGTGAGGATCTTGTTGTCCTTCTTGTCCCAGAGCGAGAGGTCGCGCAGCACCTTTTCCACGTAGGCCGGGTCGGGCGTCTTGCCGAACAGGCCCCGGCTGAAGTTGACCGTGGCCCAGACGGACTCGAAGGCGTCGGTGTGCAGCTCCTGTGGCACGAGGCCGATGGCGGCGCGCGCGGCACGGTAGTCGCGCACGGTGTCGTGCCCGTCGGCCAGCACCACGCCTTCGCTGGCGTTGGCAATGCCGCAGATGATGCTGATGAGCGTGGTCTTGCCCGCGCCATTGGGGCCGAGCAGGGCGAAGATCTCGCCGCGACGGATGTCGAGGTCGACGCGCTTCAAGGCCTGGAAACCACCGGCGTAAGTCTTGCTGACGCCGCGAACGGACACGATGGGGTCGGCGGTACCGGCCGCCGGTGAAGAAAGGGACATGGAGCCTCCTGAATCGCGCCACTCTAGCACTGTTTTTGTGTACAGTGGTCCCTCCATGGAAAACGTCCACATTCCCATTCAGGCCATCAAGGGCCGGGGCATCAGCCACCAGCAGCCGCACCGCTTCATGCGCGACGCGCGCGAGGCGTTCGACGACGGCTGGAGCGCACTGGACGAAGCCGCACTGGCCGGCGAGGAGGCGCCGCCCCCGGCCACCGAGGTCACCTGGGAAGACTGCAGGAGCGCGATCACGAAGAACGAGTCGCCCGACGTCGGCTTCATGCTGGGCCTGAACCCTTACCGGGGATGCGAACACGGGTGTGTGTATTGCTATGCGCGCCCCACCCACAGTTACCTCAATCTTTCGCCGGGGCTGGATTTCGAGACGAAGCTCATCGCCAAGCGCAACCTGGCCGCCGTGCTGCGGCGCGAACTCGCCAGCCCGCGCCACGTGCCCTGCCTGCTCGCCATCGGCACGGTGACGGACGCCTACCAGCCCATCGAACGCGAACTGAAGCTGACCCGCGCCGCGCTCGAGGTGCTGGCCGAGGCGCGGCACCCGCTGGCCATCGTCACCAAGGGCAGTGGCGTGGAGCGCGATATCGACATCCTCGCGCCGATGGCGGCACAGGGCCTGGCGGCGGTCTACGTCACCATCACCTCGCTGGACGGCAAACTGGCCCGCGCGCTGGAGCCGCGCGCGGCCGCACCGCACCGCCGCCTGCGCACCCTGCGCACGCTGGCGGACGCGGGCATTCCGGTGGGCGTGAGCGTGGCGCCGCAGATTCCCTTCATCACCGACGACATGGAGCAGGTGCTCGAAGCCGCGTGGGACGCGGGCGCGCGCCGCGCCTTCTACACCGTGCTGCGCCTGCCGTGGGAACTCAGCCCGATGTTCCGCCAGTGGCTGGACCTGCACTACCTGGACCGCGCCGCGCGCGTGATGGCCCGGGTGCAGGAGATGCGCGGCGGCAAGGACTACAACGCCGACTTCGCGCAGCGCATGCGCGGCAGCGGCATCTGGGCCGACCTGATCCGCCAGCGCTTTGACAAGGCCTGCGCGCGCCTGGGCTTCAACACCGAGCGCGAACCGCTCGACACCTCGCAGTTCAAGCCGCAGGCCCTGCGCGCGCAGCAAGAACTGTTCTGAGCCGGTTTCAGCCCTCGACGTCCAGGCCGAGCCGGCCGAGCCGGTGCGCCAGCTCCACGGTCGACTGCACCTGCAGCTTGTCGAAGATGTTGGCGCGGTGGAATTCCACCGTGCGCTGCGCGATGCCGAGGTGGTCGGCGATGTTCTTGTTGTAGTGGCCCTTGAGCACCTCGCGCAGCACCTCGCGTTCGCGGCTGCTCAGGGAGGCCAGGGCCTGAGCCAGTTGCAGCCGCTCGTGGTCTTGCTGCAGCTGTTCGATGGCGGCGGTGCGTGCCGCCTCGATCTTGTCGACCAGCAGGTTGTTCTGGAACGGTTTCTCCAGAAAATCCCAGGCACCGTTCTTCACCGCCGCCACCGCCATGCTCACGTCGCCGTGCCCGGTGAGGAACAGCACAGGCCACGGCCAGGCCATGGCCTTGAGCTGCTCGAACGTGGCCAGGCCGGACAGCGGCTCCATGCGGATGTCCAGCAGGACCACGCAGCAGTCGCCGGTGCCGGGCGCGCTGTCGCGCAGCGCTTTCAGGAAGGCCTCGCCCGAAGGCCAGACCTGCGTGGGCAGGCCACGCGATTCCAGCAGCCATGCGATGCCCTCGCGGAAATCCGCGTCGTCGTCGATGACGTGCACGGGCGGGTTCATCAGGGGTTCAAGGGAAGCCACAGGGTGAATTGTGCCCCCCGCAGATCGGGGCTTCGGGCGATCTCGACGCGGCCGTGGTGTGCCTCCGTGATGGAGCGGCAGATGGCCAGCCCCATGCCCATGCCCCCGGGCCGGTGGCTGCTGAAGGCGTCGAACACCGTGGCGACCTGCTCCGGCGGCACACCGGGTCCGCTGTCGGACACGCGGATGCCGGCGGATGCCGCGTCCGTGGACAGCACCAGCTCGATCCGCACGCATGGCTCTGCGTCTGACCCGCCCAGCGGTGCCCATTGACCCGCATTGACGATGAGGTTGCGCAGCGCGTGTTCGAGCAGCATCGCATCCGCCGGGACAACGGGCCCATCGCCGGGCGGCAGGTCCACGGTCAGCCGCACGCCGTCGGGCAGGCCGGTGCTGCCGGCGACCCGCGCCACGAAGGGGACGAGTGCGAGGGGCTGGCGCGTCATCTCCTGGCGGCGAGCGAAGGCATTGACGCGCTGGATCACGCGGCCCGACTTGTCGGCCAGGCCCTCGATGCGCTCGAGCACGGGGACGATGTCGTCGAATCCGATGCGCTGTTCGCGCACGCGGTTGAGCAGGCCGGTGGCGAACCCGCTCAGTGCCCCCAGGGGCTGATTGAGTTCGTGCGCCAGTGTCGATGCGACTTCGCCCATCGCCACCAGCCGGCCCGAGGCCTCGAGCTGGGCCTGTTGCCGCGCGGCCAGTCGCTCGACGCGCTGGCGCTCGGTGATGTCCAGCATCGAACCGATCCAGCCGGCGACCTCTCCGTGGGCGAGCAGAAGCGGCGCGCTGTGGGCCAGGACCTCGACCACCTGGCCATCACGGTGCCTCAGTTGCAGGAGCCGCCCCGCCTGCTGGGTGTCGGGGTCGCTGGCGCCCTGGCGCAGGCCTTCGAACTCGTCGCCCTGTTCCGCAGGCCAGTACGGCATTGGTCGGGCCGGCGTGCTGGCCCATTGCAGCAGTTCGGCCGGCGACCAGCCCACCAGCCGGCCGAAGGCCTGGTTGACGTGCAGCAGGTGGCCATCGCGGTCCCACGCGCACAGGCCCAGCGGCACGGAGCGTTCCATCGCGCTGCGCAGCGCCAGCTGGGTCTGCAGCCGGGCTTCGGCACGCTGGCGACGGGCGGTGTCGCGCCACAGGCGTGCCAGCGCGAGCAGCATGCCGGCCAGGCAGACCATGGCCACGGCGAAGAACGCCCGGGGTGCCAGCGGCGCCTGGTCGCCCAGGCTCTGGACCTTCAGAAGCAACTGCGCACCAGGCAGGTTGACCGGCGCGATGAAGGCTTCTTCCAGCGGCGGTGTCGGAGCCGTTTCAGGGGCAAGCACGACACGGTGGTCCTGCAGGAACCATCCCGGGATCGCGTCGGCCAGCAGCCGGTCCATGGGCACGGCGGCCACGTAGTCGCCAAGGAACCGGCCCTGCTCGAAATGCGGCACCGCGATCCAGAGCCAGGGCGCACCGGACGCGGAGGCCGAGGGCAGCGGGCCGGCGTAGGCCGCTCGCTGCAGGTTGCGCGTGGTGTCAAGCATGGTCGACAGCGCCTGCCCGTGTGGCACGGCGTGTGCGGGCAGCACGGTGTCGAGCGCGACGGCCGCGGGCACCCACCCGTGGAACGCGATCTGGCCGGGCTGCTGCCACCAGGGTCCGCCCAGGGTGGGGCGTGCGGGCACCGGTCGTGTCTGGGCCTGGTGCGCGAGCGCGCCCAGATCGGTCTCCAGGCGCCGCACGTGAAAGCGCAACGTCTGGTCCAGCCACTGCGCATCGGCGGTGCGGCGCCGGTCGGCCTCCTGTGCTTCCTCGCCGCGCAGGACCATCACCATCAGCACCGCCGACGTGGCCACCAGAAGCAGCAGCGCCACCAGCCAGGCCAGCGCGCGGCGCGTGAGGGCCGATGCCTGGCGCGTGTCCAGGTCCAGGGTGTCGAAGTCGGTCGACGGGTCGGGCGTAGAAGGGGGCGGCATGGCGATCGGGTCTAGCATAGCGGGCATGTCTGCAGCCCGCCTTGCCCACCTGCACAGCCCGCGGCGGCGCGGCGTGCTGCGCGCGGGGCTCGCTGCCGTGGCGGCCCTTGCCTTGCCAGCACTCGCACAGCAGCCTGCGGTGAGGTTGCGTTTCTCTCACGTGGTGGCACCCGACACGCCCAAGGGGCAGATGGCACAGCGCCTGCAGACGCTGGTGCACGAGCGTGCGGGCCCGCGCATCCGGGTGGACGTGCACCCCGACTCCTCGTTGTGGGGAGACGACGATGAAATGGAAGCGCTGCGCCTGGGCGCGGTGGACATGCTGGCGCCCTCGCTGTCCAAGTTCGGCATGGCCGGCGTGCCCGAGTTCGAGGTGTTCGATCTGCCCTACCTGTTCGCCGACCTGGCCCAGGTGCGGCGCGTGACGCAGGGCGCCGTGGGCCGCGAGCTGCTGCAGCGCCTGGGCCGCCAGCAGATGCTGGGCCTGGGCTATCTGGACAACGGCTTCAAGCAGATGAGCGCGCACCGGCCTTTGCGCCGGCCCGCCGATTTCCAGGGCCAGCGCATGCGCGTGCAGGCGCCCGGCGTGCTGGAGGCGCAGATGCGGGCATGGGGTGCGCAACCCCTGGTGTTGCCGTTCGCCGAGACGCAGCGCGCCCTGGCCAGCGGCCTGGTGGATGGCACCGAGAACCCCTTGTCGAACTTCCAGACCCAGGGGCTGGCGGCCTGGCAACCCCATGTGAGCCTGACCGGGCATGGCTACCTGGGCTACGCGGTGGTGACCAACCCCCGCTTCTGGGACAGCCTTGGCCGCGCCGACCGGGCCCTGCTGAGCACCGCACTGGCCGAAGCGCTGGCGCATGGCAACCGGCTGTCGGCGGAGCTGGACGGGCAGGCGCTGCGCCACATGCGCCAGGCCCCCGGGGTGCAGGTGCACGACCTGACCGACGCCGAGCGGGCTGCGCTGCGTCAGGCCGCGCAGCCGCTGCACGACGGCCTGCGCCAGCGGCTCGGACCGGGGCTGCTGGACGCGGTGCACCGCGCCCTGGCCGCGGCCTGAACCTGACACCTGAGCGACATAAGTAGAAGTACGACTGTTGAACGCCACAGTTGGCGTGGCCCGACCGGCTGCGTATCGTGCCGCCTGTCCCGACGAGGGACGCGCGGCCTCTCTGCCTCCATCGGTGGGTGGCCATTCCCACACCGAAAAGCCCCCCAGGGGCACGGAGACAAAGTCATGTCATCAGCGACACAGCGCAAGCCGTTTTACAAGTCCCTGTACGTCCAGGTCCTGTTCGCCGTCGTGGTCGGCGTGCTGCTGGGCCACTTCTACCCCGAGCTCGGGGCAAAGATGAAGCCGCTGGGCGATGGCTTCATCAAGCTGATCAAGATGATCATCGCGCCCATCATTTTCTGTACCGTGGTGGTGGGCATCGCCGGCATGGAAGACATGAAGAAAGTCGGCAAGACCGGCGGCCTGGCGCTCTTCTATTTCGAGATCGTCTCGACGCTGGCGCTGATCATCGGCCTGGTGATCGTCAACGTGATCAAGCCCGGCGTGGGCATGCACATCGACCCTGCCACGCTGGACACCAAGAGCATCGCCACCTACACCGAACCCGGCAAGATGCAGGGCACGGTGGACTTCCTGCTGGGCGTGATCCCGACCTCGGTGGTGGACGCCTTCGCCAAGGGCGACATCCTGCAGGTGCTGCTGTTCTCGGTGCTGTTCGGTTTCGCGCTGCACAAGTTCGGCGGACGCGGCACCCTGGTGTTCGACTTCATCGAGAAGTCCTCGCACGTGCTGTTCGACATCGTCGGCTTCATCATGAAGGTCGCCCCGATCGGTGCGTTCGGCGCCATGTCCTTCACCATCGGCAAGTACGGCGTGGACTCGCTGTTCTCGCTGGGCAAGCTGATGGGCACGTTCTATCTCACCTGCCTGTTGTTCGTCTTCGTGGTGCTCGGTGCGATCGCGCGGCTGCACGGCTTCAGCGTGTTCAAGTTCATCCGCTACATCAAGGAAGAACTGCTGATTGTTCTGGGCACCTCGTCCAGCGAATCGGTGCTGCCACGCATGATGGAGAAGCTGGAAAACCTGGGTGCGCGCAAGTCGGTGGTCGGGCTGGTGATTCCCACCGGTTACTCCTTCAACCTGGACGGCACCTCCATCTACCTGACCATGGCCGCGGTGTTCATCGCGCAGGCCACCGACACACCGCTGGACATCACGCACCAGATCACCCTGCTGCTGGTTCTTCTGCTCACCTCCAAGGGCGCTGCCGGTATCACCGGTTCGGGCTTCATCGTGCTGGCCGCCACGCTCTCCGCGGTGGGGCACGTGCCGGTGGCCGGCCTGGCGCTGATCCTCGGCATCGACCGGTTCATGTCGGAAGCGCGCGCACTCACCAACCTCATCGGCAATGGCGTGGCCACGCTGGTGGTCGCCAAATGGACGGGCGACCTCGACATGCAGCGGCTGCAACAGGGGCTGGACAACCCGACCGTTCAGGAATCGCAGGAACCCGAAGAGATCCTGGACCTGCAGCAGGCCCGCATGGCCCTGCCCGAAGGCAGCGGCCGCTGATCGTCAGGCGTTGCGCGCCAGCAGCGCCAGCGCGTCCTCGCGCCAGAAGCCGAGGGCGGTGTAGTACCCCTCCCACACGCAGCCGTTGCAGCCCCGGCCGCAACAGGTGGCGGGTTCCGGTGGGGGCAGGCGCAGAGCGGTGTCGAGGTCCATGCCGCGGCGCTGCGCAAGGCCACGCAGATGGGCCACCAGGGCCTGCGCGGTGGGCAGGTCGGACAAGGGCACGAGGGCTGGGTCGTGCAACACGAAGCGGGGTTGCACGCGTCCCTCGAATTCAGCGACTTCGGCGAACATCGCCGCCGGCCGCACCCACTGGCCCCAGCCGCCATAGAGCGCGCGGTACAGCGTCATGCCCTGCAGCGTCTCGCTGCAGCGCACCGTGTCCAGCACCTCGTACCAGCCACCCTTGTAGTGGCGGTACAGCCCGGGTGGCGTGGGGTTCAGCGGGGGCAGGTCGGTGTCGGTGGTCATGGTGGGCGGGAAGGATTGTCGCCCACCCGCCCACGGGCCGGCCTCAGGCCTTCCTGGAGAGTGAGTCGAGCGGCACGTAGAACTCGCCGCCGGCCGCCTTGAACTCGGCCGACTTGTCGGCCATGCCGCGCTCGGCAAAGTCCCGCACGTCCTGCGTGATCTTCATCGAGCAGAACTTCGGCCCGCACATGCTGCAGAAATGCGCTTCCTTGCTGCTGTCCTTGGGCAGCGTCTCGTCGTGGAAATCGCGCGCGGTGTCCGGGTCGAGCCCGAGGTTGAACTGGTCGTGCCAGCGGAACTCGAAGCGCGCCTTGCTCATGGCGTCGTCGCGCGCGCGGGCGCCCGGGTGGCCTTTGGCGATGTCGGCCGCGTGCGCGGCGATCTTGTAGGCAATGATCCCCTGCTTCACGTCGTCGCGGTCGGGCAGGCCCAGGTGTTCCTTGGGCGTCACGTAGCACAGCATGGCCGTGCCCATCCAGCCGATCATGGCCGCGCCGATGGCCGAGGCAATGTGGTCGTAGCCCGGCGCGATGTCGATGGTGAGCGGACCCAGTGTGTAGAACGGAGCTTCGTGGCAGTGCTTCAACTGCTCGTCCATGTTGGCCTGGATCAGGTGCATGGGCACGTGGCCCGGGCCTTCGATCATGGTCTGCACGTCGTGCTTCCAGGCGATCTGCGTGAGCTCACCGAGCGTCTTCAGCTCCGCGAACTGCGCCTCGTCGTTGGCGTCTGCCGCGCTGCCGGGGCGCAGGCCGTCGCCGAGCGAGAAGCTCACGTCGTACGCCTTCATGATCTCGCAGATCTCCTCGAAGTGCGTGTAGAGAAAACTCTCCCGGTGGTGCGTGATGCACCACTTCGCCATGATCGAACCCCCGCGCGAGACGATGCCCGTGCGCCGGTTGGCCGTGAGGTGGATGAAGGGCAGGCGCACGCCCGCGTGGATGGTGAAGTAGTCGACGCCTTGCTCGGCCTGCTCGATCAGCGTGTCGCGGAAGATGGCCCAGGTGAGGTCCTCGGCCACGCCGCCCACCTTCTCCAGCGCCTGGTAGATCGGCACCGTGCCGATGGGCACCGGCGAGTTGCGCACGATCCAGTCGCGCGTGGTGTGGATGTTGCGGCCGGTGGAGAGGTCCATCACGTTGTCCGCGCCCCAGCGGATCGCCCACACCAGCTTGTCCACCTCTTCCTCGATGCTGGAGGTGACGGCCGAGTTGCCGATGTTGGCGTTGACCTTGACCAGGAAGTTGCGCCCGATCGCCATCGGCTCCACCTCGGGGTGGTTGATGTTGGCCGGGATGATGGCGCGGCCGCGCGCCACCTCGTCGCGCACGAACTCGGGCGTGATGGTCTCCGGAATGCGCGCGCCCATCGGGTGGCCGCGCAGGCGCGCTTCGCGTCCCGCATCGGCCAGGTAATCGGCCATCCACCCGCGCTTGCCGTTCTCGCGCACGGCCACGTATTCCATCTCGGGTGTGACGATGCCGCGCCGCGCGTAGTGCATCTGCGTCACGTTCATGCCGCTGCGCGCGCGGCGGGGCGTGCGCTGCAGGCCGGCGGCGGAGGCGCGCAGGGCTTCGATGCGCGCGGCATCGCGGGCTTCGTGTTTCACCCCGTCGTCCAGCGCCTGGCGGGTGCGGCCGGTGTAGGTTTCGGTGTCGCCGCGCGCGGCAATCCACGCGCCGCGCACGTCGGGCAGGCCGCGCGTCACGTCGATCGCGGCCGTCGGTTCCGAGTAGGGCCCCGAGGTGTCGTAGACCACGACGCGCTCGCCGTTGGTGAGCGCGATCTCGCGCATGGGCACGTTCACGCCGGGCAGCGTGCCGGGCACATGGATCTTGCGGGACGCGGGAAAGGGCTCGCGGCTGAGGGCGAGCGTGGCGGGGGGCAATCTGTCGGGGGCATTCATGGCAGTGGTCTCTTGGTGGTGGCTGTGGACAAGCTCCGGAGACCACCCGCCAGACCCTGCACCCGGTCCGCGAATGCGGACCAACCCCTGGACGGGGTGCGGATGCATGCCCTGGTGGGCAACGCTCTTCTTTCGCCGGTACTAACCGGATCAAGTTCGCGGGTTTGGCCTTGCGGCCATCTCAGCGCAGGTCTTTCGACCCGTGCACCCCGGAGCAGTTGCGCAGTGTAACGGGCGCCGCGTCCATGAGCAGTTTCCCGACTTGGCATCCAACTTGCTCAGGCGTTTGATGTGCGTCAGGACCATCCCTCTGGCGCATTTCGAGGAACACACCATGTCCGAAGACTCCCCGTCGACCGCTGCCGTTCCGGCCTCGCCCAATTCGCCGCAGCCCCGCCACATCCGGCTGACCTCGCACTCCGGCGGCTTCGGCGGGCTGCCCATCCAGTGGGGGGCTGCGACCGCGCGCGAACGCGGGCCGGTGGTGGGCACCACGCTCAACATCGGCAACCGCAACGTGATCGGCACCCACAGCGGCAGCTACAGCGTGTACCGCGCGCTGGCCGTGGCGGCCGGCGCGCTCAAGCGCGAGCACCGCGCCGACCTCACCAACACCGCACCCACCGACATCATCGGCCCCTATCCGCAGTGGGCCGATCCCGACAAGATCGTGAGCATCGACCCTTGGGGCGCGGTGATCGCCGAGGCCTACTCGAACGAACTGGCCGCCGGTTACGACATCCGCCCCACCATCGCGGTGACCAAGGCCCACGTGATCCTGCCCGAGGTGATCGAGGCGCTGCAGAAAGGCCGGCTCAAGCCCGACGGCAAGTTCCTCACCACCGGTGGTGCGGCCGTGGTCACCAAGGTGGCGGTCGAGCCCGTCTGGTACCTGCCCGGTGTGGCCAGGCGCTTTGGCTGCACGGAAGCAGCCCTGCGCCGCGTGCTGTTCGAGGAAACCGGCGGCATGTACCCCGAGCTGGTCACGCGCTCCGACCTGGAGGTCTTCCTGCCGCCCATCGGGGGGCAGACGGTCTACATCTTCGGCAACCCGCGCGACCTGGCCAACCCCGACGTGGAACTGACGGCGCGCGTGCACGACGAATGCAACGGCTCCGATGTGTTCGGCTCCGACATCTGCACCTGCCGGCCCTACCTCACGCACGCGATCGAGGAGTGCATCCAGGGCGCGCAGCGCGGCGGCGTGGGCCTGGTGGCCTACTCGCGAAAGGAAGGCCGCGCGCTGGGCGAGGTGACCAAGTTCCTCGTCTACAACGCACGCAAGCGCCAGGTGGGAGGCGACACGGCCGACCAGTACTTTGCGCGCACCGAGTGCGTGGCCGGCGTGCAGGACATGCGCTTCCAGGAGTTGATGCCCGACGTGCTGCACTGGCTGGGCATCACGAAGATCCACCGCCTCGTGTCCATGAGCAACATGAAGTACGACGCCATCACCGGCGCCGGCATCGAGGTGGGCGTGCGCGTGAACATTCCTGACGAGCTCATTCCGGCCGACGCGCGCGTGGAAATGGACGCCAAGATGGCCGCTGGCTACTTCACCCCTGGCGCGGTGCCCGATGCCGATGAACTCAAGCTCGCCAAGGGCCGGGCACTGAACGAATGAGCCGCGCGGTGCCTGACACATCCACCCCCGCCGGGGCCGCGCTGGCGCTGCGCAGCACGGCCGCCGTGCGTGAACGCGCGCAGCACCTGCTGGCCCGGGCCCGCGCCGGTGATTCCGTGCACTTCGTGGTGAACGATGCCGCGCTGGCGCATGCCGCGCACACCGTGGCCGAGCTCACGCGCGCGCGCTTTCCCGAACTGCGCATGCCGTACCACAGCCGCTGGCGCCACTTCGAGGCCGGGCAGATCGACCGCGCCGGGCAGCTCGATGCCCTGCTGGGACCGGTGGACGCCGCCACCCGCGCGCGCGCGCAGATCGACCTGGTGCTGGTGAGCGTGCTGCTCGATGCCGGCGCCGGTGCCGACTGGCGCTATGTGGAAGCGGCCAGCGGCCAGACGTTCACCCGCTCCGAGGGGCTCGGCGTGGCGAGCTTTCACGCCTTCGTGGCGGGCCTGTTCTCCAGCGACCCGGCGCAACCGCTGCGCGTCGACGCCGCCGGCCTGTGCGCGCTGCACACCGGACAACTGGGTGAGGCATTCCAGGTCGGTGAAGGCAACCCGCTGGTGGGGCTCGACGGCCGAGCCAGCCTGCTGCGCCGCCTGGGCGAGGTGCTGGCGCGGCAGCCTCAGGTCTACGGCCCGGCCGGCCGGCCCGGAGGCCTGTTCGACGCGATGCGGGCAGCCGACCCGACCGCCGTGGACGTGCACGACGTGCTCGGTCTGCTGCTGGCCACGCTGTCGGACATCTGGCCCGCGCAGAACGCCATCGACGGTGTGGCGCTGGGCGACTGCTGGCCACACCCGGACGTGCCGGGCGAAGGCCTCACGCGCGGCTGGATGCCGTTTCACAAACTCTCGCAGTGGCTCACCTATTCGCTCCTGGAGCCGTTCAAGTGGGCGGGTGTGGCACTGCAAGGCATCGACGCACTGACCGGTCTGCCCGAATACCGCAACGGCGGGCTGCTGATCGACGCGGGCGTGCTGCGCCCGCTGCCGCCCGACCATGCCACCCGCATCTGGTCGGCAGGCGATGCCTTCATCGTCGAATGGCGTGCGCTCACCGTGGCCCTGCTCGACGAACTCGCGCCACTGGTGCGCGACGAACTCGGCGTGTCGGCTGAACAGATGCCGCTGGCCTGTGTGCTTGAAGGCGGAACCTGGGCTGCCGGCCGCCTGCTGGCGCAGCGCCTGCGCGGTGGCACGCCTCCGCTGAACATCGCCAGCGATGGCACGGTGTTCTGACCCCTCTTTCCCGGCAACCCGAACAAGGCACGAACCATGAGCCACCACAACGTTCATTTCATCGACCACCCACTGGTGCAGCACAAGCTCTCGCTCATGCGCCGCAAGGACGCCAGCACAAACAGCTTTCGCCGCCTGCTCAATGAAATGGCGATGCTCATGACCTACGAGGTCACGCGCGACATGCCGATGCAGGACATCGAGGTCGAGACGCCGCTGGAGACCACGACCTGCAAGGTCATCGACGGCAAGAAGCTGGTGTTCGTGTCCATCCTGCGCGCGGGCAATGGCATTCTGGACGGCATGCTCAGCGTGGTGCCCGGTGCGCGCGTGGGCCACATCGGCCTGTACCGCGACCCGAAGACGCTGACGGCGGTGGAGTACTACTTCAAGATGCCCAAGGACATGCACGAACGGGACGTGATCGTGGTCGACCCGATGCTGGCCACCGGAAACTCGGCGATCGCGGCGGTGGACCGGCTCAAGGAATGCCGGCCGAAATCGATCAAGTTCGTCTGCCTGCTCACCTGCCCCGAAGGCATTGCCGCACTGCACAACGCCCACCCCGACGTGCCGATCTACACCGCCGCCATCGACCGCGAACTCAACAGCCACGGCTACATCCTGCCCGGCCTGGGCGATGCGGGCGACCGCATCTTCGGCACGCAGTGAGCTTCGCCGCACCATCTGACGCGAACAACCGGCACACTCGCCGTCATGCTTGACCTGCTCATCACCCACGCCAGCCTGCCCGATGGCCGCACCGACATGGCGGTGGCCGTGCAGGACGGCCGCATCGTCGACGTGGCCCCTGGCCTGCAGGCGCCCGCACACGAGACGGTCGACGCGGCCGGCCAGTTGCTCTCGCCACCGTTCTGCGACCCGCACTTCCACATGGACGCCACGCTCAGCTATGGCTTGCCCCGCGTGAACCAGAGCGGCACCTTGCTGGAGGGCATTGCGCTGTGGGGCGAACTCAAACCGCTGTTGACGGAAGAGGCCCTGGTCGAGCGCGCGCTCGCGTATGGCGACTGGGCCGTGGCCAAGGGGTTGCTGGCGATCCGCAGCCACGTGGACACGAGCGACCCGAGCCTGCTGCCGGTGCGCGCCATGCTCGAAGCGAAGCGGCGCATGGCGCCGTACCTGGATGTGCAGCTCGTGGCCTTTCCGCAGGACGGCGTGCTGCGCAGCCCGGGAGGGATGGACAACCTGAAACGCGCGCTGGACCTGGGCGTTGACGTGGTGGGCGGTATTCCGCACTTCGAGCGCACCATGGCGGATGGCGCGGCCAGCGTGAAGCTGCTGTGCGAGCTCGCCGCCGCGCGCGGGCTGCCGGTGGACATGCACTGCGACGAAAGCGACGACCCACTGTCGCGCCACATCGAAACCCTGGCCTTCGAGAGCCAGCGCCTGGGCCTGCAGGGTCGCGTGAACGGTTCTCACCTCACCTCCATGCACAGCATGGACAACTACTACGTGAGCAAGCTCATTCCGCTGATCGCCGAATCGGGGGTGAGCGCGGTGGCCAACCCGCTCATCAACATCACCCTGCAGGGCCGGCACGACACCTACCCCCGGCGGCGCGGCATGACGCGTGTGCCCGAGCTGATGGCCGCCGGCGTGACGGTGGCCTTTGGCCACGACTGCGTGATGGACCCCTGGTATTCGCTCGGCAGTGGCGACATGCTCGAGGTGGCCCACATGGGGCTGCACGTGGCCCAGATGACCAGCCAGCAGGGCATGCGCGCCTGCTTCGAGGCGGTCACCACGAACGCCGCAAAGGTGATGAACCTCGACGGCTACGGCATCGCACCCGGGTGCCATGCCAGCTTCGTGCTGCTGCAGGCGCGCGACCCCATCGAGGCCATTCGCCTGCGCGCCACGCGGCTCAAGGTGTGGCGCCGGGGGCGCCTGCTGTCGGAGACGGCGCCTGCGCAGGCGCACCTTTCATTGCCCGGCCGCCTTGCTGGCTGAGCAACCCCGGATCGAGGTCGCACCCGGCCGTTTTCCGTTCCACGCTTTGTTACAGAGTCGCGCCGCTGCAGGGATAGATTGCGCGGCATCGAAGTCTCACAAGCGAAAGGATGGGAACACCATGGACAAGTCAATGATGAAGGGCCTTGTGGTTGGCGGTCTGGCCACCGTCGTGATCGGCGCCAGCGGCGTCACCGGTTACCAGGCGCTCATGAAGCCCAAGGTGGCCGAGGTGGTGGCGGTGAAGGAGGTCATGGAGACCGTGGTCACGCCGCGGGAGCAGTGCGAGAACGTCACTGTGCAGCGGCAGGCGCCGGTGAAGGACCAGAACCGCATCGCCGGCACCGTCATCGGTGGCGTGGCGGGTGGCCTGCTGGGCAGCCAGATCGGCGGCGGCAGCGGCCGCACGGTGGCGACGGTGGCCGGGGCGGCGGCAGGCGGTTACGCCGGCAACCAGGTGCAGAAGAACATGCAGCAGAAGGACACGGTCGCCTCCGTCGAACGCCGTTGCAAAACGGTGAACGAGAAGTCACAAAAGTTAAATGGATACGAAGTGACGTATCGCCTCGACGGCCAGCAGGGCAAGGCGCACACCAGTTTCCGGCCGGGCGCCACGTTGCCGGTCAAGGACGGCCAGGTGGTGACCACGCCTCCGCCCGCAGCCGGCACCTGAGCCCCGATTTTTCCCGCTCCGGGCGGGAACTCTGGGCGGCCGGGGCATTCCATCTCCGAGGTCCGGCAAACGGACGACCAGGAGACCCGGCCGTGACAAGGCTCAGAAACACAAGAAAGACCCCCGATGGCGGAACCGTCGCGGCCTGAGCCCGCGGCGCAGCTGTCGGTTTTCGATGCGGTGGTGATCATGCTGGGGCTGGTGGTCGGCATCGGCATCTTCCGCACGCCCTCCATCGTCGCCAGCGGCGTCGGCTCCGAGGCGATGTTCATCCTCGTGTGGCTGGCCGGCGGGCTGGTCACGCTCATCGGGGCGCTCTGCTACGCCGAACTGGCGGCCGCCCACCCGCACGTGGGCGGCGAATACCACTTCCTCTCCCAGGCCTACGGCCGTTCGGTCGCGCGCCTGTTCGCCTGGGCCCGCTGCACCGTCATCCAGACCGGCTCGATCGCGCTGGTGGCCTTCCTGCTCGGCGACTACGTGGCGCAGGTGGTGCCACTCGGGCCGCACGGGCCGGCGCTGTACGCCGCGCTGGCCGTCGTGGTGCTCACGGCGGTCAACGTGGCCGGCACCGTGGCGGGCAAGAACCTGCAGATCGCGGTCACCGGCATCCAGCTCGGCGCCATGCTGGCCATCATCCTGGTCGGGTTCTTCGGCTCGGCAGAAGCGGTGGTGGCCACGCCATTGCCGGTTCAGGAAGAGGCCGCGGCGCTGGGGGTGGCCATGATCTTCGTGCTGCTCACCTATGGCGGCTGGAACGACGCGGCCTACCTCACGGGCGAGCTGCGCGACGCCCCGCGCAACATCGCCAAGGTGCTGACCGTGGGCACGGCGCTGCTGGTCACCCTGTACGTGCTGGCCAACATGGCCCTGCTGTCCATCCTCGGGCTCGACGGCCTGCGCGCCTCCGACGCGGTGGCGGCCGACATGATGCGCGCGGCGGCCGGCCCCTCGGGCGAGATGCTGGTGACGCTGGCCATCGTGGTGGCCGCCATCTCCACCCTGAATGCCACGCTCTTCACCGGTGCCCGTGTGTTCTTCGCCCTGGGGCGGGACGTGACCGCGCTGCGCTGGGTCGGCGTGTGGAACGGCCGGGGCAGTGCGCCGGCCAACGGGCTGATCGCGCAGGGCGGCTTCGCGCTGGTGCTGATCGCCCTGGGTGCGCTGACGCCCGACGGCTTCAAGGCCATGGTGGACTTCACCGCGCCGGTGTTCTGGCTGTTCCTGCTGCTGGTGGGCGGCTCCCTGTTCGTGCTGCGCCGGCGGCACCCGCACCGCGCGCTGCCGTTCCGCGTGCCGTTCTACCCCCTCACGCCGATCGTGTTCTGCCTGACCTGCCTCTACATGCTGCATGCCAGCGTGCTGCACACCGGCCATGCCGCGTGGGTGGGGCTGGCGGTGCTGCTCGCGGGCGTGCCCATGCTGTTCTTCAAGGGCCCCACGGCCACCCCGTGCGAGGCCCCTGTGCTCACGAGTTCCCATTCACCAGGAGATCCGCCATGAACGCTCTTCGATCCACCCTCGGCGCCGCCGCACTCTGCCTGGGCGCCTGGGCCAGTGCACCGGCCTGGGCACAGACCGCGCCCGCCACACCGCCCGCCTACGAGCCCAAGGAAGGGCAGGCCGGCAAGGACGTGATCTGGCTGCCGACCGCGCAAAGCCTGGTCGACCGCATGCTGGAGATGGCAAAGCTGACCCCGCGCGACCACCTCATCGATCTCGGTTCGGGCGACGGGCGCCTTGTCATCACCGCGGCCAGACGGGGAGCCACCGCCCACGGCATTGAATACAACCCCGATCTCGTGGCCCTGTCGCAACGCGCGGCGCAGGCCGAGGGCGTGGCCGCGCGCGCCACCTTCGAGAAGGCCGACATCTTCGAGTCGGACTTCTCGAAGGCCACCGTGATCACCATGTTCCTGCTGCCCGAGCTGAACCTGCAGCTGCGCCCGACCCTGCTGGAGATGAAGCCCGGCACCCGCATCGTCTCCAACTCGTTCGACCTGGGCGACTGGCAACCCGACCACACGCAGCAGGTCACCGAGAACTGCCGCACCTACTGCGAGGCCTACCAGTGGACGGTGCCCGCGAAGGTGGCCGGCACCTGGCGGCTGGCCGATGGCCGGGAACTGATGTTGAAGCAGAACTTCCAGATGCTGGAAGGCACGCTCCGGCAGGGCGGCCAGGCGGTGGCCGTGAGCGATGCCCGCATGGACGGCACGCGCATCCGCTTCACCGTGGGCGCCGACCGCTACGTGGGCGAGGTGACGCCCGGCCGCATGCAGGGTTCGGTGAACGATGGCGCCCGCTCGTGGCGCGCCGTGAACCCCGGTTGACGCAGGGGCCGGCGCGCCGGGTGCTTGCGCGCGGGCAGGGAAGCCGGGAGACTTCCATCTGCCGCAACCACCCAGGACCCGCATGACACGACCCGCCACCTTCACCGGCGCCGCACCGGGAAAGACCCGACCATGAACACCTTCGGCCGGCGCGCCGAGGGCTTGCGGCTGGAGCGCATGCGCGCTTCCCCGATGTGGAGCGGCATGGGCTTTCGCAACATGCACCCCGTGCTGCCGGGGCTGCGCGACACGACCGTGGCCCGCCCCACGCTGCGCGATTTCCTGAGCGGCGGCGACCGGCGCACGCCCGGCGCGCCGCTGCCCTCGATGGACCCGCGCGAGACCTGGGACCGCCCGGCGCAGAGCGGCCTGCGAGCGACCTGGCTGGGGCATTCCACCGTGCTGATCGAGATCGACGGCCACCGGGTGCTGACCGACCCGGTCTGGGGCACGCGCGCCTCCCCGTTCCGGCTGCTCGGCCCCAAACGCTTCCAGCCCGTGCCGCTGCGCCTGCGGCAGATGCCCGAGGTGGACGTGGTGGTGATCTCGCACGACCACTACGACCACCTGGACTACCCCACCATTCGCGCGCTCGCACGCCACAGCGCCGTGCCCTTCGTCACCTCGCTCGGCGTGGGCGCGCACCTGCAGGCCTGGGGCGTGGCGGCCGAGCGCATCACCGAACTGGACTGGTGGGAAAGCCACCGCGTGCCGGGCACCAGCCTCACCATCACGGCAGCGCCTTCGCAGCACTTCTCCGGGCGCGGGCTCACGGACCGCAACGCCACGCTGTGGTCGTCCATGGTCGTGCGCACCGACCGCCACAGCGTCTTCTTCAGCGGCGACACCGGCCTGACCACGCAGTACGCCGAGATCCGCGAGCGGCTGGGGCCGTTCGACCTGGTCATGCTTGAGGTGGGCGCCCACCACCCCGCGTGGGGCGACATCCACCTCGGGCCCGTGAATGCCCTGCGTGCGCATGCCCTGCTGGGCGGTGGCGCCTTCCTGCCGGTGCACTGGGGCACCTTCAGCCTGGCCATGCACGCGTGGGACGAACCGGTGGAAACGCTGCTGCAGCTGTCTGCGGCCAGGGACACGCCGCTGCTCCTGCCCCGCCTGGGCGAGGCGGTGGAGCCGGCCCACCGTGCGCCCGTGCAACCCTGGTGGCGGGTGCCCGGCGCCGGTGCCGCACCCGCCGCCGCCCCGTCCGTGGAAGTGCCCGCCCTCCAGCGCGACATGCCCTGGCCCCTCGACTGAATGGAGACACGTTCTTGAGCAACACGCTGCCAGGCCCCGATGGGCAAGCCCGCTGCCGCTGGTGCGCATCGGCACCCGAGTTCCTGCCCTACCACGACAAGGAGTGGGGCTTCCCGGTGGCCGACGACCGCCGCCTGTTCGAGAAGCTGTGCCTGGAGAGTTTCCAGTCCGGCCTCAGCTGGCGCACCATCCTGGCCAAGCGGGAGAACTTCCGCGCGGCCTTCAAGACGTTCGATATCGACAGCGTCGCCCGCTTCAATGAGAAGGACGTGGAGCGGCTGCTGCAGGACGAGGGCATCGTGCGCCACCGCGGCAAGATCGAGGCGGTCATCAACAACGCGCGCCGCGCGCAGGAGATGGTGAAGGCCGAGGGCTCGCTGGCCGCCTGGTTCTGGCGCCACGAACCCGACGAAGCGTCACTCGGCGCGCCGCAGACCGTGTCCACATCGGACGTGTCCGTGCGCGTCTCGAAAGAGCTGAAGAAGCGCGGCTGGGCGTTCGTCGGCCCCACCACGGTGTTCGCCTTCATGCAGGCGATGGGCCTGATCAATGACCACGCCGAGGGTTGCGTGGTGCGGCAGCAGGCGGCCGATGCGCGCAGGCGCTTCAAGCGGCCGCGCTAGCGGCTTTGCTCAGATCGGGTCGGCGAGCAGCTTGGACAGCGCTGCGATGTTGGCCGCGCTGGGCACCTGCGGCTTCATCTCGTCTTCTTCGGCCGTCGCGTTCTCGTGCGCCTGGATCGCGTTGACCATCGCGTACTGGTTTTCCCACGACAGCGTCTTGCCCTCGGGGCAGAGGTCGCGCAGGGTGCCGAACCAGTAGTAGCCGTCCTTGCCGCCGAACAGCTTGTCGATGCCGCCGGCATCGCCATTCTTGAGCCCGTGGGCGGCGAGGATGAGTTTGAGCTTGTGGTGCGAGACGGAGTACTGCATGGCGGTGCTGGCGTGGGAAAGGTCGGCGATTGTACTGAAGCGGCCTCCCCCGTGGGGTTCAGTCCAGCAGCGAACGCACCACCGACTCGCGCGTGCGCAGCCGCGTGGTGCGCTGGAAGAACAGGCTGTTGGGCACGCGCAGGTAGGACGGTTCGGCGTCGGCCGGCGTGTCTTCGCGCAGCGTGGTGTAGATGAGGTTGATGTCCATCACCTCGCCCGCCAGTCCGGGCTTGTCGCCGCCTTCCAGCAGCTCGATGCGGTCGCGCAGGCCGAAGGGGCGCGAGGTGAAGATCAGCACCGCGCAGAAGATGTTGGAGAGCACGCTCCAGGCCGCGAAGAAGGCGATGGCGCCCACGGTGACGAACCCCGTGAAGCCGGTCCAGATCACCATGCCGGAGACACCCACGCGGTCCATCACCAGCAGCAGCGCGGCACCGAGAAGCAGGAAGGTGACCACCCGGCGCCCGCCGATCGCGAATTCCAGGGGCAGTTTCTTGTCTTCAGAGATCCGGTTGATCAGGCGGTGCAGTATCGAGCGCAGCAACAGGGCCACGAAGATGATCAGGGCGATCTGCAGCGCGATGGTGATGACGTCGATGAAGGGGTGGGCGTAGTCGGGCAGGAAGTCTTTCATGGGTCGCACGGTCGGGGTCGGAAACGCCCTAGCTTATGCGCATGGGCGAAGCCGGGGCGTGCACCCGGGAATGCGGTCAGTGCGCGGGCGGTGCGGCGTGCCGCTCGGTGTGGCGGAAACGCACCACGGCGCGGATGAAGGCGGTGATGTCGTGGCCGATCACCATCCCGGGATCGGGCTTGCCCGAGGGCAGGGTGGGGGACACGCCCGCCGCCTCCAGCAGCACCCGCGAGGCCGGCATCGCCAGGATCGCCTTGCCGCAACCGTGCTGGTCGCGGATGAACGCCAGCGTGTGGCTGTCGCGGGCGAGTTCCTGCACGCCCGCGTCCCCGTCGGGCAAGGCCATCGCGTCGAACAGGAAGCCGGGTTCGTTCTCCAGCGAGGCCTCCGCGTCGATGAACACGCCGTCCGCCGTTTTCACCGGGCCGATGCGCGGCGCCACATAGCAGGGATGGGCGCCCAGGGCGAGCAGGGCGGCGTGCACGCCGGCCACGCTCTGGCCGTCGATGCCATGCGCCACCAGAATGGCGACTTTTCTTGCGCGGATGGAGTTGTCGCCTGCGAGCAGGGCGCGTTGCAAGGTGGGTGGAAGCTGTGCCATGGTGCCTTCATGTCGGTGAACGATCGCCAGGACCGGAATCCCGGTGAGAGGGCAATCCGTGTGCCCAGGCCGGCGCGTGGACACCCGCCGTTTCCCCGGCAAGTCTTGCCGCATGCCGGCGACTTCTTCGGCAAGAATGGCTCTCCTGTTCCCCGAAGGAGATGGACATGGCAACCACCAAGGCATCGGCGGGCGCGGTGCGGTCTGGCGTGGGCGGCTGGACGTTCGAGCCCTGGCGCGACAACTTCTACCCCAAGGGCCTCGCGCACAGCAAGGAACTGGCCTACGCCAGTTCGCAGCTCACCGCGATCGAGGTGAACGGCACCTACTACAGCACCTTCAAGCCGCCCACCTTCGCCAAGTGGCGCGACGAAACGCCCGAAGGCTTCGTGTTCTCCCTCAAGGCGAACCGGTTCACCACCAACCGCAAGGTGCTGGCCGAGGCGGGCGATTCCATCGAACGCTTCGTGGGCAGCGGCCTGAGCGAACTCGGCCCCAAGCTCGGGCCGCTGGTGTGGCAGTTCGCGCCCACCAAGGCGTTCGACCCGGTGGACTTCGAGGCCTTCCTGGCGCTGCTGCCGCGCGAGGTGGACGGCCTGCCCCTGCGCCACGCGCTGGATGTGCGGCACAAAAGCTTCATGGACCCGGCCTACCTCGCGCTCGCGCGCAAGCACCGCTGCGCCACGGTGTTCACCGACTCGGACGACTACCCCTCGTTCGCCGATCTCACGGGCGATTTCGTCTACGCCCGTCTGATGCGCACCGACCCGAAGGTGAAGACCGGTTACGCCCCGAAGGCGCTGGACCGGTGGGCCGAGGCCGCGAAGACCTGGGCCGCCGGCGGCGAGCCCACCGAGGTGCCGCGCGTGGAGGCGCCCGGCAAGAAGAAGGCTGGCCCGCGCGACGTGTTCATGTACTTCATCAGCGGCGCCAAGGAACGCGCGCCCGCCGCCGCCATGGCCCTGATCGGGCGGCTCGGTCAGGGCTGATCGAGCCGCACCCAGCGCGCGTTCTGCCGGTGGCTGCTGATCACGGCCTCGATGAAGGCCATGCCCTCCAGCCCGTCCAGCAGCCCCGGCATGGCCGTGCTTTCGCCGCCGCGCCAGGCGCGCGCGAAGTCGCGGTACAGCTCGGCAAACGCCTCGAAGTAACCCTCGGGGTGACCGGCCGGAATGCGGCTGGCGGCCGGGTTGGCGGTGGACTGCGGCGGCATGCCCCGGCGCAGCAGACGCGCGGGCTCGCCTTGCGGCGCGAACCACAGCTGCTCGGGCTGTTCCTGGTCGAAGTGCAGCGAGGCGCGCGTGCCGTACACGCGCAGGCGCAGCGCGTTGCAGGCACCGCTGGCCACCTGGCTGGCCCAGAGCATGCCGCGCGCACCGCCCTGGAAGCGCAGCATGGCCTGCACGTGGTCGTCCAGCGCGCGACCCGGCACGAAGGTGGTGAGTTCGGCCGACAGCTCCTGGATGCCCAGGCCGCTCACGTAGCGCGCCAGGTGGTAGGCGTGGGTGCCGATGTCGCCCAGCGCGCCGGCCGGGCCCGCGCGCTTCGGGTCGGCGCGCCATTCGGCCTGCTTGTTGCCGCGTTGCTCGACCGGTTCGCCCAGCCAGTCCTGCGCGTACTCCACCTGCACGATGCGCAGTTCGCCGAGCTCCCCGGTCGCCACCATCTCGCGCGCCTGCCGCACCATCGGGTAGCCCGCGTAGGTGTGCGTCAGCAGGAACAGCAGGCCGCGGTCGCGCACCGCCTGGGCGAGCGACTGCGCCTCGGCCAGCGAGGTGGCCAGCGGCTTGTCGCAGATGATGTGGATGCCCTGCTCGACGAAGGCGCGCGCCACCGGCACGTGCAGGTGGTTGGGCGTGGCGATGACCACGGCGTCGATGCCGTCCTCGCGCTGCGCCTCGGCCCGCGCCATCTCTGCGTAGTCGGCGTAGCTGCGGTCGGGTGCGATGTGCAGCTTCGCTGCGCTCTCGTGCGCGCGTTCGGCGGTGGACGAAAGGGTGCCCGCCACGAGTTCGAACTGGTCGTCCAGGCGAGCGGCAATGCGGTGGGCCGCGCCGATGAAGCTGCCGTCGCCGCCGCCCACCATGCCCAGGCGGATGCGCCGCGTGGCGCGGTTGTTCTGGCTCATGGCGCGCCCCGGTTCAGGCCCAGCAGCTGGTTGAGCGTGGCGGCGTCGCCCGCGCTGGCGGCGAAGTCGTCGAAGGCGCGGTCGGCCACGCGGATGATGTGCTCGCGGATGAAGGCCGCGCCTTCGCGCGCACCGTCTTCCGGGTGCTTCAGGCAGCACTCCCATTCGAGCACGGCCCAGCCGGCGTAGTCGTATTGCGCCATCTTCGAGAAGATGCCCTTGAAGTCCACCTGGCCGTCGCCCAGCGAACGGAAGCGGCCCGCGCGGTCCACCCAGTTGCTGAAGCCACCGTACACGCCCTGCTTGCCGCTGGGGCGGAACTCGGCGTCCTTCACGTGGAAGGCGCGGATGCGCTCGTGGTAGTGGTCGATGAAGGCCAGGTAGTCGAGCTGCTGCAGCACGAAGTGGCTGGGGTCGTAGAGGATGTTGGCGCGCGGGTGCTGGCCCACGGCGTCGAGGAAACGCTCGAAGGTCACGCCGTCGTGCAGGTCTTCGCCCGGGTGCAGTTCGTAGCAGACGTCCACGCCCGCGTCGTCGAAGGCGTCAAGCACGGGCTTCCAGCGTTTCGCGAGTTCGGCGAACGCGGTGTCGACCAGGCCGGGCGGGCGCTGCGGCCACGGGTAGAGGTAGGGCCAGGCCAGTGCGCCCGAGAACGAGGCGTGGGCCTTCAGGCCCAGGCGTTTCGATGCCTTCGCGGCCAGCAGCAACTGGTCGTGTGCCCAGGCGGTGCGGGCCGTGGGGTTGCCGCGCACATGCGGCGCGGCGAAGGCGTCGAACTGCAGGTCGTAGGCGGGGTGCACGCACAGCAGCTGGCCCTGCAGGTGGGTCGAGAGTTCGGTGATCTGCAGGCCGTGTGCGGCCAGTTTTCCCTTCACCTCGTCGCAGTACGCGTCGCTGGTGGCGGCGCGTTCGAGATCGAAGATGGCCGCGTCGCTGGTGGGGATCTGCACCCCCTTGTAGCCCAGCGAGGCGGCCCACCCGGCCAGGCCGTCGAGCGTGTCGAACGGCGCGGCCGGGCCGATGAACTGGGCCAGGAAGATCCCGGGTCCTTGAATCGTTTTCATGTGGATCCTCCTGGCATCCGTCACCCCATCAGAACGGCGAGTTGGGGAAGTAGAAGTCTTTCGCGTTGGCCTTGGTGATCAGCACCGAAGGCACGATGGTCGAGGCCGGCAGCTTCTCGCCCTTGGCGCGCGCGAGCGCGGTCATCTTAATGGCGTCGTAGAGGAATTTCGGCGAGTACGACACGTTGGCCTGGATCAGCGGGTTGCTGCCGTCCATCAGTGTCTTCACCATGGCCTTGGCGCCGGCGCCACCGAACACGATCTTGATGTCCTTGCGCTTGGCCTGCTCGATGGCGCGCAGCACACCGAACGCCATGTCGTCGTCGGCGGCCCACACGGCGTCGATTTCCTTGAAGCGCGTCAGGTAGTCCTGCATCACCTTGAACGCGTCGTCGCGGTTCCAGTTGCCGTGTTTGGCATCGAGCACCTTGATGCCCGGGTGGTTCTTCATCACCGCGTTGAACGCGTCCATGCGCTCGTTGTCGATGGTGGTGGGAATGCCGCGCAGCGCGACGATGTTGCCCTTGCCGTTGAGGAACTTGGCCAGGTACTCGGCCGGCACCTTGCCGAAGGCGGTGTTGTCGCCCGACACGTAGGCGTCCTGCGCGCTGGTGTCGGTGAGGCCGCGGTCGACCACCGTCACGTACACGCCCTTGGCCTTCACCTGTTGCACCGGGCGCGTGAGCGCGGCCGATTCGAAGGGCAGGATCACCAGCGAATCGATCTTGGTCGCGGTGACCAGGTCCTGCAGCTGGTTGGCCTGTTCGGGCGCGCCGCTGGCGGTCTTGATGGTGACCTTGATGTTGGGGTCTTTCTCCAACTCTTTCTTGGCCTCGTTGGCCCAGTACACCAGGCCGGCGGCGAAGCTGTGGGTGGCGGCCGGGATGGCCACGCCCAGGTTCACCTTGTTCTGGGCCTGCGCCAGCAGCGGGCTGGCCAGGCCGATGGCGGCCACGGCGGCCAGCGCGTGCAGACGGATGCGGTTCTTCATGCTTGTCTCCTTGAGGGTGGTACTTGCTGACAGAAAAGCGAAGGCTTGGCGTGCCTTCACGGACGCCGCCGCTGCATGAATGCGACGGCGATGATCACGAAACCCTGCACCGCCGCGTTGAGGTACACGCTGATGATGCTGGTGAGGTTGAGGATGTTGCTGATGACCGAGAGCAGGATCGCGCCGACCACGGTGCCGCCGATGCTGCCGGCGCCACCGCGCAGCGCGGTGCCGCCCACGATCACCGCGGCAATGGCCTCGAGTTCCCACAGCAGGCCGGTGGTGGGCGAGGCCGAACCCAGGCGCGGCACGTAGAGCAGCGTGGCCACGCCCACGCACACGCCGAGCAGCGTGTAGGTGAGCACCTTGGTGCGGTCCACATCCACCGCGGCGTAGCGCGAGACCTGTTCGTTGGAACCGATCGCCTGCACATAGCGACCGAACGCGGTGCGGTTGAGCAGCAGCGCGCCCGCGATGGCCACCAGCACGAAGATCCACACCGGAATGGGAATGCCCAGCAGGCTGCCGTAGTACACCGGGCCGTAGGTGTCGGCCAGTTCGTTGTCCAGCGTGAGCGCACCGCCGTCGGCGAAATAGGTGAGGTAGGCGCGGAAGATGCCGAGCGTGCCCAGCGTGACGATGAAGGGTTCGATGCGCCCGCGCGTGATGAGCAGGCCGTGGGCCATGCCGAACAGCGCGCCCAGCAGCACGGCGGAGGCCATGCCGACCATCACCACCGCCACCGGCGGCCAGCCCAGTGGTGCGATCTTGTTCATCAGCAAGATCACCACGCCTGCGATCAGCGCGGCCATGGAGCCGACCGACAGGTCGATGCCGCCGGAGATGATCACGAAGCACATGCCCACCGCGATGATGCCGATGAAGGCGGTGCGCGTGAGCACGTTCATGGCGTTGTCCACCGTGGCGAACTGGCCGTTGAGCAGCGTGCCGGCAATGCAGAGCAGCGCCAGGCCAAGCAGCGGGCCGACGGCGGGCAGGCGCAGGGCGCGCCGCGCCGCAGGGGCGCCGGGGGATTCAGTGCGTTCCGGTCGCATGGGCGATGAGTTCCTGTTCGTTGAGTTGTTCGGCCGGCAGCGTGGCCTGCAGGCGGCCCGCGCGCATCACCGCCACGCGGTGGCACAGGCCGATGAGTTCCATGAGTTCGGACGAGATGACCACCACCGCACGCCCCTCGTCGGCCAGGCGGCGGATCAGCAGGTAGATCTCGCGCTTGGCGCCGATGTCGACACCGCGCGTGGGTTCGTCGAGCACCACCACGCGCGGGCCCGGGTGCAGCACCTTGGCCAGCGCCAGCTTCTGCTGGTTGCCGCCCGAGAGCGAGCCCGTGACCACGTCGAGCGAACCGGTGCGGATGCCGAATTCGCGCACCGCCTGCTCCAGCGCGGCGGTCTCGCTCGCGGGCCGGAGCCAGGGGCGTGCATGGCGCTGCAAGTCCATCAAGGTGAGGTTCTCGCGCAGGCCGAAGTGCACGTGCAGGCCACGACCTTTGCGGTCCTCGCTCAGGTAGGTCAGGCCCGCGTCGGCCGCCTCGCGCGGCGAACGCGGCAGCACCGCGCTGCCGGCCAGCTGCACGGCCTCTGCGCTGCGCTCGCGCAGGCCCAGCAGGCCTTCGAACAGCTCGGTGCGGCCCGCGCCCACCAGGCCCGCGAAGCCGAACACCTCGCCCGCGCGCACCTCGAAGCTCACGTCCTGCGCCCAGCCGGGCACGCACAGGTTGCGCACCGAGAGCAGCACCGGTGCATCGGGCGCCACCGTGGCGCGCGGCGGGTACAGGTCGGCCAGTTCGCGGCCGACCATCAGGTTGGCCATCTGCGCGCGCGTGAGCGAGGCTGTGTGCTGTTGCGCCACCAGGCGGCCGTCGCGCATCACGATCACCTCGTCGGTGATGCGCTCCACCTCGTCGAGCTTGTGCGAGATGAAGACGATGGTCACGCCCTCCGATTTCAGGCGCGCCATCAGATCGAACAGCCGGCCCGTTTCGCCCGGCGTGAGCGTGGCGGTGGGCTCGTCCATGATCAGCACGCGAGCGCGGCGCGACAGCGCCTTCGCGATCTCCACCAGCTGGCGCTCGGCCACGATGAGATCGCGCACGCGCGTGTCGGGGCTGACCTGCCCCAGGCCCACCTCGTCGAGCAGGCCGCGCGCGGTCGCGCGCATGGCGGTGTCGTCGAGCCAGAAGCCGCGCCGCTTCTCGTGCCCCAGAAAGATGTTCTGGGCCACGGTGAGGTCTTCGGCCAGGTTGAATTCCTGGTGGATCAGCACGATGCCTTCGGCCTCGGCGGCGCGCGGGCCGTCAAAGCGCATCGCGCGGCCGTTCACCTGCAGTTCGCCTTCGCTCGGTTGTTCGTAGCCGGCGAGGATTTTCATGAGCGTGGACTTGCCCGCGCCGTTCTCGCCGAGCAGGCCGACGATGCGGCCGGGCTCGAAGCCCATGTCCACCCCGTGCAGCACCTGCACCGGGCCGAAGCGCTTGACGATGCCGCGCAGTTGCACGCGCACGCCAGCCGGGGCCATGGCCGCTGTCACGCCGCCTCCATCTGCCGCAGGCTTTCCTGCATGGCCAGCACGCCCGCGCCGATGAGCCCGGCGCGTTCGCCCAGCGGCGTGTACTGGATCTCGAGGTGCCGCGTGGAGAGCGCGAGCGAGCGGTGGTACACGCTCTGGCGCACCGCGGCCAGGAACAGCGGTCCCACGCGCGTGATGCCACCGCCGATGAACACGTGCGACGGGTTGAAGAAGTTCACCACCGACGCCACCATCTGGCCCACCAGCGCGCCCGAGCGCTGCACCACCTGGTTGGCCGCCATGTCGCCCGCGCGGCTGGCCTCGGCCACGTCCTGCAGGCGCAGTGGCCCGCGCTCGGCGAGCATGCGCGCGAGCAGCGGGCTCTGGCCCGCTTCGGCGGCCTCGGTGGCCATGCGCGCAATGGCCGGGCCGGCGGCCAGCGCCTCCACGCAACCCAGGTTGCCGCAGTGGCAGCGCGGTCCGTCGGGCACCACGCAGATGTGGCCCACGTCGCCCGCCGAGCCGTTGGTGCCCCGGTAGACGCGGCCCTGGCAGACGATGCCGCAGCCCACGCCCGTGCCCACCTTCACCACAACGAAGTTCTGCAGGCTGCGCTGCATGCGCCACAGCTCGCCCAGCGCCATCACGTTCACGTCGTTGTCCACGAACACCGGCGCGGTGAAGTCGGCGGCGAGGTCGTCGCGGATGGAATAGCCGTCCCACAAGGGCATGAGCGGCGGGCTCACCAGCTGGCCGCTGTCGAAATCCACCGGGCCCGGCAGGCCGATGCCGATGCCGATCACCTGGCGCGGCGAGACGCCGCAGCGCGCCAGCAGCTCGTGCATCAGCACGCGGATGCGGGAGAGCACCGGGCCAGGGCCGTCGCGCACGTCGGCCGGTTCGCTGTGGTGTGCCATCACGGCGAGGTCGGGGCTGAGGATGCCGACCTCCAGCCCGGTGGCGCCCACGGCCACGCCGATCAGGACCCCGAGGCTGCGGCTCAGGCGCAGCGTTTCGGCGCGGCGCCCGCCGGTGGGCACCTGCTCGCCGGTCTGTTCCAGCAGGCCCTGTTCCAGCAGTTCGGCCACGGCTGCGTTGGCGCGTGTCTTGGAGAACGAGGACGCCGCGGCCAGCGCGTCGCGCGAGATGCCGCTGGCCCAGAACACGTGGTCCAGCACCGTGCGCTCACCGTTCTTCAGGTCTTTCCAGTTCACCCGCTTGTCTCCATCGTGTGCCTTGTGGGATGGCACTGAAGGCGCATGCTATGCGGTCGAATTCGACCCGACAAGTTCGAACTTGGAACCAATTCGGGTCTAAGTGGGCCTGAAGCCGGTCGACGGAGGTGGTTTTCACCGGTGCTGTACATTCTTACAAATGAGAAGCGATCTCATTTGTGAAGTGGATGCGGCGGACGACAGTGCCCCCGGGGATGCCCCTGCGCAGGTGCTGGTGGTGGACGACCACGCCGACATCCGCGAGCCCCTGGTGACCTACCTCGCCCGTTGCGGCCTGCGCGCGGTGGGCGCGGCCGACGGCAAGGCCATGCGCACGCAGCTGGCGCTGCAGCACTTCGACCTGATCGTGCTCGACATCATGATGCCCGGCGAGGATGGCCTGAGCCTGTGCCGCCATGTGGCCGCGACCAGCGGCACGCCCGTGATCCTGCTCACCGCGAGAAGCGGCCTGGCCGAGCGCGTGCGCGGGCTCGAGGTGGGCGCCGACGATTACCTCGTCAAGCCGTTCGATCCGCCCGAGCTGGTGGCGCGCATCCGCGCCGTGCTGCGCCGCCAGGCGCGGGCGGCCGGCGCTGCCACCCGCGGCGCGCGCCTGCTGTTCGACCGCTGGATGTTCCAGCCCGCGCGGCGCGAACTCAGCGACGCGACCGGCCGCCCCGTGCCCCTGAGCGAGGCCGAGTGCCAGCTGCTCTCGGTGCTGGTGGCCAACGCCAACCAGGTGCTCAGCCGCGACACGCTGCTCGAGCTCACGCAGCGCAGCGACCAGTCGGTGTTCGACCGCAGCATCGACACCCAGATCAGCCGCCTGCGCCGCAAGCTCGAGCGCGACGCGCGCCGCCCCGAACTGATCAAGACCGTCTGGGGCAATGGGTACCTTTTTGCCGCCGAGGTACGGCCGCAGATGTCATGAAGCTGTGGCCGCGCGGCATGGCGGGGCAGCTCGCCCTGCTGATCCTGCTGGGCCTGCTGGTCGCACACGTGGTGGCCATCGTGCTGCTGTACCAGAACGCGCAGGTGCTCAACCCGGTCGCACGCGACCGCGCGATCAGCCGGCTCGCCACCACCTGGCGCGTGCTGGAATGGGCGCCGGCCGAAGACACCGCGGAAGTGCTGGAAGCCCTGGGCAACGACAGCGGCGATTTCTGGGTGGACCGCGAGCCCGCGGTGGTGCACGCCGAGCCCACGCCTGAAGAGCGGCGCATGCTGGTCGACCTCGCGTCCAAACTGCCGGACCTGCCGCCCGAACATGTGCGCGTGCGCCTGGAGATTCCGCCCGGCGGCCCGCTGGGCGCCTTCAACGTGGAGCTGGGCTGGTCGGTGCTGGAACTGGAAACGGCGCTGCGCCTGAGCGACGGGCGCTGGCTGCACAGCCGGCAGCGCCCGCTGGCGGGTTACCAGTGGTGGCGGCTGTTGCGCTTCTCGCTGCCCACCAGCACCCTGCCGGTGCTGGTCATCGTGCTGGTCTTCGTCTGGCGCACGCTGCGCCCGATCAAGGCGCTGGCCGACGCGGCCGAGCGGGTGAGCCGGGGCGAGCGCATCGCGCCGCTGCCGCTGGTGGGGCCACGCGAAACGCGCGAGGTGTCGGCCGCCTTCAACCTGATGCAGGACAAGCTCAGCCGCTTCGTCAGCGACCGCACGCAGCTGCTGGCGGCCATCAGCCACGACATCCGCACCCCCATCACCTCGCTGCGCTTGCGCGCCGAGCTGCTGGAACCGTCGGACGAGCGCCAGGCGATGTTGCGCACCCTGGAGCGCATGAAGGAGATGGTCGAACAGACCCTGGCGTTTGCGCACGACGACGCGGCCACCGAGACCACTTCCGCCACCGGCCTGCGGGAGCTGGTGCGCGATGTGCTGCAGGAACTGCCGCCGGGAAGCGCGTCGCGCGCCTCGCTCGACGCCGGCCCCGAGGTGATCTACCGCGCCCGGCCCATGAGCCTGCGCCGCGCCGTGGCGAACCTGGTCGACAACGCCCTGCGCCATGGCGGCAGTGCGCGCGTGAGCGTGCAGGCCGAGGCCGGTGGCGCGCGCATCACGGTGGAAGACCAGGGCCCCGGCCTGGATCCGGCGCAGCTGGAACGCGTGTTCGAACCCTTCGTGCAGGCCGATTCGGCGCGCCACCGCGACGGTTCCAGCACCGGTGGCGTCGGCCTGGGCCTGTCCATCGCACGCTCCTGCGTGCGGGCCCATGGTGGCGACGTGGTGCTCGCCAACCGCGCCGAGGGCGGCCTGCGCGCCACCATCCACCTGCCCTAGGTCACGCCAGCTTGTCGAACGCCTCGCTGACCTGCGCGATGGTGTTCTGCAGCACGCCGTAGCCGCCGCCCACCAGGTACCAGCCCGGCGCGTCCAGGTGAACCACGCGCTGGCGTGACCAGGCGGGCGTCTGCTGGATCGCGCTGCTGGCCGCCAGCAGCTTCGCCGCGGCGGCCTGGCCACCGGTAGCGGCGTTGCGGTCGAGCACGAACAGCCAGTCGGGCTGCACTCTGGCCAGCAGGGTGGAGAACTGTTCGTCGCGCTGGGCCGCCTCGCGACGGCGTGCCTCTTCAGCCGCGGCGGCCTCGGGGCTGCCGGCGGCGGGCGCCGGTGGCTGGGCCGCACCGCGTGCGCGTGGCGGGGGCAGGTCGGCCGCCACCACGGCGGGCGTGATGCCGATCAGTTCGTAGACGATGCCGAAGCGCGTCTGCGCCACCTGCGCCGACATGCCCTGGCCGGCCACGAACAGCAGCAGGCCCTTGCCGGCCTTCTCTGCCCTGGTCTGCAGGCCACGCGCGGCCACCAGCAGTTCTTCGGCCCTGGCCGCTGCCAGCGCCTGGCGGTTGAAGATGCGGCCCAGCGTGAGCATGTTCGCCGTGACGCTGGCCAGGAAGGACTGCGTGCTGGTCGACAGGTCGATGGTGGGCGCGATGGCGCTCATCTCGGCGTACTTCGAGGCCGATCGGCTGCCGACGATGATGAGGTCGGGTTTGAGCGCGCGCAGGGCAGCCTCGTCGGGTTCGAACAGAGAACCGGCCTTGGTGTAGCGGTCTGCGCTGTACGCGTTGAGGTGCGCGGGGAAGTTCGCCTTGGGCACGGCCGCGACTTCGACACCGAGTGCCTGCAGCGTGTCCAGCGCCGCGAGGTCGAACACCGCCACGCGGCGCGGTGCGGCTGGCAGGCGGGTTTCGCCTTTGGCGTGTTGCACCACCAGGCCTTTGCCCTGCGCGTGCGCCTGAGGCACCAGTGACATCAGGGCGAGGCCGCCGAGGCCGGCCACGGCGCCGCGGCGCGAAATCTGGAAGTTGTTCTGCATGATCGAGTTGGGAGGATTGGAGAAAGGGGAAAACATTCAAGGGATGGCGGGTGGCGCAGCACCCACGCGCACAGCGGTGCCGCACGCGTCCAGCACGCGCAACGCCATTCCTTGGTGCGCCAGCCATTGCGTCAGTTGCTCGGCCCGGCCGTTCGCAGACGCCGATGTGGCGCTGGCCGGATGCACCATTTCCTGCATCAGCATCAGCTGCAGGGTCTGGAGCAGCAACGCGGGTTGCCCCGCAAAGGCCGACAGCTGCGCCAGTTCGGCGAAAGACGCCGGCCCGGCCGCCAGCCGCTGCAACAGCGCGGTGCACAGCGCCTGCGGCCCTTCGATCGGGCCGATGGGTGTGGAGAACGTGATCGGTCCACCTGCAGGGGCACCGGGCAGGCGCTGGAACACCGTGGCGCCCAGCTGCGCGGCGTACGCGTCCGGACTCAAGGGCCGGGGCTGCCGCTGGAAGAGGTCCATGCGCTGGTGGCTGTTGCGCGCCATGTCCTTGAGCGTTTCGGCCAGGGCCGGTATCCGGGTCTGGCGGACCACGCCCTGCAACTGCCCCGGAATGGAGAGCGAGGCATCGAGGTTGTTGAACACGTCTGCACTGCCGAGGTAGCCCAGCCCGATCGCGCCGATCTGTTCGTGCACCTCCACCGAGTGCTGCGGCTGCCAGTGGTCGGTGAGGAACTCGTGCGCCAGGTGGTTGGGGTCCCTGGCCTGCAGGTTGTCCAGGTGCCTGAGCACGCCCGGCCGGTCGACGAAGAGTCCGCGGTCGGCCAGCTGGCGCAGCAGCTTCACACCCATCTGCACCTGCTGCGCCGAGGTGCCGGCCACCTGGGGTGCAAAGAGGTTGAGCACCTGCTGCAGCGACAGCAGGTCTGTGGAGCCCGGGTGGCACATGTAGTGCAGGTAGAAGAGGCCGCCGGGTCGCAGGCCCGCGTTCACGCAGGCCAGCAGACCGGCGCGGTGTTCGGGCGCGACCCAGGACCACACGCCGTGCGTGGTGATGAAGTCGAACGGCTCGGGCTGGCTGGCGGCGAAACCGGCGAAGCCGCTGTGCACGAACTCGATGTTCTCCAGCCCCGCGGCCTGCGCCGCTTCGCGCGCGGCGCGCAGGTGCCGCTCGTTGAAATCCACGCCCACGAAGTGCGCATGCGGATGGCAGGCCGCCGCCACCAGCAGGTTGATGCCGAGGCCGCAACCCAGTTCGCAGTGGCGGAAGGGCCGCGCCACATCGTGCGCGGCAAAGCCCAGCAGTCGCGACACGCACGACAGCCACACCGGCTGCATCTCCTTGTAGAAGAACGCCGGGAAGCTGACGTCGATGGTGTAGCCGTCCGCTTTGTTCAAGGTGCTGGCTCGACTCAGAAGCGGTAGTTCATCGCCACGCTGTAGCGCCGGCCGTCCAGGATGTAGGCGTAGCCTTCTTCCGCCGTCACGACCTTGTTGGCGATGTTGTAGACACCGAACCGCAGCTTCATGTCTTTCGTGAGGTCGTACACCACACCGACGTCCATGAAGGTGTAGGACGGGTAGGTCAGGTCGTTGGTGGCCGAACCGCTGGCGTTCGTGGCGCGGCCCGAGGTTTCGCCGCGCACATTGAGCTGCGTCCACAGGGTCAGCTTCGGAGCGGGGCGCCAGTCCAGCGACACGTTGAACATGTGCTTGGGGATGTCGTTGAGCGGGCGACCGATGTTGGTGCCGGATGTCTGCTCCGATTCCGCGAAGGTGTAGCTGTGGCGGTAGGTCAGGTCGCGACTGATCTTCCAGTCCATCGTCCACTCCAGGCCCTGCAGCTCGGCGGAGTCCACGTTCTCCATGGTGGTGTAGCCGAACTGGTGGGCCGGGTAGGTCACGCCGCCCCATTGGCAGACCGTGTTGATTGCGCAGATGCGGCCGGTGCGCAGCAGCTTGTTCTTGAACTCGCTCCTGTAGACCGTGAGGCTGCCCGACACGCCGGTATTGGCGTTGCCGTAGTTCACACCGATCTCGACGTTGCGGGTGGTTTCGGGCTTGAGGTCGGGGTTGCCGATGATCACGCCGCCCATGGACGTGCTGCCGAAATCCGTGGCCGCCGAGCGCAGGCTGGGCGTCTTGTAGCCGGTGGTCAGGCCGCCCTTCAGCGCCAGGTTCGGGCTGAGGTTGTAGACCGAATAGACCTTGGGGCTGAACTTGCCGCCGTAGGCGTCGCTGTCGTCGTAGCGGCCGCTGAGCAGCACCGAGAGATCCGGTGTGAGCTGCCAGTTGTCTTCAACGAACACCGCGCGCATCTCGCGTTCCATGGTGATCACGTCCGTGGGCACCACGATGCCCGGCAGGTTCAGGCCGTTGGTCGCGCCGTCCTTGAGCTCTTCGCGCTTGATGTTGGCGCCGGCGGTCAGCGTGTGGTTGCCCAGGAACCAGGTCGCCTGGGTGTTGGCGGTCACGGTGTCGAAGCCGATGCCCTGGCCGGTGGTGGCATTGATGCGCGTCGGGTTCTCCGAGGTGTCGTAGTTCAGGTAGCTCTCCCACAGCATGTCCTTGTAGCGGCCTTCGTGGGTGAGGAAGAAGTTGTCGCGGATGGACTTGCTGTAGCTGCGGCTTGCGGTCGGCAGCAGGCTCTTGCCGGGGTTGTGCGTGCGTTCCTGCTCCGTGCGGCCCAGGCCGAAGGTGATGGTGTTCTGCGCGTTGATCTTCAGGTTCGCCTTGGCGCCGAAGTTCTGCCGCTCGAACTCGGGGTCTGCCGCCGCGCTGTCGCTGCCACCGACGAAGTCGGCTTCCTTCTGCTTGCGGATGCCGCCGGTGAGTTGCAGCGAGAACAGGTCCTGCACGATGGGGATGTTCAACGCGGCGCTGCTCTGCCAGCCGGAATTGGTGACCTTGTTGCCACCGCCGGGCTGGATGTATTCGGCGGTCACGCTGCCGCTGAACTTGTTGACCACCTTCTTCGTGATGATGTTGACCACGCCGCCGATGGCGTCCGAGCCATACAGCGACGACGCCGGGCCGCGGATCACTTCAATGCGTTCGATGCTGTCCAGCGGCGGCAGGAAATTGATGGGGGTGCCGGCCTGCGCGCCGTTCAGGCCGAAGGCCTGATTGTCCTGCTGCGGCCGTCCGTCCACGAGGAACAGGGTGTAGTCCGCGCTCATGCCGCGGATCATCACGGACTGCTCCACGCCGCCACCCTGGATGTGCACACCCGGAATGTTCTTGAGCACGTCGGTGACGTCGGTGTACGACTTCTTCTCGATCTCGGCCGCGGTGATGACGCTGATCGATGCCGGCGCGTCCTTGACGCTCTGTTCGTAGCCCCCGGCGGTCACGGTGACCTCATCGAGCTGTGTGCCCTGGCCGGACTGGGCCGCCGCGTGGGTGGCCAGCATGGACAGGCTGGAGACGGCCGCCGCAGCGATCAGCGTGCGACGGAAAGGACGGGACTTGGGCATCGAATACTCCGGGAGGACACAAAGGAAAGAGGGGGGTGAAGGCGGAGCGGACACGCAACGACGCCCGCACGGAGACGTGCGGGACCATTGCAGTGCGCCTGGCAGATGCGAATGATGTGCATTCGAGCCAGGAAAAGTTTGTCGACTTATGACAAGTGGCGGACGGTCGACATGGCGCGGCCCGCAAGAGGGGCGAGCGGGGTTGAACGCCCGGCCGTCGCGCAGGCGCAGGCGCGCATCCGCGCCACCGGGTAGGCGGCGGATGCGTGGGGGTGCTCTGGAGCCGGGTGGCGCGCTAGCCGGTCACGGCGCGCAGCACTTCTTCTGCCGTGCCCGGCGCATTCATCGCCTGCGGCCGGCCGCCCGCCTGTCGCACTGCGTCGCGCAGGGCCTCGAACACGCTGATGGCCAGCATGAACGGCGGCTCGCCCACGGCCTTGCTGCCGTGCACGTTGTCCTCGCGGTTGGCCTCGGGCCAGAGGTCCACCTTGAAGTGCTCGGGAATGTCGCCGGTGGCGGGAATCTTGTAGGTGCTGGGCGCGTGGGTGGCCAGATAGCCCTTGGCGTTCCACACCAGCTGCTCGGTGGTGAGCCAGCCCATGCCCTGCACGAAGCCGCCCTCGATCTGCCCGATGTCGATCGCCGGGTTGATGCTGTGACCGACGTCATGAAGGATGTCGACCTTGAGCACGCGGCTCTCGCCCGTGAGCGTGTCGATGGCGACCTCGGTGACCGCCGCGCCGTAGGCGAAGTAGTAGAACGGCCGGCCGGTGAGGGTGGTCTTGTCGTAGTGGATCTTGGGCGTGCGGTAGAAGCCGTCGCTCCAGAGCTGGATGCGGTTGGCATAGGCCGCGTGCACCACGTCCTCGAACTTGCGGGTGCTGGTGGGCGTGATCACCTGTCCGCCTTCGAAGCGCACCGCGCCGGCGCCGCAACGGTCGAGCCCGGCGACGAACGCGGCCAGGTTATCGCGCACGTTGCGCGCGGCGAACTGGGCGGCGCGGCCGTTCAGGTCGGTGCCGCTGGAGGCGGCGGTGGCGCTGGCGTTGGGCACCTTGCTGGTGTCGGAGGCGGTGGAGAGCACCTTTTCAAACGGCACGCCGAGTTCGTCGGCCACGATGGCGGCCACCTTGGTGTTCAGGCCCTGGCCCATTTCGGTGCCGCCGTGGTTCACCTGCACGCTGCCGTCGGTGTACACGTGCACCAGCGCGCCGGCCTGGTTGAACAGCGTGGCCGTGAAGCTGATGCCGAACTTCACCGGCGTGAGCGAGATGCCCTTCTTGATGACGGGGCTCTTCTCGTTCCACGCGGCGATGCGCTCGCGCCGCTCGCGGTACTGGCTGGTGCTGGCCAGCGTGGTCATGAGCGGTTCGAGGATGTTGTCCTCGACCTTCATCTGGTAGTGCGTGACGTTGCGGCTCTCGATGCCGTAGAGGTTGCGCAGTCGCACGTCCAGCGGGTCCAGGCCGAGCGCCTGTGCGATGTCGCTGAGGATGCGCTCGATCACGATCACGCCCTGCGGACCACCGAAGCCGCGGAACGCGGTGTGGCTCTGCGTGTTCGTCTTGCAGCGGTAGCTGGAGATCGTCACGTCTTCCAGGAAGTAGGCGTTGTCGGCGTGGAAGATCGCGCGGTCGGCCACCGGGCCGGAGAGGTCGGCGCTGAAGCCGCAGTTGGCCAGCATCTCCAGGTCGAGCCCGCTGAGCAGGCCCGTGTCGTCGAAGCCCACGCGGTAGTGGTAGGCGAAGGGGTGGCGCTTGCCGGTGATCATGAAGTCGTCGTCGCGGTCGAGCCGCAGCTTGACGGGGCGCTGCAGCTTGCGCGAGGCCACGGCGGCCCACACCGCCAGGTGGCCGGCCTGCGTTTCCTTGCCGCCGAAGCCACCGCCCATGCGGCGGCATTCCACCGTGACGGCGTGGTTGTCGATGCCGAGTGCATGCGACACCCAGTGCTGCACCTCGCCCGGGTGCTGGGTGCTGGAATACACCCACCACTGGTTCTGCTCCAGCGGCAACACGTAGGCGACCTGGCCTTCCAGATAGAAGTGCTCCTGGCCGCCCACTTCGAACGTGCCTTCCAGCTGCTTCGGCGCGCGCGCCAGGGCCGCGGCCGCGTCGCCGCGTTTCACGTGCACTGGCGGCAGCACGTAGCTTTCCAGCGCATGGGCCTCGTGCACCGAGAGCACGGCGGGCAGCGGTTCGATGTCGAGCTTCACGAGCCGCGCGGCGCGGCGCGCCGTCATCACGTCGTCGGCCACGACCACGGCCACGACCTGGCCGGTGAACTGCACGGTCTCGCTGGCGAACACGGGCTCGTCGTGGGCGAAGGCGGCCAGCACGGGGTCGCCCGGGATGTCGCCGGCGCCGAACACGCCGCGCACGCCCCGCACCGCCAGCGCGGCGGACGCGTCCATGCCGCGCAGCCGGCCGTGCGGCACGTTCGAGCACACCGGTGCGGCGTGCAGGGTGCCGCGCACCTCGGGAATGTCGTCGATGTAGGTGGCGCCACCGGCCACCTGGGCGCGCGCGCTTTCATGGAAGCGCGACACGCCGGCCGCGCGCGGGCTGGCGGGCGGCACCGGGCTGGCGGGGCGCGCCTCGGCCACGTCGGCGGGCGGCGCGGCCGCATCGGCTCGGGACGAGATCACCACCGGCGCGGGGGTGGGATTGTTCGAATCGCGTGCGTTCATGCCAGTGCCTCCAGCGTGGCCGCGTTGAGGGTGTCCAGGTTGATGTGCTGCAGGCCCTGGCTCTCCAGCCAGTAGCGCTGCAGCAGGTTGCCCAGCACGGTCTGGCGGTAGGCGGCGCTGGCGCGCATGTCGGAGATGGGCTGGAATTCGGCGCGCAGCGCGGCCACGGCGGCCATCACGGTGTCGGCCGTCCAGGGCTGCCCGCGCAGGGCGGCCTCGGTCTGGCGCGCGCGGGCCGGGGTGGCGGCCACGCCGCCCGCGCCGATGGACACGTCCTGCACCACACCGTCCTTGATGGTCGTGCGGATGGCCAGGCAGACGGCGGAGATGTCGTCGTCGAAGCGCTTGCTGATCTTGTAAGCCTTGAAGCTCTCGCCAGCGGTGGGGCGCGGCACCTTGATCCAGGCCAGCAGCTCGTCCGGGCGCATCACATTGGTGCGGTAGCCGGTGTACAGGTCTTCCAGCAGCAGCTCGCGGTGGGCGATGGTGCCGCCCTTCGCGTCCCAGCGCATCAGCACCACGCTGGCGCCCAGGCCGATCAGCAGCGGCATGGAGTCGCCGATGGGCGAGCCGTTGGCCACGTTGCCGCCCAGCGTGCCGGAGTTGCGCACCGGCAGGCCGGCAAAGCGCTGGGCGAAGGTGTTGAGCTGGGGCCGGTCCTTCACCAGGGAGGCGTAGGCGTCGGTGAGCGTGACGGCCGCGCCGATGGCGATGTGGTGCGGGTAGCGCTCCACCCGGCGCAGCTCGCGCACGGCGGTCACGTCGAGCACGCGGGCAAAGCGCTTGTGCATCTTCGTGACCCACAGCCCCACGTCGGTGCAACCGGCCACCACCTGTGCCTGCGGGTGGGCGGCGCGCTGCTGGAGCAGCTCGGCCAGGGCGGTGGGGCGCAGGTAGGCGGTGGCGTCCTTTTTCCGCGGGAGCGCCTTCAGTGCGGCCACGGTGGCGGCCTCGTTCACGCCGCAGCCCGCGGGCACGGGCAGGCCACCCATCTGCTGCGCTGCATCAAGAATGGGGCGGTAACCGGTGCAGCGGCACAGGTTGCCAGAGAGGTCGGCCTGCGCCCGGGGCCGGTCGATGCCCTGGCCGCCCCTGGTGTTCTGGTACATGCCGAACAGGCTCATGACGAAGCCCGGCGTGCAGAAGCCGCACTGGCTGCCGTGGCACTGCACCATGGCTTCCTGCGCGGGGTGCAGTTCGCCGTCGTCGTTCGCCAGGTCCTCGACGGTCCAGACCGCCAGCCCGTCGACCGAGTGCGCCAGCCGGATGCAGCTGTTGATGGCCTTGTATTCCAGCCGGCCGTCCACCGCCTCGCCCAGCACCACGGTGCAGGCGCCGCAGTCGCCTTCGCCGCAGCCTTCCTTGGTGCCGGTGCAGTGCAGGTCTTCGCGCAGCACCTCCAGCAGGGTGCGGTCGGGGGCCACGTTCTCCAGCGTCACGGGCCGGCCGCGGCGCAGGAAGGTCAGGGTTTGTGCGGATATTTCAGTGCTCATGCGTGCCAGCATAGCGCCGCCCCCATGGCACAACATATGCTCAGCCATATGTCCAAAATGCCCAAAACACCATTCACCTGCATATGACAAGGGTTTGAAATACATGTCCATGTTCGACAAGATTGACCTGCACCTGATTCGCGTGCTCCACACCGTGCTCACCGAGCGCAGCGTGTCGCGTGCGGCGCTGCGCCTGGGCATGTACCAGCCAGCGGTCAGCGCGGCGCTCAAACGCTTGCGCGAAATGGCGGGTGACCCCCTTCTGGTGCGTTCGGGCTCGGGCATGGTGCCCACGGTGGCCGGCCTTCGCATGATCGAACCGGCGGCCGACATCCTGCGCAGCGCCGAGGTGATGTTTTCCGACGCGCGCAGCTTCGAGCCCACCACCGCGCAGCACCGCTTCAGCCTGGCCGCGAGCGACTACATGGACCCGCTGTTCCTGCCGCAGCTGGTGAGCCAGATCAAGAGCCAGGCGCCGAACTGCCTCATCGACATCCAGCCGCTCTCGCGCGACTCCGACTACCGCAACCACCTGGCGCAGGGCGACGTGGACGTGGTCATCGGCAACTGGACGCAGCCGCCCGACGACCTGCACCTGGGCCGCCTGTTCGGCGACGAGGTGGTCTGCCTGGTCTCCAACCAGCACCCGGCCGCGCGCCGCGGCTGGGACGTGGAAGCCTGGCTGGGTGCCGAACACATCGCGCCGACGCCCACCCACCCGGGCGCGCGCGGCTTCGTCGACGAGCACCTGGCCTCGCTGGGCCTGGTGCGCAACATCACCGCGCGCTGCCCGCATTTCGGGCTGATCCCGGCCATGGTGGCGGGCAGCCTGCTGGTGCTCACCACCGGGCGCCAGTACTGCGACCGCTTCACCGCCTCGCTGCCGGTGCAGGTGCTGCCCAGCCCCGTGGAGTTCCCCCGGATGATGTATTACCAGCTCTGGCACGAGCGCACCCACGCCTCCAAGGCCGGGCGCTGGCTGCGCGAGCAAATCAAGAGCGTGGCCGCTTCGCTCAAGCGGCCCGACGCCGAGAACTGACCGCACACGCGACAACAAGGAGACCCATGACCACGACACGACTGCAACTCAGCGGCATCACCAAGCGATATCCGGGCGTGGTGGCCAACAGCGGCGTCTCGCTCACCGTGCAGCCCGGCGAGGTGCATGCCGTGCTGGGCGAGAACGGCGCCGGCAAGTCCACCCTGATGAAGATCATCTACGGCTCGGTCAAGCCCGACGAGGGCACGGTGATGTTCAACGGCAAGCCGGTGCACATCCGCAACCCGCAGGAGGCGCGCGCCCTGGGCATCAGCATGGTGTTCCAGCACTTCAGCCTGTTCGACACGCTCACCGTGGCCGAGAACGTCTGGCTCGGGCTGGACAAGTCGCTCTCGCTGCCCGAGGTGAGCGCGAGCATCACCGCCAAGGCCACCGAATACGGGCTGGACATCGACCCGTCGCGCCCGGTGCACACGCTCTCGGTCGGCGAGATGCAGCGGGTGGAAATCATCCGCGCGCTGCTCACCAACCCGCAGCTGCTGATCCTGGACGAGCCGACCTCGGTGCTCACGCCGCAGGCGGTGGAAAAACTCTTCGTGGTGCTGCGCAAGCTCGCGTCCGAGGGCTGCAGCATCCTCTACATCAGCCACAAGCTGCACGAGATCCGCGAGCTGTGCACCGCCTGCACGGTGCTGCGCGGCGGCCAGGTCACCGGCGTGTGCGACCCGCGCCAGGAAAGCAACGCCTCGCTCTCGCGCCTGATGATCGGCGCCGAGCCGCCCGCGCTGGAGGTGCGCGAGCTGCATGCCGGCGCCGCGGTGCTCGAGGTGAGCGACCTCACGCTGCAGAGCGACGACCCCTTCGGCACCCACCTGCACGGCATTGCGCTCACGGTGCGCGCGGGCGAGGTGGTGGGCATTGCCGGTGTGTCGGGCAACGGCCAGAGCGAGCTGCTGTACGCGCTCTCGGGCGAGGACCGCCGCGCGCCCACCGGCAGCATCCGCCTGGGCGGGCAGGATGTGTCGCACGCCGGCCCGGGCCGGCGGCGCGCGCAGGGCCAGCACTTCGTGCCCGAGGAACGCCTGGGCCGCGGCGCCGTGCCCACGCTGTCGCTGGCGCACAACCTGCTGCTCTCGCGCAACGACGCGCTGGGCGCGGGCGGCTGGATCCGTGTGGGTGCACTGAAGGCGCAGGCGGCGGACATCATCGCCCGCTACAAGGTGAAGGCCAACGGGCCGGACGCCGCGGCCAAGTCGCTTTCGGGCGGCAACCTGCAGAAGTTCATCGTCGGCCGCGAGATCGAGGCGAAGCCGAAGCTGCTCATCGTGAGCCAGCCCACCTGGGGCGTGGACGTGGGCGCGGCCGCGCAGATCCGCGGCGAGATATTGAAGCTGCGCGACGCGGGCTGCGCGGTGCTGGTGGTGAGCGAAGAGCTCGACGAGCTGTTCGAGATCAGCGACCGCCTGCACGTGATCGCCAAGGGCCGCCTGTCGCCCAGCCTGGACCGGGCCGACGCCACCATCGAGCGCATCGGCGAATGGATGTCGGGTCTGTGGGACGCCGCACCGCAACACCACAAGAACGAGGAGACCGCCCATGCTGCGGCTTGAAGTCCGTCCCCAACCGTCGGCGCGCTGGGGCTATGCCTCGCCGCTGCTGGCCCTGCTGATCACCGTGGTGATCGGCGTCATCCTGTTCGCCGTGCTGGGCAAGGACCCGGTGCGCGGCCTGCAGGTCTTCTTCTGGGAGCCGATCAAGAGCACCTATGCGCTGTCCGAGCTCATGGTCAAGGCCACGCCGCTGCTGATCATCGCGCTCGGCCTGGCGGTGTGCTTCCGCTCCAATGTGTGGAACATCGGCGCCGAGGGCCAGTACATCATCGGCGCGATCTTCGCGGCCGGCGTGGCGCTCATGGCCGACAAGACCACCGGCCCCTGGATCGTGCCGGCCGTGCTGGCTGCCGGCATCCTGGGCGGCATGCTGTGGGCGGGCATCACGGCGCTGCTGCGCGACCGCTTCAACGCCAACGAGATCCTGGTGAGCCTGATGCTGGTGTACGTGGCCATCCAGGTGCTCAACTTCCTGGTCTATGGGCCGTGGAAGGACCCGGGCGGCTACAACTTCCCGCAGACCAAGACCTTCGAGGCCGTCACGCAGATCCCGCGCCTCATGAGCGGTTCGCGCGTGAACATCGGCCTGCTGATCGCGCTGGCGGGCGTGGCCGCGGTGTGGATCTTCCTGTTCCGCACCTACTCGGGTTACGCGCAACTGGTCGGTGGCCTGGCGCCTGCCGCGGCGCGCTACGCGGGCTTCTCCTCGCGCAAGGCGCTGTGGATTGCGCTGCTCACCTCCGGTGGTGCGGCCGGCCTCGCGGGCGCGCTGGAGGTGGCGGGCCCGATCGGCCAGCTCACGCCGTATGTGCCGGCAGGCTATGGTTTCGCGGCCATCATCGTCGCCTTCGTCGGGCGGCTGCACCCGGTGGGCATCGTGTTCTCGGCCATTCTCATGAGCATGTTCTATATCGGCGGTGAGCTCGCGCAGTCGCGCCTGGGCCTGCCCAAGTCCATCACCGGTGTGTTCCAGGGCCTGCTGCTGTTCGCACTGCTGGCGTGCGACACGCTCATTGCCTACCGCCTCGTCTGGAAAAAGTGAGAACGCCATGGAATCGATTGCACTCCTGATCGCCGCCTCGCTCAACGCGGGCACCGTGCTGGCCATCGCTTCGCTGGGCCTGCTCATCAACGAGAAAGCCGGCATCGTCAACCTCGGCGCCGAGGGCATGATGCTGTGCGCCGCGCTGGCCGGTTTTGCCACGGTGGTGCACACCGGCAGCACCACGCTCGGTTTTGCCGCCGGCATGGCCGCCGGGGCGCTGCTGGCCGCCATCTTTGGCGGGCTGGTGATCTGGCTCAACACCAACCAGTACGCCACGGGCCTCGCACTCAGCCTCTTCGGCGCGGGCTTCTCCGCGTTCGCCGGCACCAGCTACGTGCAGGAAAAACTGCCCGAGCAGACCCGCCACGTGATCCCGCTGCTGGGCGACATCCCGCTCATCGGCCCGGCGCTGTTCCGCCACCACCCCATGGTCTATGTGTGCGTGGCGCTGGTGATCTTCCTGATCTGGTTCCTCTACCGCACGCGTGCCGGCCTGGTGCTGCGCAGCGTCGGCGAGAGCCCCGAGTCTTCGCATGCGCTGGGTTACCCGGTGCGCCGCATCCGCCTGGTGGCGGTAATGGCGGGCGGGGCGCTCTGCGGACTCGCGGGGGCGTACGTGTCCACCGTGTACACGCCGCTGTGGGTGGAGGGCATGATCGCCGGCAAGGGCTGGATCGCGCTGGCGCTCACCACCTTCGCCACCTGGCGCCCGGCACGCGTGTTGCTTGGGGCTTACCTGTTCGGTGGCGTGACCATGCTGCAGTTCCACCTGCAGGGCATCGGCGTGAATGTGCCCAGCCAGTTCCTGACGATGATGCCGTACATCGCCACCATCGTCGTGCTGGTGCTGATCTCGCGCAACCCGACCTGGATCCGCATCAACATGCCGTCGTCGATCGGAAAACCGTTTTACCCGGGCGCATAATCTTTTCTGCTTTTTGTATCCGTTCCTGCAACACCCTTTCCCAACAAAGAGGCTATCCATGACAGACCTGAGCAAACGTTCCCTGATGAAGGTCGCCGCGCTGACCGCGCTGACCAGCGCCGTCCTGATCGGCTGCGGCAAGAAGGAAGAGGCCGCCGCGCCCGCCGCGCCGGCACCTGCCGCCGCCGAGGCACCGAAGCCCGCACCGCTGAAGATCGCGTTTGCCTACGTCGGCCCGGTGGGCGACGGCGGCTGGACCTTCGCGCACGACAACGGCCGCAAGGCGCTGGAGAAGGAATTCGGCGACAAGATCGTCACCAGCTTCGTGGAGAACGTGCCCGAGAGCGCTGACGCCGAGCGCGTCATCCGCGATCTGGCCGGCCAGGGCAACAAGCTGGTGTTCGGCACCACCTTCGGCTACATGGAGCCCATGCTCAAGATCGCGCCCGACTTCAAGGACGTGAAGTTCGAGCACGCCACCGGCTACAAGACCGCCGAGAACATGCGCACCTACGACAGCCGCACCTACGAAGGCGCGTACATGGCCGGCGTGATCGCGGGCAGCATGACCAAGTCCAACACCCTGGGCGTGGTGGCTTCGATCCCAATTCCCGAGGTGATCCGCAACATCAACAGCTTCACGCTGGGCGCGCAATCGGTGAACCCCAAGGTCAAGACCAAGGTGGTCTGGGTCAACGGCTGGTTCGACCCACCGAAGGAAACCGAAGCCGCCACCTCGCTGATCAACGGCGGCGCCGACATCCTGTTCCAGAACACCGACTCGTCGGCCGTGCTGCAGACCGCCGAGAAGATGGGCAAGCGCGCCTTCGGCTGGGATTCCGACATGACCGCCTACGGCCCCAAGGCCCACCTGGGTTCGGCCATCATCAACTGGGCGCCGTACTACATCAAGGCAACCAAGGACGCCCTGGAAGGCACCTGGGCCACCGGCAGCGTGTGGTGGGGCGTGAAGGAAGGCGCGATCGACATGGTCTCCGTGGCTGAAGACGTGCCCGCCGAAGTGAAGGCCAAGGTCGACACCGTGCGCGCCGGCCTGAAGGACGGCAGTTTCTCCATCTGGAAGGGCCCGATCGTTGGCCAGGACGGCAAGGAAGTGCTGGCCGCCGACAAGGTCGCCGACGACGCTTTCCTCGGTGGCGTGAAGTTCTACGTCAAGGGCGTCGAAGGCAAAGTGCCTAACTGACCCACCCCTGCCGCGCTACGCGCGACCCCCTCAAGGGGGCGGCACCAGCGGCCCGGCGGAGCCGGTTCCGCGG
>VFQQ010000597.1_pt1 | contig 67272 bp, 55 predicted proteins | sample 3512341 | NCBI WGS metagenome assembly VFQQ01 (sample SAMN10412373, study PRJNA504923) | tailings metagenome | isolation source: Relicate 2 Philex TSF1 revegetated site | place: Philippines: Tuba, Benguet | collected 2017-08-29
GGGAAGCGTTCTGATGAAGAAGGTCCGCCACACCCGGTCCGCGCTTGGACACGAAGCGTGTTCCGTGGTTTTCGAGCGCTCATGGCCTCCGGCGGCCAGCAGCGTGCTGGACCCGCCAGCGGCCCGCTGGACCGGGGCGGAATCTCCGTAACCACGCGCCCGGTCGAGTCCAACCGCCAGCGCAGCAACGCCGGTCTCGCGGTATTCGCGACGGCTCGTCCTGACCGCCCAGACACCGCTCATTGGCGTCGCAGCATCGTTTGCGCAACCCATCGCCCCACGCCGCCCCGGTCCAGCGGGACGCTGGTCAGGCCGTCGGCTCGTCCGACCCGGACAAGTCCGCCTGTTCCATCTGTTCCTGCCCCTTCTTCCAGAGGCGGTAGAAGGCGATCGAGAACCCGGCGGTCAGCGTGGCAGGCATCGAGAGCATGAACAGGATGCTGTACATGTACGCCTTGGGGCGGAGGTTCTCGGCCTCGTTCCCCTGCTTCGACTCGTTCGCCAGCTTGCACATCGGGCAGGCGAGCGCCTGCGACGCGGGAGCCAGCCCGAGCAGGGCGGCCAAGGCCACCGTGGCGAAAATCCGTCGACGCATGACGTCGCTCCCAGGCATTCGCGGAAGGATCAACCGAGACTCGGAGCGTCCCAGGGACCGTGGTACAGCATCCAGTAGATGATAACCCCGGTCACCGAGACATACAGCCAGATCGGAAATGTGATTTTCGCAATCCGGCGGTGGGCCTCCCACTGCTGCCGGTACCCTCGGTAGAGAGTGATCGACGCCAGAACGGGAACAACCGCAGCCAGAATGATATGGCTGAACAGGATCGTCCGATAGACCGTCAGCACGGTTCCCGTTCCCGCGAACCGCTTCGACGAAGCCCCCGTATAGTATTTCAGGCCAAAGTGATACGTGAGGTAGCTCGCCAGAAAGGCGATCGAGACGCAGAACGCGAAGACCATCATCCGCTTGTGAAACTCGATCCGCTTCCCCTTGATGGCGGCAAAGCCCGCCAGCAGCAGCAGCGTCGCCAGCCCGTTGAGAGCGGCATTCGTCCCGGGCAGCCGGTTCACCCACGCCGGGATGGCTCCAGCGGTGCCACCCGCTCCGGCCGGCGGCGAGGTCGTCAGCTCGACCGCGGCGGAGGTCGCTCCAGGGAGCGTCTGCCCCGGGCGGGCGGGTTTCTTGTTCTCCGGGGTCTCCTTCCTCCCCTGCAGCACCAGTTTCAGCGTGCCGATGTCCCGGTCGGTCTGGCCGTCGTACCAGCCGACGATCTTGCCGTTTTCATCGACATGAATCAGATGCATGTCGTGGGCGAACTGCATCCCCGGAAGCCCGATCTTGTTCTTCCAGAACGGGACCTTGAACCCCTCGCGGATCAACTGCACCACCTCCTGCTCGGTCCCGGTCAGGAACAGCCAGTCGTCCGGATTCGGGGCATAGATGTCAGCGAAGCTCTTCATCAGCTCCGGCGTGTCGTGCTCGACGTCGACCGTGATGCTGACGAAGCGGGTGTTGTAGGGGTATTTCCCCTTCTCCCGGTCGAGGTCCTTGATCAGCCCCCGGATCCGGGCGCACATCGCCGGACACTGCTCGACACAGCGGGTGAAGATGAAACTCGCCACCCAGGGGCGGCCGAGCAGATCCTTCCGCTTGATCGTCCGGCCGTTCTGGTCGACCAGCGTAAAGTCGTCGACATGCTCGGGATCCCAGACCCGGCGGTTCCCCTCTTCGTCGAGCGGAGTGGTCGGGATCGGGACCTCGACCTTGGCCCCGGGGGGCGTCAGGATCTCCGCCTTGGGGGGCTCCTCCTCCTTCGAGGGCTCGTCCTGCGCGGTCGCCGCTCCGGCGAAACCGGCTAGAGCGAGAACAAGCAGCAGCAAAACCGAACCGAACCGCCGCGACGGAATCGCCGACAGGAGCACGGGGGTAGAACGGAGCGGCGCGGGCATGGGATGGGGCATTCCGCGGGGAGGGAGTGGAAGGAGGGGGCGGGCGAGAGACGGGAACCGACAGGCGGGACCGTCTTCCCACTATAGGTGTGTCCCCCGCGGAAAATCACCCTCCGCCGTCCCATTGCCGCCCGCGCCCTCGATTCGGGAAGCCCGTTCCCGTCCGCAGTAACCAGGGAAGCGGCCGACCGCGACAAATCGACGCACCACAGGGCCGCCAACCTCCCTTCATCAGCGGAGAATTCCCGGGAAACGGGGGTCCCCCGAGGAAACCGATCGGCGAACGCCGATTTTCCCGGACCACGCTCGCGAAATCGGGGGGAGCAGGCGTACATTCTCAGGACAATCCCCGGGCCGGTGCGAACTGATGGGCAGACGTCTCGGGGTCTGTCGGGAAGGTGTCCGATGCCGCGTCAGTTCTCGAATCGTCCCGGGCTGCTCCGCCTCGCCCTCGGCTGGCTGGCGGCCCTCTGCGGGGTGCTTGCCGCCGCGGACTGTCGCGCTCTCGAGTTCCAGCGGTCCCTGTGGGGCTTCGAAGGGAACAAGGTCGTCCGGCACGCCTTCAACCCGTTTACGATCGAGGTCTTCAATCCCGAACCGAAGATGGCCGAAGGGGTCATCGTCCTCCAGCAGACGGTCGGGATCGGCCCGGTCGACATCCCGATCGCCCAGGCCGTGGCGATCGAGCCCGGCGGCCGGCGGGTGCTCCAGTTCGTGGTGTACCTCGACGAATCGCTCCCCGATCTCTCGCTCCAGTTCCGCCCCAAGGAAGGCCGCCCCGAGAAGCCGGCCCTGGTCGACGCACCCGGACTCCACCGCGGCGCGCTCGTCTATCTCCGCGAGGCGCAGCGGATCGCCCCGCCGGTCAACAAGATCCCCGCCTTCGACGAGGCGAGTTTTCCGCCGTCGGTCGTCGGAACGAGCGGCCTCAAGGCGGTGGTCCTCGACCACGTTCCCGACTGGGACGAGTTCCGCCAGCAGGCGTTCCTCGACTGGCTCCAGGAAGGGGGAACCCTCCACCTCCTCGCCCGCCCGACCGGGGGAATTGTCCCGTTCACCGGCACGCTCGCGGCGCTCAGCGATCCGAGTACCGACTTTCCGATCGGCGCCGGCCGGATCATCCGGCACGAAGACGTCCGGAGCGTCCAGGGGGACGAGATCTTCCAGTATCACCCGGACCTGGCCCGCGACAACTTCGGCAACAACAACGGAGGGGACTACTACGGTTCCTTCGGTCCGCAGATCTACGCGAACCTCCGGAGCATGTCCCGCCCCGAGCACCAGTGGGGGCTGATCTGGCTGCTGGCGTTCGTCTACCTGCTCGTGATCTTCCCCGGCTGCTGGCTTGTCGGAGGCCGCAAGGCGGACTACCGGGTCACCTACGGCCTGATCCTGGGCGCGGTGTTCCTGTTCAGCACCGCTTTCAAGTGGATCGGGAAGCGGGGTTACGGCGAACAGATGACGATGTCGGCGATCGCCGTGGCCCACGACCTCGGCGGCGGGCGGCTCGACGTCACGCAGTGGAACAGCCTGTTCGTCACCGAAGGGGGGATGTACATGGTCAAGCACGGGACCGAAGGGACCGTGTACGGGGCGGGGAACTCCGACGACGCCGTCCGGGGGATGGCGACGAATCGCCCCGGCGCGGAGTTCGAGACCGAAGTTCCCCCCTTCTCTTCCCGGACCTTCGTCTACGGCGGCGTGGCCCGGGCGCCCGAGACCGGCTTTCAGGTCACGAACCTCGACGCGCCGGGCGGCAAAACCCTCCGCTCGTTCGAGTTCACGGTCTCCGAGGAGTTGGCCAAGACCCTCAAGCCCGGCGGCTACGTGATCTGGGGAGACAAGGCCGCCTCGCTCACGATGAGTCGCAACAAGGTCGTCATGAGTTCGAGCGCCTCGGACCTCAATCAGACTTTTGGCAACCGCGGCTATTACGGTCACAACTACGATAACGGCGGCAAATCTTCGGAAGCGCTCCTCGACGAATGCGTCACCCCCGCGATCATGCTCGACCTCGGGATCCAGAACCATCGCCCGGTCGAGGAGTTCGCTCCGCCGAAGGGGACCGCCCGGATCTATCTTCCGGCCGAGATGCCGAAAGAGCTCAACGCCAAGTTTGACTCCGACATCCTGCAGCGGGGACGGGTGATCTACCGGTTCGACATCCGGATCGACCAGCCCGCGAAGTGATCCCCGTCCCTTCCGTTCACCATTCATTCCGACTGAATTCCTGACTGGACTGCCGCCGTGATCGACCATGTCCCCGCAGACGAGACCGCCGGCGACGTCGCCGCGATCGATGTCCAGAACGTCACGCACCTCTTCAAGAAGCATCGGGCGCTCGACGGCATCTCGTTCAAGGTGATGCCGAAGTCGCTCCACGGCTTCGTCGGTCCCAACGGGGCCGGCAAGACGACGACCCTCAAGCTGATCTGCACCCTGCTCCGCCCGCAGCGGGGCTCGATCCGGGTCTTCGGCCAGAGCGTCGTGAAGGACGTGAAGGCGATCCGCCGCAAAATCGGCTACATGCCCGACCACTTCAGCATGTACCGGCAGATGACCGTCTACGAATACCTCGACTTCTTCGGAGCCGCTTACGGCTACACGCTCAATCAGCGGACCCGGATCGTCGGGGACGTCCTCGCCCTGACCGACATGGAAGGCCGCAAGGACGACCTCATTCAAGGCCTCTCGCGCGGGATGCAGCAGCGGGTGGGCCTCGCCCGCGTGCTCGTCAACGACCCGGATCTGCTGCTCCTCGACGAGCCCGCCTCGGGTCTCGACCCGCGGGCCCGGATCGAGCTGATGGAAATCCTCCGCGAGCTGCGGCGGATGGGGAAAACGATCTTCATCAGCAGTCACATCCTGAGCGAGCTCGCCGAGCTGTGCGACAGCGTGACGATCATCGACCGGGGCAAGACGAAGTACAGCGGTGCCATGGAAGGGCTGCTCGAGAACCACACCGAGCATCCGACCTACCGCCTCCGGCTCGAAGGGGCCGGCGAAGGAACTGTCGAGCGTCTCAAGGCCCTCCAGGGGGTCCTGATGGCCGAACCGATCGAAGGCCGGCTGGAGTTCCGGGTCAGCTACGACCCGGCCCGCACCGACAACAATACGCTGCTCCGCAACCTGCTCGACGGCGGCTTCTCGGTGATCGGTTTTTCAAAGGACCAGCGGCACCTCAACGAAGCCTTCATGGACCTCACAGAGAGAGGCGTCCGCACCTAACCAGGGCACAGCCCTGGACCCGCGCGGCGTGGCTCGATGGGTTGCGCTAAGGGGGCTGCGACGCCAATGGGCGGTGTTCGGGAGGAAGGGCGTAGGGTGGGCTTCGCCCACCATCTGTCGGGGTGCAGGGGCTCGCCCCTGCCCTCGCCGGAGGCGCTTCCGGACAGGGAACCGTACAAGCGTCGCTGGCCGCGCCTACCGCACCAGGTCCCGGTACAGCTCCACGTGCCGCTCAATCATCCGTGGTACACTGAAGTCGTCTGCCATCCGTGCGGCCCCGGCCGCGCCGAGCTGCGCGGCCAGGTCGGGATCGCGGAGCAGCCGGGCCGTGAACTGGGCGAAGCCGACGCTGTCTCCGACATTGATCCGGTAGCCGGTCCGGTCGTGGAGCACGAGTTCGCGGTTGGGGGGGATATCGCTGACGACGCATGGTTTGCCGCACGCCATCGCTTCCATGATGCTGTTGGACATCCCCTCGAAGTCGCTGGCGAGCCAGAAGACGTCAGCGTGGTGCAGGAGCGACGACGCGTCGGGCCGGTGCCCGAGGAACTGGACGAACTTCGAGACCTCGACCTCCCGGGCAAACTGTTCGAGCTCCGCCCGGTCGGGGCCGTCGCCGACAAGCAGGAACCGGAACTCGGGAATCGTCTGCCGCACGAGCTGCGCGGCCCACAACAGGTCCTTCACCCGCTTCTGCTTCGCGAGCCGTCCGACGTAGAGGGCCACCTTCGCTTCCGCCGGCAGGCCGAGGCTCGCCAAGAACTCGCTGCGGTAGGTCGCCGGAGCGGCCGGGACCGAGACCCCGTTGGGGATCACGACGATCCGGTCGCGGTCGATCCCCTGGCCGGCGTAGTAGTCCGCCACGCTCTGGGAGTTGCCGATCATCCGGTCCGTACGGGGCCAGAGCTTCCGGTCGAGCCAGTGCTGCCAGCCTGACTTCCAGGAGTCGACGCACCGCTCGCTGACGAGGACCCGCGGGCGGTGGCGCTTGGGAACCGCGAGCCGGACTGCCGTGTTGGCGGCAAAGAGCCACGAGTGAACGATGTCGGGTTTCGTCTCGGCCAGCCGCCGCCGGAGCCGGAGGATCGGCCCGGGATCGAACCGCCACCGCTTGCCGAGGACGTGAACGGGAATTCCAGCCTCGTTGAGGTTCGCCTCGAGCGGCCCCGAGCGGGTCAGCACGATGACGTCGACGTCGAACTCATCCCGGGGAAGCCCCGCCGCCAGGAGCGAGAACTGTTTCTCCGCGCCGGAGCGGTCGAGCGTCGGGATGACGAGAGTGAGGCGGGTCACGCGGCGGGTCGATCAGGGAGGGAACGAGTCGGTGCGGCGATCGTAGAGCAAATTCTCCGGGCCGTCGCTGTCGACTGACGCCCAGCGAAGGTTGCACCGTTCCCTGTACAGAAGCGCCTCCGGCGAGGGCAGGGGCCAGCCCCTGCACCCCTACTCAGCACCGACCCATGCCCGCCGGCGTTCGAGCCGGGCAAGGAACACCGACATGATCCGGTGATACATCTCATCCCGCAGGATCGAGTCTTCGACACCCTGCTCGATGTTCGGGTTGTCGTTCACTTCGATGACGTAGAAGTTCCCGCCCGACTGCTTCACGTCGACCCCATACAGGCCGTCGCCGATCAGGTTCGCCGCCTTGAGCGCGACGCTGACCGCCTTGCGGGGAGCCAGCTCGACCGGCAGCGTCTCGTACTTGCCGTACCGGCCGTTCCCTTCCTTGTCCTGCTGGATGATCTGCCAGTGGCCCGGCGCCATGAAGTACTTGCAGGCGAACAGCGGCCGGCGATCGAGAATCCCGATCCGCCAGTCGAAGTCGGTCGGCAAAAACTCCTGCGCCACGAGCAGCTCCGAGTCCTCGAAGAACTCCGGCAGCCGCTGCTTCAGCTCTTCCTCGCACTTGATCTTGATGACCCCTTGCGAGAACGCACTGTCCGGCTTCTTGAGGACCAGCGGGAACCCGAGCCGCGCCACGACCTCCTCGACGTTGTCCTCATGGAGAACCAGCGTCTTCGGCGTCGGGAGCTCGTGCCGCTCCATCAGCTCCGCCAGGAACACCTTGTTCGTGCAGCGGGCGATCGACTGCGGGTCGTCGATCACCACCAGCCCTTCGTTCGCCGCTGTTCGGGCGAAGCGGTAGGTGTGGTCGTTGATCCCGGTCGTCTCGCGGATAAACAGCGCGTCGAACTCGAGCAACCGGCCGTAATCATCCTTCGAGATGATCTCGACCTCGATCCCCATACTCGAGCCGACCTTGATGAACTTTTTGAGCGCCGCTTCGTCGGACGGCGTGTCCTTCGCGGTCTCGTCCCACAGGATCGCCAGGTCGTAACGGGTCCGGGCCTTCTTGGGCTTGGAAACCGCCCGGCCGGAGAAGTGCTTGGCGGCCGCCTCGGCGACGAACGGGCGGTGCGATTCCTGGACGTCCTGGCCGCTGATGGCCTTCACGCTCCGGATCGACCACTTCTTGTTTTTGCCGAACTTCACGCGGACGAGCGGGGCGTGGAACAGGTTGAACAGCTGCATCGCTAGCCGGTCGTACCGCTTGGCCATGTTCCGGCCGAAGTAGACGCTCAGCTCGAACTCCTCCGAGTGGAGCGGACCGAGGCTCTCCTGGATCAGATCGTCGAGGTCGTCGGAGACCACGCGGATGATCGACTGCGAGCGGATGTCCTGCAGCGTCTGGATGCTCGGGATCGGCTTGTGGCCCCGCGCTTCCGCCAGCAGCGAGACGTAGTAGCCCGTGCTCTGGTAGCTGTAGGAGCGGCAGAGGTTCAGGACCTTGGCCCCGCGGAGATCGCTGTACTCGGCCTGCGTGAGATAGTCCCAGGCGTCGACGATCTCGACCCCGGGAATCTCGAACGGCCAATCCTTCGGGGAATTGGCGACGATCAACGTCGACATCGAACCATCCTTGCGCGGTGACTTTGCGGTCCCGACCGTATCAGTGGCGACTATCACGTTCCCGTCCCTGGGCCTCGAGCCCGAAGGCTCGATCGTGTTCTGGCGGCGGACCGCCGGTTCTCGAAAGTTCGCCGACCGCGGCCGGCGAGCCTTCGCACATCATCCTGAACTCAGTTATCCGAATCCGATCACTCGGTCACGAAGGGGGGCGGAGACCCCGTCGGCGCGGGAGGGGATTCCTCTCCGGGCGGCAGGTTGTCCTTCCGACCCTTCGGCTGGATCACCAAAAGGTTACTGTCGTAGGTGACCACGCCGAGCATGATTGCACACATCAGCCGGTCGAGGTCAACCTCATATCGCTGCGTATGGGCGGAAAACGGGTTCGGCTGCATCGGATCGGCGACCAGCACGCTCCGTTCGTGAGCGTCGTAACCACATAGGACCACGAAGTGTCCCTGCGGGGTTCCGTTGACGTCGTCCGGCCGCCCTTCGAGCCCGCATTCCCGCGGCTCATTATAGAGGTAGGTCGCGCTGAGGCCGGCCAGGATCGGGACCGCCCGCTTCAGGTACTTGCGGAGCAGCGTTCCGGTCATGTCCTCCATCCGGAGGCGTCCGCCGAGCCGGAGGAATTCGAGGTACGCCTGCGAGGCGAGCCGGAGCTTGGGGATGTCCTTGGCCGCCATCTGGGCCCGCAGCCGGTCGGCGATCGGCGGCCCCCCCTCCTGAAACCAGGTCGGGTCGAAGACGGTGAGATTCCAGGTGAACAGAGAGACAGAATAGCCGCGCGCGAGGGCGTGGCAGCCAAGCAGCACCGCGAGGGTCCCCCCCTCTTCGAGGGCCGGGGTCTCGGTGATGATCTGCGGCAGCGAGATCCTGTCGCCGTAGTAGTTGTAGATGGCGTGCAGGCAGGTCGGACCGCAGGTGTTGTTGTCCGGCTGCGGCGCGATATCCAGGTGCAAACGACTTTCCATCCCGGAAATGGTAAGTGGCGATCTCCGTCGGCGCAAAGAGCGATCGTGGGCGAGGGGCGAAATCCGCCGGTTGCAGGATGGACAAAGCGCGCCGGTTCGTCCCGATTTTCGGAACTTTGCCGCTGAACGCGGTCGAGGGAATCTTTAGAGTGGCCGGGAGCTTGTCCCATCCGCCGGTTCCCCGGCCCCAGTTTTCCCTCGTCCCTCACCGCAACGTGCGGTGCCCGTCAGCGGGACGCGGATCACTTCCCTCCCACGATCCCGACCCGCTGGACCGATCGGTCCTGCCGCCGGGTGACGCGAGGAGCGTTATGCCCCACATCCTGATCGTCGACTCCGCAGACCTCGGCCGCCCAGCGTGGGCCCGGCTCGCCGGTGAGTTTCCCGAGGCGGTCCTGCACCAGGCCCGCTCGCTCGCGGACCATCCCTGGACGCTCGAGCAGATCGACGCCGTCCTTTACCTGCTCGCCCCAGACAGGACGCTTCCTGAGGAGATCCAGCGGTTCCACGACGCCGCCGTCTCGGTAATCGTGATTGCCTCCGAAGCGATTGCGGCGGACCAGATCGCCTCCCTCGTCTCGGCCCACACGGTCCTGCCGCTAGCCCATCTCGACGCGTTTCTCAGCGACGCCCTCCACGAGGCACTCGCGGAGACCTCGCGTCGCCGGGACGCGGCGCTCGTCTCCGCCCGGCGGACCCGCACCGTCCATCTGTACGAGCTCGACAACGACAAGACCCGGATCTCCGCCTTCGCGGCCCGGCTGCTGCAGGAGTGCGAGCGGTACGACCTGTTCGACGAGCGGGACCGCTTTCGGACGCAGATCGCGCTGGAAGAAGCGCTCCTCAACGCGACGGTCCACGGCAACCTCGAGGTCAGCTCGCGGCTTCGCGAGGAAGACCACGATGCCTTCGGCGAGATGATCGCGCTCCGGCAGTCACTCCCCGAATACGCCACGCGGCGGGTCCATGTCACGTTCGATGTCGACCGGACCGCCGCCCGGTTCGTGATCCGGGACGAAGGCCCGGGGTTCGACGTCTCGCGGCTTCCGGATCCCAGGGCGACCGACCGGATCGAACTCGCCAGCGGCCGGGGCGTACTGCTGATGCGGTCCTTCATGGACGACGTGCAGTACAACTCCCGCGGCAACGAGGTTCGGATGGAGAAGCAGCGTTCCGCCTCGCTCTCCCCGCCTGAAGCAACGCCCCCCGCGCAGGAATGCGGCCAGAGCTGTGCCGTGGCCGCCTCCTGAAGGGAAGCTCTTCGAGCGCCCGAGGGTCTACTGAGCGCGGGTCTTGAACTCGCGCTTCGTTCCGCTCTCGCCGATCTGGACGGTGTAGCTCGCTCCATCCGGGGCGACCGACGCCTTGACCCACTCCCCCTTGCAGCCATCGGTCTCGCCCAGGTTGGCGATGAACGCTTCCGCGGTCTGCTCGTCGGCCTTGAGCTTGACGTTCCGGTGGAGCTGGAACAGCTCCTTGAGCGATTTTCCGGTCTTCAAGGTCTTGTAGGTCGACAGCTCCCCCCCCTTGGTCGGGCCGTTGCACTCGACGGCGACGACCGGATCGATCGCATGGACGAAGGCGGGGTTGTTGCTCACCCCGAGGCCGTGGTGCGTCACCATGAACAGGTCGACGACGCCGACCGGGTTGTTCGGCGTGACGAGTTTCCCCTCGACGTTCCAGGTCAGGTCGCCGCAGGTCAGGAACCGGAACTTTCCAAAGGAAAACAGCAGGCTGACGCTCGCCGCGTTGTCGGACGGGTCTTCGGGCTGCGCGACGTGCTCCTTCGCGTACGGGTTCGGCTCGCCGGTGTTCGGGATGACTTCGCGGCTGGCGGTGACGACCTTCACGGCGAGCGGCGTCTCCCCCGACTTGAGCGGGAGGGCGTCCCCCGCCTTGAGGGTCTTCGACTTGTTCTCGCTGGCGGCCCGGTAGGCGGTGATCCGCTCGCCGTACTTATTGTCTTCCTGGAGCGTCTCGGGCATCCCGCGGTCCCAGAAGTTCCCGATCTTGATCGCCGAAGCGAGGGCGGCGTGGTTGCCGTAGTGGTCGAGGTGCCAGTGGGAGACGCTGACGTGGTCGAGGTGGTCGAGCTTGGCGACTTCTTTGACGACCTTGAGGATCCGCTTGAGGTCCCGTCCGCCGTAGTCGGGGTAGCCGGAGTCGATCAGCAGCGACTCGCCGGCGGGGGTGACGATGAGGGTCGCGGCTCCCCCCTCGACGTCGATGAAGTACAGGTCGAGCCGCTTGTCGGTCGCCCCAGCCTGGGCGGCCTGAGCGAGCGAGAAGAGGGCCAGAAGCGAAGCCGCAAGAACGCGCATCGAGAACTCCCATCCAAGTTACTGGCGAGACGGATCACATCACCGGGAGTTTAAGTGATGGGTGTCAGCGGGGGGAAACGCGGGGGGAGTTAAACACCAAGACACCAAGGGGGCACAAAGGCCACAAAGAATGGGACGGGTGGTGTGCGAGTCGCCAGCTCGACTGGACGCTCTGCCGCGTGAATGCCATCCCCGGTCCCCAGGCCTTCGGTCTTCTTGGTGCTCTTCGTGCCTCCTTGGTGTCTTGGTGTTTAACTCCCCCCGTCTTCTCATCTCTCACCGCGCAGTAAAAAGCCCTGCCGGATCACGGCAGGGCTCTACGTGCGCAGGGACAGCCTGGTCCGTTCTCGCAACGGAAACTTCCAGGCCCTTCGCGAAGGACTAGATCGCCTCTTCGCCCGACTCGCCCGTCCGGATCCGGATGACTTCCTCGAGGCCGCTGATGAAGATCTTCCCGTCGCCGACCTTGCCCGTGCGGGCGGCGTTGCTGATGATCTCGACCGCCTTCTGGACCTGCTCGTTCTTGACGACCACTTCCAGCTTCAGCTTCGGGAGGAAGTCGACGGTGTATTCCGCACCGCGGTACTGCTCCTTGTGGCCGCGCTGACGTCCGAAGCCGCGGACTTCGCTCACGGTCATCCCGACGATTCCCTCGGTCGTGAGGGCGTTCTTGACGTCTTCCAGTTTGTAGTGCCGGATCACGGCTTCCAGTTTTTTCATTGCGGTTGTCTCGACGCTCGTGCAGTGGTGTGTGTGCGAAAACCGCCCCGTCCGCCAGGGAGTGTGCCTGGGCGAAAGATCCTCTTTCGCGTGCCCGCCTGTCCTGCGGTCCGGCCTGCTTTCACACGAGGGAAAGTGAACTTACAACGCATTGTCTCCGGTTTCGCCGGTGCGAATCCGGATCGTCTCTTCCAGGCTGGTGATGAAGATCTTGCCGTCGCCGATGGTGCCGGTTCGCGCGGTCTTGAGGATGGCTCCCACAATCTCGTGCTTGGTGGCGTCGGAGACGACGATTTCGATTTTCACCTTCGGAAGGAAGTCGACCGAGTATTCAGAGCCTCGGTACTGCTCCTTGTGCCCCTTCTGACGACCGAAGCCCCGGACCTCCGTCACGGTCATCCCTTCCACTCCCACTCCGTTGAGGGCGTCCTTGACCTCTTCGAGTTTGAAGTGCCGGATGATCGCTTCGATCTTCTTCATTGAGCAACCTGAAAACCAAGGAGCTGACTGCTGTGCGAGCGCGTCTCCGGAATGTGCCCGCGCAGGAGAAGGCTGTCAAATCCAAACCGATCACCCCAAGCGTTCTGCACTGGAATTCGGGCTGGTGCTTTCCCCCGCGGGATTTCGGGACGCCCCCGTCAGGCTTGGGTGTTGTCCCCCTCCTCTCGTCGCTGGGGCCTCGAGGGGCGCGCGGCTTCCTGCACAGACGCGACCAGGGGACCTGACCTACAGGGAACGACCGCCAGCCCGGCGGCCGTGAGAACGAAAGGGGGAGCGGCGGCCGCGCCGGGACCGGCATTTGGACGCGGGTGGGGCGGGGCGCTCGCAGGGACGGAGACCGAGGTCCGGCGTCCAGTATCAGGGCACGCAACGCCCGAGAGACGGGCCGCGCAATTTGTGAGCAGGGGTGCCGAGCGGATCGGCAGAAAACCCCCCGGGCCGGGGAGGGAAACAGTGGAGGAGCGGGGGCCGCGCCTGAGTCGTTGCAGCGAACGGCGGGGGGAGAGGGCGGCGAGGCCCATCGGCGAATTCCCAGGAACCGGCCGAATCATTTTTCTCCTTTTCCCCTCAATTTGCGTCGATCGGGCCTCTCGCGAGAACCCGGGACTGGGAGCCGTTCTTCCTTCGTTTTCGTCCGTACGGTCCAGCGCGGAACCGAACTGCGACATTGTCCTCCGCTCAAGGGAGAGGCCTTGAGGCGGCTGCCTAAGAAGTTTGCAACTCGTGTGCCGCGTTTCTCAGCGTTCGACCGGAATCCCGCGCGGGGCCGATTTTCCGCGGAACCTTGGTTCCGCTGGCCGGGTTTCATCCCCCATCTCTGACGTGCCCAAAACCGCCTGACATCACAAGGTTGCAAACCATGAAGCGTCTCACCTGGAGCGGAGTCTGCGTCGCGCTCGCCCTCTCTGCCGGGCTCGTCCGCGGCGACGAAGCCGCCGATCTTTTCAACAACCTCGACAAGAATAAGGACGGCAAGCTCGAGAAGTCGGAAGTCGCCGAGGAGCAGCTCCGCCACTTCGAGCGGCTCCTCCGCTCGGGAGACAAGGACAAGGATGGCGTCCTGACCCGTGAGGAGTTCGAGTCGACCGCCCGCGAGGAAGAGAAGCCGGTCGCCCCGCCGCAGGGGGAGGGTCGTCCGGGTGGGCCAGGCGCCGGCGGACCGGGACGCCCCGGTCCGAATCCGGAGGAGCTCTTCCGCCGCATCGACAAGGACAGCAACGGCAAGGTCTCCCGCGACGAGGTGAAGTCGGCCGAGATCCCCGAGCCGATCAAGAACATGCTGTCGCGGCAGTTCGACGAGCTGAAAAAGGACGAGCTCTCCGGCGAAGACCTCCGGGGGATGCGGGAGCGGATGGGCCGCGAAGGGGGCAGGGATGGGGGACGGGCGATGCTCGAACGCCTTCGCCAGTTCGACAAGAACGGCGACGGCAAGATCAGCAAGGAAGAACTCAAGGACGTCCCCGCCGAAGGTCGCGAGCGACTGACGCAGATGATGGAGCGGCTCGGCCGGGACGAGATCGACCTCAAGCGGATGGAGGAGCTCATGGGCCAGGGAGGCCCCGGCGGCCCTGGCGGCCCCGGCGGCCCCGGTCGCCGGCCCGGCGATAGCCAGCGCCCGATGGCCGGCCGCGACGGCGAACGCCGCCCCGCCATAGAAGAAGGAGCCCCGCGCGACGGTGAACGTCGCCCGGAAGGTCCGCGTGATGGAGAACGTCGTCCCGAAGGTGGCCCCCGCGATGGAGAGCGCCGCCCGGAGGGGGGGCCTCGCGACGGTGAACGCCGTCCTGAGGGGGCACGCGATGGAGAACGTCGTCCGGAAGGTGGTCCGCGGGATGGCGAACGTCGTCCCGAAGGGGGACCGCGCGACGGCGAACGCCGTCCGGAAGGACAGCCGGGGCGCGGGGGATTCCGCCCGCAACTGCTCCGGGTTCTCGACACCAACGAAGACGGCCGCATCAGCAAGGAAGAGCTCCAGAACGCCGCCGCCCAGTTCGATCGCCTCGATCGCAACCAGGACGGCCAGATCGACATGTCTGAAGCGTTCGGCCCTCCGATGGGGGAAGGCCGCGGGATGAATCGCCCCGAAGGGGATCGCCCCCGCCCTGAAGGAGACCGTCCCCGCGGCGACGGAGACCGCCCCCGTCCGGACGGCGAACGCCGTCCCGAAGGGGCCCGCGACGGTGAACGGCGCCCCGGTGCCCCGCGCGACGGAGAGCGTCGTCCCGATGGCCCGCGTGATGGCGAACGTCGTCCGGAAGGGGCTCGCGATGGTGAGCGTCGCCCGGAAGGTGGTCCGCGGGATGGCGAGCGCCGCCCCGAAGGCCCGCGCGATGGGGAACGTCGTCCTGAAGGTGACCGCCCGCGCGGTGAAGGGGACCGTCCTCGCGAAGAAGGACGTCGTCGCCCCGAAGCGGACGCGCCCCGCCCCGAAGGGGATCGCCCGCGCGACGCCTGAGTCGTCGGCGGTTCACGGCCCGCCAGTGAGGGGGACAGAGACCGCGGAGGCCAGAGCGCCGGCGAATCCGCCTCTCTCAGATCACCCCGGAGCCCTCTGTGTCCTCTGCGGCAAAGCCTGCATTCCGGAATGCTCGTGACACAGAAACGAAAAAACGCGGTCGACGATCGGCCAGGCCTCCGGAGGGGCGATCCCTCGGGTGGCCTGGGCCTTCGTCTTCCGCGCTTTCGTTCAGTCCCGCTTCTCGTTCGACAGTCCAGCCGGAGACGGCCTGGGAAAATCCTTCACTCGCCTGAGTGTTGCCTCAGGCGGGCTGCAGGTCCCCCAGCGCCTCCTTGAGCCGGGCCCGGGCGGTGTGGAGCCGCCGCTTGATCGTGCCGACGGGGCTCGAGAACCGATCGCTCATCTCCTTGAGGGACTGCCCCTCGAAGTAGAAGGCGACCAGCGTCTCGCGGTCGAGCTTTCGCAGCCGCGAAAGTCCCTTGGAGACTTCACGGGCCTGCTCCTGCCGGACCAGACCGTCCACCGGAACGTTGGGCTTGGTCTTGTAGGTATCGAAGGTCTCGGGAGCCTGGATCGTCTCATGCGGACGCCGGACGGCCCGGTTGATCGACAGCCGGACCGCGATCCGCTTGAGCCAGCCGATGAACCGCTCAGGCTCACGCAGCTGGTCGAGCTTGCGGAACATCCGGACGAAGACGTCCTGGGTCACTTCCGAGGCTTCGGCCGTGTTCCGCAGTCGCCGCATGACGATCGCGAAGACGGTCCCTTCGAACTGGCGGACCAGCTCGTTGAAGGCGGACCGGTTGCCCGCCTGGGCCTGACGAACGAGGAAAAGGAGTTCGATGTCGCTCATTATGGCGCCTCTCCATCCTGAGAGGGTTGCCGCGGCGGAAACGAAAGTTCGCCGCGACGCGAAACAGCATGCACGGTCGGGACACAACACCAGGTCCGCGACAATCCCTGCAGGCTGTGAATGAGCCGGGTCGGTTTCGGACAAACACAGTCCGGACCGGATGGCGGGCCCGGCTGATCTCCTCCCGATGCGGAATTTCCGACGGGAACGGCAATCGAGATCAGACGCCGGTCACAAGGACCGGAAACGCCATCAAGGCTCAACAGGACAATCGCCGTTCGGCTTGCCAGGCACGAAACAACGACGCACATCGGCACCACTGATCTGAAGCGATCAGCGACCGGCCTGAGCGGTTATGCGGGACTCCCTGTGCGGAACAGTCGAGATTGAAGTTCGAAGTGTTCAGTCACGGGAAACGACGGAGCAGGGCTCCGTCAGAGAGTCACCACACGGCTCGGTTGCCGGCCAGCCACCATGGCTGACCCGACCACGAGCGCTGCCCAAACTGGCGCCGGGAGCTCGCCTTCCACCGGTGGCGTCACGGGCTTGACCCGCGATACCGAGAGGGGCGAGCGTCTGCCGCCAGGCATCGACTCGCGCTCACTGGGGAGGCGTCCTGTTTCCATCAACTTGGAGCGATGGAGTTCAGAAAGCGGTTTCCCGGCGTGGAGGCGAATGCCATAGCGCAGATCGCGATCGCAGACGAGCGCGGCGGCCGCATTGAATGCGAACGTCGTTGCCGTGGCGGTCTTCGTGGTCTGCTGATTCATGGCTTTACCCTCCTGTGGCTGCACCGCAGCCGACGGGAAACAAAACGGAAACGCGTCGCTATGGTATGCGGCGCGGAGTGCCTAAGGAATCCCGGCTGTGAGCACTCAACTCACCGCCGGGCTGCATTCCCGAAGGCCCACCGATGCACTCGGCATCTGCGGGAACGCATGTCCGTCACTACGCCAAGTGACCCGGTGGGGACCAAAAAGGTTCTCGGGTTTTCTCCAGATTGATCGGATTTTTGGGAAATGCGATCCACGACAGTTTGGCGGCAGAATCTGCCAGACCAGTCGCCGAGAGAAGCGAACCTTGGTATGGCCGACGGTAATTCCTTTCGCAAAAACGCTTTGCGACTTTCGTCCTTCGGCAGGCGAACACCTCGCCCTTCCTGACGAACGGCCCTCTCTCTACGGGACAGCGTCCTGTCTGTTTCAGAGAAAATGCGCCAATCGGCGCGAACCGGGTCGCGGTCATGGCGAAACGAGCAGGTTCGATAAACCCTGCAGTTCAGGGGGCAGCGAGGCTGAGCGGGATGTGGAGGGAGAAGGTCGATCCCTCTCCCAGACGGCTGACGCAGGTCAGCCCCCCTCCCATCGCCTCCGCCATCCGCCGGGCGATCGGCAGCCCCAGGCCCGTCCCCCCTGCCCCGGTCTGCCGGGCCTGCCGGGTTCGGAAGAAGGGCTCGAAAATGTCCCGCTGCGCTTCCGGCTCGATCCCGATCCCCCCATCCCGGATCTCGGCGATCCCTTCCCCGTCCTTCTGGCGGACCGCGACCACGACCGGCGTCCCGGGGGAACTGTACTTGAAGGCGTTCCCGATCAGGTTGTCGAGGATCTGTCCCACGAGCGCCGGAGCGATGCGGCAGACCACCCGGTCCCCAAGTTCGAGGCGAAGATCGACCGTGCGAGGCTGGCCCTCCCACCGCGCCGCCGCGGACCGCGCGAGATCGACAAGGTCTCCTTCGACGAGGACCGCCTGGTCATTGCCGGGAGGACGGGCGAGAAACAGCATCGACTCGATCGTCTGCCGCAGTTCCCCCGTCTGTCGGCGGACCACTTCGAGCGACCGCTGGTACTCCTCCGGCGTCCGCGGGCGCCGGAGCGTGACGTCGACCTCCCCCTGCAGAACCGTCGCGGGGGTTCGGAGCTGATGCGCGGCATCCCCCGCGAATCGCCGCTGCCGCTCATACGCCTCGAACAGCTGATCGAGGACGCCGTTGAACGAGGTGGCGAGTTCCGTCAGCTCGTCGCCGGCCGACGCGACCGGGAGCCGCATGTCGGTGGAATCGGGTTTCATCTTCCGGGCTGCGGCGGCCATCTCCCGCACCGGCGCGATCGCCTTCCGGGTGAACCAGCGACCGATGACCGCCGCCGCCCCCCAGCAGGCCACCGGAGCGACGACAAGGAGCGTCCCCAGCCACGTCAGCGCGGCGTGCAGGTCTTTCGTCGAACGAGCCACGGTAATAATGACCTGTTCCCGCTCCAGCGGATCCCGCTCACTCGCCGGCTTCGGATGCGGCGCAGCCAGACGATATTGAAGGAACCGCCACTGCCCGTCGGCCGCTTGCTGCCGACCATCCCGCCACGCCCTCGAAAAGTCGAAGATCGCCTCAATTGCGGCGGCAGCCGAGGGGCTCGCCATCGAAGGAGCGAGATTGCGTGAGGCATCCATCCGGAGCCCCTGTTCGTCGACGACGACCCAGCGGATGTCTTCGACATCGGTCTCGACGCCAAGTGTCACCGTGTGATCGGACGGCTCCCATTTGACATCGTCGTCTTCGACTTCGACCGCCGCCACGAGCGTGTTCAGCGACGATCGGAGCTGCTCGTCGAACTGCCGCTCGAGGTAACTCCGCGCGGTGAGGAACAGCGCCGCGGAATAGACGACGAGGATCAGCGCGAGCGCCCCGAGGAAGAACGCCGAGACGCGGTTGACCAGAGTCATCCCTCCGGTCCTCCGTCCCCTTCCATGTCACTCGGAGCGGCGTCCAGCACATAGCCCCGGCCGCGGCGGGTCTGGATCACGCGCGATCCCCACGCCTCCAGCTTGCGGCGGATCTCTTTGACGTGGACCTCGAGCGTGTTCGAAAGGCCATCGAAGTTCTCGTCCCAGACGTTCTCGTAGATCCGGGTCCGGGTCAGGATCTTGCCCGGCTGCCGCAGGAAGAAAATGAGGAGCGAAAATTCCTTGGCGGTCAGGTCGATGGCATGCCCCGCGCGGGTCACTTTCTGCGTGGCGAGGTCAGCGCGGATGTCGCGGAATTCGAGCTGGGCGATCTGCTGCTGAGCCGGCCGGCGGAGGAGCGCCCGGACCCGGGCCAGCAGTTCATCGAATGAGAACGGCTTGCAGAGGTAGTCGTCCGCCCCGCTGTCGAGGCCGCTGACCCGGTCGTCGATGCTGTCGCGGGCGGTGAGGAACAGGACGGGGGTGGTGCGGTTCTGCTGCCGGAACTTGCGAAGGACCTGGATCCCATCTTCTCCCGGAAGCCACCAGTCGAGCAGCACGAGGTCCCACGAGCCAGACTGAAGCATCACCGAGGCGGTCCGTCCGTCGGGGGCGTGATCGACCGTGTATCCCTCTTCCCGCAGGCCGCGCGTCAGGAAGTCGGCGATCCGCGGTTCGTCTTCGACGACGAGAAGATGGCTGCTCACGCGGGGCTCCGGGGAGGTGTCATGGTCCGTATTGTTCGGCAGGGGGGAGCCGGGAACAAGCGGCCAGGGGAGTCTCGTGCCCCGCGGTGAGCCCACTCTGAATCGAACTTAAAATCGGCTTTATGTTGAGGCGCGCCCGGCGGGCTTACTTCGGGGCGGTCGCGGCCGGCGGCTCAGGGAACTCGAGCTGCTTGAGCTGGTCCGTCAGGAATGCTTCGGCGGTGGCCGATTTCCCGTCGGTCCATTCGATGCGGTAGGGCTCTCCCGAGATGGAGGAGGACGAAGCGATCTCCCTGATGAACTGCGAGGCGGTCTGGATCTGGTTTCCACCTGCGTCCCATTTCTGTTTGAGATGCTTGGCGGCCTCTTCCGGGGAGTATTTCGTGCCGTTGCGGACGAAGACCGCGCCGGACTGGGCGGCGACGTGGTCGATGAGGGCCTGAATCTTCTCCTTCTCAGTGAGGGTGCGAACTGGGGAGGCGGCCGGCGTCGCGGTTTCGCGGTCGATCTTGATTGACGCGAAATCTTCGCCGACCAGCGCGTTGTCGAGGCGGGTCAGGGTGAGGGTGTAGGCGTTGTCGCCGTAGGTGAAGCGGGTCGATTTCCCTTCGTCGAGGGAGGTGGAGGCGAGGACCGATTTCCCGTCGCCGTCGGCCAGGGTGACAAGGACCTGGCCGCGGGTGATGTCGTCGATGGTGAGGGAGAGGGGCGGCAGGGAATTCGGGATTGGAGTGGTGGACCGCTGTTTGACGGTGAGCGAGACGGGGAGGCCGGCGATCGACTTCTGGACGACAGGTTTCGGGGCAGGTGCCGGAGGAACCGGCGGCGAGACCGCAGGACACCCGAGCAACATCAACGTGACGGCCACGAGCAGCCCCTGTTCGGGGGCAGGGCGAAAGCCCTGCCCGCCGGAGGCCTTTCCGTCCAGGGAGCGGTCCAACCTTCGCTGGATTTGGCCAGGCATCGATCGTCTCCAGGGGATTCAGGAAACACCCCAGTCTACCCAGCCAAAGCCGGTTTCGGTTCCGCGACCCCCTGAGAAAACCGACGGATTGATTACTGCCGCGAGTCCGTCAAAATGCGGGCGGAAATCGCGTCCGCCGGGCGAACCCGGGGGGCGGAGGTTTTGTCTGCTTCGCCCATTCGGCAATCGCCCTCATTTGCAGGATTCCCGCAGTGTCCCAAACGTACACGTCGAGCGAAGAGACGATCGCACTGTTCCAGAAGTACGTGATTCCCAACTACCGCCGGTACCCGATCTCGCTGGTGCGGGGTGAGGGGTCGACGGTGTGGGATGCCGAGGGGAACCGCTACCTCGACTTCTTCCCGGGGTGGGGCTGCAACATTCTCGGCTATTCGCCGGAGCGGGTCGTGAAGGCGCTGCAGGAGCAGGCGGCAACGCTGATCCATGTGCCGAACACGTGGTACATCGAGGCGCAGGGGCGGTTTGCCGAAGCGCTCTGCACCCGGTCGTTCGGCAAGGCGTTCTTCTGCAACAGCGGGGCGGAAGCGAACGAAGGGGCGATCAAGCTCGCCCGGATGCACGCGAAAGACGGGAAATACAAGGTCATCACGTTCGAGAACGGATTCCACGGGCGGACCTTCGCTGCGGTGACCGCGACGGCGCAGCCGAAGTACCACGACGGAATCCGCCCGCTGCTGCCGGGGTTCCTGTACGCCCCGCTCAATGACCTCAATGCCGTTCGGGAACTCGTCGACAATGAGACCTGTGCAATCCTGCTCGAGCCGGTGCAGGGCGAGGGGGGAGTGAACATCCCGTCGCCGGGCTTCCTGCAGGGGCTGCGGGACCTGTGCGACGAGAAGGGGCTCCTGCTGATTTTCGACGAAGTCCAGACCTGCATGGGGCGGACCGGAGAGTGGTTCGGATACCAGACGTTCGGCGTGCAGCCGGACGTGATGACGCTCGCCAAGGGGGTCGCCGGCGGGGTCGCCTGCGGCGCGATCCTGTGCCGCGACGAGATCGCCCCGAGCCTCCGGCCGGGGATGCACGCCAGCACGTTCGGCGGCAACCCGCTCGCGATGGCGGCGGGGATCGCGACGGTCGAAACGATCGAGGAAGAGGGCCTGCTCGACAACGTGCGGGTGATGTCCGAGCGGTTCCGGAGCCACTTCGAGACGCTCAAGGGGGAGCTCCCGCTGATCGAAGAGGTCCGCGTTTGCGGAATGATGGTCGGCGTCGAACTCTCGACGAACGCCCTGCCGGTCGTCGGCAAGTGCATGGAGAAGGGGCTGCTCGTCAACGCGACCCACGACACCGTGGTCCGGCTGCTGCCGGCGCTCAACATCACGGAAGAGGACGTCGACGAGGGATGCGAGATCCTGAGCGGCGTCCTGCGGCAGTTGGCCGAGGAAGCGAAGTAAGCGGATTGGGCAGGTTCTCCGGCCCGGCGGGGGGAAACTTCGCCGCGGGCCGGAGTCGTCCGATCGACGGAACTCTTCGGGTTACGACAACTGTCGGGGAAACCGGCAGTCGTTCTCACTCTCCGGATCGGCGGAGATCCATGGATGTAACTCGCATTTGGCAATGTGGTTAGCGGGAGAGCTTTCCGGGGCGAGCCGGCCGGGAGCGGGGACGCATCTGCGTTGACCGGTCCGTAATCCCCGGTCCTTGTGAGGCTCATACCTCACCGGTAAAATTCTGCCGCGCGAAAAAGCGACATCTCGTACTTTCTGGAGGAATTCAGCAGTGGCAGTTGCCGTCGGTATCAATGGGTTTGGACGAATCGGACGTATCTCGCTGCGGGCCATGCTCAAGCGTGGCGGTGAATTCGATGTGCTGGCCATCAACGACCTCAGCGATCCGAAGGCGCTGGCCGTTCTCTTCAAGTACGACAGCATCCAGGGTCGCTACGAAGGCGAAGTGAAGGCCGAAGGGGACTCGCTCGTCATCGACGGCAAGAAGATCAAGGTCGTCGCCGAGCGCGATCCGGCCAAGCTGCCGTGGAAGTCGATGGGCGTGAAGGTCGCCCTCGAGTCGACCGGCTTCTTCACGAAGCGGGCGAGCGGCGACAAGCCGGGCTACGACAGCCACCTCGCCGCCGGTGCCGAGAAGGTCGTCCTGTCGGCTCCGTCCGACAAGGACTCCCCGACCGACTACACCTGCGTGATGGGCGTCAACGATGCCGGCCTGACCGCCGCGCACAAGACCGTCTCGAACGCCAGCTGCACGACGAACTGCCTCGCTCCCCTGGCCAAGGTGCTCGACGAAATGTTCGGCATCGAGAAGGGGCTGATGACGACGGTTCACGCCTACACGAACGACCAGCGCGTCTCGGACCAGATCCACAGCGATCTTCGCCGGGCCCGTGCGGCCGCTCTCAACATCATCCCGACCTCGACCGGGGCCGCGAAGGCCGTGGGCGAAGTGCTGCCGAAGCTGAACGGCAAGCTGACCGGGATTTCGCTCCGCGTTCCGGTCGGAACCGGCTCGGTGACCGACCTCGTCGCCGTCATGGGCAAGACCGTGACCGTCGAGGCCGTCAACGCCGCGATCAAGGAAGCAGCCGAAGGTCCTCTGAAGGGGATCCTCGTCTACAACACCGATCCGATCGTCTCGAGCGACGTCATCGGCCACCCCGCTTCGAGCATTTTCGATGCGAGCTGGACCCAGGTCATCGGCGGGAATCTTCTGAAGGTTCTCAGCTGGTACGACAACGAGTTCGGTTACTCGAACCGGACCGCCGACCTGATCTCCAAGATCGCCAAGCTGTAAGAGTCCAGCGAAGAGCCGCCTTCGGTCTCCACCAGGGCGGCTCTTTTTGTAGACCTGATCTGCCGTTCGCCGTTGAACTTGCGTTCACCGGATTTTCGGGGGCTGTGATCGGACAAGAACGCTCTGGACGTCCGATCCTCCGGATTGCACAATTTACACCCAACGAGATGATCACCGCGGCGGTCGCGTGACCCCCGCGTGAGCCGGTAAGCAAGACGTTCTGCCGGAGATCATCGAGTCGCGAGGATGCCCATCAGGAATGGACTACTCAGTCCATGTCGAGCACCTGCGGAAGCAGGTGCCTGCCATCGCACCGTCGATGTTGAAGTGCGACTTCGGCAATCTCCAGCAAGAGTTTTCGGCTCTGGACGCTGGGGGTGCGCCGGTCATGCACCTTGACGTCATGGACGGCCACTTCGTGCCGAACCTGACATACGGGGCGGTCGTGATCGAGCGGATGCGGCCTTGTACCAAGACGCCGTTCGACGCCCACCTGATGGTCTCCGACCCTGCCCGGTACCTGGACGACTACGTCAAGGCGGGGTGCCAGTTCCTGACGTTCCATATTGAAGCCGTTCCCGACCCGGTCCCGCTGCTCAGACGGATACGCCAATCCGGCTGCGGCGCGGGAATTGCCCTGAATCCGAAGACCTCCGTCGAGGCGCTTCGGGGTGCGGTCGGTGAATGCGACCAGGTTCTCGTGATGAGCGTCGAACCGGGATTCGGCGGACAGTCCTTCATCCCCTCCTCGCTGGAGAAGGTGCGGGCAGTCCGTCAGATGTTCGGAGAGAAGGTTCTGATCTCCATCGACGGTGGAATCGGGACGAAAACCATCGCTGCCGCGGCCGAGGCTGGCGCGGAAGTGTTTGTGGCGGGTAGCGCCATCTTCGACCAGCCCGACTACCGCACGGCGATCAACGAGCTCCGGCAACTTGCCGAGCAGGGTCGCCGCCGCGCACATTGAGAGCCTTCGGGTTCCATGTCACAAATCGTCATTCGCCCCGGCGAAACCGACTTCGATGTCCAGCATCGGATTCAAGGGGCCCTCGACCTTCCGCTCACCGAGCGGGGTCGCTCGCAGATCCAGGAGATTGTGAACCAGCTCCGGGGTCGTGAAATCGAGGTGATCTACACCTCGCCGAACGAACCGGCTCTCTCGACGGCGAAAACGCTGGGCGAAGTGCTCGATATTCCCGTGCAGTCCGTGCCCGGGCTCGGAAACGTCCATCTGGGACTCTGGCAGGGGATGCGGGTCGACGACATCCGCCGCAAGCAGCCCCGCGTCTTCAAGCAGTGGGAAGACCAGCCCGAGGCGATCTGTCCCCCCGAGGGAGAGTCCTGCGAGGACGTCTTCCAGCGGGTCTGCCGCGGTCTCAAGAAGCCGATGAAGCGGGACGAGCCGTTCGCGGTCGTCGCTTCCGAGCCGGTCGCCACGGTGATCCTGTCCGTCCTCCGCGGGACGGAGCCGAAATTCTGCGGGCCGGACGCGTGCGAGGTCCCTCGCCCGCTGGTGGAGTTCGTTGACTCCGATCCCGATCCGGCCGATGATCTCGTCGCTGCGCCGAGCCCGTTCTCATGGTGGCGCAGCGTTCCCCAGCAATGACAGCCTGATCGTGGCGGTCCGCCTCCGCGGGCTCGTCCGGGACCGCGGAAAGACATGGATTCGGTCAACGCCACAGACAACGGATTCCCGACGACTCCTCCGGACGCCCCGGCGCCGATCGCCGCCCCCCGCAAGAAGCGGGGTGTGCCCGAAGGGCTGTGGATCCGCTGCGATCGCTGCCAGGCGACGATCTTCCGGAAACACCTCGAGCAGCAGCTCGGCCTCTGCCCCGACTGCAAGTACCACTTCTACGTTCCGGCCAAGCAGCGGATCGCGCAGCTCCTCGACGCCGACAGCTTCGAAGAGTGGTTCGCGGACCTCGCCCCGGTCGACCCCCTCGGCTTCACCGACAAGCGGGCCTACAAGGACCGCCTCGTCGACGAGCAGAAGAAGACGGGGATGAAGGACGCCTGCGTCGTCGGCAAGGGGTACATGCGGGGCCGGCCGCTCGTGTTCGGCCTGACGGACTCCGCCTTCATCATGGGGAGCATGGGCTCGGTCGTCGGCGAGAAGCTGACCCGCGCCGTCGAAGAAGCGACCAGGCAGAAGCTCCCGCTCCTGATCATCAGCGGCTCGGGTGGCGGGGCCCGGATGCACGAGGGGATTTTCTCCCTGATGCAGATGGGGAAGGTCTCCGCGGCCCTGGCCCGGTACCACGAAGCGGGCGGGCTCTACATCTCCGTCCTGACGAACCCGACGATGGGCGGGGTCGCCGCGAGCTTCGCCTCGCTGGGGGACATCATCATCGCCGAGCCTGAGGCGCTGATCGGCTTTGCCGGGCAGCGGGTCATCAAGGCGACGGTGAAGCAGACGCTTCCCGAGGGGTTCCAGACGAGCGAGTTCTTCCTGAAGCACGGCTTCGTCGACCGGATCGTCTCCCGTCCCGAACTCCGGACGGAAATCTCGCGGCTGATCGACTACTGCGCCCGCTGAGGCGAGCTGCGGTTCCTCCTGCTGATCCGCGAGTCTGAGTCCGATTTCGGCAGACGGCTGCGGCGGAGCCTCCCAGCCAAGTCGATAGCGCGTCAGGTCGCCATCCGGTCGCGCCACAGCCCGAAGTAGTGGACATCGTACGAGCGTCCCTCGTGGACCGTGTGGGCCCGGAGCGTCGCTTCATAGGCGAACCCCGCCTTCTCGAGCACGCGTCGCGAGCGGTCGTTGCCGTCGCGGATGCTGGCGAAGACCTTGCGGCAGTCGAACTCCCGGAACGCGAAGCGGGCGAGGGTCCGGACCGCCCGGGCGGGGAAGCCCTGGCCCCAGTAGGCGGGGGCCATCCAGTAGCCGATCTCGGCCCGGTTGCCGCGGAGGATCCGCAGAAGCCAGCACTCGCCGATCGCCTCGCCGGAGGCAAGCCGGATCGTCCAGTCCGCCTCCTCGCATCCCGTATAGGGCCGCGGCAGGATCTCCCGCAGCCACTCGTCCGCGTCCGCCTCCGAGTAGGGGAACGGAATCGACGCGAGGTAGTGGTGGATCAGCGGGCTGGCATTGAGATGCCGCAGGTGGTCCCCCCGGTCCTCCGGCCGTGCCGCCGTAAGTGACACCTCCGCGTCGATCGGAATTGTCGGGACCGGATCGCCGGTCGGTTCCGTGGGGCTGGCCATCCCGCTCTCTCCTGACGACGGATTCCGGGCCTCGGGCGAGGCGCGCGTTCGTCTGGACAGCCCGTTTCAGGACGAGGTTCACTTGGTGCGCGGGGCGGACGGGCCTCCCTGCGGATGCAAAAAAGCGGGGCGTCCCTTCCGGAACGTCCCGCTCTGCTGACTCGTCTCCGGCCTCGGCGATCAGCCGTTGGCCCGCTGGTAGAGTTCGCTCGCCTCCTGCATGTCCGCTTTCATCCGCTCGTACTGCTTCTTCCGGTCGGTATCCCCGCCGGTGTAGATCTTCGGCAGGTGGTCGCGGGTGCAGTACAGGACGATCTGGGCCAGGCGGTTCTGGGCGCTCGCCCGAGGCTCGATCTGCTTCCGGAGGGCCTTCACTTCGCTCAGGTGTTTGTCGCTCATCGCTTTGAACGCGGCGTCGCCGGCGTTCGTCTTCATGGCGTCGTCGATCTCGGTCCACATCTGCTGGACCGTCGCGAATTCCTTGGAGCCGGGCGATCCCGCCAGGAACCGCATCCCGAAGGCGAGGACCACGACTGCGATCGAGGCACCGATCCCGCCGAGGAGCTTCGGGTTCTTGAGACCGTCGAGCAGTCCCGACGGCAGCGAGAAGCTCCAGGACGGTCCCGAGGAGGACCGGGAGTGAGCCGGCGGGGGGGGAGGAGCCGAGACCGGCGCCCGGTACTGCGGCGTGTACGCCGGAGGAGGAGGCGAGTACGACGGCGCCGGCGACGACGTGTAGCTCGAGGGAGCCGGGGCGGGGGCTGACGCCTGCCGCGTGTTCGACGCGGCGAGCTCTGCCGATTCCTTCGAAGGGGTGAGGTAGTCGAGGATCGGGTCCGAACTCTTCTGCGACCGGGCCGGAGCCGGGGTCTCCGACGGAGCGAGCTTGCGGCCGGCCGGGGGGGCGAACTTCAGGCCCGAGACATCCTGGGCGTGGATCCAGGCGGAGCCGCCGGCGCGGCGGACCATGTCCTTCCGCTCGATCTGACCGGCGGAGATGAGGTTTTGAAGCTCGCTGAGCTTCATCGGCTCCTGCTCATCGCCGTCGATCCGGCAGATCCACTCCGCCCGTTCTTCGACGACGTTCAGGTTGACCGAGGAGGAGGAGTCGAGCTTCTTCGGGAACAACTCCGGCAGCCGCTTGGCCGAGAGCCACACGCCGTCTTCCCCTTCGCGGACGTCGTCGTTCCGCTCGAGCGTCCCCCCCTGCGCCAGCTCCTTGAGAGCCTCGAAGGTGTAAGGGCCCATCACGTGACCGAGGGTCCGGTAATACCAGCTGCTGACCTGCGGCTCGTTGTCCTTCTGGCCCGGCACGTAGCTCCGGCGGCCGAACGCCAGGAGCGTATCCCGGTGCTCGCTTTCGCGGCGGATGCACTGCGCGGATGCCGCCTCAGCGTTCGCCAGCAGCGTGTTGACGTCCACATCGAAATCGCTGCCCGCTTCGATCGGGGGGATCGAGGTCGCGGGACGCCATTCCGTTTCGGCCGTATTGCGCACGAGGTCGTCATCGTCGAGAAGGCCCGACTGTCGCAGCTCGTGGAGGGTCTCGAGGGAGACCGGGCCGAAATCATCGCCAAACCGGCGGTACAGCCAGTTGAGTTCCATGATTGCCAACCAAAGGGGGAGGTCGCTGGGAGCGAGAAGACTGTTCGCGGAAGCCGCTTGAGACTGAATCTCAGCTCCGGAGGGCAGCGAAGATTATGCCCTCGTCCCTCAGCGAATTCAAAGGAACTCCGTGTGAATAGCCCGTTCAGGTCAAAAGCCGGTCGATTTCTGGTCGTAAGTGATCTGTGCCGAGGGCTTTGTGACGCATTTGCGAATGGCGATTCTGGACGAGTCCCGGCGAATCCGCGACGCCGCCGCCGTCCCACGTGGATAGCCGGTGTGCGATGGCGCTCGCATTCCTTCGCCGCTTCGCGCCGTTTCTTCGCCGGTTTCCCGCCTCCCGAAACGAACCAGCCCGGCCGCGACGGAGGTCACGACCGGGCTGGAGGAGTGAGCAATAGAGGCGAGCGGACTACTCGTCGCGGGACCCGCCGGCGAACCGCATGATGTAGTAGAGGAGCGTCATGAGGGCCTGCAGCGTCCCGGCGACATAGGTCCAGGCCGCGGCGTTCAGGGTCCGGGCGACGGCGACGCCCCCCTCCTGATCGACGATCCCCATCTGGCCGAGCAGCTTCTTGGCGCGGCGGCTGGCGTCGAACTCACACGGCAGGTTGATCAGCTGGAACAGGACCACGAGCCCGAAGGCCAGGATCCCCAGCCAGACGAGCGCCTTGGCGTGCATCAGCATCCCGATGATCAGGAGGATCATCGAAAAGTTCCCACCGAACGTCGCCGCCGGGACCGCGAGGTTCCGGAACACGAGCGGGGCGTAGTGCGTGGCGTGCTGGATCGCGTGCCCCGCTTCGTGGGCCGCGACGCCGACCGCCGCGGCGCTCCGCTCGTGGAACACCGACTCGCTGAGCCGGATCACCCGGGCGCTCGGATCGTAGTGGTCTGAGAGCTCGCCCGGGGTGGACTCGATGCCGACGTCGTGCAGGCCGGCATCATCCAGGATGTGCCGCGCCGCGGCCGCCCCGGAGAGGTTCGCGGGGACCTGGTGCGCCTCGGCGAAGGTCGACTTCACCTTGTACTGCGCCCAGAGCATCAGCAGCATCGGCGGCGCGAGGTACAGGAAGTAGACGGGATCAAATGGCATGAACATGGTGCTGACCTATCGGAATCTCGATCGCTCGAGTGGGGATGTCTTAGGCACGGAGATGAACATCCATCTCATCTCCGGCGATGAATAATACGCAAGCTGACACCCATCGGATGTCTCAATCGACCTCCGATTTTCGAGATCTCGAAACTCCACGAAGATCGGGACTTACGGCAAGAATTCCGTGATTTCTCCGGCGATCGGAAGGATCGCGGCGGCGGCTCAGGTCATGGTGAGCCAGCGGCCGAGAAACAGCGCCGGCGCGATCAGAGCCAGGCACGCGATCGAGTAGGGCATCCCCGCGTCCCCGCGGTAGAAGTAGATCAGGAGGGCATCGAGGACCAGCAGCGTCAGAAGCATCGTCTTGACCGCCAGCTGCACGGTCCGGGGGCTCGGATCGGCGAGCGACAGGACGATCCGCCTGTCGACCGTGATCGAGATCACGATCAGCGCCAGAACTAGGTTCCACGCCCCCCGCGGATCGACGAGCGACTCCTCCCAGCCCCACCGGGACGGGACCCCCATCAGCCACGCCCCGAGGCCGAGCAGCCCCAGGTTGATCACGAGCCCCCCGACGATCAGATGGAGCCGACGGCTGGTACCGGAGTCGGACTTGGCGAACCAGGTGACCCCTGCGATGTAGGTCCCCATCGAGGCCGCGACCCACAGCTGGGGCATCGTGAACACGTCGGCGAACCGGTCGACACCTCCGCTCGCACCGAGCAGCACGTTCAGCAGCCGACAGCCTCCCATGAAGAGCGGCCCGACGGGAGTCCGTTTGATTCCGCCGTCGTAGAGGAAGATGCACGCCGTCAGCAGGAGGCCGACGCCGAGCGATGGCAAGCCCGCCGCAGCACATCCGATGAGGCCGATCAGCGTGAGGCTTCCCGCGAAGATCTTGGCGTTCCGCAGGGGGACGCGGCCCGAAGGGATCGGACGGTTCGGTCGTTCGCGGGCGTCTTCCTCGCGGTCGAAGATGTCATTCCACGCCATCCCCGACAGGTAGAGCCCGGCGGTCGCCACGAACAGCGGGACCGTCTTCGCGAGGGGCTCGAGCGACGGACGGACGAGGAGGTAGCCGAGGAGGATGTCTCCGAGGGCCGTGAAGACGGCGGAGAACCGGCAGAGCTGGAGGTAGGAACGCATCGGCGGGTGAACTCCGGGGGAATTCCGCATCACAGCAGATCAGGTTCCCTGGGGCAAACGCGAGCAACACCCCTCACCCCGGTCCAGCGGGACGCTGGCCCCGCCGCAGACGCTTTCCTCGTGGAACCTTGGCAAACCGCCAGCGTCCACTTTGGGGAAGCAGCGTCGAGGACTCCAGTTTATCGGGCCGCGGGGAGCGTGGCGTGGGCGTGCTGAAGAGGGGAGTCCTCAACGCCAGCCCGCGATTGGACGCCCGTCATTGTCCACGGTTACACAACAAGAGCGCCTCCGGCGGGGCCAGCGTCCCGCCGGACCGGGGCGGCGTGGCACGATGGGTTGCGCATTGGGGGCTGCGACGCCATTGGGCGGGTTAGGGAAGACCTCTCGCCTTCGGCGGCGACTCGCCGACTAAGACGGCCGCACCGCACCCGAACGCCCCCGCCCCGTCCCCGCCAGCACCCGCGAGGCCAGCCGGCAGACCATCGTGTAAGCCGGATCAAACACGTTCCCCAGGTCGTACCGCACCGCCTGCTGCAGAAACAGATTCGCCGCCAGCGGATCAAACCCGATCGCCGGCTCTCCCAGCCACCGCAGCATCTCCGTCGTCGCATGCTGCACCGCCTGGTCCAGCGGCCGGGCATTCCCGACCGTCCCGAACCACCGCTCCCCGTCGATCTCCCGCTCGAACCGCGGCCACTGAATCTTCCACCCCTTGATCACCTCGAACCGGACCGTCGTTGTCGTCGAGACCTCCACTCCATTGCCGCAGATCTCACCATCCCCCTGAATGGCGTGGGCATCTCCCAGGTGAAACAGCGCCCCCGGCTCGAACACCGGAAAGTACACCGTCGCCCCCGGCCCGAACTGCCGGTAATCCATGTTCCCGCCCCACTCACCGGACGTGGCGGTCGAGATCGATTGCCCCCGCGGCGGAGCAACTCCGAAACAGCCGAGCATCGGCTCGAGCGGCAGCACCAGCTCCGGCAACGACGCCGGCTTCGGCGCCACGAGCGTCACGGTTCCGGCGGCCGTGTCGATCGCCCACTCGACGGTCTCGATCGGAGGGAGCTGCGCGACGTAGGAGGGGTCGACGATCGCCGGCGCCACCGCCGTCTTCGTGAACCCGTATACCCGGCTCGGAACGATCGACTCGATCGTCACCGCCAGGACGTCGTCCGGCTCCGCCCCTTCGACAAAGAACGGCCCCGTCATCGGATTCCCGCGCTTCGCCGCCTGCCGCCGCCCGGCATCGAGTCCCCACGCGTCCACCGTCGTCGTCGTCAGCCGGTCTCCCGACGCCACCCGCAGCACCGGCGGATGAGCCCCGATCGCGTTGTGATAGACCGCCGGTTCAAAGTGATGATGCATGGCAGGAGGGCTGAAGGTGAGAGGGAAGAGCTGAGAGGTTAGAGAGAACGCCCGGGACGATCGACACTTCGACTTCCGGCTACTTCTGACGCAGCAGGAAGTCCCGAACGAGCGCCCCGATCTCATCCGCCTTGGTATCCAGCGCGAAGTGCCCGGCCTCGAGCATGTGAACCTCCGCCGCCGGGACATCCTTCCGGAACCGCTCCGGCTCGCCGGAATCGAACGACGGGTCGTGCCGGCCCCAGACGACCAGCAGGCAGGGTTGCTGCTTCTGCAGCCACGCCTGCCATTGCGGGTACGCGGCGACGTTGGTCCGGTAGTCGTAGAAAAGATCGCTCTGAATCCGGGCCTGTCCTGCCGCCGACAGGAAGCGGGACTCATCCGTCCAGAGGTCGGGGTCATAGAGCTCGACCTTCGGATCCTGGCCGACATGCCGTGTCTTCGCGGCGGCAAGCGACAGCAGGTTCCCGCGCAGGGCCTCTTCATGCTTCGCCCGGTCTGCCCAGAACGCCCGCCGCGTCGCCCACAGAGGGCCGAGCCCCTCGTTGTGGGCGACGGCGTTCTGCACGATGAGCGCCTCGAGCCGTTCCGGATGCGCGAGGGCCATGCGAAACCCGACCGGCCCGCCGTAGTCCTGCACGAAGAGCGTGTACCGCTTGAGGCCGAGCGTCTCGACGAACCGTTCCATCACGGAGGCGATGCGGTCGAACGTGTATTCGAACTTCTCCGGAGCAGGCCAGTCGCTGTGCCCGAAACCGGGGTAGTCGGGAGCCACGAGATGAAACCGGTCCGCGAGACGACTGAGAAGCGGCTCGTACATCCGGGAGGAGGAGGGAAACCCATGGAGCAGCAGCAGCGTCGGTGCGTCCTTCGGCCCCGCCTCGCGGTAGAAGATCGAAAGCCCGTCGACCTGGACGGTCCGGTACGCGGTGTGGTTCGCCACGCCAGCCTCCGGCGACTGGGCGCTGGCCGGTCCGGCCAGCAGGGAGAGGAGGATCAGGCCGATCCCGGCGATCTTGGACTGGAGCATGGAGTCGGTCTCGGAACAGTTCGTGGCCGCGGTGGACTCTCGAAGCGTACGCCTTCCCGCGAAGGAAGTTCCCGCGGCGCGGGCGGCGGCAGGTGACGTCCGCAAGGACATCAGTTTCTAAGGGACGAGGCCTGCATCTCGAGAGGGGCTGGTGGTGAGATCCGGACGCGCACCACGGCCGCCTGCCTCCCATCTCCCCGCGTCTCGAACCGGCTCTCGACGACCTCGCCGGACAGGTCTCCCGGCATCCGGATGGAGCGATCGACCCACAGAGGACCGAACTGGCGATTCAGTTCCTCAAAGGTCGATCCATTCCACTCGAGCGCGGTTGGCTTCCGACCTGTCGAGTGGGCAGCCGACTTGCCGATCCTTCCGATGAGAATCATGCCGGGCTCCACCCGGGATCCGACTTCGGGGAGGCCGTTCCGGTCCAGATGCCGCGTCTCGCGGGGATCGACCACTGGAACGAGATCCCAGGTCAGCTGTTCCGCCTCCCCGGCTTCGTCTTCGCCGCAGGCGACTTCGAAGGTCCGGATCTCTCCATCCACTGGTCGGCTCCGCGATCGCGTCGGATCCCTCTCCCGTCACTTTCCGCCGCGGGGAGGGCCGAGGCAGATCCGGAACCCATCGCGTGAGTCGGAGTAGCTCGGACCCGCGAGTCCCAGCCGGACGGCGCAGCGGGCGTTCCCCGGAACATCGAAATAGTTCCCTCCTCGGCAGACGGGCCGCGGTTTCTCGATGACGGTAAGGAGTTCTTCGTGGCCTCCCTTCGGATCGAAGTGATCGAGGATCACCTCCCACACGCCGCCGCACATGTCCGCCAGGCCGAACCCGTTCCGTCCCTTCGGGCCGTAGTGGTCGACCGGGGAGACGAACGAATGTCCGTCGCTCCAGGGGGCGCTCGCCAGCGGCCACTTGCGGGTCCGTCCGGGCAGGAGATCGAGCCCCGAGATGTTGAGCCGCCCCTCCCCTTCACCGAGCTCGTTCCCCCACCAGTAATAGCTGCTGTCCTGCCGCCCGCCGCGGCAGGCGTATTCCCATTCCGCTTCGGTCGGCAGCCGGTATTCGAGCCCCTCCGGCAGGCGGCCCGCCTCCCGTTCATGCTTCGTCAGCCAGGCGGCGAAGGCCCGGCCATCGTTCCAGCTCACGCAGACCACCGGAAAATCGTCCTGCAGCGGAAAGGCAAAATTCGGATCGCGCCAGCTCTTCCCCGCCATCGGCTTCCAGGGATGGACGACCTCGGTGGTCAGGTTGTAACCGGTCCAGTCCGGATCGAAGCACTGCGTGTGTCCTCCCGGCTTCTCGGCGTCGGTGACGTATTTGCTCTCCTCGACGAATCGCCGGAACTGGCCGACGGTGACTTCGGTCCGCCCCATCCAGAACCCGTCCCGCACCTGCATCGGGCGGGGCGCTTCCCCCTCATACGACTCTCGCTCTGTGTTGGGCGTCGCTCCCCCCTCGATCCCGGTCGCCCACTTCTTCTCTTCGGCGGTGCTCCCCATCAGAAACCGTCCGGGGGGGATGTAGACCGTCTCGAGCGCCACGCCGCTCCCGAGGTCCGCCTTCGTGACGTCCCCTTGTCTGGGATCGGCGGCCGAGGTGGACGCCGCGGCGAAGAAGAGGGCGGCGGCGCCGCAGAGAGTCCGGACCGCAAGAGACGACGCAACACGCATGGGCAGTTTCCTGAGAGGCCTGATCAGTGAGGTCATTGTCTGGAGGATACGCCGCTCGCAATGACGGTCGTACCCCGAGTTAGCATCGTGCGAGCTTCGCTCGGTTGCGTTTCCGAAGGAAACCCTCCGGCGCTACGACAGAATGTCCTTTACGACGTTCCCGTAAACATCGGTGAGCCGTTCGTCACGGCCCTGGTGGAAGTAGGTCAGGAGAGTGTGGTCGATTCCGAGAAGGTGCAGGATCGTGGCGTGCAGGTCGTGAATGTGGACCTTGTTCTCGACCGCCGCGAAGCCGAGCTCGTCAGTCGCGCCGTAGGTCATTCCCCCCTTGATGCCACCACCGGCCATCCAGACCGAGAACCCGTACGGGTTGTGGTTCCGGCCGGGCTTGTTCTGCCCTTCGCTGAAGGGCATCCGGCCGAACTCCCCTCCCCAGACGACGAGCGTCGAATCGAGGAGCCCCCGCGACTCGAGATCGGCCAGGAGGGCCGCGATCGGCTGGTCGGTCTCGGCGGCGTGCCGGCCATGGTTCTTCTCGACGCTCTCGTGGGCGTCCCAGGTCTCTTCAAGGTGCCCGCCCCCGCTGTAGAGCTGGACAAACCGGACCCCGCGCTCGACGAGCCGCCGGGCAATGAGGCAGTTGCGCCCGAACTCCGCGGTCGGCTCCTGCTCAACGCCGTAGGAGGCGAGCGTCCCGGCGGTCTCGCGCGAGAGGTCGACGGCGTCGGGAGCCTCCGACTGCATCCGGAAGGCGAGCTCATAGCTTGCGGAGCGGGCCGCCAACTCGGTCGCGCCGGGGCGGCCTTCGAGATGCTGGTCGTTGAGCTGGGCAAGCAGATCGAGCTCCCGCCGCTGTTGCGATCGGGAGATGCTCTCGGGAGGAGCGAGGTCGAGGATCGGCGTTCCGGAGGGGCGAAACAGAGTCCCCTGGTACGAGGCGGGAATGAACCCGCTCGACCAGTTCGGCTGCCCGCCGATCGGCCCGCCGCGGCGGTCCATCACCAGGACGTAGCCTGGGAGATCCTGGTTCTCGGAGCCGAGGCCGTAAGTGACCCAGCTTCCAAGCGACGGCCGGCCGATGATCGGCTTGCCGGTGTTGAGCTGAACGAGCGCCGACCCGTGGGCGTGGGTGTCGGTATAGCAGGAGCGGATGACGGCGAGCTTGTCCGCCTGCTGCCGCAGGTGCGGAAAGAAGTCGGAGACCGGCAGCCCGCTCTCGCCGCCGGGCCGGAACGGCCGGGCGGACGGGGTCAGGAACCCGATCGCCCGCCCCCCGGAGTTGATGAATTTGCGATCGGTCGGCATCTGCTGGCCGGCATGCTTCTCGAGCTCAGGCTTCGGATCCCAGGTATCGACCTGGCTCGGTCCGCCGTTCATCAGCAGGAAGATGCAGCTCCGGGCCTTGCCGGCAAAGTGCGTCGGCTTCGGCGAGAGGGGATTGATCGGCGCTGCGGTGCCGGAAGGGGCTCCGTAAGCAGCGCGGCCGAAGAACCCATCCCGCTGCAATAGTGCCGTCAGGGCGAGCCCTGCGAAGCCGCCTCCCATCTGCCAGAGAGACTGCCGGCGGGTCAGGCCGCACGGGAACTGCGTGGATCGAATCGGCATGTGTGAACTCCGCTCGGACGCGTTCGGGGAGGGGGCGGGGGCGGGGGGCGGGGGCTCAATCGACGTACATGAACTCGTTCGTATTCAGCAACACGTGACAGAGCGACGCCCAGGCGGCGAGCCGCCCCTCGTCCGTCGCGGCGGTCTCGCTCGAATGGAGATGGTTCGCGGCCGCCATCCGCTCCCGCTCGTTCGGCGCGCGGCCGAGGACGAGTTTCCAGGCCGCCGTGATCCGCTCCGGCTCGTCAGCCGCGGCAGCAAAGACCCGCCGGGCGAGGGCCTCGCTCTCCTGATGGACCCATTCGTTGTTGAGCAGGGTCAACGCCTGCGGGGCGACGATTGTCACATCCCGGCGGCCGGTCGGAGCGGTCGTGTCGCAGGTGTCGAAGACTGCCATGAACGGAACCGCCAGCGACCGTTTCGTGAACATGTAGACGCTTCGCCGGCGTGTCTCTTCCGGAGGGGAGGCCTGATAGGCCCCCGCCTTCATCGACAACCCTTCCAGCGCCTCGCCGCCGATGGGGGCGCGAAAACTCGGCCCGCCCTGGCGAAGGTCAAGGCGTCCGCTGACGGCCAGGATCGCGTCGCGGATCGATTCCGCATCAAGTCGCCGGCGCTCGGCGTGCCACAGTGCGAAGTTGCCCGCGTCCCTCTGTTCGTACTCCGCCTGCTGCGGATGAACGGAGGCCTGCTGGTAGGTCTCGGACATCACGATCAGCTTGTGCAGCCGCTTGAGCTTCCAACCCCCGTCGACCAGTTCCGACGCGAGCCAGTCGAGCAGTGCCGGGTGCGTCGGCTTGTCCCCGAGGAAGCCGAAATTGTCGGGGGTCCGGACCAGCCCTTCGCCGAAGTGGTGCTGCCAGACGCGGTTGACGATCGCCCGCGTCGCCAGCGGGTTCCCCGGATCGGCGATCCACCGGGCGAGCTGCAGCCGGCGATGAGCGGTCTTGCTTTCCGGCGGCGGTGCTTCGAATTCCTTCGTCAGCGAGACGACGCTGGTCAGCGGTCCGGGACCGACCGCCGCGCCAGGGCGATGGATATCCCCCTTCTTGAGCAGGTGCAGCGGAGCGGGCTCGCGGCTCAGGTCGGTCCAGCCGAGGACGTCGTAGCCGAGCTCGGCCGCGGTCGGGCCGCCGTTCCACTCCCGGTTCCGGTGCGCAACCGGTCCCCCCCAGAACGCCGCCGCAATGCGAAAATAGTCGGTCTGCGGGATCGGGTCGAACTTGTGGTCATGGCAACGGGCGCATTTGACCGTCAGCCCGAGGAACGCCGTCGAGGTTGCATGGACGAGGTCTTCGAGCCGCTCATACTGATACTCCTGCGGATCGTTCGGCTCGTCGTCCCAGGTCCCGAGCCGGAGGAACCCGGTCGCCACGACCGTCTCCTCGGTCCGGTCCGAAACCTCGTCCCCTGCGAGTTGCTCGAGGACGAACCGGTCGTAGGGCATGTCGCTATTGAGGGCCCGGATCACCCAGTCGCGATACCGCCAGGCGTTCGGTTTCACGGCGTCCCGCTCGTAGCCGTTCGTCTCGGCGAACCGGACGAGGTCGAGCCAGTGCCGCCCCCAACGTTCGCCGAACTGCGGCGAAGCCAGCAGCCGGTCGACGATCTTCTCGTACGCCTCGGGCGACGTGTCTTTCTCGAAGGCGTCGATCTCCTCCGCCGTCGGAGGCAGGCCGACGAGGTCGAACGCGACTCGCCGCAGCAGCGTCCGGCGATCCGCCGGAGGTGCCGGCGTCATCTCGCGCCGCGACAACTCGGCCCGAATGAACGCGTCAACGGGCTGAACCGGAGCGCCATTCGACATCGGACCCACGGCGGGAACTGCTGGTCGGCGAACCGGCTGCAGCGACCACCAGTCCCGACCTGCACGCTTGCCGATCGTCCTCTCATAAGGATCGAGCGTCCGGCCCGCGGGCCACTCCGCCCCGGCCTCGACCCACTTCCGAAAGAGCTCGACCTCGGCGGCCGGCAGCGGCTGCGGTTTGCCGTTCTTCTCGGGGGGCATCTCACCGGCAGCGATCCGCTCAATGAGTGGGCTCGTCTCCGGATGTCCGGCCGTCACCACCGCACCGCTCTCGCCCCCCTTGCGGACACCGTCCGCCCGGGTCAGGTCGAGACCGCCACTGGCATCAGTCGCGTTGTGGCACTCGATGCACCGCGTCAGGATCAGCGGCGCAATCTCCCGTTCAAAGTCGGGATCGGCGGCCCTGGCGGGGGCCAGCCCCAGACAGAGCATCCCCGCGATCAGCGTCCAGCAGGACGCAGCCCCTCGAAACGCCAGCCGGGTGAGCATTCCGGCACCTCGCACAGGTCCAGGCCAGGGTGGTTCGTCCGGCAGCAATCTCTCAACGGACAACTCCGGCCGGAGAAGCGGCATGAACCGCTCTCCGGTCGGGTGCATCCGGTCACGTTCAGACGGGGACGTTGATCTCGTACCCCTTCCGCTGTTCGCGGCCCATCCACTTCGCTGCGTCGGCATCGCCTGTGATCATCTGGGCCTTGGAGTCCCAGTTGATCTTCCGGCCGAGGCGGATCGCGATGTTGGCGAGGTGGCAGGTCGTCATCGCGCGGTGGTGGCTGTAGACGTCCGAAATCGGCAGTTTCCGAGACTTCACGCAGTCCATGAAGTTCTCCATATGGCTCGACGGAATCTTGCCGCCGTAGACCTTCTCGAGGGCGTCTTCGGGGAGCGGGTTGTCCTTGAGGGCTTCGATGACGCCCCCTTTGATCGCGCCGCGGCTGACGTGGAACCGCCCTTTGTCCCCTTCGAAGAGGATCCCGTTCCCGTCCTTCGAGTTGGCAACGATGTGCATCTCGACTTCGTCGGGGCACATCACGGTGACGTCGAAGTCGGTCGCCGCGTTGTACTGGTCGCCGCGGGTCGGGACGCCGTTCTTGAGCTCGACCGGGTGCTTCCCCCAGCCTTCGAGGCTGATCGGGCCGGTCTTATCCATGCCGATGGCCCAGCTGGCGATGTCGACGTGGTGCGCCCCCCAGTCGGTCATCTTGCCGCCGGAGTACTCGTACCACCACCGGAACTCATAGTGGCAGCGGCTGTTGCCGTACTTCGTCGGCTTGCCGTCCCCACCCTTGGTCTCGAGGTAGCGGTAGTCGACGAGCGGGGCCTGCCCGAGCCACTTCTCCCAGTTGAGCTGCTTCGGCACGTCGACGACGGGAATGAGCCCGCTGCCGGGAGCTCCGCCGATGTCGACGGTCAGCTTCTGGACCTTGCCGATCCGGCCGGCGCGGATCAGGGCGACCGCCTGGATGAAGCGGTGCCCCATCTCGGTCCGCTGCTGGGTTCCGACCTGGAAGACCCGCTTGGTCTCGTCGAGGACCTTGATGATCTGCTTCCCCTCGTTGATGGTGAGGGTCAGCGGCTTTTCGCAGTAGATGTCCTTGCCCGCCTGCATCGCCTCGATGGCGATCTTGGAGTGCCAGTGGTCGGGGGTCACGATCGTGACGATGTCGATGTCCTTCCGCTCGAGGATCTTCTGATAGTCCTCGTAGGTGTCGATCGAGACGTCTTTGCCCGGCTTGGACTGGGCCTTGGTGCAGATCTCTTTCCCTTCCGCCATGTGGTCGGCATCGACGTCACAGACGGCGACGACGTCGCCGTACTTCATGGCTCCGCCGACGACCTGTTTCCAGCGGTCGCCGGTGCCGATGCATCCGATGACGGGTCGTTCGTTGGGGCTCTTCTCGGCGAGCTGCGCGAGGCTCAGCGAGGGAGCGGCGAAGACGGGCATGACGGCTCCGGCCGCGGCGGCGGTCGAGAGCTTGAGGAAATCGCGGCGGGACGAAGCGGCGGCTGTTTTGGACTTCATAGGGAGCGACCTTGAGCGAGCCATCGGATCGAAGGAGGAACAGTGCGGAACGCGGGACGCATCCGCAGCGGCTGATGCTAGCGAAACGTGATCGGCACTTTCCACCAGCCAGCGTCCCGCTGGACCGGGGTGGGCGAGAGCGACGGGTTGCGCCAAGGCGCGTTGTTCGCCGTGCGCGACAAGCCTGCAAAGACTCGATGGCTCGAACCCCGTCCTGGCCGGCACGGCGTCGTCCGCTCAAACCCAACATGCTACGGCCACCCGGGTCCAGCACGCTGCTGGCCCCGCCGGAGGCGCTTCTCTCGTGGACCTATGGCACACAACGGACGTTCGACCGCGAGCTGACGTTGCGGGCATCCCTCTCCACTACGCCCCCACTGCACTCCCCGCGACGAAGAATGAGGGGAGCTCGACACCGGTTTCCAAAGTGGACGCCGGCGGTTTTTCACGCTTCCGCAAAGGAAGAAGCCTCCGGCGGCCAGCAGCGTGCTGGACCAAGGCTGTGGGTCGCCGATTCGCTGGATCTGCGGTATCGTGGTGTCTCGTCGGTGCGAAGCTCCGGCGGGCGTCCGTTCCCTTGTTTTACGAATCCTCCGCCAATGCGCAGCCTCCACCGCATCGCCAGCCTCGGCTTCCGAGGAATCGCCCGGACCGCTGTGGCCGTGGTCGGTGTCGCCGTTGCGGCGGGAGAAGTCCTGGCTCAAGCCCCCGCGGCTCCCGCTCCTCCAGGAGCACCCGGCGCGCTCCCCCCGGCACCCGCCCCCGTCGCGGCCCAGGCCGGGATCATGGAATGGGGAATCGTCGTGCTGATGGTCGGACTCGCGGTGTTCGTGGTCTGCAAGTCGAGCCACCGCAATTGAGTCGGCAGGTACGGATCGGATCGAGACGTCGTGACGGGTGATGACCAGCGAATCGTGGTGACAGGGGTCGGGCTCTGGACCCCGTTTGCGCCGCGGTCAGAAGAATCCTGGTCTGCTCTCGTCAACGGCCGCCGCGGCGTCCGTTGGCTCACCGCGGCCGAAGGGATCCCGCTTTCTGTCTCGGCGGCCGAACCCCCGCGCCGCTGGGCTGGCGCTCCCGCGGCGGAACGTCCGGCCGCTCAGGTCGCAGCAACGCTGGCGGTGTCCGTCGTTCAAGAAGCCCTCGCAGCGGCTCAGCTCGATCCGCTCGCCAGTGAACCGGGGCGGTTCGGCTGCGTCTTCGGTACGTCCAAGGGGACGTTCGAGTCCCTCGCGGGGCACGCCTCGACTCCCGCCGCACAACCTTCATCTCCTTCGTGGCAGCCCTGTGCCCCGTCCGGTCCGCTCGAAGCGATCCTGGCAAACGTCGGCGGCATCGGTCCCGCCACCTGCCCCGTCGCCGCCTGTGCGACCGGCGCGATGGCGATCCTTCAGGGGGCCCGCTGGATCGAACAAGGGCGGTGCGACACCGTCATTGCTGGCAGCGCTGACGCCGCCCTCCAGCCCGCCCTCCTCGCCTCTTACCGCCGCCTCGGCGTTCTCGCCCGGATCGACGACGCACCCGAGACTGCCGCTCGCCCCTTCGATCGCCGTCGGTCCGGATTCGCCGTCGGCGAAGGAGCGGCCGCCGTGGTCCTCGAGCGGCTCTCCGAGGCGAAGCGCCGCGGACGGACTCCGCTCGCCGAATGGCGCGGGGGGATTCACCTGAGCGACCCGTCGAGCCTCCTCCGCGGCGACCGGACCGGGGAGACGATCGCCGAAACGATCCGCCGGCTCCTCCGCCAGACCGGGACCCCCGCCGACGAGATCGACGGCGTGAGCCTCCACGGAACGGGGACCCTCGAAAACGACCTCGCCGAGAGTCGCGGTGTTCGGGCCGCCCTGAACCCCCGCCAGCTCGCGGCGTTCAGCCTCAAGGGGGCGATCGGTCACTTGCTCGGCGGCGCCGGCAGCGTCGAGACGGTCGCCGGCATCCTGGCCCTCCGGGACCAGATCATCCCTCCCACGGTGAATCTCGTGGAACCCGATCCGGACTGCCTGCCGGAAGCGGTTCAGAGCCTCCCCCAGAGGCGGCTCCTCCGGAACCTGCTGAAACTCTCGCTCGGCTTCGGCGGCCACGTCGCCGCCCTCCAGTTCCAGCGGTGGCAGGGCTGATCCGGACGGGGCCGGGACCGGCACAAAAATGGGCGTCGACGGGGGTTGCGGAAATCGCCAGACTGGACGTTCCGGGGGTGCGTAGCGCCTCCGGTTCCGCTCCCAGCAGGTCGCACCATGTCGTACATCTCTGCCCCCACCCTCTGGCTTCGCGGCCTCGTCGTCGTGACGATCATGGCCTTGGCCTCCTGGACCACGGCTGGGGAGCCGAATACCGGCTTCCTGCTGAAGACCTTCTCTGACGACACCGGCGAGCATCACTACTCGCTGTACGTTCCGCCCGACTACACCCCCGACCGGGAATGGCCGGTCGTCCTGTTTCTGCATGGAGCAGGCGAGCGGGGCAAAGATGGCGTCCTGCCGACGCAGGTCGGACTCGGCGAGGTCATCCGCCGCTCGAAGAAGTCCTACCCTGCGATCGTCGTCTTCCCCCAGGTCGAAAACCAGGGGCGGATCCTGACCGCCTGGTCCCCCAAGCGCCCCGCCGGCCAGCGGGCGCTGGCGATCCTCAAGCAGGTCGAGCAGGAGTACAAGATCGATCCCCACCGCCGGGTCCTGACCGGCTGGTCGATGGGGGGCTACGGCACGTGGCAGATCGCCCAGGCGACCCCGGAGCTCTGGTCCACCATCCTGCCGCTGGCGGGAGGGGGCGGGACCGGTGAGGGACTCGCCGCGCTGAAACCGTGCCGGATCTGGGCGTTCCACGGCGCGAGCGATGAGATCGTCCGGGTCGACCAGTCGCGGCAGACGATCAAGGCACTCGAGGACTTCGGTGGAAAGCCGGCCTTCACGGAGCTGCCGGTCGCCCATGGAAGCTGGGAGAGTGTCTACACGAATCCCCAGGTCCGGGAGTGGATGTTCTCCACCTCCGGCGCGCCGCCGAAGGAAGTCGACTGGACCTCTCCGGGGCGCGGTCCCGAGTTCAACACCGAAGAACCGTTCTTCGTCGAGGCGGTCGTCCCCAAGTCGATCGGTCTGCGGCTGGGGAACAACGCCCTCGCGGCCCTCTCCCGCGGAATTCCCGCGATCGTTCCGGCCGACGTCCTTCGCGGCAAGCTGGAGCCGATCGTCAAGACGTTCGACGTCGGCGGCCAGGAATACCGGGCCGAGTTCTCGGGACTGACGTACTCGGGCCGGCTCGCCAGTTCGCACCTTCAAACGGGGGCGAACGGGGATGTCGACTTCCGGTTCGATCTCGCCGAGGTGACCCTCAAGATCGAGCAGATTCACATCAAGAGCTCCACGCTGACAGCCGAGGCCGGGCCGATCGAGGTGGTGCTCGCCCACCGCCGCCCTGCCCCGCTGACGATCTGCCTCCGCCCCCGGATCGAAAAGGGGAAGTTGAAGCTGGCCGAGACCAGCACGAAGTTCGAGGTCGACGACGACAACTGGTACGTCACCCGTCCTGAGTCGATCAAGCGGACCGGAACCGGGCTCACCGAGTATGAGCTGACGACCGGGATCGTCGGCGGGATCTATCTCCAGAAGGACCTGATCGAGAGCGAAATCCGGAACCTCGTCCCCGGCATGCTCCGGCGGATGGAAGAGCAACTCGCGGTCGACGTCCCGCACGAACTCGCCGCGATGATCTGGCCCCTCCCGGTCCAGGCCCCCCGGCTGCGGCTTCTCCCCGAAGAGCTCTGGATCAACGGCGACGGTCTGACCGTCATCGCCACCGGGCTCGTCGGCACCTCCGTGAACCACGGAAAACCGCTCCGCCGGTTCGAAGGGGCGGGGATCGCCGTCTCGACAATCCCGTCGGTCCGTGAACTCTCGATCTGGGCTTCCCCGCGACTCGTCGAAGCGGGCTCCGCGGTCCAGGTCGACGACGGGATGGCCCGGATCAATGTCCTCGATCTCCCCGAGCCGGCGTTCCATGCCCTGGCCCGTCCCGAGCTCTGGCCCGGCCTCAGCCCCGCGCCGGGTGAGTCGCTCCTCGATGTCGAGCTGTCGCTCGTCGAGCCGATGCGGCTCGAGACCGCCCAGCGCAAGGACGGCTGCGTCGAAGTCACGCTGATCGCGCCCAAGGTCGCCCTGACCCCGCAGACGCCGGATGGGAAACCGATCCCCGGCCGTGCCTCGCCGTTCCAGGTCCGGCACAAGCTGGAGGTCTCGCTCCTCCGTCCTGATCACACCGACCGCGACATCGCGATCCACTGGAGCCCCAGCCCCGAGATCGTCGCCGGGGACGACAACAGCTCGTCGGGGGCGGTCGTCTCCGAGTTCAGAAAGGCGTGGGAAACCTGGACCAAGGGACAGTCGGGCGAGAACCCGATCGAGGACCTTCAGGTGGGTGAGTCGCGGCTCCGGATCGAGGCGATCGAAGCGGCCGAGCCGCTCCTCGTGGCCCGCTTCGCCGCGCCGACGATCCGCGTTCTCAACGTCGGCGGCAGTCCGTTCCGCTACCGGGTCCGCGATCCGGAGTCGTACTGGTCGGGCTGGCTCAGCCTGCCGCTCGGGACGGTCCACGAGTTCTCGGTCCCCGCCTGCCTCGAGTGGCAGTCCCGCGACGGCAAGCAGGGACGGTTCCTGCCGGGGCAAGAGATCCGGATCGAGGATCAGGTCCCGGTCTCGCCGGTGTCGAACTAGAGCAATTTTGGAATTGGTGGACAGCGATCACGCAGGCGGAACCTAAGAGCTTCCCTACGTTCGGCCTCCATCCGCCTGCACACGGTAGAGCAGAATGCTCTAGCTAGGAGCTCGTCGCTTCCTGCTGAGCGCCACGGCCCGTCGGCTCGTCGCTCGGCAGCGACGCTTCCTGTCTCAGGGCGTGCAGCACCTGCCGCGTCTCGCGGACATGCCGTTCGGCATCGAGCGCCGACTGGACGATGTTGCGGACCTGCCCCGCCGGGTCGATCAGGTACGTGACCCGCCCCGGCAGGAACCAGAGGGTCTTGGGGACGCCGAATCCCGTCCGCCACGTCCCGTCCCGGTCGCTGACGAGCGGGTACGGGAGCCGCTGCGTCGCCGCGAACGACTGATGCGATGTCTCGGAGTCGGCGCTGACGCCGATCACCGCCGCGCCGTCCTGGAGGAAATCTTCGTAGGCGTCCCGGAAGAGGCACGCCTCCTTGGTGCAGACCGCCGTTCCGTCCTTGGGATAGAAGAAGACGACGAGGTATCGCCCGAGGTAATCGGTGGTGTGGACCGTCCGACCGTTCTGGTCCGTCCCCGTCAGGTTCGGGGCCGGGCTTCCGACCTGGATCGCCATGGCATTCTCCCCTGGGTCCGTTCGAGTGGGCTTGGTTTTCTCGACATTCAAGGTACCGCGGCGCTGGGAACTCCGCACGCTCTGTGGGAGACTCGCCCCCTCCCGCTCCCTTGTGCCCGCACCACGTCCAGCGTGATGAACTACGACCTGCTCCTCCCGCGACGGATTCTCTTCGGCTGGGGCCGCCGCTCCGAGCTGGGGGTGTACGGCAAGAGCCTCGGCCGCCGGGCGTGGCTCGTCACCGGCTCGCGGACGCTCGAGCAGAACGGCACGCTGGCGGCGCTTGCCGACTCGCTGCGGCAGGGGGGCGTCGAAGTCAGCCCGCTCGCCGCGATTCACCGGGAGCCCGAGGTCGCGGATGTCGACGCTGCTTCAGTAACGCTCCGGGAGCAGGGTGTCCGTGAGGGGGATTTCGTCGTCGCGATCGGCGGCGGGTCGGCGCTCGATCTCGGGAAAGCGGTCGCCGCGATGGCGACCAACCGGCAGAGCGAGACCGTGAAGGATTATCTGGAGGGGGTAGGCCGGGGCCTCAAGGTTGAGGTTGCTCCGCTTCCCGTGCTCGCCATGCCGACGACGGCCGGCACCGGCAGCGAGGCGACCCGCAATGCGGTCATCTCGAGCAGCGAGCCCGCCTTCAAGAAGAGCCTCCGCTCGGATCAGATGGTCCCGGCGGTCGTGATCGTCGATCCGGAACTGACCGCCAGCGCCCCGCGGGACGTCACCGTCTGGTCGGGGCTCGACGCGATCACCCAGCTCATCGAAGCCTACATCACGAAGAACGCCCGGCCGGTCCCGCAGGCCCTCTGCCTCGAAGGCTTGCGCGAGGCTGTGACCGCCCTGCCGCGGCTCGTTGACGACCCGGCGGACCGCCCCGCCCGCGAGGCGATGGCGCACGCGGCCCTCCTGTCGGGGATCGCGCTGGCCAACTCCGGTCTCGGAATGGCCCACGGCGTCGCGGCGGCGCTCGGCGTCACCTGCCAGGTCCCGCACGGCCTTGCCTGCGCGATCATGCTGCCGACCGCCCTCGCTGCCAACCGCCGCGTCCGCGAACGGGAGATCGCCACGCTCGGGCGGCTCTTCACCGGCAACGACGCGCTCTCGGACACCGCGGCGGCCGATGCGGCCGTGACGTTCATCACCGACTACTGCCGGAAGCTCAGGATCCCGATGCGGCTGCGGGACGTCGGCGTCACGAAGGAGCAGGTCGAGCCGCTCGTTCTCGGCTCGCAGGGGAACAGCATGAACGGCAATCCGCGGACGATCTCGGAGTGCGAGCTCTCCGACACCCTGGAGGCCCTCTGGTGATCCTCGCAGCCGGTCTCAGCCCCGCGTGGCAGCAGATCCTCGTCTTTGGCCAGCTCACCCCCGGCGAAGTGAACCGGGCGAGCGAAGCCCACTGGTGCGCCTCGGGCAAGGTCCTGAACGTCGGCCGGGCGATCCACTCGCTCGATCCGGAACTCGGCGCGATCACGATCTCGCCGCTCGGCGGCCCCGCCGGCCAGGCGATCTTCGACGAGTTCGAGGCGGACCGGATCCCTTTGATCCGGATGGCGGTCCCGTCGCCGACGCGGGTCTGCACCACCGTGATCGAGCGGCCGACCGGCCGGATCACCGAGCTTGTCGAGAACGCCCGCCCCCTCCGCCGGGACCTCTTGTTTGCCTACGAGTACATGGTGGGGGAAGCGTGGCGGAAGATGCCGCGGTTTCGCTGCGCCGTCTTCAGCGGCTCGCTCCCGCCGCTCGCCGACGGTTCGTCGTCGGCCGAATCGATCTCGCGGATGATGGAGAGCCTCGAGGTCCCGGTGATCCTCGACATCCGCGGGCCCGAGCTCCATGCGGCGCTCCGGCACCGGCCGCTCCTCGTCAAACCGAACCGCGAAGAGCTTGCAGCGACGGTCGGCCGCCCGCTCGTCTCGGACGACGACCTGCTCCGCGCCATGCGCGAGGTGAACGACCTCGGTGCCCAGTGGGTCCTCGTCACGAGCGGCGGCGGAGCGGCCTGGCTCGCGTCCGCGCGGGAGTGCCACCGCTTCACCCCGCCCGCGGTCGACGTCGTGAACCCGATCGGCTGTGGCGACAGCGTCGCGGCCGGGATCGCGGTAGCGGTCGCCCGGGAAGAGGAGGTGGTCGAAGCGGTCCGCTACGGCCTTGCCGCCGGGGCCGACAACGCCACGCGGCTCCTCCCCGCCCGCCTCGACCGGGACAACCTGGGACGGCTCTACGACCGGATCGGCCACGAGCGGGTTTCGTAGTTCGGACTCTGCTCCGACACGTTCTTTCGCCACAGAGAACACAGAGGGCTCAGAGTGTTCCTGACAAGGCTGTGCGTGGATTCATCGGGAGGGAGCCCCTACGCGAGTCTTCTCGGTGACCTCTGTGCTCTCTGTGGCTAATCTTCCCCCCATGCGGTTTCCCGTCGACATCCTCAGGCAATGCTGGTTCCTCGCCGGCCCGACCGCCAGCGGCAAGACCGCCGTGGCGATCGAGCTGGCGCGGATCGTGGGGGGCGAGATCGTCGCCATGGACTCGATGACCCTCTACCGCGAGATGGACATCGGGACCGCCAAGCCGACCCCTGCGGAGCGGGCCACGGTCCCGCACCACCTGCTCGATCTCCTCGATCCCTCCGAAGAGTTTTCGGTGGCGCAGTACCTCACTGCCGCCCGGCCGGTCGTGGAGGGGATTCTCGAACGGCGCCGCGTTCCGCTCTTCGTCGGCGGAACGGGGCTCTATCTCCGCTCACTCCTCCGGGGGGTCTTCGAGGGCCCCGAGGCGGACTGGGAGTATCGTCGCGGCCTCGAAGCGGAACTGGCGGTGACATCGGTCCAGGCTCTCCATGCCCGCCTCGCCGCGGTTGATCCGCAGGCCGCAGCCCGGCTCCATCCCAACGACACCCGGCGGGTGATCCGGGCGCTCGAGATCCGTCACCTGACCGGCCGCGCCGCGTCGGACCAGCAGGACGAGAAGCCGCTACCGCGTGGCGAACGTCCGCCGCATGTCGAGTGGCTCGATCCCCCGCGCGAGGAGCTCCACCGGCGGATCGACCGCCGCGTCGACCAGATGGTGGCGGCCGGGCTCGTGGACGAAGTCCGAAGGCTCTATGGCCGCCCCCGCGGCATCAGCCGCACCGCCCGGCAGGCGCTCGGCTACAAGGAGTTCTTCGACTGGCTCGAAGGCCGGGGGAGCGAACCGGAAGCGATCGAGGCCGTGAAAACCCGCACCCGCCAGTTCGCCAAGCGGCAGGTGACGTGGTTCCGGAACCTCGAAGAGTGCAGCCCCGTGGAGATCCGCGACGGAGACGACCTGGCCGCCGTGGCGAGGCGGATCGCTGAATCGCAGCACCCCCGATAGGGTGGGCTCTACCCACCGATCCCGACGGGAGAACATCGGCGGCCGAAACTGGTGGGCGGAGCCCACCCTACGAAAAGCCCGGGCCACAAACGAAAACAGCCCTCACCGGAGTGAGGGCTGTGTCTTCGAGCAAACTGGCCGGGGAGGCGACTACGACTGCGTCGTGGCAACCTGAAGTCCCGGGACCTTGATCGACGTCACTTTGACGTGCGTGTACTTCTGGCGGTGACCCGTGTGGCGGCGGGAGTTGTGCCGGCGGCGGATCTTCTGGATCTCGAGCTTCTCCCCCTTCACGAGGGGCTCGACCACTTCGCAGGCGACCGAGGCGCCGTCGATGATCGGCTGGCCGAGGACGCTCGCCGCACCGCCGTTCGCCAGGAGAACCCGGTCGAACTGGAGGGTCGTGCCGGTCTGGACACCGTCCCGCAGGTCGATCTGCAGCACGGCCCCTTCTTCAGCGCGAATCTGGCGGCCGTCGGTTTCAAAAATCGCAAACACGGACATGGCGAAGCTATCCCGGATCCCAAAGGTCTCGAATCGCAACCAGCCCGGCCCGCCTGAGGCGGTCCGGCACCCGTTCTTCAAGGCATTCCGCCGAAAGAACTTACGACCTCCCGGTTTGCGGCCGCCTGGCGGTCCGCAAACGGGAAGCGGAAGAGATTACCAGATCAGCACTTCGAATACGAGTCCCCTGAGCTGAGAATCGTGATCTCCTGGCCGACGTCATTCAGGCACTTCACGTGGAAGTGCTCCGGAGCGACGTTGACGCCTGTCTGGATGTTCACCGTGATCCCGTACTTCTCTTCGAGGTCCGTGATGTCGCGGCGCTTCTTGTTGATCAGGTAGTCGGCGACGCGGATGTGGACCTCCACTTGGATCCGCTTCACCTCGTCGTTGCTCGCCTTCTTCATCAGGGTCCGGATGACCTCGATCGCCATGCTCTCGGAGGTCTTGACCATCCCCATCCCGCGGCAGCAGGGGCAGTCCTCGTAGGCGCTCCGCTTGAGCGACGGCCGGATCCGCTGACGGGTCATTTCGATCAGGCCGAACGGGCTGATCCGCAGGACCTTGGTCCGAGCCCGGTCCCGCTCGACGCAGTCCCGCAGCTTGTTCTCGACCATCCGGCGGTGACGCTCGTCCCGCATGTCGATGAAGTCGTTGACGATCACCCCGCCGAGGTCGCGGAGGCGGATCTGCCGGGCGATTTCCTTCGCCGCGGCGAGGTTCACCTGCAGCGTCGTCTTGTCGGCATCGTTGTCAACCCGGTGGCTGCCGCTGTTGACGTCGATCGCCACCAGGGCTTCGGTCTGGTCGATGACGAGCGAGCCCCCTCCGGGGAGCGGGACGCGGCGGGACTGGATCCGCTCGATTTCCTCTTCGAGCTTGTACTTGTGGAACAGCGGCTCTTTCTGGTCGTAGAGCTTGATCCGGTCGATGTGGCGGGGCATCACGACTTCCATGAAGTCGCGGGCCCGCTCATAGGCCGTCGGCTCGTCGATCCAGATCGATTCGATGTCCGCCGTGAAGATGTCCCGGATCGTCCGGGTGATCATGTCGGTCTCTTCGTAGATGTCGACCGGCGACTGCTGCTTCTCGATGCGGCGGACGATCGTCTTCCAGAGCCGCAGCAGGTAGTTCATGTCCCGGACAAGATCCTGGGCGCTCCGGTCGATGCCGGCGGTCCGGACGATGAAGCCGAGCCCCTCGGGGGGCTCGAGCTGGCGGAGGATCTGGCGGAGCTTGCGGCGGGTCTCTTCGTCTTCGATCTTCCGGCTGACCCCCATCCGCTGGAGGCCGGGCATCAGCACGAGGTAGCGGCCCGGGATGCTGACGTAGGTCGAGAGGGTCGGGCCCTTGGTCCCGATCCCTTCCTTGATCACCTGCACCAGGACTTCGCTGCCGCGGGTGAAGATCTCCTGGATCGGCGGCTTGTGGCGAGCGCTTCGCTCGTTGAACTTGGGGTTCTTGCGGTTGGCCCGCATCTCCTCTTCGGAGACGAGGTGCTTGTAGTACTGGAACTCCACGTCGCTGACGTGGAGGAAGCCGTTGCGGCCGACGCCGAAGTCGACGAACACCGCCTGGATGCTCGGCTCGATGTTGACGACCTTGCCCTTGTAGATGTTGCCGACGATGTTCTCGCGGCTAGTCCGCTCGACGTACAGCTCTTCGAGGACCCCGTCCTCCATGATCGCGATGCGGCTTTCCTCCGGCTGGAGGACGTTGATCAGCATTTCTTTCTTCATTCACCCTGTCTCCTGTGAGGGAGGTCTCCCGCAAGGGAGACCGTCCGGTGGTGGACCGGACAGGGTGCATCGCTTCGCACGGCGGTCGGGAGACGCTTTGGGCAGCGGGCCCGCCACACTCCGGGGCATGCCGCTCGGCATGCTGGAGGCAGGGGACCGCAAATCCAGGCGTCCTCGCATCCGGCGATCGCCGCTCCCCGGGGGAGCCTCGGTCGGCCGGAACGCGATTCACGACGGAGTGGGGACGCTTCCTGCCCGGAAGCGAAACCCCCGCCGCGGGCTCAAGCGGAGCGCCGCGGAAAAGAGCCGGCTCCGCGCAGGAGCGAACGGTCCCGGACATCGTCCGGCCGCTCCCCTGCGCGATGCTCTGCGAAACTGACTGCACTCTGTTCGGACCTGTCGAGTTCGAACGTGATTCGGACTCCGGAGCCGAAACCGATTCGGCGCCGGGAATGTTTTGTGGACCACGGAGAGCGGAGCGTCGATCGGCCGGCGGGGACTCAGTAGTCCGCGTCCTGGTAGATCTTCCGCAGCTCTCCCCGAAGGTAGGCTTCGATGTCGCGGGCGCTCTCCATGAGCCGGGCCCGCGAAGCGATCTCGCGGACCTGGGTCATCGTGACGCGTCCGATCAGATCCCGGATCTCCAGGACGGCCGGGGGAGTGACGCTCAGGCGCCGGACTCCCGCACCCATCAGGAGGGGGACGAACTTCGGATCGGAACACATCTGCCCGCAGACGGTGACCGGGATCTTATGCTCATCGCCGGCCTTCACGACCATTTCGATGAGCCGCAGGATCGCCGGATCGGCGGCGTTGTAGTACCGGGCGACCGCCGGGTCAGAGCGGTCGGCCGCCAGAGTGTACTGAATTAAGTCGTTGGTGCCGATAGAGAAGAAGTCGACTTCCCTGGCGAATTCGTCCGCCAGGATCGCCGCCGATGGAACCTCCACCATCATCCCGATCGGAATTTTCCGGCGGAAGTAGATGTTTTCTTCTTCGAGGTCCTCGCACACGTCCTGGACCATCATCTTCGCCTGCCGGAGCTCCAGCAGCGAGGAAACCAGCGGGAACATCAGCCAGATGTTCCCTTCGACCGCCGCCCGCATCACCGCCCGGAGCTGCGTCTTGAACAGCTTCTTGTTGGCGAGGCTGACCCGGATGCTCCGCAGGCCGAGTTCGGGGTTCGCGAAGTCGCTGAAGTACTCCTTCATCGTCCCGGGGATCTTGTCCGCCCCCAGGTCCAGGGTCCGGATCACGACCGGTGAATCGCCGAACGTCCGGGCCACGTGCTTGTACGCCTGAAAATGCTCGTCTTCCGTCCGTTCCTTCTGGTGCCCCAGGTACAGGAACTCCGTCCGGTAGAGCCCGACCCCCTCGGCGCCGCGCTCCTGGCAGTGCTCGGCCTCCTCGGGGAACTCGATGTTCCCGAGGACGATGATCCGGGCCCCGTCGGCAGTCGTGCAGATGTCGTCGACCGACTGCCGGCTGATCAGGAGGCTCGCCCGGCTCTTCGCCTCCTGCTCGATCGCCCGGTAACGGCCGATCGTCGCCTCATCGGGATCGACGTAGATCAGCCCTTCGTTGCCGTCGATGATGACGGTCTCGCCGCCGCCCCCGAGCTCCGAGAGGAAGTGCCCCAGGCCGACCACGGCAGGGATCTCGAGGGCCCCCGCGAGGATCGCGGTGTGGCTTGTCGGTCCGCCGACTTCGGTGGCGAAGGCCTTGATGAACTTCTTGTCGAGGGCCGCGGTCTCGCTCGGCGTCAGGTTGTGCGCGAGGATGATCGCTTCGGACTTGAGGTTCGACAGCTCCTGGTGCGGCTCTCCGAGGAGGTGCCGCATCAGCCGCTTCTCGAGGTCCTCGAGGTCGAGCGACCGCTCTGAGATGTAGGCGTTCGTCAGGGAGCGGAGCTGGGAGGCCCGCTTCCGGAGGACCATCTGGACCGCCTGCTCGGGGGCGAACCGCCGCTTGCGGATCAGCTCCTCGATCTCCTGGATCAGTTTTCGATCGCGCGCCAGCATCAGGTGGGCGCCGAAGATCGCGGCGTACTGGGCGCCGAGCTGCTCGGTGGCGAGCTTCTCCTGCTCTTCGATCTCTTCGCAGACGTGCTGCAGCGCGCCGTGGAGCCGACTGATCTCGAAGTCGACGACGTCGCCAGTCAGGTAGCGGTGGGGGATCTGGAGTTCGTTCTTGCCAATGAGGATCGCGGGGCCGATGGCTACCCCCGGCGAGACTGCGATCCCCTGCTTGACGAACATCCGACCCTCCCCACTGCGGGACGCGTTCGGATGCCGACAGGCCTCAGGCGCGATCCGATTGTCAGTCTGTTCGGAGACGCCGACGCACGCCGGAGCGATCCGAACCCGAAAACCGCTCCCGTTCAGGCGTCCAGCTTAAAGCCATTCTCGAAGAATCGCGAGATCTGATCGAGCAGGATCTCAGCCCCTTCGCCGACGACCGTCACCGTGAGCACCGTTCCGGGGCCGGCGGCCAGCTGCAGAAGGTCGAACATCGACCGTGCATCTGCCTCGTGCTGGCCGTTCGAGAGCCGCACGTCCCCCTGGTAATCCTTGACAAGGCGGACCATGAGCGAGCAGGGAATCATGTGCAGGCCGTTTTCGTTCACGACCGTCACAGTGCGATTCAGGGTCATCGTCTCACTCATCAGTCCTTCCACAGATCACCTCATCTCGAATGTCGTCCGCTCCTGGGTTCTCATCCCGGATTCCGGGCCGGGCTGACGGAGCCGATGGCAAACGGTGTGCCCGGTCTCCTGCCAGCAGGACAGAATCTAGGTTTTCAGGTTCGGGGACACTCCGGGAGTTGGTGACTTCTCTGACAGAAACCGTTCGTTTTCCGGTTCAGTCTGTCTAGAACTGTTTTTCATCCGCTTCCTGGAGCAGCTCCATGATCAACTCCCGGCTCTTGGACTGCCGGAGAAAGTTGCAGAAGTCGTCGCTTTTCAGGTGCCGCGTGATGGTCTCCAGAGCGCGGAGATGGTCGCCGGGACGGTCCGGCGGGCTGATCAGCAGGAAGACGATGTGGACGTCTTCCCCGTCGAGGCTGGCGAATTCCAGGCCCGGTCCCGAGAGGGCGACCGTGGCGACCATGCCGTTGACGGAGGGGTGCTTGGTGTGCGGAACGGCGACGCCGCGGCCGATGCCGGTCGAGCCGAGCTCTTCCCGCTTCATGATCGCGGCGGCGATCGCTTCTTCGTGCTCGGCGGGGATCCGGCCGGCCGCCTTCAGGCTGGCGATGATCTCGCGGATCGCCGCCTCTTTGGTCGTGGCCTGGAGATCGGGAACGATCGCCTCGGACACAACGAATTCTGACAGTTTCATTCGTGACTCCCAAACCCGCAGAACTCGTGCGGTGAACTGGCGTTGAAGGGCTCCCTCCGTTCGACAGAAACAGACTGTCGAAACCGCGCGAGCACGTCTCTGTCTGCCTCGCCGCCGACTAGTTCCCGCTCATCGGGGTGTCGCGGCGGTGGTCCTGCAACTTCTCTTTGTATTTCTTGATCTGCTGTTCCATTTTGTGGAGCGCGAGGTCGAACGCCGCCTGGACGTCCGCCTCATCTTCCTGAGCGACGAAATTGTGCTTGTGCTCCGCGTCGACCAGGATTTCCACCTTCACGCGGTGTTCCTTGGCCTTCGTGTCGCCGAAATCCACCGTCACGTTGATCGCCGTGACCCGCTCGAAATACGTGAGCAGCTTCTCCGACTTGCGGACGATGTATTCGTGCGAGGACGGCTTGAGAGTCCCATGCCGTGACGAGACTTCGATTTGCACACTCACCTCGGAAGTTGATCTGGCTGCAGAACCTGTGCGAAACGCCGCCACTGGGCCGCGTCTGCGTCAACCCGCGATTCTAGTCCCCGCCCGGGGGGCGTCAATCAATCCTCCGGAGGCCGGGGGGGCGTTTCCATGGTCTTCGCATGACCCGGATGGTCTCCGCGGGAGAACCCGCACCCGGTTCGCCGGACGCGCCGGGTCTGACGCTCAGACGCGACGCATCAGGAGTTCCTTTCCTGTCGCGCGGATGCGATCGAGCAGCGCGTCGAGATCGTCCGGACGGGTCAGGGGGTTCATGACGACCGCCCGGAGGGCCCCTGCCCCGCCGATCGCCGTCTGGACGAAGTAGAACTCCCCCGATTTGATGATCGCCCGGCGGATGTCCCGGTTGAGCTGGCCGACCCGCTCCCGCGGCCAGTCGGCCGTTTCCGGCGGGGCGTACCGGAAGACGACGATGTTCGACTGCGGATCGTGCAGCAGGTCGAAGTCCGGGGCCCTGCGGAGCGCGTCACCGAGGTGCCGCCCGAGATCGAACGTCCGCTCGACGAGATCGGCGAAGACCTGTGGCCCAAGGAGGCTCCAGAGCCCCCACACGGTGTAGGTCATCGCCCGCTTGGTGCACTCGAGCGTCAGGAGCCCGTAGTCGAACTCCGCCATCCCGGGGGCGGAGGGGTCGTACAGGTAGGGGGCCTCCTGGGCAAAGGTGGCGAACCGCTCTCCGGGATAGCGGTGGAACACGAAGGCGCAGAGCGCCGGCGTGAACATCATCTTGTGGGCGTCGCACAGAAAGCTGTCGGCCCTCTCGAGCCCGGCGACCAGATGCCGGAACCGCGAACTGAACGCCGTCGGTCCGCCGTGCGCCGCGTCGACATGCAGCCAGACGTCGTGCCGCTGACAGACGTCCGCCAGTTCATGCAGCCGGTCGAACGCCCCGGTCAGTGTCGTCCCGGCACAGGCGACGACGGCGAGGATCGGCGTCCCCTGCTCCCGCAGTTCGGCCAGCCGCTGGTCGAGCGCCGGCACATCGATCCGTCGCTCGGGGTCGAGCGGGAGCCGGACGACCTGTTCGGTCCCGATCCCGAGGATCCCCGCCGCGCGGCTGATCGAGTAGTGGACATCGCCGTGAGTCAGGAGGACCGGCGTCCGACCTGCCGGAAACCCCTTGGTCCAGCTCTCGGGGAAGCGGATGTTCCGGGCCGTCAGGAGTGCGGTCAGGTTCCCCAGCGACCCACCGTGCGTGGCGAACCCCGTGAATCCGCCGGCCGGGAGGCCGAAGGTCTTGCCGAGTTCCTCGACGAGAGCCGTCTCGACAGCGCTCGACCAGGGGCCCATCTCGTAGACCGCCGCCCCCTGGTTCGTCAGGGAAGAAACGGCGTCAAAGACCGCCGCCAGCGGCGGCGGGGGAGCGACCTGATGACCAACGTAATGCCGGTGATGCAGGTCGATGCTCTTCGCGAGGATCGTGTCGATCAACTCACGGAAGCGGGAGAGGACCTCGTCGCTGCTGGCCCCGGGGCGAGCGGTCCCGTTGGCAATCCAGCGGGCCGCGTCCGCGACGTTGGTCGGGGGCGGGGTCCAGGGGAGCACGGGCCCCCGCGCCGCCTGACTCCCCGCCAGGTGCTCCGAAAAGCTCTCCGCCAGGTGGTGGAGGATTTTCGAAGCGAGCTCCGGGGAATAGGCGAGCGCGATACGGTCGGAGAGGGTCATGGCAAGGTTCCGGTCCGGTCGTCCGGTCCAGGGGATGTGTCTCCTGGATCTTAGACGCCGGACCGCAAACGAGAACCGACCCCGACATCCGCGACTACTTCGTCGGCGGGTGGCAGTAGCTGAGCGCGATCAGGGCGTAGGCGGTCGAGAGGTTCGGATCCGCTTCCATCCAGCGGTCGTTCTTGTTGACCCAGCTCCCGTTCTCCTTCTGGAGCGACGCGAGCTTCTCGACGAGCTCCTTTCGCCAGTCGTGCTTCTTGCCGGCGGCGTCTTCGAACAGGTCGTCCCCGACGGTGTCGAGGGTCTTGGCAAAGGTCTGGTAGTAGTAGTAGAGGCCGCGGTCTTCGAGTCCCGGGTTCTCGGCGACGGTGTAGAACTTCTGGATCCAGGTCCGAGCCGCCTTCACGCGGGGATCGTCCGCCTTTACCCCTGCGTAGATCATGCTCTTGAGGCCGGCGTAGGTCATGCTGGCGTACGACCGCAGCCCTCCGTCCGGATTCGCTCCCGCCTGCGAGCTGCCGCCGGCGGCGACGGTGTAGTAGAAGCCGCCGTCGTTCACCTTGGAGGCGTGCGGCGTGGTGTTGTGCTCGCTCTCGAGATTCTGGCAGCGGGAGACGAAGACGAGCGCCTTCTGAACCGCCGGGTCATCCGACTTCGCGCCGGAGGCCTTAAGGGCTTCGAGGAAGAAGGTCGTGTTCGACAGGTCGGGACGGGCGCTCTTGCCGTAGCCCGCGCCGCCGTAGGGGACTTCCGACTTTTCGGTCTTGTCCGCGCCCCCCCACTGGATCCCGCGGAGGAAGTCGGCGGCCGTGGCGACGAGCTTGTCGTACTTGCCGTCCTTGTTGGCCGCCTGGAACGCCATCAGGGCGATCGCGGTCTCGTAGTTCTTGTGGAACGTCCCTTCGCGGTAGATCCCTCCATCCTTCTGCTGGAGCCCTTCGAGGTACTTGAGCCCCTTCTGGATCCCTTCGTCAGCCGGATTGACGCCGCTCTTGAGGAGTCCATACAGGCAGAGGGCCGTGACGCCGGGCTGCTGCGGCGAGGTCCAGGTGCCGTCCGCCGCTTGTGCTGACTGCAGGTACTTCACCCCCTTGGTGGCCGTCTCTTTGACGGCGGCGGGATCGGGACCGACCTTGTCGGCCGCCAGCAGGCCGCGGATCGGGGCGGCCAGAAGAGTCGTGAACAGCAGGAGAGGAAGAGTCGCGCGAGCCAGACGCATGGTGAGCTGCCGCCGAGAGGAATTGGAGAGGTTCACGCCGAACGCCACGCCGGCGTTCGAAGAGTCTTGCGGCTGCATGCTAAAGCAGGGGCCGGGACGATCCAATCGACAGGAGGGGCGCCGAAACCGATCTCCAATCGTGATCAAGGTTTCGGAATGCGGTGGCGAATTCTTCGCCGCGCCGTCGCGGCCCCTGGACGCCTCAGTTCTCTTCGCCGAAGACTGTGGCTCCGAAACGAGTTCCCGCATCGCGCGATCCTGTTCCGGGAACCGGTGGGAACAGGTCCGGATCACCGGATGGCCACAAACTCACCGCGACTCAGCGACTGCGAGTCGGCGGTCTTCACCCCGATTTGAGCGGGGCCACGTCTCTTTACTGTCCCGGCAGGTCCGCTCCGAGCGCCTCGAGTCGCTGCCGAGCGATCTCGGCTGATGGTCCGCGAGAGTGGCAGCGGAGGTACTCGTTCCAGTGGGGGATCGCGTCCTCCGCTCGCCCCAGTTCGGCGAGCGTCTCCGCCTTGTGAAAATGGGCGTCCGGATACTCGGCGTAGACATCGAGAGCGATCTCGAACGCAACGAGGGCCGATTGCGGTTCGCTGAGCTCCCGGTGGAGGCAGCCGATCTGCGTCCAGGCCTCGACGTACTCGTGGTCATGCTCGATTGCCACGTAGTACCGCTCGAGCGCCCCGCGGGGGTTGTTGAGCCGGTACAGGCACTCCGCCAGATGGAAATGCGTTTCGGGAGAGTGCGGCTCGCTCATGAGGCTCATCCGGAATGCCTCGATCGCCTCGTGAACCCGCTCGTCGTCGTAAAGCTGGCAGCCGGTCAGGAACCAGTCCCGCGGTGTCTTCGCTTCGAGCGCGCTCTTCCGAGGCTCAAACCGGACGGTCGCTTCCAGACCCTCCTCTTCGGGGGGGATCTCCGCGTCGACCTCCGGAGGCGGTCCATCGAAGTCGAACACCCGCTGGCCCCGCGCCGGATCGACGAGACCGTGCCGGTCCCGGATCACGACCCGGGCGTTGCGGGCCAGGATGTCGAGCTGTTCGAGCGGACGCAGCGACCCGCGCTGAACCGAAGGAAGCCGCCTCAGGGCCGCCTCGAGGTCCTTCCGCGAGACCCCCGCTTGAAGCAGCTCCGTCAGCCGCCGGGCGCTCGTGACTTCCAGGAAGTCGAAGTAGGGGAGCCGGTAGATCCGCTTCACCGGCCGGATCAGTCCCGCCCGCTCCCAGCCCCGGATCACCGCTACGCTGACATTGAGGAGTTGCGAGAGCATCGCAGGCGTAAAGAGCCGCTGCGCCTCTTCCTGCTCCTGCGGGTGTCCAAGGAGCTTCAGCCACTCCGTCTCGGTCAGGAACCGGATCGCGGCCCCTTCCGCCTTCCACCGCTCCGCCTGCTGGAACTTGACCGACGGCTCGCCGTTGTCTTCGAGGGGCCACCCCTCTTCGCCGACGACGAGAAGCGTCGTCTGCCGGCTGACGTGCTCGTGTGGAATCCCCCCGTGCTCTTCCGCCAGCCGGCCCGCCTGCTCGTGCGTCATTGACGCCAGGGTCCCCGTAAACGCCACCACTTCCCCCTCGAGGCAGCGCGTGCTGGCAAGGGCCGCGGAGGTGCGGGGGGAGGGGGCGGCGGGAGGGACGGAACTCGACAAGGGGGGGCTTCGGAAAGTAGGAGGTTCGTACCGGAAAGCGAAATCTCGCCGCTAGTTGGATCAACGGCGGCTCACGTGTGGATGCCGATTCTCGCGAACAGGAAGATTCGAACGAGCCTGCCGGCGGGAATCCGGGTCCGCCGCGGCAGGTCGTTGGCTTCCGCCTGAGGCTCACTATAAAGTCTTTGCCTGTCCAATTCCGGTCCCGGCGGGGCGAGTCCGCCCGGATCGACCTCTTGAGGTCCGATTTCGCGGCGCCGATCGCGAAATCCCGATCGTGAAAGCGTTTGCCATGTCGACCCCGTCTCCGCTGCAGCAGACCGACCCCGCCGTCTGGAATTCCGTTCTCCGCGAGGAGCGCCGCCAGAAGGAGGGGCTGGAGCTGATCGCCTCCGAAAACTACACGAGCGCCGCGATCCAGCAGGCGGCGGGGACCGTCCTGACGAACAAGTACGCCGAGGGTTACCCCGGCCGCCGGTACTACGGTGGCTGCGAGTTCGTCGACGAAGTCGAGTCGCTCGCCCGGTCGCGGGCCTGCGAGCTGTTCGGGGCGGAGCACGCCAACGTCCAGCCGCACGCCGGTTCGCAGGCGAACATGGCCGCCTACATGTCGGTCCTGAATGTCGGCGACACGATCCTGGCGATGGACCTCGCCCACGGCGGTCACCTGACCCACGGGATGGCCCTGAATTTCTCTGGCAAGCTGTACAAGGTCGTCCACTACGGCGTCCGGAAGGAAGACCACCGGATCGACTTCGATCAGGTCGCGTCGCTCGCCAAGGAGCACAAGCCGAAGATGATCGTCGCCGGGGCGAGTGCCTACCCGCGCGAGATCGATCACCCGAAGTTCGCCGAGATCGCCCAGTCGGTCGGGGCGTACTTCATGGTCGACATGGCCCACTACTCGGGGCTGGTCGCCGGCGGGCTGCACAACAATCCGGTCAAGGTCGCCGACTTCGTCACGACCACGACCCACAAGACGCTTCGCGGTCCCCGGTCGGGAATGGTTCTCTGCAAGGAGAAGTTCGCGAAGGAAGTCGACAAGACGGTCTTCCCGGGCCTGCAGGGTGGACCGCTGATGCACATCATCGCCGCGAAGGCGGTCTGCTTCGGCGAGGCGCTCCAGCCGTCGTTCAAGGAGTACGCCAAGCAGATCGTGGCGAACGCCAAGGTCCTGGCCGAGACGCTGATGGCGGGGGGGATCAAGCTGGCTTCGGGGGGGACGGACAACCATCTGATGCTGTGCGATGTGACCGCGATCGGTCTGTCGGGGAAGATTGCTGAGCACGCGCTCGACAAGGCAGGGATCACGGTCAACAAGAACATGATTCCGTACGACCAGCGGAAGCCGCTTGATCCGAGCGGGATCCGGATCGGTACGCCGGCGCTGACGACTCGCGGGATGAAGGAAGCCGAGATGAAGAAGGTCGGCGCCTGGATTCTGGCGACGCTGAAGGCTCCGGAGGATGCCGGGCACCTTGAGAAGATCCGTCTTGAGATCGCCGAGTTCGCCCGGGCGTTTCCGGTGCCGGGGATCGGCTGAAGTCGGTTCCAGGGGCGGATCGTCCCTGCAGACGGACACCGCCCCTGATCCGGGTCCAGGGGCGGAGCTCCTGGCCGCCGGAGGCATTTTCCGTTGAGGAACCGTGGAAAACGGTCGGCGTCCGCTTTGGAGAGCGGGCACCGAGCACTCCCATTCCTTTCATCGTGGGGAGTGCAGTGCGGGCGTGTTGGAGAGTGAGATCCCCCACGCCGGTCCGCGATCGGACGCCTGTTGTTGCTGACGCTTCATCAGGTGAAGCGCCTCCGGCGGGGCCAGCAGCCTGCTGGACCGGGGTGGCCGTGGGGCGTTGGGTTTGAACTGGCGGCGTCGTGCCGGCCGGGCAGCGCGACGCTGGGGTTTCTGCATCATTCGATTCTGGTATCCTCGGAACGTCGCGCACTCTCCGTGCAGCCGAATCCAACCCGGCACCGCCGCGACGGCTGCCACCCCATGAATGACCCGTCCCTCCCGTCGGTCTCCCTCTCAGGCAGCAGCCCCGACGCCCCCGCTCCCCCCACGCTCCGCGACGACCAGACCCTCACCCAGGACGACGCCCAGCAGGAACGCTCACGCGAACTCAGCCGCGCCCCCCTCGAAACACCCCCGGCCATTGCCGGCTACGAGATCTTCCACCGGCTCGGAGAAGGCTCCTTCGGAGCCGTGTGGCTCGCCCGTGAGAAGCGGACAGGCAAACACGTCGCCATCAAGTTCTACACCCGCGGCCAGGGGGTCGACTGGTCGCTGCTGAGCCGCGAAGTCGAAAAGCTCGCCGTCCTCTACACCTCGCGAAAGATCGTCGGCCTCCTCGACGTCGGCTGGGATCACGATCCCCCCTACTTCGTGATGGAGTACCTCGAGAACGGTTCCCTCGCGAGCAAACTCAAGGACGGACCGCTCGACTCCGAACAGACCGTCCGGATCGCCCGGTCGGTCGGCGAAGCCCTCGTCCACGCCCACGGCGCGGGGATCCTCCACTGCGACCTCAAGCCGGCCAACGTCCTGATCGACGGCAACTCCGACGCACGGCTCGGGGACTTTGGCCAGTCCCGGCTGGCAACCGAGATGTCCCCCGCCCTCGGCACCCTCTACTACATGGCCCCCGAGCAGGCCTCGCTCGACGGGATCCCCGACGCCCGCTGGGATGTCTACTCCCTCGGCGCGGTCATGTTCCACATGCTGACCGGCCACCCCCCTTACCGGACGCCGGAGGCGGAGCGGACCATCGCCCGCGCCCCGACGACCGAAGGCCGCCTCGCCGCCTACCGCGAAGTGATCGCCGCCAGCCCCCGGCCCGAAGAGCACCGGCTCGTCAAAGGAGTCGACTCGCGACTCGCCGACATCGTCGACCGCTGCCTCGAACGGGACCCGGTGCACCGGATCGCCAACGCCCAGGTCGTCCTCGACCTGCTCGAAGCCCGCGACACCGCCCGCGCCAAACGCCCCCTGGTCGTCCTTGGAGCTCTCGGCCCGGTCCTGTTCCTGATCGCGATGTACTGGATCTCGCGGGTGGTGGCCCCGAGCATCGTCCACACCGCCGAGCAGCAGCTCCTCGACCAGGCCCTCGCGGGTGACGCGGTCTCGGCCCGGATCCTGGCGTCGAGCATCGCGCAGGAGATCCAGATCCGCGAAGACGAGCTGATCGACGCGGCGGACTGGTCGTACGTCCGGCAGATCATCCGGGAGTCCGCCCAGCACTCCCGCGATGAGCTGATGACCCTCAACAAGGGGGACTACCCGGTTGCCGAACAGCAGCTGGCGTTCGACAAGGTCAAGACGCACATCGCCAACCTCCAGGACCGGCTCAAGACCGCGGACCGGACCCGCGACGAGAGCTGGTTCATGACCGACACCGAGGGGCGGCAGATTTTCCGCTACCCCGATTCGGGAGAGAGCCTCAGCGAGCACTACCACTGGCGGGACTACTACCACGGCCTGGGGGAAGAACTGGACCGGGACGTGCCGTACGACAAGGTCTCGCCGCGGAAGACGACGGGAGTGTCGCTCGCCTACTTCAGCACCTCGTCGCACAAGTACAAGGTGTCGATCGCGACTCCGGTGTGGGATGAGGAGAAGCGGACGGTGCTGGGGGTCATGGCCCGCAGCGTTCACATCACCGATCTCCTGAAGCAGTGGGAGCCGCAGATCGGGAAGGAGGGGCGGCCGGAGGACCGGTTCCTGTCGCTCGTGGAGACCCGTGGTCGGCGGCCGCACCTGCTGGACCATCTGCGGATCGAAGACACGCTGGCGAAGATCACAGCGCAGGAAGAGCAGCACATGCTGCGGGTGTCGCCCGAGGTCGAGAAGGCGCTGGAGACGACGGACCGGATGGCGGACTACCGGGATCCGATCGCTGAGGTCGATCCGAGTTTTGACGGGCCGTGGCTCGCCGCGTTTTCGCCGGTTGGCGAGACGGGGTGGACGGCGATTGTGCAGGAGCGTCGGAATCTGACGCTGGAGCCGCTGGGCAAGCTGCAGGGGGTGCTGACGCGCGGCGGCCTGTGGGCACTGGGGGTGTTCAGCGTGCTGCTTGGGGTTCTGTGGTACTTGCTGCACCGCGCTTCGGTGTAAGGGCACGACCCCGGTAACCGGGTGTAGAAGCCCGTCTTCCTCAAAGCGTCCCTTGGCGTCGCAGCTGTCATTGCGCAACCCATCGTGCCACGCCGCCCCCGGTCCAGCGGGACGCTGGCCCCGCCGGAGGCGCTCGTCTTGTGGGACTACGGCACACGACCAGTGCCCGATCACGAACGGACGTCGCGGGCTTCTCTCTCCAACACGCTGTACTGCACTCCCCGCGGTCATGAGTGAGGGAGTCCTCGAAAGCGGATTGCAAAGCAGACGTCGCTCGTTTGCCGCGGTTCCACGAGGAAACGCCTCCGGCGGGGCTAGTAGCCTGCTGGACCCGGCTGGCCGTGGGCGCTCGGAATGAGCGAACGACGTCGCGCCGGCCGGGACGCTGGCGGTTGTCCCCAGTGACCGACTGCAGCTACCCTCAACTGTCCTTCCTGAGACTCACCAGGACACCGCGCCGAATCATGAGAATCACGTTCCTCGGGGCCGCCGGCGAAGTCACCGGCAGCCAGCACCTCATCGAGACCCGCGACCTCCGCATTCTCCTCGACTGCGGCTTCTTCCAGGGACCACGCTCCGAATCCCGCGAGAAGAACGAACGCTTCTACTGCCGACCCAAAGGACTCGACGGCGTCATCCTCTCGCACGCCCACATCGACCACTGCGGCAACCTCCCCGGCCTCTACCGCGACGGCTACCGCGGCCCCGTCTTCTGCACCGAGGCGACCGCCGACATCGCCGAAGTCATGCTCCTCGACTCCGCCAAGATCCAGGCGGAAGACGCCCGCTATCTCTCCCGCCGACTCCACCCCGGCCACCCCCCCGTCGAGCCGCTGTACACCGAAGACGACGTCTACGGCATCATGCGGAAGTTCCACCCCCTGCACTTCAAGGAGTGGCACGAGCTCGCCCCCGACTGCAAGGTCCGTTTCATCCCCGCCGGCCACATCCTCGGCTCCGCCATCGTCGAACTCGAGATCCGGGACGGCACCGAGTGGAAGAAGGTCGTCTTTACCGGCGACCTCGGCCGTCGCGGCATGCCCCTTCTCGTCGACCCCGAACCGGTCGACGGGGCCAACGTCCTGATCACGGAAGCGACCTACGGGGACGAAGTTCATCCCCCGCCGGAAGACATCAAGAGCGCCCTCCAGAAGATCATTTCCCACACGGTCGCCCGCGGCGGAAGGGTCATCATTCCGGCGTTCGCCCTGGGGCGGTCGCAGCAGGTCGTGTACTACCTCAATGAGCTGTTCAACGAAGGCAAACTGCCGCGGGTCCCGGTGTATGTCGACAGCCCGCTCGCGAACAAGGTCACGAAGATCTTCCGGCGGTATTTCGATGAGCTGGACGAGGACGTGCAGCGGTCGAGGCAGAAAGACAAGGACATCTTCGAGTTCCCGAACCTGAGGTACATCGAGACCTCGCAGGAGAGCGCTTCGCTCAACGGGCACAAGGAACCGTTCGTGGTGATCTCGGCGAGCGGGATGTGCGAGAGCGGACGGGTGGTGCACCACATCAAACACGCTGTGGCCGAAGAGCGGAACACGATCGTGCTGATCGGGTACCAGGCCCCGGCGACCCTGGGGTGGCGCCTGCAGCGGCGGCAGCCGTACCTGCGGATCTTCGACCGGGAGTTCCCGCTGCGGGCGGAGGTGATTTCGCTGAGTGGGCTCTCTGCGCACGGCGACGCGGCGGACTTCAAGTGGTGGATTGAGCAGAGCACCCAGCGGGGGCACTTCGCCAGGTCGTTCATCGTGCACGCGGAGGCGAGTGGCGCCCGCGGAATGGCATCGCTGCTCCGGGACAACTGCGATGAGGAACCAGTGATCCCGCAGTTCCGCCAGTCCTTCGAGGTGTAGTCGCCGCTGCTGTGTTCGGGTGCAGGGGCGAGCCCCTGCCCGCCGGAGGCGCTTCAGTACAGGGAACCGTCCAATCAGTCACGGACGAGCCCATCAGACCAGGCAACGGAAGAACCCCCGAAGACCTTTGAAAAGGTCCCCGGGGGCCAGGTGAAACACCGCATTCCGGTTCATCGCCGCGCCTATTGGGCGGCCGGCTCCATGCCGGACAGGCCGGCGATTTCGCCTTGGGCGATGTTGTCCTGTTCGGTGAGGTCGCGGTATCCCTTGGGGAGTTCCACGGCGACGATCAGCATCGGGTAGCCGTACGCTTCCTTGGGGAACCGGACATCGAGTTCGGTCGTCTTGCCTGCGGCGAGTCCCGGGATCGCCGCGAGGGTCCGGGGAAGTGCTCCGGCGGTCTTCGTCTCGTGGCCGGCGAAGATCGCGACCCGGGTGGCGGCGTCGAGGTCCGACGGCCCCTTGTTGCCGAGCTGGATCCGGAACAGAGTCCCCATTTCGGGGGTCCCCGGTTCGAGGACTTTGACCGCCATGACCACGAGGTCGACGTTCGTCATGCCGGGCTCGACCACGACGTTGCTCGCCGTCACCACCGGGACGGTGTAGACCGTCTGGTAGTAGCAGGGGAGCGGATACGGCTGGATCACCGGACACTGGAAGTTGCCGTAGCAACCATGCCAGTGAGGATACCAGCAGGGCTCATACCACCAGGGAGGGAACGGACCGCAGTTGCCGCCGTAGCAGTAACCGCTGCCACCCCAGGACCCCCACTTCCCGTTCCCCTTCCCGGGGCTCTGGCCGTTGCCGATCCCCGGATCGATGATCGGGCCGGGGAGCTTGGGAAGCTTCGGCTTGCCGCCGGAGAAGATCGGATCGATCCCACCGGGGAGCTTCGGTCCCTTGCCCCCGGACGAGAAGATCGGGTCGACCTTCGGTCCGTTGCCGATCACGCCACCGCTCGGGAACAGCGGGCCCCCCTTGATCGGGAGCTTGCTGTTGATCCCGCCGATCGGGACGAACGGTCCGCTCCCGCCGGAGGTTCCCGGCAGGGTCGGCGTCCGGCCACCCGTGGAGAAGATCGGATCGACCTTCCCGGGGAGGAACGGTCCCTTACCCGGAACGAGCGGTCCCTTGCCGTTGCCGATTCCGGGATCGAGGACCGGGCTTTTGGACCCGACGCCGGTGACGTTGGGGAGGCCGTTGAAGACCGGGTTGCCGGAGGGGAACTTGCCCGGCATCGTCTTGATGACCTGCGGGCCGCTCGAGCCCCCCATCGGCGGAACGAACACGTGGGGAGTAACCTTCATGCCCCCCTGGCTCGAAGACTGACCCCCGGACTGCATCACGCGGTTGCCGACACCTTTGGGGGGACCGGCGAACGTCGCGGACTGACTGACGAGCAGCAGGACCAGCAGCCCCTGGGCCCTGTGAAACATGGATGTCTTTCTCATGACTTTGCTCCTGACCTTGCCGGATCTCTCTGTCCGACTGAATCTGAAGCGGGGCATGAGGCCCGTTGTTACATCCGGGATGTGCGGAATCCTGGCGGCTGATGAGGGCGATGCCGTAACCCTCGATCGGACAGCCGATTACGGTGACGACTCACGTGAGGTCCGGAGCTGCGAATTCTGGACGCCGAGCAAAGCCGGGGCAGGCTCTGCGGCGAAAGACGCGTTTACGGCCCGGAACGAACAGAAACCTGCCGCAGTCCTTCGTAGACCACCGTGTTGGCGGTGCTGGCGAGGTTGAGGCTCCGGACGAGGTCATTCATCGGGAGCCTGATGCAGGTCCCGGCGTGTTGCTGGCGGAGCGATTCGGGGAGGCCGCGGCTCTCGCTGCCGAAGACGAAGACGTCTCCGGAATGAATTTCGGCCTCCCAGGCGAGCCGGGTGGCGTGCTTTGTGAGGAGCCACATCGGGCGGCCGGCGAGGCGGGTTTCGATGTCGGACCAGCTGTCGACCGCTTCCCAGTCGAGGTGCTGCCAGTAATCCATGCCGGCCCGCTTGAGATAGCGGTCGTCGAGCCGGAAGCCGAGGGGGCGGACGAGCCAGAGCTTCGCCCCGACGGCGACACAGGTCCGCCCGATGTTCCCGGTGTTCTGCGGGATCTCGGGCTGGAAGAGGACGACGTGAAAGAGGGGCTCTGGCATGGGGGGCTGAGCGTGCAGAGTCGAGCGACAAGCGTCAAGGCAGCGTCCCGTTGCACCGGGCGGGCGGTGGCGATGTGTTGTGCTAAGACGCTCTCTTCGCCAAGAACGGTGAACCGGCAAAGACTCGATGGCTTAGCCGACGCTCTTGCCGGCACAGGGTCGCTAGCTCAAACCCAACGTCCCACGGCCACCCGGGTCCAGCACGCTGCTGGCCCCGCCGGAGGCGCTTCTC